>Ga0070739_10003596_pt1 | contig 19098 bp, 14 predicted proteins | sample Coa_R1_7_FD_66445 | JGI IMG/M metagenome (GOLD analysis project Ga0070739, IMG submission 66445) | Surface soil microbial communities from Centralia Pennsylvania, which are recovering from an underground coalmine fire - Coalmine... | ecosystem: Environmental > Terrestrial > Soil > Unclassified ... | reverse complement strand
ACTATTTCCGTCTTTGTTCTCGCCTTTCTGCTTGGCTGCTGGCCCCTTGTCGTTTACAACCTGGTGCGGCCAGGGGCAACTTTCAAGGGACAACTCGAGTCACACAGAACTTTAACCCAAACTCTTCGCAATCAGACCTATCTGATTACAGCAACATTCTCCGGTCGGGGGACGTATCAGTATGTTAACGGCGAAAGTTTGGAAACGACTGTCAGGCATCACAATCAAACACTGGCACGATTCATCCCTCATAGTACGTTTACTCTTGACGTATTTATTATAAGTCTGCTCGGGCTACCACTGTTCAGGAAGCGACCTCGCGAACTTAGCGCACTTATTTTTATTGTAACTCTGTTGTTATTAATTGCCGTCCAAATCTATTTTACGCCTCACGCGACCGGGCCACATCACGTGATGATGCTGTATCCATTTCCACATATGGTTATTGGATTCATGCTCTCGGGGCTGTTGACCAACACGAGTATATTTGGGCGGCGGTTATGGAAGTCCATTGGACTTACTCTACTTTCAGTATTAGTCGTCACGAATATCGGCGTCGATTCAGGATACCTGCTCGGCCTTACCACTGTCGGTGGAAGTGGAGTTTGGTCAGACGCCATTTACGACTTGGAAGACTATACGCAGCAGGCGAAGACACAGGACTATTTTCTTATGGATTGGGGCTTTAATACGCAACTGCTTCTACTCTCGCATGGGGGTATTCACAAGACTGAGATCTTTTGGAACTTGCTCGATCCTAAGAATGAAATCGCTTTAGCTCGGAGTTTATATGTTATGCAGTTGCGTCAACCTACTGCGTTCGTTTTTCATTCCCCAAAGTATACGGCGTTCGATGAGCCTCGGCGAATATTCGATCGCATGCTAACCCAAAATCATTTATCATCGAAAGTAATAAAGACCTTTCGGCAAAGGAACGGCGATGTAGTTTACGTCGTGGAAAAAGTAGAACCTGCCGTTCCTTGAGTCATCAGTCAGCCCGGATTCTAGATCACCAGAGTAACTTCCCCAAAATGCGCTCTATGCAATTTGATCAAAAGAGATTGCCAACCGCCTGCCGGCGTCAATTTCTTTGCAGCAACTCGTCTGACCTGCGCTTTCATCGATCGAGGACATTGCCTCACGTTGCCCCCGCTTGTGAATGCCACCTGAATCCCGCAAAGAGCAGCATGGCGGTCGCGAAGACCGCACTTGCAATTCCGAGCCACAGGTACCGGGGGCGAAATACGAGGCGGATTTCTGAGTCTCCCGGCTCCAGCCACAGACCCATGAGAGTGCTGTCCACGCGGAGTATGGTCCGTAGTTGTCCATTGACTCTTGCCGTCCATCCGGGATACCAATTCTCGCTTACGACGAGAAATGTCGGATTCGTAGCGTGGGCGTTTATTGCTATGCGGTTTGCGCTCACCTCCCTAAATCGTGTGATCTTACAGCCGCTGACGAGTGGGCCCAGGCCTCGGAGCGCTTCAAGATCGCTCGGGCGTCCTTCCACAGACGCTTCTTTTCCGGGATCAAACGTCGTCTGAACAAAGACGGCCAGCGCCTGAGAAGCATTGGGTGCGATCACGAGCTCGTTCACACACCATGCGCGCGGCAGCACGCTCGGATCGTCGTAAACTTTCATTGCTTTGTACTGGTACGCTTTCGGCAGTGGTAAGTCCTGTCTGGTAACGATATATTGCACATTAAGCGCCCTCCATGCCCGCTCTCCGACGGAACCAAAATCCTGATAAGTCTTAAGCCGTGTCGCATAATGGGCATTCATCGTGTCGAAGCCGTAGACCTCTCCGATGTTGCGGGGATAATACTCGTCACGAAAATCAACCCGGAACACACCTGGCCGAGACTGGAGAAATTGCAGCACAGGGTCGGAAGCATAAAATTGCGTCGGCTCCCAATTGCTCTTTCGATCGAATGCCCCGACAGGCAAGACTCTCGTATTCTGGAATACGTAGAAGTCGAATAACAGCACCATACAAATGGCAGCTCTGAGCGCCGACCCCCTACTATGTGCGCGGCTGATCGCAATTGCACAAGAAGCAATCAGCAGTAAACAGGCAAAAAACATTGCGTCGTAGTTTGCTTGTTCGCTCAGAACTTCCGTCTTGTAAAGAAAGCATGCCAACACTAAGGACGACACAATCAACGTAACGACGAGCAACGCGTGTGTGGCTCGCTGTCGCAAGCGCTTGTGTTCTGCACAAAACGAGCCCACAAAGAAATCCGCCCCAAATGAAGCTAGCATCGCGAGCCCAACATGCGCCAATAGCAGGTTGCGTGAAGGAGCTCTTGCCTTGCCATAGTCGAAGATAAGGGCGTACGCGATTCCGTGCAAAGGTGAGTATGGGCCAAGTGCTAGCAACCCAAAACACAGCACCAATACCCAGCAATAGCGGACCACCCATCTTGTACTCAACAGTGGCAACGACAAAAAAGCAAAAAATAAAGGCAGTATCCCGACATATGGATTATTTTCGACGGAGCTACTCTGAGGAAAAATAAAGTCTACCAGACCTTGCGGTGACAAACTCCCCAATGTGCTTGCAACATCATAGCTTGGCTTTTGATTAGCCATGATGAGCGTAGGCGAACTGACGGCCCGATAGGCATAGCGCGCGTACTCCATGGCCGGTAACAGTTGCACGGCGGAATACGCCAATGCGAAAGCGTACACCAATGCCGTGGCCGAGATAAGCGCGCCATGCGACTTTGGCAAGCCCGATAGAGAAGTTTCTCGCCTGGATATCGCTCTCCACAACAAAGTGGTGGTGAGCGCGATGGCGAGCGAGCAGTAAAGGAATGACTGATGATGCCCAGCCAAGAGAGTCAAAGCCAAACAGAGGCCGCCCAGATTTGCCCAGACGAGCCGCCGCGCAAACCGCTGAGACTCTGTCAGTTTAAAATAGCAAAGTAAAACGGCCGGAACCCAAATGCATCCATACAAGATATTGATCTGGGTGCGGAGCCCAATAGAGCCGGAATACGTAAAACTGACGGCTCCTATCAGGGCACTGAAACGCGATAGCTTGAAGTGCCGCACAAGTAGATAGAGGAACAATGAGCCTAAATAGATATGAAGAACAACAAATCCTTGTAGCAATCGGACGTGAAAAAGTCCGTTGGAACTATAGCCAAGCAGCGATAAGATCCAATTAAATGGGTAGAAGACTCCCGTCTGTGCTTCCCCCATAAAGAACCTTCCCGCATCGGTATAGGGATCCCACAAAGGAAATGACCCATTGTGCAAGGTTCTCCCTATGTATTGAAACCATGCATATGATTGCTGCGAGGAGTCATAATCCCACAGGATCGTGTAGTCGCGCGAGAAAAATAGCTTCCAAAAAATCACCAATGCGAAGCCAGCTAAGATCAGGCCGACACGCCAGTCGTATCTTTCGAGAGGAATGGTAATGCGGGGACGTTGACGAGCCTTCACGGTTCCCGTTTGCACGGAGGCGGACATATCAACTCCAGTAGACTGGGACTTCTGGCAGCTTAGTATCCGGCAAACGACCCGAAGTATGGTGCCGAATCTATATTGAATGTGAACGTCATTTCTTAACTACAAAACATTGGCCACTAGGCAGATAAAAGGGAGCTTCGAGCTTGTCGGCGAAGAATTCATCTACCGCCTTGCGGGCTCCGGGACAACTGGAAAAGCCGTAATCGTCAAAAATTAGGACGCCACGCGGCTCCAGGCGTGGGTAGAAGAAGATACATGAATCCTTCACCGACTGATAAATATCCACGTCAACGTGGACAAAGCAGAACAGTTTGTCCTCAATGGGCCCAGCTGTTGCAGGGAAAAACCCTTTGTAAAAGCGCGCATTGCTGTTGCCATGTAGCTGTTTCTGGACTGCCTCTAGCGAAGTGTTCCGGAAGTCCCCGGCATGGTGACGATCCAGCGTCGGGTCAGTGGTCGGCATACCTTCGAACGTATCGAAAAGATGTACGAGCTTGTTGGGCTTGCAGGCAAATGTTTCGGCCAATAGCTTGGCTGTTCCGCCTTTATATACTCCAACTTCGGCAACATCACCCTCGAGTTCCTGAGCAATTTTGGCGAACTGGTACAACATATAGCAGCGGCTGTGGTCTACCAGGGTGAATTCAATCTTACTGACGATTTTCTTGAACTCTCGATTGTCCTCCCAGATAGCTAATGGCCGAAGCGCCTCCTGTTTCTTTCGCTCGTTGATATTTGCGAAGTTGAAACACAATCCTTCGGCCGAGGGGTAGCAGTGAAAATCGATCCAGGCATTTAAAGATCCCACAAAGGCATCGAAATGGACGGGGTCGGCGCCATCGATTGCTGTACGCAAACGCTTGAACCATTCCGACCCCTTAGCATCAGGCAGTGCGGCGAACAGAGAGGAGCCGATCAATTGGTCTACCGAACGGCCGAGCAATCGAGCGGCATCTTCATTCACATAAATGAAGTGCCAGGCGTGGTCAACCATGGTGATTGCCGCTCCCTTGATACTGTTCAGCACAGCCGCGGCGATTGTCGGCTTCGCGTCGTTTGAAGAGCGCGATGCGACAGAACTCGACTGATTCAGGGGGACTCTACCGGGGACGTCTGACGCTTGGGATTGGGCCTGGCGCCGCCAGGCAGGGCGAGCATAACTGATCAGCACTGCTACGCCAGTGAAAACGGCAAAGCGGATTAAGTCATCAGTGGGATGCAGGGCTCGTGACTGTCCGATTAGGAAGAATTCCGTCGAGATGCCTGCCCAAAAGGCAGCGAATACTCCGGGCCCGGCGCCCCATATCCATGCACACAGGACGACGCCCGCAAACAGCAACACCGAGGGCACACTTCCCTGCATCGTCGACATCAACACTCGTGTGCCTGCCGATGCGACTACAATCACACACAACGCCATGCCATAACGAAACCAGCGATGGGTTTCCAGTACGGTCGAACGTCCGCTCATTCTCCTTCTCACGGCAACTAGAGTGTTCATAAATCCATTGCTAACCCGGCACTCTTCCTACTCACGGGGTAGCCTCGGAGACCCGCCATGTCTGCATGCCATGAAAATCGAATGCGAAATCGGCAATACTACAACCTACTTTGTGTAGAGCCTCAGCAACTTCGTGCTTCTTTTCGAAAGGGCAATAGAAGAACATAAACCCGCCCCCCCCCGCACCGTTAATTTTCCCGCCCAAAGCACCGGCGACGCGTGCAACCTCGTAAATTTCGTCGATACGAGGATTACTGATGCGCGGGGACATCTTCTTCTTGAATTGCCACGCCTCGTGCAAAATCTCACCAAATTCGTTCACCTTGCGCCGCAGCAACAGGTTCTTCATTTCGATTGCCAAGGCTTTCTGCCGCCGCAAGGCTTCGACGTTAGCCACGTCTCCTCGCTGGTAACGCGCCATTTGGTCTTCAATAATGTGACTCGAGACGTGGGTGCTACCAGTAAAGCAAAGCAAGAGATTATGTTCTAACTCATTGATAACATCTTGGCTCAACCGCAGTGGATTGACGATGACCTGATTGGCATGGAACTCAATGAAGTTGAAGCCTCCAAAGGTAGCGGCATACTGATCTTGCAAGCCTCCCTCGATGGCAAGTTCCTGTCGTTCGATGACATATGCCATATGCGCCACTTCATAATCGGTAAGTGGCAAGCTCCGGAACTCCTTAAGGAGGCCGACGAGAGTAACCATCAAACTGGAGGATGAGCCCAACCCCGATCCTGGGGGAGCATCGCTATGCAAAAACAATTCGAAGCCTGCACTATTCTTCCCCTGCAGTTTTTTAATGGCGGCCTTGACCAGGTCCAACTTGCCATCGTAAATCAGATCATCCTGGACCTCGTAGTTCAGCGATAAGCCAAAATCCACCGACCGAATTGAAATCTGCTGTTCTTCGGTGGGGCGGAGCATGCCGAAGGAATATTTGTTGATGGTAGCGCTGAGCACGCAACCACCCTCTCGTTCGGGAAAAGGCGGGACGTCTGTCCCTCCCCCAGCGAAACCGATGCGCAGTGGTGCCTTAGCTCGGATCAGCATATACCCTTCTCGACTGGAAACTTCAGCGCCTGTAACCACGGGTCCGGACACTGGCGAAGGCGGTTGTATTCTTCGGGTATACCAACGTCAACGAAGTAACCCTTCGTCGGTAAACCATACAGTCCATGCGCAATCAGCTTCGGACAAACATCGTGCTCTAACGAAGTTGCGGATTTGGGGGCGAGCGAAAATACCTCACGCGAAAACAGATATATGCCACCATTAATGAGGCCGGGGCCGTGCCCTGCTTTTTCGGAAAATCGAGTCACTTTGCTTTGATTGTCAATTTCAACACGACCGAACCGCGAACTCTCATTCACCTCCACCAAGGCCAATGTCGCTATGCTGTTGTGGAGAACATGAAAACGGGCCAACTGCATGAGGTCCACATCGAGCCAGGAATCTCCGTTCAGGACCAGAAATGCTGAGTGCCCGAAGCATTCGGCCGCCTGGTGGATCGCGCCCCATGTCCCCAGGGGCTGCTCCTCGATGGAGTATGCCAGTTCAACATCCCAGCTTGCACCATCACCGAAATAGTCGCGAATCTGGGCTGCCCGATAGCCTGCGCACAGGATGATTTGCTTGTAACCGGCAGCACGAACCCAGCGTATCAGATATTCCAGGAACGGGCGGCCGCAAACGGTCGCCATGGGCTTAGGCAAATCGGGCACAACCGATCGCAGCCGAGTGCCAAGACCTCCAACAAGAATAAGACAGGGGAGATCGCATGCTCGTATTTTCCCGTCTAAGGACTCTGTGTCGTGGCCGGACATCTAAGAACCCTTCTTCCTTCCAACAGCGTAAACGCTCCACCCCACCAGTTCCCAAAGACCGACGCAAATCCAGCGGCGTCTAAGTGTAAGCAGTCCCGCTAAAACCATAAGAGGAGATATCGCTGCTTTTAAAGGATTGCGGGAATGGCCTAACTGCTCCGCTTCGCAGGAAGCCATTTCGAGAAACATATGCAGGCTGCGCTTCGAAAGAGGCCGCACATGCGTAAAGTTGTCGTAAAAATTGAGATCATCACCAATAGCTTTGGTCGCCCCGGCGGACTTGATGCTCGCGAGTGACGGCAGAAAAAGCGCCCGCGTGCTAGGTCCTTCGATGTAAATCTTGCCGCCCGGCTTAAGTAAACGCTTAAGTTCCGCCAGCGCGTTCAAGGGATAATAGAGGTGTTCCAGGACATGGCAAAAAAAAATGGCATCGAATTGCTCATCGGCGAAGGGAATCTTGTCGCGATCTATGTCGGCTTGTGCAAAGACCACCCCCGCTGGGCATAGCGTCGACACATCCACGATGTCGACCGCGTAGAATTGCAGGTCGGGGCGTTGTTTGAGCAGCCTTTTGAGGGTCTTGAATCCGCCGCAGCCAGCATCCAAAACTTTTGCTCGTTGCGGCAAGCCGCGGATGAATCGGAACCGCGGATCAAATTTCTGGGCTTCAGCCATCGGTTAGAACATCTCCCGTTTACAAAGAAGCTGTGATATTGCGTCGCGCACGGGTGTTTAGCCAGGCCGTGCGGACCAGCAGGTAAGTGAACCCGAACGGAAAAAACAGTGCACCGCGACGTAAGCGCCTGCAGCGCGAAAGCAAATGGGCAATTACCGCATGCAAGTGGCTGCGATCAAGTGGGATAACGTCTCCCTTTTCATCGTACACAAAGGTCCTTCGCGCATTGAAAAACAATGCGGCCAGTTTAATCTTGTGAAATGTGGGGCGACCACCCCAAACCAGGATGCAAACATCAAATCGGCGACGCCTGAGTGCAGCCAGTGCAGCGAGTGGGCGGGAAGTAAAACTCTCTTTGGGGCAAACTTCGCCATATGGGCGGACCAGATCGGCATACGATTCAGGCGCCAGCACCGTAATCGACAGGTCTGGAAAGCGAGCAGAAACGCGGGGAAGTACGATTTCAAGAATATCCCGTTCAGCGCTCGCGACAAACAGCGCAGTAGAGTACTGCGAGCGCTCCGTTTCTTTGGTAAGGAGTGTCGACAAACCACGCCAATGCTGCATCTGCTAAGCCTGTTTGGCCGCCTCCTGGAGAATGGTCGGGGCCACAATGGAAAGTTCGGTTGAACCGCTGAGGATCTCCTGGTAGATGGCGTCATACACCTGAGCAAAAGCATCCCAGGAGAAGGCTGATTGTACCAAGCGACGTGCCGCTTGCCCCATGGCGGCAGCGAGTTGCGGATCATCCCACAAGCGCTGCACGCTATCGGCGAAAACATCGGGAGCGTCAGCGGTGAGCCCGGTTTCACCCTCTCGATTCTTTAGTGCTTCGAAGGCCAGCTTCGTACCGACAACAGGTCTGGCCATCGACCAAGCTTCCAGAACTTTGCCCCGGAGTCCCACGCCATCAAAGAGCGGTGCAGCAAAAACTGCCGCGTCTTCGAGGAAAGGACGGACGTCGTCCACCCAACCCGTTACGACGACATTTTCGCGCCCATGCCACTCGCGAACTGCCGCGGGAGGATTATCACCTACGACGGTGAAACTCGCGGAGGGGTAGCACGCTCGAAGCCGTGGCCAGACCTTTTCCAGTAACCAAGTAACGCCTCCGATGTTGGGGGCATGACGGAAGTTCCCCACAAAAATAAGAGACTGGGGCCGCGGCACCCGGCCGGTGGGTTGGAAGAAATCAGTGTCAACGCCGGTAGGATGATCGTACACGCGAACGTTAGGAGCATACCTGGCCAAAAACTCCCGCTCCGGCCGGGTCAGCACCACAACGGCAGAAAAGCGCCGCAAGATCTGCTCTTCATAGTTGAGGATCCGCATCCAGTGAATCAAGGCAGAAATCTTCTGCGGTGACCGCCAACGGAGCTTTCGATACAAGTTACGGTAAGAGAGCGACAAGAGTTCGTGATTGGTCAAGACCGCGGGGATGGTGGGGTGAGCATTCGCGAAATGAGCCATCTGCAGAAATTCGCATTGAATGACATCGAAAGTCCCGGTGGCCAGATAACGTTCGACGAGACGTTGCATGCGACTGTGGTAGAACTCGTGAATAATTTCAGCGGGTTTTATCCCCCATACGTTTGCAGTTTCGAAGCTCTGCCCGCGATAAAGAACCTCCAGTGTCTCGCAATGCTGTGACAGCGCGGGAATATGCTCGAGTTCTGATTCGCTCTCGTAAAACGAAAGCACGGTCAGGCGGTGGCGCCGCCCGAGCCTGCTGATCAGGTTAAACATCGTGTTCCCGCCGCTGTGGACTCCGAGGCATGGCAAATACGCGCACAGGACCAGCACGCGCGCTTGGGTGGACTTGCGTCCCGTACCTGCAGTCGGTTTAAGCGGTCCGTCCGGATTCGTGGCGTGTGCGCCTCGTATTCGGAGCCTCTCGGGCCGGGGGGCAGGCCGAGAGGAGTCGGAGTTCCGGGCGGTGCGCACTGGCAGTAAAGCCACTCTGCGAACCATCAGGCCAAGCGTCCTCACATCATGGTCGGTGCGGATGGTCTGATTCAATTCGAAGTCAATGCGGACTGGTTCGCCGGGTCTTAAACCCGTGAACGACCAGCGCTGCGAAAGCACTCCTTCCTGCAGGGAAACCTGCTGTTGTCGTCCGTTCACCGACGTCGTTAGCAGCAGGGGAGACGCAGGATAGTTAGCTAATGGTGGCACGTAACCGTCGAGCACGAGGTCGAGGTTCTCGGCAGGCGCAACCAAAAAAAGGGTGGCGACCTGCCCTATCCAGCGATAGGGTGACGCATCCGCAGGCCGCTCAACCTCATACCAACGGCCCCGCAGATAGTCGTCATATTCTCCACGCGCGAAATCCACCTCGGAAAGTGTGATTCTGCACGGCCGTGGCTCGTTAATGGTTCGGATAATCTGTTGATCGGTGTGCACGATCGACCGTGCAGCTTTGATTCTCCGCATCAGAATCGAAGGTAAGCGCCTCAGGGCGCCAAAGTAGGCGCGAAGCTCCCGTTGAACACCCACTCCGGGAACTCCCGCACGGCGCGCGCGAATGCGAGTTGCATGGAGAAAATGCCTGGCAAGGATGCCAAGATCATCAAAGTTCTTCCACAAAAAAATATAGTGATTGCGCCGAACAATTTGCCGGATAAAACCCTCGCCGAAGCGCTGCGTACTGGATCGATGTTTGTGCAACACGCGGCTATGCGAAGCCAGCAGGCATCGCCATCCGACCTTCCAGGCACGATACGAGAGATCAGCATCCTCCACGTAGAACGGATCGTAGAGTTCATCCAAGCCCCCGAGCCACAAGTATTTGCGACGGTCAATTGCGGTGGCACCGCCGTGCAGCCAAAATACGGGGGTGTATTCATTGAGTTCATCACTGGCGGTTATGGGTTCATGTCTCCATTCCAGGTCCGAGCCATTGAAATCAGCCCGCGTCTTGCCGGTTTCCTGGCGCGGTTTTCCCGGCGGCAGCGAAACCTGGCTGGCGACCCCGAAGACATCCGCATCACTGAACGGTTGGAGCAGTGGGTTGAGAAAGCCGGGCTGAACGATCATGTCATTGTTCAACAAGACCAGAATGTCGCGTGTCGCCTTGTGCAGTCCCAGGCGGTTTCCGCCGCCAAAATAAAGGTTTTGATCGCTGCGTACCAAAACAACTCCGGGAAATGCCTTGGTTACAAATTCGCTGGTTCCATCGACACTGCCGTTATCTACAACGATAATTTCATGATTGCCGCCCTGCCGTTCCACCTCCTCGACAAGGCGAGGCAGAGACTCTGCCAACAGATCCTTGCCATTCCAGCTAACGATAATGACACTACATTCCTGTTTGGGTTGCGAAAACGTCGGAGCTTTACGCGGAACAACAAGCCTTGAGAATCGGCCAATGTATTCACAGCAGAAAATAACAAACGCGACGACTGCATCAGCAGGCAGGATGGCGACGGAGGCCAACATCCGTTTCCACCGTGTCGCCTTGCGCCAGAGGGCGGTCAAAATTTGGACCTCGGTGTTTAAGTGGCGGTTCTCCGCCTCTAAACGACGGTTCTCCCCCTGTAAACGACTTACTTCTACATTCAGGCTATCGGCCCAGCGAGCCTTTTCCTCGAATTCGGGCTGCAGGCGTGAAAGATAGGTGTTGCGTTCCGCCAATTCCGTGCTCAAGGCACGAATGTGTCGTTCCCGCTCCAGCAGTACATTTGAAGCAGCGGGAACAAAAACTAGACCGCGATCAGAACTAATTGGCTCCCGGCCGCAAACACACACGAAGTAATCCGCTCCTTCAGGCGCTCCACCTTCTTGCAAATGCGCAGGCACATCGGCGTGAATGTTGGTCGGCAAAATTCCGACCGCAACAAAATGGGTCTCGCCAAGAACCTGAACAGATGGAAAATACCGGTTGAGTAGAGCGGTAAACTCTCCAAGGTTCCATTCACGGACATGAAACGGGTTTGCTTCTCCGGCCCTATGTTCGCTGTAGATTTCTGTGTTTGGAGTGGATACGACAAAAATACCGTCCGATTTGAGTACACGCTTAACCTCGGCGAGATACTTTTCGGCATCGGGGAGATGCTCAATCAATTCGAAGGAGATAACGACATCAAAGCTGCCGGAATCGAAGGGAAGAACCTGGCAGTCGCCCGCCATATAGCTCACATTAGCGGCCTGGAAATGCGAGTTTGCGTACCGAAGCGCCAGTGGGTCGGCATCGATTCCAACTACTGACAACGCGGTTTCCGCCAGATGGCGGGAACCATATCCAACACCGCAACCGGTATCGAGTACATACTTACCCGTACAAAAGTGCTGGGCATATGCATAGCGAGCGAAGTGTTCATTGAAGAGGTCAGGCTCAACTTTCCCCGGAATGACTCGTTCCCCCGTGAACGGGAGGTCAAATTGACGCTCTGGTTCGTGCCCCAAACTGTTCGATCCCGAGTTGTCTGGCTGCGTCATTCGTCGAAAAAAGACCGAAACATTGGCTGGTTCACGTTTTTGTGCCTCACCGACTCGCCGGCCGCACTAAACAAGCCGGCAATTCGATGCAGGCAGATGGACGCTAGGGCTAGAGTATTTATAATTATAGCCGCCATGAAGATGTTCGCTAGGCTTCCCTGCGTCTTGCCAAGGGACTGCCTTTCCAGCACGGCCCGACAGCCGCTGCCTACGTCGCGTTCTGGCCACGGGTCAGTTTCGTCGGGCTTATCCTGCTGGTGGAGGCAGTAAAAACGAGAGACTAAATGCTTTTGCCGGGGAGTGCAATGCAATCAATGTCCGCGAATCTGCTCGCATACGCCGAGAAGCAAGTCGAAGACAGCTGTGACACAAAGCGGAAACTCACGCCGGAGTTCCTCGGACAGGTTTGTTCGCTGGCGGAACGGACCGCGGATACGCTCGGGAAGGGCGGCTGCGTGTTCTTCTGTGGCAACGGCGGAAGCGCCGCTGACGCGCAACATCTGGCGGCGGAATTTGTCGGCCGGTTTCAGATGGAGCGCGGCGCCTTGAGCGCGGTGTCGTTGGTAACGAACGTCTCGTCGCTGACCGCGATCGCCAACGACTTCGGCTACGAGTTCGTGTTTTCACGTCAGATCGAGGCCTTGGCAAAAGCCGGCGACATTCTCGTGCTGATCACTACGAGCGGCAATTCCAAGAACATGCTGCTGGCGGCGGAGCAGGCGCGCAAGCAGAAGGTATTCACGGTGGGGCTGACGGGCGCTTCGGGAGGAAAACTGAGGACGTCGGTTGACCTCCTGTTGGCTGTGCCGTCCAACGAAACGCAACGAATCCAAGAGGCTCACATCCTGCTCGGTCACATCTATTGCGGGCTGGTCGAGATGGCTATCGAAGCCAAGAAGAAAACAATGACTGCGTGACACGACTTGTTCACGGTTCGCGTGACGACTGATCTTGAATAACCCAACGCGCCGCCCCTTCTAGATCCTTGGCGTACGTCGTAGCTATGACTTCAGGTTTGGCTTGCTCTGTCACGTAGATCGTTTTGAGTCCGACCGCGCTTCCCGCCTGGATATCTGCGGGTGAGTCGCCCACCATGAAGGAACTTTCCGTATTGACGGGCAGCTCTTGCATGGCTTTTCGCAGCAAACCAGGTTGTGGTTTGCGACACCCGCAGTTATCTGCCGGCTGGTGCAGACAAAAAAGCGCTCCGGCGATATTGCCACCTGCGGAGCTAAATTCTTCGAGCGCGCGTTTCGTGATCTCAATCAAGGTTTCGGCGGTCAGTTTCCCTTTTGCTACACCAGCCTGATTGGATACGATCACCAACTGAAAACCGGACTCGCTTAACGATCGTAGCGCGTCTTTGACGCCCGGCAGCAGCGTGAATTCAGACCACCGCGTTACATATCCGCCCTCAATGCGGAGATTCAAGACACCATCGCGATCGAGGAACACGGTCTTCTTCCCCTCGGTACCAACTTCCTTGCTGAGGAAACTCAGTATTCCGTCGCTGATGGAAATTTCGTAATCAGGCATAAAGACGCTGGTAGAGATAGGCTTCTTCCTCCAGCATGGGAGCCACTCGCGCGCGGAGGTTCGCCGTGATCCGGTTCAGCTGTTCAGGATTGGCGATGAGAGCTTCGACGTTCCGCGCGAGCTCTTCAACATTGCCCGGCACCACGGTGAATCCTGAAACACCGTCCTGAACCGCCTCCTGAAGCGCCCCGAGCTTTGAAGCGATCACGGGGATGCCACGGGCCAGGGCTTCGTGCGCACTAAACGAGTAGGTTTCATACCAAACTGACGGCACAATGAGCAGGTCGAGGCCCGCGAAAATGCTGTCCAGTTGCTCGTCCGAATAGGTTTCGCAGAAGCGAATGCGGGTGTCGCCGTTGGCGGTTTGCTTCAGTAACTCGAAGTAGTCCGGCTGCTCAAAGTGGCTGCCGTAAATCCTGAGTTCGGCTATCCCGGTCAGGTTGCGAAATGCCGAGATCAAAATGTGCACGCCCTTATGCGGGGCAAGACCTCCGGCATAGCCGAACACCAGCTTGTCTCCGGGACGGTAGGTCTTAGGTGGCCGGAGCGAACGTGGCCGCCGGATGCCATGGGGTATGATCCGGATTTTCATTTTTGAAAATTCCGCCTGCACGAGCGAAGCAACAAACCTGGATGGCGCGACCACGGCTTGCGCATTCTCCAGAACATGGCCGGATTGGCGCAATCGGGCGCGAACCATTTCCTGATCGAGCTCGGGGCAAAGCTGTGAACATTCGTCGCCGCATTTAGGACCGGCGCACAAGTTTCCGGAACTCGTCTGCAAGGTGATTTTCGGGCAGATCGTCCAAAAATCAGTCAAGGTCATCACGTACGGAATGCCCAACATTCTCGCTGCTTCGGCGAAAGGGCCCAGCCGCATGGCATGCGCGAGGTGGACAATGTCGGGCTTCTGCTTTCTCAGGAACTCTTGAGCAAAGTTGGCGATGGCGGCGGTCCCCCAACTCATGTTGATGTCAATGGGGAGCTTCGTCTCGCGCACTGCGGTAACCGGAATACCTCGATACGAGTATTCACGCACGAGCACACCGTCTTCTCTGCGCGTATCGCGCTCCTGGAAAGTGTAGGCGATTACATGAACAGTGTTGCCATCCCTCTGCAGCGCTGATGAGAGGTTGAAGAGAAACTTCTCCGTCCCCGAGCCGAACTCGGGATAAAACTGATGGATGACGTAGAGGATTTTCATCCCTGAGTCGTTTATACCCCGAGCACCAACTCGCGATCCAACTGTTTCAGGGTTGGTGGCGGCGACGCCGCCGAGGACTGCGACAGATATAAGTAACCCAGGTGCGTTCCGCTGTGCAGGGCGAAAATCTTGATGACACATTCCTGAATCTGGGTTGCGACTGCCTGGTCAATCTGCTCATACACGCCTGCCAGAAACATTTCAAGCAATTCGAGATGTCGCATCACGTGCGGGAGGATCATGTTGGTGCGCGGGTCGTAGACTGCCTCGGTAGCTCGGCAAACATTGCGAATGAATTGCTCGAGTGTGCCATTCGTCGGTTGAAAACGGTGGGCACCGGTGGTCGAAATAATGGCCTTTCTAAGACTTCTAATGTATTCCGGGACGCTCAACACGGAATCGCCGTCGCCAGTACTTACTGCCAAAGAGTTCAGCCTTTGGTACAAGCTGCTGATGTCCTCGAATACCCGCCGGTGTTCGTGAATTTCCGGACACGTGAATCCCGGCATCACGCGAGCGAGATTCTTCACGTCCACGTATCCCCGTTTCAAAAAATAGAAAGCCGGGCGGTTGTGGGAGTGCAGCACACGCGTGCTGTAAAGAAATCCAATCTTGTTGCCATCGCGGATGAGGCGGATTCCCAGCTCCAAATCTTCCGCGTAATCGCCCGCGTATCGATACTTGTCAAAAACGTCGCGGAGAATCAAAAAGGAAATGCCGCTAAGCTGCGCGTTCGCCCGCAATCCATCCGGTGACGTGCAGGAAGAGTCCCACTGCATGATCCGGTCGCGATCGAGCCGCAAGCTGCGATAGTGATTCCAGATCAGCAGCTGATAAAACAAATCGGAATCCTCTCGCGGATATTCGGCGCAACTCACGCCCACGACATCGCTCTTTTCGAGTACACGGGTCATTTCCCACAGCCAGCGATCGGTTAAGGGCAGAGCATCCTGAACGATAAACAGCAGGTAATCACCGGTGGCACGCGCGGCGCCGCAGTTTCGCGAATACGAATGGGTAAACGATTCTGGCGAGATACGAACGACCACAGCGCCCGCGGACTCCGCAACCGCAACCGTGTCGTCAGACGAACCGGAATCGACGACAATGATTTCGATCTGCTCGATGGCCTTCTGCGCGCGCAGTTTCCTCAACAGAAAGCCGAACTCCGGCCCGGCGTTGCGGGTCGGGATAACCACAGAAATTTTTTTCTTTATCGGCACCAGATCTCGGTCGGAGTCGTCGGCCGGCAAAGGCGGAAGCGCCAACGGCTCGAGCACGCCGGGCAATGTCCCACCTCGCGCCATTCTGTGAAACGCCAGCCGGGTGGCGCTGGCAAAACCATAGGTGCGGCAATAGCGCAGGTACTTCGCGAGGTTAACCCAGGAGAATGTCCGAACCCGAAACACGGGAGGCTGATTGCGTGCAGTCATGACTCGAGCATTGGCCGCTCAAACGTGGAGAGGCACCGCGGGCTGGGCATTGCCCTGGTAAATTGGGATCACTTCCTCCGGAGTTCCGTCGGCAGCGATGACACCGTTCTGAATCAGCAGCGCACGGTGGCAGAGGTTCTGAACCGCGCTCATGTCGTGAGACACGTAGACAATTGTTTTTCCACGAAGCCGGAAATCCTCGATTCTCGCCAGACACTTTTTCTGGAATGGGCCATCGCCGACGGCGAGGATTTCGTCGAGCAGGAGGATGTCGGGATCAACCTCAATGGCAATGGCGAATCCTAACCGCATGTACATTCCGGTCGAATATTGCTTGATAGGGGAATCGATAAAATCGCCCAGCTCGGCAAAGTGGACGATGCGTTCTTCTCGCTCCTGCATCTCGCGTTTCGAATAGCCCATTAACAGACCATTGATGAGGATGTTTTCGCGGCCAGTAAGGTCCTGGTGAAACCCTGCGCCCAGCTCAATCAGGGCCGCCACCCTGCCATTGACTTCCACGGTGCCGGCCGTTGGCTTGTACACACCGGCAATAATTTTCATGATCGTGCTCTTGCCCGAGCCGTTGCGGCCAATGATACCGACTACTTCGCCATCACCGATGCCGAAGGACACGCCCTTGAGAGCCTCGAAGTTATAGCGAGAGGATTTTCGGCGTAGCAGTTTTGCAAACGTCTCCCGCAGCGTATCGGGGCGCTCACGGATCACCCGGAACCGCTGAACGACATCCTCAAATCGTATGCGAACGTGCCTCAAGACGTAGTCGCACCGTTACACATAAAATACGAATGCCTCCTGGGCGCGGCGAAAGAATGTGTACCCGACGACCAGCGCCGCTACGCCCGTGAGAAGGGAGGCAGCTATTGATTGCGGTGACGGCAACTGACCGTAGTAGATGGAGAGTCTGAATCCGTTTATGACATACAGCATGGGATTAAGTTTGAAGTAAAATCTCCAGTGCGGCGGAAGGAAATCCAGCGAATAGATAACGGGCGACAGATAAAACCATGCCGACAAGACAATCTGCAGAATGTGCGACACATCGCGAAAGAAGACGTTGGCCGCAGCGACGAAAAATCCAAATCCTAACGTGAACAAAAATAGCCCAAGCAGAGGAACGGGGAGATAGATCCAGGTCCAGTGCAGTGGAAACCGGAGCACCACGACCAGGAGAATCAATGGGATCAGCGACAGCAAAAAGTTGATGACGTTTGACATCACCGCTGCGATCGGAAACACTGACTTAGCCACCTGCACCTTCTTCAACAGATCGCCATTGCCAACGATTGACTCGGCGGAATAGGAGGCAGCTTGCGAGAAAAACGTCCACGGCAATATCGCGCTGATCAGAAAAACCGAGTAATGGTGCACCGCGACGCGCATGACCTTAGAGAACACCACGGTCAGGATCAGCATGGTGAAGAGCGGGTTGAGCAGCGCCCAAAAGAAACCCAGCACTGAGCGTTTGTAGCGCACGCGCAACTCCTTCAACGCGAGCGCCCAGATGAGCTCGTGATACCTATAAATTTCCGAGAACAGCTGCGTCATTAGTAGGATACGGGGAGTTCGGCCTGTAACCCAGGTTGAACGCTAAGGGCTTACTCCTGCTGCAAGGTTATAATCCTTCGCCAGAATGCGCAATGGTTCCGCTGTTATCGTCACCTATAACTCCGCTGGCGCACTCCGGAGCTGTCTGGCAAGCATTCTGAACAATCCTGCTTGGGAAGTCATCGTGGTCGACAATGCCTCGTCTGACAATCCCGCCCAAGTTGTCGCGGAGTTTCCTCAGGTCCGATTTTTTCGGAATGACACAAATCGCGGTTTCGCGGCTGCGGCCAACCAGGGAGCCAAGCTTTCGTCAGGCAATCTGATCGTTCTCCTCAATCCCGACACGGTTGCCGAAGCGGGGGCGTTGAACAGCCTAGCCGCTGCCCTGGCGCAGGAGGGAGTTGTTGCGGCGGGAGGGGCGCTACTCGATTCCAGCGGGCGGCGGCAACGCGGATTTCAGTTTCGCCGGTTCCCTACTCTCGCCGCGATGCTCGCCGAAGTGCTGCTTCTGAACCGGATCTGGCCGGGCAATCCGTGGAACCGGCGATATCGCTGCCTCGATCTTGACGACTCGAAACCTCAGCTCGTAGAGCAGCCCGCCGGAGCGTGCCTCGCGGTGAGCCGCGAAGCTTGGGAGAGCATCGGCGGCTTCGACGAGAATTTCTATCCGGTGTGGTTCGAGGATGTGGATTTTTGTCGCCGTCTTGCCGACCGGGGGTGGAAAATCGCCTATTGCCCTGACGCGCGATTTACACACGCCGGCGGCCACAGCATTTCCAAACTTCCCTTCCGCGACAAGCAGGCGTTCTGGTACGCGAACATGCTGCGGTATTTTTCTAAGCATCACGGGCGTTTAAAAACCGCCATCCTCCGCGCGGGTATTCTGACTGGACTGGCGCTACGCTCGTTCGCATCGCTCATCGGCGCTGGTCCGCGCGATGTGCGGAGGAAAGAAGCCCTGGCAGGATATGCGCACGCCGCCCGCATCGTAGTTCAGCGCAGCGCGTCGCACACTCCATCAAAGCACAGAGTCGGTGTCGCGGCTGTTTAACGTGCGCGCGCGTAGAGCGATCATCGGAACGCTTGCGTGTGATCGCGTTTACAATACCCACACACCCGCATGAAGATTGCTATTCTGGGCACGCGCGGCATTCCCGCCCGCTACGGCGGCTTTGAGACGCTGGCCGACCAGCTCTCGCGGCGGCTCGTCGAGCGCGGCCATGAGGTGACCGTCTATTGCCGCAAAGCGTTCACCCACCCCGACGACGTTTACGATCAGCGTATTCGTCGCGTAATCCTGCCGGGTGTTCCCAGCAAACACTTCGATACGCTGGTGCACACGTTCTTCTCCATTGTGCACGTTCTGTTCACCGACATTGAAGTCATCCTGACATGCAACGTGGCGAACAGCCCATTCGTCTGGATGCCGCG
>Ga0070739_10003595_pt1 | contig 19101 bp, 15 predicted proteins | sample Coa_R1_7_FD_66445 | JGI IMG/M metagenome (GOLD analysis project Ga0070739, IMG submission 66445) | Surface soil microbial communities from Centralia Pennsylvania, which are recovering from an underground coalmine fire - Coalmine... | ecosystem: Environmental > Terrestrial > Soil > Unclassified ... | reverse complement strand
CGCTGATGATGCCCTGCTCGATCTTGCCGGTCGCCACGGTTCCCCGGCCTTCGATGGTGTGAATCCCTTCGATGGGCATGAGGAACGGCTTGTCGATGGCCCGCTTTGGCTCCGGGATGTAACGATCCAGTGCATCCAGCAGGTCGCCGATGCACTTGGCGAACACCGGATTGGCGGGATGGTCCAGTGCGCCTTTGGCGTTGCCACGGATGACGGGTACGTTTTCTCCATCGAAGCCGTACTTCGTCAAAAGCTCACGGGCTTCCAACTCGACCAGATCAATCAATTCCGGGTCGTCTACGAGGTCGCATTTGTTGACGAACACGACCAATTCAGGGACGCCGACCTGCCGGGCGAGCAGGATATGCTCTCTCGTCTGCGGCATCGGGCCGTCCACCGCCGACAGCAACAGGATGGCTCCATCCATCTGCGCCGCTCCAGTAATCATGTTCTTGATGTAGTCGGCATGGCCCGGACAGTCGATGTGGGCATAATGCCGGCGCTCGGTCTCATACTGGACGTGGCTGGTGGTGATGGTGACGGTCTTGTTCTCGTCCCGCACCGTGCCGCCCTTGGCGATGTCCCGATAGCTCTTGACCTCGGCCAGCCCTTTTTGCGCCTGGACGGCGAGGATGGCGGCGGTCAGGGTGGTCTTGCCGTGATCGATGTGGCCGATGGTGCCGACGTTGATGTGAACCTTCTTCATGACACAAACTCCCCGGTTGCCCCGAGCAACCCAATGGGGTCAGTGGTTCCTGCGCCCAATCGCTTTGTGCGATCTTTTCTCCACCACTAGCGAAACCAGAGCGTCGGAAGCCGCGGATGCCGACAGGCACTCATCGGACACGGAGGAGAGAGGGCTGGTTCGCCATCGCTTCAAGCGACTGCCAACTGAGCGATCTCGGCAGCGATGTTGCGACGAGCAGTGGCTTCGAGATGGTGCAAGAAGTGATAAATCTTCGGTCTGGTCAAGAATCGCTTCAGGACTTGCCGTCTGCCCATCCGGTATTCTGGTTCGGACACCCAAGCGTATTCCCGGCGAATCTGCTCGGCGTAAATCCGATAAGCGGATTCGCTGGCTCCCATAATGGCAAGATCAGCGTCGATCAGCACTTGAGCGTCGGCATCCCCCTCTGCGTCATGCGTCTTCGTTTTCCGAATCAGGGCAGCAACCAGCCGGCCTTCTGGTATAGACAACTTCTCGCACAACCGCTCGGAGTAGTCGGCACTGCGCTCCTCGTTGTCGAAGGCTCTGCTGTCGTAGATCACATCATGCAGCCAGGCAGCCAGCTTGACGGCGTTCCGGAGGCGGGTATAGGAGCCGAGGCTTTCGACAGTATGTAGTACGTTTTGGACGTGATCGAGCGTATGGTAGAAGCGGCCTGGTCCGGCGTAATGCGTCTGAACCTCCTCGAAGGTCCGGTCGGCCAAGGCTGGGTCTACGGCCCAAACAGAGACAAGGTCATGCCATTGTCGTCCTAGCATGTCATTCATGAGACACTTTCCTCCGAGCCTCTTTGCTGCCCTCGTGTCCATGCCAGGTGACCTCGCCCGTTCATTCTACTCCGGAAAGGCGGTGCCTCATGGACCAGAAAGGCCTCGACGACCTGCCATTTTTTTCGAGAGGATGAGCAAGGGCCCATTCATGCTTCCTCGACTTGACGAAATCCTTTACCATGACCGGGGCCGATCCGAAGGGACGCAGAAGTTCCACGATCTCCACCATCGAAATATCGCCCTTCGTTCTGACCCAGACCGACCGGGGCGTGTGCGGCTCGATGGCCGGGTACGAGTCGAGGAGGTTCGTATCCCTGAAGAGAAGGACACGATCACAGCTGGACAGGTTCGTCGCTTTCTGTCCATAGAATTGCCGTAGCACGGCTCGTGATGACTCTGCCAAGGAAAATGATCGAGGACGGGTTCGAGCCGGTTGGTATTCCGAAAGGATTAACATGAACGCAGTCGAGTTACTTCAACGCCTTCATCAACACCGTGCCTGGGTCAACGCCAATTTGCTAACTGCCGCCGCCACCCTGAGCAGCGAGCAGCTACGGTCGGAGTTCCAGATCGGCCAGGGTTCCATCTGGAAATCGCTGCTCCATCTCTACGCCGCCGAATACGTCTGGCTCGAAGCTCTGCTGGGGAACGAGCAGTTCCTCGTGCCAGGCGACTTGCCGGGCAAATTACCGGGCAATCAGCAAGGCGACGGAGGCATCACGGACCTGGCCGACTTGCGGCTGAAATGGTCGGAATTGGAAAAACGGTGGGCTGGCTACCTCGCCAATTTATCGTCCGCAGCGCTGGATGAAGTCGTGTACAGAAAAAGCATCAGTCTTGGCACTCGGCTCGGCACTCGCCGCAGTGATGTGCTTCTCCACGTCTGCACCCACGCCCACTACACAGCGGCCCAGGTGGTGAACATGCTCCGACACGCCGGCATGGAGAGATTACCGGAGACGATGCTGATTTCCCTCGCCCGGCACGAGGCGAAGTGAAGAGTAAACAAGTATGAAAATCCTCTTCCTCCACGGCTGGCAGTCGGTTCCTGGCGGCGTCAAACCGATCTACCTGGCGCAGCACGGCCATGAGGTCATCAACCCGAAGCTGCCCGATGAGGACTTCGCCGAGGCGGTCAGGATCGCCCAGGCCGAGTGCGATAAGCACCAGCCGGCTGTGGTCGTCGGGTCGAGCCGAGGCGGTGCCGTCGCCATGAACATCAACAGCGGTGAGGCGAAACTCGTCCTGCTCTGCCCGGCGTGGAAGAGGCACGGGACCGCCAAGACGGTCAAGCCCGGCACGGTGATCCTCCACAGCCGAGCCGATGACGTGGTGCCTTTTGCCGACAGCGAGGAACTGGCGAGGAACAACGGGGCCACGTTGATCGAGGTCGGCACGGATCACCGCCTGGCCGACCCGGAGCCACTGGCGACGATGCTGAGGGCGTGCGAGGGGGCATTGGCAGGAGGGGCAAAGCGACTCGAAAGGTCAATGGCGATATGGGCGCACCTAGCGGCATTTTTTCTGCTCGCCTATGCCCTAACATGGGCGTGCTGGCTTCCGCTCGTGAGAGCGAAAGACGGGCGCATCGGCCCACTCTCGGCGGAATCTCTGGCAACGCTCGGCCAGTTCGGACCGTTCGCTGCTGCCCTCGTCGTCGCTGGTGTCGAAAGAAGGCTGGATGGACTGCGTGACCTCTTCCGTCGCCTTTTCAAGTGGGAGGTGAATCCGATCTGGTATGGGGTTGCTCTGCTCCTGCCGCCGTTTTTGGCGCTGGCCGCAATCGCTATTCAGAAGGCTACGACGGGTGACAACCTCGATATGCAGTTGTCTGTCCCTTCCTTGGAAATCCTGCCACACTTCCTGTCTGTGCTGCTGGTCGGGGGACCGCTGGGCGAGGAACTCGGCTGGAGGGGGTTTGCTCTGCCCCGACTCTGGGCCATCAGTACGCTTTGGCTCTCCACGCTCTTGCTGGCGCTGGCTTGGGCTGGATGGCATTTACCTCTATGGTGGGTAGCCGAAACTCCGTCTTCATTTGGCTTCTACGTCGTCGGCGTGATCCCCCTTACCTTCCTGTTCACTTGGCTCTCGGTTCGCTCCTCCGGGAGCGTATTGATCGCCATGCTGTTCCATGCGTCGATCAACACCTGCATTGTCCGGCTACCGCTATTCGCAGCTTTCGTTCCCTGGACTACCTTGCTTTGGATCATGGCTGCTGCTGTCGTCTTGGTGTCAACGATTCGGTTTCACAACTTGAAGATCGGGAAGCCGGGATGATCGGAGTCACGCATGGCTTTCGATAAAACTTTTGCCGCTCGAAACGGCGGGAATGTTCGCTAACATGCCGGTCGGCACACCCCACAGCTTCAAGAACGAGAGCAACAAATCGGCGAGGATGCCTTGCATCCGGGGCAGAAAGTGGCACGACAGCATCCTCGATTCAGTGCTTAGGCAGGAGAATTGTCAGCAGCAGTGAGGCATTTTCGATTCCCTTGACGGAGTGCGGCTCCCCCGTGGGCAGATAAAGCAGTTTCCCTGCCTCAAGGTTGTGCGCCTTGCCGAAGGCAGTGAGGGCAACCTTCCCTTCCAGGCATTGCACGACGATCTCGCCTTTGGCTTTATGCTCATCGATCTCTTTGCCCGCCGGCACTATTAGCCGGATAACTTCCACCTGCTCGGCACGAAATAGCGATTGCGTTTGGGCCGAAGCCAGTGCTGACCCTAACGGTCGAACATCCACGACTTCACCAGGTTGTGCGTGCGGAATAGCCATTGCCGGTTCCTCCTTTGCTAACGCATTCGCTTGGAGTTGGCTCGGATAGAAATCAGTAAAGCCCGGAGTAGAGTCCGGCTGGATGCTCACGACAGTGACGTTGGTCCCCGGAGCCGGGCTAGAGCGCGTTCGAGGATGGTGTATCGGTTGCGAGCGGGAGGGCGAGGCTCCTGCCGAGCCGAAGAGAGCGGCTCGGCAGGAGCCTCGCCCTCCCGCTCCGCTACGTGTTCCTCGAACGCGCTCTAGTCAGGTGCAAAGGGGCCGGGGATTGTTTGACGTAAAACCGCGGCGATGTTAATATGGATAATTTAGCGGGGCTGGGCGAGAGAAAGAGACTGTTCCAGCACAACCTGATGAGGAGTAACACCAATGGCGTATCTTCGCAGTGGGGTTCTACTTTCGCTGGGCGTCTTGTTGATGATGAACATCTCGGCGCGTGCGGACGCGGTTCCCCTCGACAAACTGACGGAATCCCTCCTCCGAGAGCGCGTGCGTCTGTTTCTCCAGACAAAGGAGGGGGAAACGCTGATCGCTGCCGTTCTTCCGCTCGTTCGTGTGCGCGTCGAGCAGATCCGTTACACCGTGCGGGAGGGTAAACCCGTCCGCTTAGAGTGGCTGTATGAACCGATCGCCCCGTTAACGGAGGCACAGATTCGAACCGTAGAAGAAACATTACGAGGAGTATTCCGGCAGGTGTTCGCTACCTTTATGGGCGGCCTAATTTCGGAAGCCGATGCCGCCGTCGTGTTCAAGCTCATCGCCATCCAGCCACCCCCGCCGTCTCCCCCGCCTGCGCCGGAGTTGCCTCCCCCCTTTCCATCTCCTGTGCCCTCACCGAACATTCCCTCGCCGCGTTCATCCTCCGCAAGTGAAGGTTCGACGCCCAGACCAAGCACGGCTCCCGCTGCAGTTCCGGTGCTAAGGCTTGGCGTTGCTTGGTACTATGGATGGGGAGGTTGTTGCGGAGAGCTGCTTCCCGTCTACTTCTATTACTACACGTATGAGTCGTCGTCCTCCGCCGCCCTGGGTGGTTCTTCGTTTGCTCCAGGGACAGTTGCGTCAAGGTCGCCACATCAGATCGATACCGAAACGTATCAGGAGCGGCAGGAAATCTTGGCTCGACTGAGGAATGTCAAAGATCCATCGGCCTTGTATTGGCGAGCGCGAAGCTTCTATTGGCAAGGCGACTTCGAAATGGCCTTGGCCCTACTGATCCGCGCGACAGAGCTGGATGCACAAGACGCGCGCTACTGGTACTTCCGAGCGTTAGCCGAGCGAGCGCTTGGACAGATGCAGATGGCGAAGTACTCGGCGCGCCGGGCGGAAGCCTTGAAGATATTGCATCGGCCTGACGAAACGGAAATCGGCTTGGCTCTGGAACGCGTCCAGGGGGCGGAACGGCGATTCCTTAATGAGGCGGTACCTGAACCCTTGAGTCCAGAGTCCGCCAGCCAAATTGCGCGCGCTCCTCTTCCGCGTTGGGAGCCTCCAACGACGTCCTCACTCCCTCCGGCACGGCTTCCGCCGTAACCCGGAGCGATGGACCGGCCAGGCCAACCTCACCTCTTCACACTCGCCTTAGAGCGCGTTTCCACTGGATGTAGCGTTTGGGGGTGCCGCTCGGCTCGCGGCACCTACCGGTAGGTCCGGCGAGCCGAGCCGGACCCGCTACACCAGCCTGATAGGCGCTCTAATAGCTATTTCTTCTCCGGTGCGATTAGCGGCACCTCCAGGCAACTCGGGTGCTCGGCTTCGTGGTAGAGCGTGACGTGGGCCGTACGCGCATCTTTGTTTGATTCCTTCGAGACCACGCCGCCGCTGTTGTAGTTCTTTTCCAGGTAAATCGAGTTAGGCGAACGCACAACCAACCGGAGCCGGCTGCCCTTGGCCAGCTGGCGGCTGAAATAGCTGAACGCTTTGAATTCGTAACAGTTAATCCTGCCGGGTTCAACCAACTTCGCTTGCCGAAGCGATTCCCGGTAGCGTGCCCTCAACAGGTCATTGGTCAAGTGTACGCTGGTGCCGTTCGACTTGACTTCGGTAAGCACCACCTCGAAGTCGGTGTCCCGCACGTCCAGAGCCATCCAGAGCGTTAGCTTGACGCAGCCTGTGATCTCGGTCGGTTCGGGGAACGGCTCGCTGTGATACACAAGGCCGTTGCCCGAGAGCGTCATGACCTGCCGCTGGTCGGTGAGATCGTTCTCTCCTTCTTTCTGGAACTCAACTGGGCGGAGATCGAGGGGGTTGTAAACATAACGGTCGGGCTGGCTTTTGCCCGGCCTGTGCCGATCTAGGCAGCCGCTGTGAAAGACATCATTGGCGTGCCCATCGGTGGAGTTCAAGTAGAACTTCACCGGCTGGGCCGGCACCGCCTCCAGGCTGTCGGCGTACTTCCACACGTCGGCCCCCGTCACGTAGTAAGCAACGGGCTTTTTGAGAAAATCGGGCTTGGGGCCGCCCTTCAGTGTCCAGTCGTACCACTGCCGGTGCAGGTCGTTCATATCCAACTTGCTGGCCGAGCCGAAACGGAGGCCGCCAACTTCGCGCGACGGCGTGCGTGTGCCGGCATGGTCCCAGGGGCCGAGGATCAGGTAGTGACGGTCGCGGCCCTTGGGACTGCCGTGGTGCATGTGCCGGCGATAATAGGTCATCGCACCAGCTTGGTCGCCGTCGTACTGGCCGGTAATCGTTAGGATGGGCAGATCGAAGCGACGGTAATCCTCAGCGGACGGCGCCATCTCATCAAAGTAAGCGTCCGGAGTGGGATGCTGAAGCCATTTTTGGAAGTGGGCGTTGCGGTGGCCGACGACGAGGTCGAGGTCCTGGAACGGTCGATGCTCCAGGTAAAGCCGGCGAAACTTACTGACCCAGAAATCGTCTTCCCCAAATAGTTTGAGATTCGGGGTTACGCCCGCGGTGAACGTGAGCCACTGCATTAAGTAGGTAGAATAGATGTTCTTGAAGGCAGGGAAGTCTACGCCCGGGTGAGCCGCTGCGGCGGGAACGATGGTGGCCAGGTGAGGCGGGGATTCCTTTAGGGTAGCCCACTGGTCGAAGCCGGCGTAGGAGCCGCCCCACATGGCCACCTTGCCGTTGCACCACGGCTGCCGGGCCAGCCACTCGACAACATCGTGGCCATCGCGGGCCTCGTTGACGAAAGGCTCGAAGTGGCCCTCCGAGTTGCCTCGCCCGCGCACATCCACTAGGGCGAAGACGTAATCGTGTTGGGCGAAGTACATGGCCCGGTCGTGGTAGCTGTCGGCGATGTACGGCGTCAAGGTGAAGATGACCGGCAGGGAGGCTTTCATAGCCGCCGGCTTATAGACGGTAGCGTTGAGGCGAACGCCATCGCGCAGCGGAATCTTCACCGCCCAGAGAAGGTCAACCTCCTTCGGCGGCGTTGGTTCGTCAGCGGACGCGGACGCCGCAGCAACAGTTGCCGTCCGAAGGACGAGCAGGCCAATGAGCAAAAGCGATGTCCGGCGGCAGTAACGGGGCACGGCGGTACTCCATCTGGCTAGCCCTCAGTAAGCGAGGGATGCCCTCGCTTACTGAGGGCTGGTAATATAATTGAGCTGTAATGAACCATCAGTCCGTCGCTGCTCTCTCCCTTTTGCGGTGGTAGTTCGGATACGCCGGCCGCTTCGGTTTGGGAGCCTGTGGTTTCTTCAATTCTTCCAGGATCACAGCGACCGCCTTCTCCAATTGGGGATCGCGGCCGGATCGCCAGGCGTGCGGGTCCATCTCTACCTCGATGTCCGGCGCCACGCCGCGGTTCTCTACTTCCCACTGGCCGGACGGAAACCAGATCGCCAGGTGCGGCGCCGTCACTTGGCCTCCATCCAGCAGCGCCGGATAGCCGTGGATGCCGACCAATCCGCCCCAGGTTCGCTTGCCGATCAGGGGACCCACCTTCTGCTGCCGGAAGAAATAGGGCATGGCATCACCGCCGGAGCTGGCCATCTGGTTGATAATCATCACCTTCGGCCCGTAGACGGCCGTGGCAGGGAGAAGTTGATCCTGACCATCGCGCGTGCTGATGTAGCACATGAGCGGTCGGCGCAGGTAGTCGATGACGTACTCGGCGAGCAGGCCGCCTCCGTTGAAGCGCTCGTCGATCACCGCTCCCTCCTTGTCCACCTGGGAAAAGAAGTAGCGGTTGAACGCGGTCAGGCCGCCCTCTGCGGTGTCGGGAAGCCATACGTAGGCCACCCGGCCGCCGGTCATCTGGGCCACCTTGCGCCGGTTGTCCTCAACCCAGGCCCGGTTGCGCAGGCGTTCCTCGTCCGCGATGGGGACAACCGTGACTTCCCGCGATCCCTTGCCATCGGCGCTGGGGCCGACCGTGAGCACGACGGACTTGCCGGCTAAGCCCTCGAAGAAGCGATAGAGGTTCTCCGGCGGACGAACCTCCTGACCATTGACCGCCAGGAGATATTCGCCGGCCCGCACCTGAGCGCCCGGGTGCGTCAGCGGCGCACGCAGGTCGGGGTTCCAGTTCTCGCCATCGTAAACACGGGCGAAGCGATAGCGACCATTCTCCACCCGGTAGTCCGCACCGAGCAAACCAGTCTTGGGCGGTGCATCCGAGCCGGGCGGATCGCGCGGGTCGATCACAAAGACATGTCCCAGTGACAGTTCGCCCAGCATGTCCGTGAGCACGTAGCTCAAGTCAGCCCGGCTAGTGAGGCGGTCGAGGTAGACACGGTACTTCTGCTCAGCCGCTTTGAGATCGAGGCCGTGCGCACCGGGATCGTAAAGGAAGTCGCGCTCGATTCGCCAGACCTCCCGATACACCTGCCGCCACTCGGCCCGAGGATCGACGCGGACCTCCATCGTCTCCACCTTCAAGGCGCCCTCGCCCGGCTTGGGCGGGTCAGCGCTGCCGGCCAGGAACCACTTGTCGTCCTGGCGGTACAGCAGCTTGTCTCCGTTGTGCGACAGGTAAATCGAGTCGGTCACGCCCTCGACGAACTTCTCGCTCTTGCGTTTCTCTAGGTCGAACTTATGCACGGTCAGGCGCTGCGAGTCCTCGGAGCGAGGGACGATGGAGCCTTCGACGAAGAAAAGGATGCCGGGCTTGCCAGCCAAGAGCTGCTGGTAATTCTGAGCGGGGACCGGCAGCGACAGGATGCGCTGGCTCAGCCCCTCGAAATCGATGCGCACCTTGATGCCTTCCTGCTTGTCCTTTGCTTCATCCTTGGCATCGGCCTTACCTTTTTCCTCCTTCTTCTGGGCCGCGGCCTTATCCGCCTGCTTCTTCTCGTCCTGCTTTTCCTCATCGCTCTCCGGCGCCAGCGGCGAGGGCTGGTCGGCGTCCAGGACGATCAAGTACAGATTGCGCGTCACCGGCCGGTTCATCGCCGACATCTCGCCGCCGCCGATGGTCGGCCCGATGTCCGTGCTGGCGGTGAAGTACAGATATTTGCCCTGGGCATCAAAGGCCGGGAAGCGGGCGTCGCTCAAGCCATCGGTGAGTTGGTGTTTCTCGCCGCTGGTAACGTCATAGACGAAGATCGCATTGAGATAGTTCTTGAGCGTCTTCGTATAGGCGAGCCAACGGCCATCCGGCGACCAAGCCGCCTCTAGCCTGCGCTCAAAGCGGCTCACTACGTCATACGTGTTGGTATCCACCTTGGTGGATCGTCCGCTGGCCAAGTCGAGAATCCACACGTTGAGCCGCTTGTCCGTGTAAGCGATCTTTTTCCCGTCGGGCGACCAGGTGGGGCCGTAATAGAACGAGGGCGGATCACCCAGGGCATATTTCTTCACCGTACCACGCCCGTGCTGCGTGCGGATGTGGAGCTGATATTCCCCCGACTCGTCGGAGAAGTAGGCGATTTGCTTGCCGTCGGGCGACCAGGCCGGATCGCGCTCGGCGACGCCGGGCGTGTTGGTGAGATTGCGGGTATCGCCCTTCTCGGCCGGCACGGTGAGGATCTCGCCGTGGGCCTCGAAAACCGCTCGCACGCCCGTTGGCGACAGGCCAGCATGGCGGATCTGCTTGGCGACCTTGGCAAAGTGCGGCCGAACGGCGGGGAAGTCGCCGGCCACGCGAACCTCCAACGCCTGTGTCTTGCCACTGTCGAGATCAAACAAGTGCAAGGCGCCGAGTTGTTCGTAGACGATGGCACCCGGTCCGGCCGATGCGGACTTGATGTCCAGCCCCCGGTTTTCGATGAGCTGACTTACTTCCTTGGTGGCCGGATCGTAGACGAAGAGGGTAACAGGCCCCTTGCGATCGGAGAGAAAGTAGATCTTGTTGCCGACCCACATCGGATTGAAGTCGTTGGAGTTGTCGCGAGGGATCTTCGTGATCTGCGAATCGCTAAGCTCAGCGATCCAGATAGGCGAGGTAGTGCCGCCGCGGTAGCGTTTCCAGGCCATGTGGTACAGCGGATCGGTGATGATGCCATTGTTGGAATAGGGCACGTAAGCGAGCCGATCGCCACCGGGCGCGAAGGAGCCAAACTCGGCCATCGGTAAGGGAACTTCCGTGGGGAAGCCGCCCTGGGCAGGGATCGTGAAGAGCCGGTGGAACCGCGCGTGGCTGTTGCGCCCGGAGGTGAACAGGATGTTCTTGCCATCAGGGGTCCAGTCGACGACGACGTCGGATCCAGGGTGGTAGGTCAGACGCCGCGGCACACCGCCGGTCGCGGGCAGGACGTAGACATCATAGTTGTCGTCCTCTTCGCCGGTGAAGGCGATCTGTGTACCATCGCGTGAGAAGATAGGGTCGCGGGCTCGGCCGGTGCTGGTGAGCCGCTGGGCGTCGCCGCCGTTGCGCGAAACTCTCCACAAGTCTCCGCCGATAACGAAGACCACGTGCGAGCGATTGAGGGTGGGGTGCCGCAGAAGCAGGGGCTTCTCGGCGTCGGCCAACGTAACGGCTGGCAGCAGAAGCAATAGAATCGGTGTCATCAGCTTGTGCATGGCTGTCCTTGGTAAAGGCGTCAATTCCGAATGTCGGCAAGATTGCAACGATACCGAATTGTTCGCTCGCCGGCTCGTCTTCTTTTGAGCCGACGCCCATTTCAATTTCGGGCATGGTCTCAAAGAGCTACGCGACACCGCCGCGGCCACCGACGAGTTTCATGCCTCGTTGCGTTGTCGCCCCGATTATGAGCAGGCACAGCAGGCGCTGCGTGAGAGAGATGGAAGAATTCGATAACGCAACCTCTTTGAACCTTGCAAATAATTAATGTTTCTGCCTGTTGCCGCCTTCTGTGTATTGATTATAATAGGTTTACTTTCTCTTTTCCGCAGAGGTTGTGATTCGCAGCTTTTCGCCCCACCCGCAACGGTGCCTGCTTGTAGCCCTGACATCGAGAAAAAACCTCACCGTTGCAAGCGTCTTGTATCGGCAGCATGGAGGAGCGGGTATGTTGCCTGATCAAATCAATTGGAGCGATACGGCGGACTTCTTGCATTGGCTGGCCTATCTGCGGCAAAAGTTCAACGGAAGATGTAGCCACATCGATGCACACTTGCTGGACGGAAGCATCGAGGATGCTCTGCTGCATTACCGGGACCACCCGGAGAAATTCGATTCAGGGCGAACCCCCCTATCCTACTATCTGTGGTTGCGGACGCGCCACAGCCTGGACAAGCGGCTCCAGAAAGTGAAGCGGCGCCGCCAACACGAGAAAACGGTTGGCGTTTCGGAAAAAGATTTTGAGAAAATTGTGTCGGAAGTGAGGGGGACGAGGGGTATTTATTTAGGGAAGGACGGAACAGAGCAAGAGTCCGAGGAACGACGAGAAGAGGTCATTAGGCAGAAAGAAGCCCTGGACGCTATCGTGGCGAACCTAAATCCGCACGACCGGGTCGGCGTTGATTTATTGCGCATAGGGGCTTCTGTTGAGACATGGGTACAGCACTTGGAAATTGAGCGCCTACCTCAACGGGAGCAGCAACACACGGTCAATTTGGAAAAAGATCGCCTAAAGAAAAAACTGAAGCGACGGGCGCAAAAGATGCAGGGGGGGAGGCTAGCTCCCAGGACAGAACGCAAGTTCGGGCAACCTGTTTTGAAGCGAGTGGAGAGCGTGAGTCATGGCTGACACAGCGGAGAATACTGCAATCCAAGCAGGGCGAACAAAGGTTCGGCAGAAACGGCTCAGGAACTTGGTTTGACAAAAAAGATGATGCCGCAGCGGGTGAGGAAGGCGCGAAATCTTGGAACGCAGTCTGGTGCGTCACGGCATCGACCTGCCAGAACAACAGGATTGAAGGACCGACCATGGATGAGCAACGTAGCGCGGTTAATTCTGATTCCGCAAAGATATCAACCCCAGCCACCAATCCTCCCCAAACGGATGTGTGCGCAGCGATTCCCCCCTTCTGGGGAATATCTGGATTCGCTATCGTACGCGTTCTGCTTGGGGTGTTGCTGCTCACCACGGCTGCCCTCAAGTTCTTCGACCCATCTCCTGATTCTTTAAGCGCCCTAGAACTGCTGCCCTCGCAGCGCTGGCTGATGGCGGCAGTCGAGGCGGAAGCGCTTATTGGCCTCTGGTTGCTGACGGGGGGATTCCCACTTCTGCTCTGGCTTGCGGCGCTGATGTGCTTTTCGGTTCTGGCCAGCGTGAGCATGTACTTAGGGATCGAAGGGCAGGCATCATGTGGTTGCTTTGGGGCGAAACTACCAGTTAGTCCGTGGTATGCGATGGGACTGGACCTAGCCGCCGTAGCTGCCCTGGTGTGTTGGCGTCCACGTCAAGGGTATTGGTCTGATTCGGCGACGCTGCGACGAATCCTCGCAGTGGCCGCTGGCACGGGAGTAATTCTGGCGGTCGGGTTCGGCGGCCTGGCGTGGATGTACGGCTCGCCCTATGAAGCTCTCTCGCATGTGCGGGGCGAAGCGATTACGGTCGAGTCGATCGTGAGCTATGTCGGCGATGGTATCGCCGGCGAGCAACGCTCCTTTACCATTCAACTGGCAAACCATCGGGACAGGCCGATCAAGGTTATCGGCGGCACGACCACTTGTTCGTGTATCGCCACGAATGATTTGCCGATCATCGTGCCGCCGAGAGAGTCTCGTCCGATCACGGTACGGATAACCTTCCGGGGAAGTCCTGGACGCTTTCGGCATTCCTTTGTGTTGTACACCGATGATGAGAAACAAGCCACAGCGACGGCATGGTTTGCTGGGCGCGTGATTGAATCCCCTTCGCCATGAGGAATAGTTGGCCGCTAAGTTACTCCTCTCGGTGAGGAGACGTGCGGTCAGAGGGTGTGGACCTAAAGGTCATATAGGAGGGACGTGTGATGGTACGATTTAATGAATTCGCCACTTGGCTGTTGAGCAGCCTCGGTATGGCGCTTTTAGTGTCCAGTATTGTGCTGGCTCCAACCAGTACAGTCATGGGTCAAACTGGCCCAGTGCAATGTCCTGGTAATACTTGTGCTAACGGTTGCACGTCTAATAACTGTAATAATGTCACATTCTGTACAGGAAACACATGCACTTGCAGCAATCCAAATGTACAGAACTGCGGCGCTTGTGAGTGTAAAACAACAACTCCTTGCTCCTGTGCCAACAAGTAAAGAGGAAGGAACTGAATGATTCGCCATCTTGCGGCACTAGTAAGGTAGTTCTTGCTGGTGCCGCGAGTTGACAAAGAGATAGGCAATCTCCCGCTGCTCTGCAGGATACATCCTCTAAACTACGCAACGAGTCACTGCCAGCGATTAGGGCAACAACGGAGGAAGACGTTATGCAATACAGTTTTTCCTCACATGCGGATTTAAGATGTCATGAGACCACAAAAAACCAACAGAAGAGCTTGCCGGGGCGGGTTGCTAAAGACTTAAGAAATGGTTTCTGGCTTTTCCTCGTTTTTCCGTTGGGGATACTAGGTGGATTCGTAACCCCCCGCTCTATTCAATCTCAGGAGCGCGAGAATGAGATAGCTTTAAAAGACCGGTTCATTCACGAAGCTCCATCGCAATGGGAGGAATACACTAAACGCGTCAGCCAATTACAGGGGAGTTTCATTTTTCAAGTGTCACAAACTTTGAAAAACATGAAGGCGTACAACACTTACAACATGAAAAAGAACGAGAAGTGTAAATTATTAAATTTAGATATGGAAAGAACCATAGAAGGAAAGAGAGATTATCGATATATAGAAGTCTTTGCAACTAACCCAAATTACGCCTTCGCACTACGCCGTATGACGCCAGATGCTCCTTGGGGAGTCACTCAATGGATTGATCTTAGTAATAATAGCCTCCCTTCTGGGATTGAAAATCATTTCAAGCGTTTTGAGCATGATGTTATCACGCTTATAAGCATTCGCGATGAACCGTTGGTAAATATTATCCGCCAGACTGTATTCCGTGTATTACGTTGCCGAAAGATTACTAGGGATGGTGAAGAATTAGCGGAAGTAACCTTTGATTATCCTCATGAAATCGATGAGCACAGCAGTTTGGTTACCGGTGGCACATTAATTCTAAACCCTCAGCGATTGTGGTGCTTGCATTCCTATCAAGTCCAGGCCAAAACCCCTCATGCTCATGGTACCATGAATTACCGATTGCTCGAATTTGAAGATATCGACCAATCTTTGCGGGTGCCCAAACGTTCCGTTGCTGATGCTATGTTCTTTCTAGAGGACGGAAGTACCAATAGGCAGGAGTTGAAACTTGATTACAACTTGGCGATCCCTAACAAACTCTCCGACGATGACGAATTCACCTTTTCCGCTTTTGGCCTGCCCGAACCGGTTGGACTCGGGAAGAGGACGACCCCATGGTACCTATGGGCCGCACTAGTGGGGATGCTTTGTCTGAGTCTGGCCGCAGTGTTCCGTTGGTTAGCGCGACGCGCGAAATGAACCGCGGTCGCCCCAGTCTCCTAGCGGTCAGGCCCGCCTAATACCGAAGGAAGACCATATGATCTACCGCATTCTATCTGGCCTTTTCAGTGCCGCCGCATTCGGGATCTTCTTTTGCCTGATCGTTTTCTCCTTTGTGCCTTCGAATGCGGAACCGGGACTTATGGTGGAACAACCCAATCGTGTCTTTAACACCTTGGTGGCAGGGCGAGATTACGATGTCGCGTTCCGTATCCACAATCGGTCTAGGCGCACCTTGCGAATTGTTGGAATGGGGATTACTTGAGGGAGCAATTGCTGCTTCCGTGCGAAGCATCCTGAAACCGTGGCTGTTCCTGGATGTGGAAGTATGATTGTGTCATTTATACTGCAAATTCACAGCCCTGGCCCATTTGCTGATACAGTTCCGCTCTATGTGGACGATGAGGGCTTACAAGAGATTCCGCTTTCCATAAAAGGTAACGCTGTATGTCCTTCGTCTTCGAGTAATTGAATCTCCGGGATGGCTGCGGATTTCACGCGACGGTTTCCACGATGCGGAACGCCGATAAAACTCGATTCATCGGGCGCTGGAAGAATTATGAAAGGCACGTTGGCCGCCGTATTGAAGCCTTGGAGTCATAAGATACCGGCCTCGGCGTCTTCTTGAGAGGTGGACCGGTTTCATACTCTACGACAATCGCGTCGCCGAGTTGGCCGACCTCTGAAAAGGTATGGCGGCTTTTCTCGACCCAGTGCGGCGGCACCGGCACAAAGTGAACACCGATAAAGCTTGCCGCCATGTCTACGACCCATACCCGTCGGGAAGGCAGGGCTTGCAGTTGCTCATCGCTTATCAGGTCTTCCGGCGTCATGGCGACTATGCCGTAGTAGGTCGGCATCGGCCGGCCGTCGCTGTACAGGTAATAGCCGGCCCGACGCGGCGCGTAGTGAAGCAGCGGGAAGAAGAAGAAGGGCATGCAAACGATCACCGGCTCTCCCGGACGCCTGTGCCGATCCAGGAAGGCGGCTGCTCCTCGGGCACCCGGTCGATGGCTGGCATCCAAGTCGTAACAGTAATCGACGTAAAGACCCACGAAGATCATCAATGTCATGGCGAAAATGATGCCTCTTTCCAGCTGAAAAGGCACGCGCCAGATCAGCGCGGCCAGGCCAACCAACAAGAATAGATGGGCCATGATGAGATAGCGCAGGGTGAAGGGAGCGGAGAGGGCCACGCAGCAGAGAAAAGGGGTTACGGCGGAGACGAGGACGTACCACTCGGCAGCCCTGGCCTTGCGCAGGAGCAGCAACAGGACCAGGACACAGAAGCCAAGCGCCAGCAATTGCTCCTTCTGAGAGGGCTCGTCCAAATACTCGCGCATGGCGAACATGTTGTAGCACACTTCGGCCACGTCGGTCCAGCGTGTAATGGGAAAAACACAGAAGTTAGCCTGCACCTGGGCACGCTGATGAAGAAAGACGGGCAACCAGGGCAGCCAGCCGGCGATGGCGAGAACAGCGCCGATGAGAGCATGCCGTAAGGCCGGGTCGCGGAGGACGTGCGACATATTCCACCCGGCCCGTACCAGCAGAATCACGGCGACGAAGATCACCTGGGCCGCTAGGGTGAACAAGCCATAGTAGTGCGTGTAAGCCAGCAGCAAGGCGAACAGCCCATACAGCAGCCAGCGGTGCTGCCGCGAAGGGGTTCCTAACGCCCGAAACAGCGCCCAGCTGGAGAAGAGGGCCAAGGCGGCGGCCAGGGAGTACATGCGTAGTTCCTGGGAATAGCGAATCTGGAAGGCACTGAGGGCAACCAGGGTGGCGGCAAAGAGTCCGATGCCGCGTCCACGCCAAAGGAGATCGCTGTTGGTCTGGGCAGTCGGGTAGTCTCTGCCGAAAGCTTCCACGGCGAACAGGTAGGCACCGAGGATGGTCAGGCCGCCGAAGAAAACACTGAGCGAACGTAGGGCGAAGGCCGATTCGCCGAAGAGGGCGGCCCAGCCCTGAAGAAGAATGAAATACAGAGGGGGGTGTGTATCGCGACCGACGCGCTGAAGCATCTCGGCGAAAGGAAAGTCGATGAGACGCCAGGTGAAGGCTTCGTCAAACCAGAGGCTGCGAGCTGCCAACTGATGGATCCGTATTGCCAACCCAGCAAAAGTAATGACCGTGAGCGCGACGGCGACAAGGAGATAATCGCTCGAGAGAGGATGTATTCCCTCGCTCTCTCTTCGCTCGAAACAGTCCATAGCAAATACTCTCGATGCTGTGATCGTTCCTTATTCCCCCTTCGCGGACCAGCGGAGGCTTGATGGGTGCCAGGCTCAATGCACAATGTCCAATTATACTCCATCGCTTCCGCTCGGCAAAACAAGACAAGTCCCTTCGCCCAGCATGTTCGACGTGGAGTTTGAGGTGCGCTCACCTCTGGCAAGGGCGATCTTCTCGTCCTCGACTGGTGAGCGTCTGCGGGCTGATTATCCGAAAAACACCGCCAGCGCGATCGCCGCCGTCTCCACTCGGAGGATGCGCGGCCCCAGATCCAGCACGCGCCAGCCCTCCGCGCGCGCCAGGGCAACCTCGCCCTCCGTGAATCCTCCCTCCGGCCCAACCGCAACAACCGTATCGCATCCCGGCGCGTTCTCCGCCATGCTCCGTGTACCGTCGCCGCCGGGATGGGCCAGAACGCGGCGCGGCGGCAGCTCCGCGGCGGCGCAGAAGGTCGGCCATTCGATCATCGACCGCACTTCCAAAAGAACATTGCGACCGCACTGCTTGCTCGCTTCGATGACGTAGCGCTGCGAGCGCCAGTCCACTCGAAAACCTCAAGAACTATGCCTGGCCGATCATTCGGAATGTCAGATTGATTCGCTCGCCCACGTTCTGCGTGGTCTTCGGGATTTCGTGCTTCCAAAACCGTTGCATGGTTCCGGCCATGATGATGAGCGTGCCGTGGCCTACCGGGAATGTCCTTGTCTCCTTCGTTCGGTTGTGCCGAATCCGAAACGTCCGTGTCGCACCCAACGAGAGGGAGCCGATCACGTTCCCCATGCCCGGTTCGTTGTCGGCGTGCAGACCCACGCTGTCGGACCCTGACCGATAGCGGTTCAGCAGGCAGTAATTGTACCGGCCCCGGACAGCCTCGATCCGCTGCTTGATCTCCAGCAGCGTCGGCGTCCACGGCAGCGCCCGGTTCTCGGTGCCGGAGTAGAAGTAGGTCACGCCCTCATCGCCGTAGGAAGCCGTAAGCCGGGGCTGCAAGTGGCCGAACAGCCCCTTCTTCTGCTCCCAGGCCGACGTGTCCCGTAACTCGATAAAGTAGCGATCAGCGAGGTAGGGCGGCAGGAAGGCATCGTGATAGAGCAGAATGCCGCCGTCCGCCAATTCGATGGTATCCATATTTTCCCCTCACCGAAGGGGCGCTTAGTGGCTCGGCTTGCAACTAGCGTCAACCGCATCCCAGCAACGGAGAACCCGCAAGCAACGCTCTGGCGCCGCCGACTGGTTGGTGCCGGAGTAGAAGGCATGTTGCTTGAAGCCCCGGACGGCTTCGGTTCCCAGCTTGATGATACCCTTGCTGATGCTACATGCCGCTGATACACTGTCCGTATAGTCGATACACCCTGCCGGCCAGAATCGGGCAAGGGAATCTAGCCTGTATCGGACTATGGACTATTTTACGGGCGTAGCCGATACCTTTTCCTAAACTTTTTGAGAGGGTAGCGAAGCTCGAATCGCTAGCGGCTTGATAGAGAAAGAGTTACTACAATAGGGGCGCTTAGCTCAGTTGGCTAGAGCACCAGCTCGACAAGCTGGGGGTCATTGGTTCAAGTCCAATAGCGCCCATTAGTCAGAAGCCCTTAGCAGACCCGTCTTTACGAGTACCTTCCAACGGTTGGAAGTGCGGCACGAAAACCCCGAATTCTGCGGTATTGTACCGGAAAACTCGGAAAGGTGGTGCTGCATGTCCCATCCGCGTGGAATCCCTTCTTACCGCCG
>Ga0070739_10003594_pt1 | contig 19101 bp, 16 predicted proteins | sample Coa_R1_7_FD_66445 | JGI IMG/M metagenome (GOLD analysis project Ga0070739, IMG submission 66445) | Surface soil microbial communities from Centralia Pennsylvania, which are recovering from an underground coalmine fire - Coalmine... | ecosystem: Environmental > Terrestrial > Soil > Unclassified ... | reverse complement strand
TCCTCCGAGCACAGCGCGCGGCCGACCACGTCCCACAGCGCGCGCTTTTCCGGCGGAAGGCTGCGGATATATTCGGGGAAGAGGTCGATCTTGACGCGCGTATGCGTGCCGTCGGCAAGATCGTGCCCCTTGCTGCGCCCGTGCATGGGCCGATAGTCGCCCGTGACCGGCATGAGCGCGAGCATCCGCGCATAGACGTCCTCCGGAAAGACCCGGTCGAATTCGAGATGGTAGAACGGCTGCTCCACCGCCCGCGCCGCCTCGATCGATTGCACGATGAAATCCGAAAGACGTGCGACCGCGCTCGCGCGGTCGTGACCGTACAATGCCGTGGTCTGGTCCATCGCCGTCGTCCGTCTTGCCTGATGCCGCGTTCCAATGTGCGGCCAAACCGCGCCCGGCGCAAGCCGCGTCACCGCCGCCTGAAGGCCGCCTTTCCCGCGAACCTGGCCTGGGTACCCAATTCCTCCTCGATGCGCAGGAGCTGGTTGTATTTGGCGATGCGATCGGAGCGCGCGAGCGAACCCGTCTTGATCTGTCCGCAGTTGGTGGCGACGGCGAGATCGGCGATGGTCGAATCTTCGGTCTCGCCGGAGCGGTGCGACATGACCGCGGCGTAGCCGGCCTTGTGCGCCATCTCGACCGCGGCCAGCGCCTCCGTCAGCGTGCCCACCTGGTTGACCTTGATCAGGATCGCATTGGCGATGCCGTTCTCGATGCCGGCGGCGAGGCGTGCGACATTGGTGACGAAATTATCGTCGCCCACGAGCTGGCACCGCTCGCCGATGAGGCCGGTCACGATCTTCCAGCCTTCGGTGTCGTCCTCGGCCATTCCGTCTTCGATGGAGATGATGGGATAGCTGCGGATCAGGCCGGCAAGATAGTCCGCCTGCTGCCGCGGCGAGCGCGTGGTGCCTTCGCCTTCGTAGACATAGTGCCCGTCCCGGAAGAATTCGCTCGCGGCCGGATCGATCGCGAGCATCACCTCGTCGCCCGGCCTGTAGCCGGCCTTCTCGATCGCCTGCATGATGAGGTCGAGCGCGGCTTCGGCGGAGTTGAGATTGGGCGCAAAGCCGCCCTCGTCGCCGACATTGGTGTTGAGGCCGGCTGCGCGCAAGGCGCCGCGCAGCGTATGAAAAATCTCGGCGCCGGCGCGCAGCGCCTCGGAGAAGCTCGGCATGCCCACGGGAACGATCATGAATTCCTGGAAGTCGATCGGGTTGTCGGCATGCACCCCGCCGTTGAGAATGTTCATCATCGGGACCGGCAGCAGGCGCGCGCCGATGCCGCCGACATAGCGGTATAGCGGAAGCCCCCGGGAGGCTGCCGCGGCTTTGGCCGTCGCGAGCGAGACGCCGAGAATGGCATTGGCGCCGAGCCGGCTCTTGTTCGGGGTTCCGTCGAGCGCGATCAGGGCCTCGTCGATCTTCACCTGCGCCTCGGCGTCCATGCCGCCGATCGCATCGAAGATCTCGCCATTGATGGCGGCGACCGCCTTGCCGACGCCCTTCCCGCCGAACCGGGTGCGGTCGCCGTCGCGCAGTTCGAGCGCCTCGTGGCTCCCGGTCGAGGCCCCGGAGGGAACGGCGGCACGACCGAACGATCCGTCCTCGAGAAAAACGTCGACTTCGATGGTGGGATTGCCGCGGGAATCGAGAATCTGGCGGCCGATAATGTCGGTGATGGCGGTCATTGCCTTTCCGGGGCTGGCTGATGCGGGGCTTCTACAGGATGGATGACCCTCTTGTCATGCCCCGTGCGGGCGGGCATTCCAGCCGCATGCCGGCCCGCAAGAAAGCACCGCTTCTGGGGCGTCCCGCGCCCCTGCCCGCCGCCCCGGCGGAGGCGCAGCTCGACCGCATCGCCAACCCGCATCGGGACACCGACTATGTGGCGCGCTTCACCGTGCCCGAGTTCACCTGTCTCTGTCCGATCACCGGGCAGCCGGATTTCGCGCATTTCGTGATCGACTATGTGCCTGGGAAATGGCTGGTGGAGTCAAAGTCGCTCAAGCTTTATCTTGCAAGCTTCCGCAATCACGGCGCCTTCCACGAGGACTGTACCGTCGCCATCGGCAAACGGCTGCTGGCCCTGCTCAGGCCGAAATATCTCCGCATCGGCGGCTACTGGTATCCCCGCGGCGGCATGCCGATCGACATCTTCTGGCAGGCCGGCCGCGTTCCGCGCGGGGTGTGGCTGCCCGAACCGGGCGTCGCACCCTATCGCGGTCGGGGTTGATCGCTCGGCCCGGGCTCGCCACGATCGGTCACGGTCGCGGTCCTCGGCGCTATACCGCGTCCTTGGGGGAGCGCCTGAGCTTTCGCGCGCAGACCTGGCCGACGCCCGCCAGAACGAAGGCTCCCACCAGCAGCACCGGCGTGATGCCGATCGACGTCAAGCCCGCGCCATAGACCGCCGGTCCGACGGCCTGGCCCAGAAAGAAGAACAGCGAATGCAGGGCCATCGCGGTACCGCGCGCGGCGGGGGCAAGTTCGCTCGCATAGATCTGGATGACGGCGTGCAGCATGTAGAAGCCGAGACCGAGCAGGACGAAATTGAGAAATTCGAGCGGCCAGGCAAGACGCGCCGCGATCACCAGCAGGCAGAAGCCCATGATCGCTCCGCCCGTCCGCATCATGCGCGTCTCGCCGAGCAGCGCGAGCAGGCGCGAGACCGACGCGCCGTAGATCGCCCCGCCGATGCCGAAACCGGCGATGACCACGCCGGCGATCGACGCGCGCGTTTCGCCCGCCTGGTACATCATGGTGGCGATGTGCGGGAATACGCCGTACATGAACAGCGCCTCGAGGAACACGGCACCGAAGCAGATTTTCGCCAGGGGATTACGGAAGATCGCGCGGTAGTTCGGGCCGAGCGTGGCGAGGTCGAACCGGCCTCCGCGCTCGCCCGGGTCGCGCAGGCCAGGCACCGCGGGGAGCAGCACCGCCAGGCCGAGGCCGCCGGTCACGAAGAACACGCCCCGCCAGCCGACCAGATCGGAGACGATGCCGGCGCAGGTCGCGCCGAGCAGGTTGCCCGTCATGATCGCGAACAGCAAGCGGCCCATCGCGACTTGCCGTCGCGCGAACGGGATCTTGTCGCCGACGAGGGCGAAAGCGATGGGCACCACGCCGCCGGCGGCCAGCCCCGCGACGATGCGGCCGATCGTCAACACCTCGAAGCTCGGCGCGATACCGCAGACGAGCGTCGCGAGCGCGACGCCGAGCAGGCAGAACAGCATCAAGCGGGCTTTGCTGAACATGTCGGCGAGCGCGCCGAGCATGGGCTGCACCAGCGCATAGGGCAGCGTGAAGGCGGTCGACAGCAGGGCCGCGGTCGCCGGCTTGACGTGCAGGGCGAGCGCGATCTGCGGGATGACCGGATCGGTCGAACGAATGAACAATGCGCTGGTGAAGACGACGAACGCCAGGAGATTGAGCGTACGGTTCATCGCGAGGGGCGCGCGGAACGTTCAGGCCTTGGCCAGCCGATCGAGCGCGATGAGCGTGCGCAACAGCGGCTCCATCGCCTTGAGCGGCAACATGTTGGGTCCGTCCGAGGGAGCCCGGTCGGGATCCTGGTGCGTCTCGATGAACACGCCGGCGACGCCGACGGCGACCGCCGCGCGCGCCAAGACGGGTACGAATTCGCGTTCCCCGCCCGAGACCTCGCCCTGCCCGCCCGGCTGCTGCACCGAATGGGTCGCGTCGAAGATGACCGGCGTGCCGAGGCGCCTGAGCACCGGCAGCGCGCGCATGTCGGAGACGAGCGTGTTGTATCCGAAGCAGACGCCGCGCTCGGTGACGAGGACGTTGCGGTTTCCCGCGCTCGTGACCTTGTCCACGACGTGGGCCATGTCCCAGGGGGCAAGGAACTGGCCCTTCTTGATGTTGACCGGCTTGCCGCTCCTCGCCGCGGCGAGCAACAGGTCGGTCTGACGACAGAGGAATGCCGGGATCTGCAACACGTCGACGAACGGCGCGACCTGCGCGCATTGCGCGGCTTCGTGCACGTCGGTGAGCACCGGAACGCCCAGTGTCTCGCGCAGCTCGGCAAAGACCGGCAGCGCCCGATCAAGCCCGATTCCGCGTGCGCTCTTGCCCGAGGTGCGGTTCGCCTTGTCGAACGACGTTTTGTAAACGAATCCGATGCCGCAGCGCCCGGCGATGTCCTTGAGCGCCGAGGCCATCTCGAGCGCATGCGCGCGGCTTTCGAGGGCGCACGGACCGGCAATCAGCGTAAGCGGCAGGTCGTTGCCGATACGCACCGAGCCGATCGCGACCGTCCTGCTAGGTGCCTGGTCCAAGCCCTTTGTTCCTCGCGGGAGAGACCATGGCGGGAGCCGACGTCCGGGTCAACGTTCGGTTTCGAGCGGCAGAACCGCACCCAGTGCATCCGTCGCCGCGATGACTGCGCGCCCCGCTGTCGGCGCGGGGGATGAACCGCCCTCACCGCGGCGCAGACGTGCGGAACGGATGGCCCGTCTGCCGCGCGCCACGGACGTCATGCACGATGCTAGACCAGCCGGCTTCGTTCGACCGCCGCACCGATGAAGGAGGCGAACAGCGGGTGCGGTGCGAAGGGCCGCGATTTCAGCTCGGGATGGAATTGCACGCCGATGAACCACGGGTGGTCTTCATATTCGATGATTTCCGGAAGAATGCCGTCCGGCGACATCCCGGAAAACCGCATGCCGTGCTGCTCGAGCCGTCCCTTGTAGGTCGTGTTCACTTCATAGCGATGGCGATGGCGTTCGGAGATTTCCGTCGTGCCGTAGATTTGCGCGGCCCGGCTGCCGCGCGCGAGCACGGCCGGATAGGCGCCGAGCCGCATCGTGCCGCCGAGATCGCCGCCGGCGACGCGCTTCTGCAGCTCGTTGCCCTTGAGCCATTCGGTCATGAGGCCGACCACGGGTTCCTTCGTCGGCGCGAACTCGGTCGAATTGGCCTCCTCGATGCCGCACAGATTGCGGGCCGCCTCGATGACGGCCATCTGCATGCCGAAGCAAATGCCGAAATAGGGGACCTGCCGCTCGCGCGCGAACTGGGCCGCGCGAATCTTGCCTTCGGCGCCGCGCGGCCCGAAACCGCCCGGCACCAGGATCCCGTTGACGTGCTCGAGAAACGGCGCCGGGTCCTCGTTTTCGAACACCTCGGACTCGATCCAGTCGAGCCTGACCCTGACCTTGTTGGCGATCCCGCCGTGGGAGAGCGCTTCGATCAGTGATTTGTATGCATCCTTCATGCCCGTATATTTGCCGACGATGGCGATCGTGACGTCGCCTTCGGGATTGCGGATGCGCTCGTTGATGAGGTGCCAGCGCGCAAGATCGGGCGGCGCTCCCGGATCAAGACCGAAAGCGGCGAGCACTTCGCGATCGAGGCCCGCGGCGCTGTAGGCTTCCGGGACCGCATAGATATTGTCGACGTCGCGCGCCTCGATGACGGCGCTTTCGCGCACGTTGCAGAACAGCGCGAGCTTGCGCCGCTCGCCGTCGGGGATCGGCCGATCGGTCCGGCACAACAGAATGTCCGGCTGGATGCCGATCGAGCGCAGTTCCTTGACCGAATGCTGCGTCGGCTTGGTCTTGAGCTCGCCGGCGCTCGGGATGAACGGCAGCAGCGTGAGATGGATATAGACCGCGTGACGGCGCGGCAGCTCATTGCCGAGCTGCCGGATCGCTTCGAAGAACGGCAGACCCTCGATATCGCCCACCGTGCCGCCGATCTCGCACAGCACGAAGTCGATGCCGTCATTGCCCTCGCGGATGAAATCCTTGATCGCATTGGTGACGTGGGGGATCACCTGGATGGTGGCGCCGAGATAGTCGCCGCGCCGCTCCTTGGCGAGGATCTCCTGATAGATGCGGCCGGTGGTGATGTTGTCGTGGCGGGTCGCGGGACGACCGGTGAAGCGTTCGTAATGCCCGAGATCGAGATCGGTCTCGGCCCCGTCATCCGTGACGAAGACTTCGCCGTGCTGATAGGGCGACATCGTGCCGGGATCGACATTGAGATAAGGGTCGAGCTTGCGCAGCCGCACCTTGTAGCCGCGCGCCTGCAGCAGCGCGCCGAGCGCCGCGGATGCGAGACCTTTGCCGAGGGAGGAGACCACGCCGCCGGTGATGAAGATGTACCGCGCCATGGGACTTAACTTCTAGCCCGCCCGTTTCGATTCGACGAGGGCGAAATTCGAAGCCCAGCTCTGCACCCGTGCACAACCCTGCGATCGTCCGTCATGACAACGACTTGCGCCGTTTGCCTGATGCGGCACGCGAGCCCCCGCACCCAACGCCCATCCGTTCGTCCCGAAGCGCGAAGGGGCCTCTCGTGCAGCCCCTTCGGCAGCGATCATTGCGACTGCGGCACTGACGGCCCTGACGGCGCGGCCGGCGCCGGCTGAGCCGGCGGCGCATTGCCCTGCAGCTGGTTCAGCAGCCCGCCCGAGGAGGCGGGCGGCGCGGAGCCCGGTGCGGGCGCGCTCGGCCCGGCCGGGTTGTTCGGGAGGATCGACGCCGGCTGGCGGCTGTAACCGGCAAGCCAGGACAGCAGCAGGCTGGTGGCGAAAAACAGGCCGGCGAGCCACCACGTCGTCTTCGTCAGCACGTTGCCGGTCCCGCGCGTCGTCATGAAGCCGCTGGTCGAGCCTATGCCGAGCCCCCCTCCCTCCGAACGCTGCAGCAGCACCACGCCGATCAGCGCGAGCACGAGCATCAGGTGGATGACGATCACGACTTGCTGCATGCGGTCAAAATCCGTCGGGTGGTTCCACGCCGGGGGAGCCTCGCCATTCATTCATATAGGAATTCGCGGTGGTCTCTACACGATCGCCGCGACCATTTCCACCCCGCGCGCCATCAGCGATAAACCGCGCCGATCGCCAGGAAATCCTCGGCCTTGAGGCTTGCCCCGCCGACCAGCGCGCCGTCGACCCCGGGCACGGTCAGGAGTTCCCTGGCATTGGCGGGCTTGACCGAACCGCCGTAGAGGATGCGCATGGCGGCACCCTCGCCGGGAAAGCGCGTCTCGAGCAGGCGGCGGATGAAATCGTGCACCTCGGCAATGTCGGCCGGCGTCGGGGTGAGACCGGTTCCGATCGCCCAGACCGGTTCGTAGGCGATCACGAGCCGTGCGGCCGCGGCGCCTTGCGGCAGCGAGCCGGCCAGTTGGCGGCCGACGACCTCCCGGGTGAGACCGCCCTCGCGCTCGGCCCGGCTCTCGCCGACGCACACGATGGCGATCAGCCCGGCCCGCCAGGCCGCGCGGGTCTTCGCGCACACCTCGGCATCGGTCTCGCCATGATCGACCCGGCGCTCCGAATGGCCGAGGATCACGGCCTTTGCGCCGGCATCCGCCAGCATCTCGGCGGCGATGTCGCCGGTGTGGGCCCCGAACGGTTCGGCGTGGCAGTCCTGCCCGCCGATCATGACCGGGCTGTGCCGCGCAGCCTCGGCGAAGCGCGCGATGAGGGTGAACGGCGGGCAGACGAGCACGTCGGCCTTGAGCCCGGTCGCGCCGGCGATGATCTTGCCCAATTCCGTGCCGGAGGCGGTAAGTCCGTGCATCTTCCAGTTGCCCGCAAGCAGCGGGCGGCGCGGCTGCATCGCAAAATCCTTTTCCCCGTTGGCGAGAATGGGCTATCAGAGCCGCCGGGCGCGGACCAGTGGTCCGTCGGCGGAAAGACACGCGGGTGTTCGTTGAGGGACTTGCGATGGTGATCCGATGCGCGCGTCGGCCCCTGCCGGAGCGCGCGCCATCCGTTTCCGCCCCATCGCATCAGCGGTGACGACAGAAGCGCGCGCATGCTCCGCGGAATCCACAAAGCCTCCTCGACCTGGCTCGGCAAGGCGCTCATGGCCGCGGTCCTGGGCTTCCTCGTCATCAGTTTCGCCATCTGGGGGATCGGCGATATTTTCCGCGGCTTCGGACGCAATGCGGTGGCCACCGTCGGCGACGCCGAGATTTCCGTCGAGCAGTTCCGCCAATACTACGGCGAGCGGCTGCGCCAGGCGGGCCAGCAGCTGCGGCAGACCATCACGCCGGAAAAGGCGCGCGCGCTCGGCCTCGACCGGCAGATTCTCGGACAGCTCATCGCCGAGACCGCGCTCGACGAGCGGGCGCGCGACATGCGCCTCAACCTCAGCGACGACGAGGTCGCCAAGCGCATCATGAGCGATCCCGCCTTCCGGGGGGCGAACGGCGAATTCGACCGCAACCGGTTCGTCATGCTGATCAACCAGATGGGCTTCACCGAGGCGCGGTTCGTCGCCGAGCAGCGCAAGGTCCTGCTGCGAGGGCAGATCGCGCGCAGCCTCGCCAGCGGTCTGCGGGCGCCCCGGGTTGCCGTCGAGGCGGTCGATCGCTTCCGCAATCAGAAGCGCACCGTCGAGTACCTGAGCCTCGGACCCGCGCAGGCGGGCGACGTTCCCGCGCCCACGGCCGAGCAGCTGCGACAATATTTCGAGGACCGCAAGGCGCTGTTCAGCGCGCCGGAATACCGCAGGCTGACGATCCTGAAACTGTCGCCCGTGGATCTCGCCAAGCCGCAAGAGGTTTCGGACGCCGACGCGCAGGCCTATTACGAGCAACACAAGGCGCAATACGGCAAGCCCGAGCGGCGCGAAGTTCGCGAGATCGTCTTCGACAAGCCGGAGGAAGCGGCCGCGGCGCGCGCACGGATCGACCAGGGGGCGAGCTTCGACGACATCGCGAAGGCGCGCGGATTGAAGGCGGCCGATACCGATCTCGGCCTGCTCGCCCGATCCGCGATCATCGATCCGGCGGTCGCGGAGGCCGCCTTCTCGCTCAAGCCGGGCGAGGTGAGCCAGCCGGTCGCCGGCCGCTTCGGCACCGTGCTCGTAACCGTCGGCAAGATCGAACCGGGCGAGCAGAAGACCTATGCGGACGTCGCCGCACAGATCAAGAAGGAGATCGCGATCTCGCGCGCGCGTACGCGGATCGGCGACCTGCGCGACAGGATCGAGGACGAAAAGGCCGCCGGCGCGACGCTTGCCGAAGCGGCGAAAAAACTCGGCCTTGCCGTCGTCACCATCGATGCCGTGGACCGCTCCGGTCGCGGCAAGGACGGCCGGCCGATCCCCGAACTGCCGAAGACCCCGGACGTGGTCGCCGCCGCCTTCGCGAGCGACGTCGGCGTCGACAACGAGCCGCTGGCGCTGCCGGACGGGGGCTATCTTTATTTCGACGTGGACGAGGTCGTTCCCTCCCATCCGCGCACGCTCGAGGAGGTCAAGGACGCCGTCGCCGCCGCCTGGCGCGACGACGAGATCGCCAGGCGGCTTGCCGCGAAAGCGCAAGACCTGCTCGGCAAGCTGCGCCGCGGGGAGACGTTCGCGCAGGTGGCGCAGGAGGCCGGATTGCAGGTGCAGAAGGGCACCGATCTGCAACGCGGCAAGGCCGGCGGATTCGTTCCCGCCAAGGTGGTGGAGGCGGCATTCCGGACGCCCCGAAACATGCCGGGCACGACCGAAGGCGACAAGCCGACCGAACGTTTCGTCTATGTCGTCACGGCGGTCGAGGATCCCAGGCTCGATTTCGCCTCGTCGGAGGCCAAGGCAATCGCCACGTCGCTCGAGAATGCCTATGCCGACGACGTGATCGGCGAGTATGTCGCGCGGCTCGAGAGCGATTACGGGGTGAGCGTCAACCAGGCGGCGCTCAACCAGGTGGTCGGCGGCGAGCCGGGCGGCTGACGCCATGCGGATCGAGCCCTCGCAGGCGCACTTCACGGAGCGGTATTGCCGCGGCGAGCCGCAGGTGGTGTGGACGAGCCTGGTCGCCGATCTCGAAACGCCGGTGTCCGCCTACCTGAAGCTCGGCCACGCGCAGCCGATGAGCTTCCTTTTCGAGTCGGTCGAAGGCGGCGCGGTCCGCGGGCGCTACTCGATCATCGGACTCGCGCCGGACGTGGTCTGGCGCGCCCATGGGGCGAAGGCCGAGATCAACCGCGCGGCTGCCACGCAGCCTTGCGCCTTCGCGCCCTGTCCCGAACCGCCGCTCGCCGCGCTTCGCGGCTTCATCGCGGAGAGCCGGATCGCCCTGCCCGACCACCTCCCGCCGATGGCTGCGGGAATCTTCGGTTACCTCGGCTACGACATCGTGCGGCTGCTCGAGGACCTGCCGACGGTCAAGCCCGATCCGATCGGCATTCCCGACGCGATCCTGATGCGACCGACGATCGTCGTCGTGTTCGACGCGGTGCGGGACTCGATCACCGTGATCACGCCGGTTCGGCCGCGGCCCGACGTGTCGGCTGAGATCGCGCGCGCGCGTGCGGCGGAACGGCTTGCGGCGGTGGTCGAGGCGCTCGACCGGACGCTCGACAAGTCGTTGATCGTTGCCGAGGACCATCCGCCCGGCGCGCCCGCAAGATCCAACACGACGCCCGACGAGTATAAGGCGATGGTCATGCGCGCGAAGGACTACATCGCCGCCGGCGACGCCTTCCAGATCGTGCTCGCGCAACGTTTCGAGGCGCCGTTCGCCTTGCCGCCCTTCGCGCTCTACCGCGCGCTGCGGCGGATCAATCCCGCGCCGTTCCTGTTCTTCCTCGACTACGGCGATTTCGCCGTGGCCGGTTCGAGCCCCGAGATCCTGGTGAGGCTGCGCGGGAGGACGCTCACCATCCGGCCCATCGCCGGCACGCGTCCGCGCGGCGCCACGCCACAGGAGGACAAGGCGCTGGAGGACAGCCTGCTCGCCGATCCCAAGGAGCGCGCGGAACATCTCATGCTGCTCGATCTCGGGCGCAACGACGTGGGGCGGGTGGCGAAGATCGGAAGCGTGAGGGTGACGGAGCAGTTCTCCATCGAGCGCTACAGCCAGGTGATGCACATCGTCTCGAATGTCGAAGGCGCGCTCGATGAGAAATACGATGCGCTTGATGCGCTGGCTGCCGGTTTTCCCGCCGGAACGGTCTCGGGCGCACCCAAGGTGCGCGCCATGCAGATCATCGACGAACTCGAGAAGGAGAAGCGCGGTCTCTATGCCGGATGCGTCGGCTATTTCTCCGCCGCCGGCGAGATGGATACCTGCATCGCGCTGCGCACGGCCCTGGTGAAGGACGGCGTCATGTACGTGCAGGCGGGCGCGGGCATCGTCGCCGACAGCGAGCCGGATTACGAGCAGCAGGAATGCGTCAACAAGGCGAAGGCGCTGTTCCGCGCCGCCGAAGAAGCGCGCCGATTCGCAAGCGCGATCGGAAGAGGCACGCGCGGCGTGCGGCCGGCCGCGTCGTCTTGACCCTCCCTGACCCCCGCCGTAAGACCTTCATGCGGGCGCAGGCAGCGATGATCCTTTTGATCGACAACTATGACAGCTTCACCTTCAACCTCGTCCATTGTCTGGGCGAGCTCGGCGCGAGCGTCGTCGTCCGTCGCAACGACAAGATCACGCCGGCGGAGGCCATTGCGTGCCGGCCGGAGGCCATCGTGCTGTCGCCGGGCCCCTGCACGCCGAACGAAGCCGGCATCTGTCTCGATCTCATCGCGCAGGCCGCTTTCGCCATCCCCATCCTCGGCGTCTGCCTCGGCCATCAGGCGATCGGTCAGGCGTTCGGCGGCAGGATCGTGCGCGCCGCGCCCGTGCACGGCAAGGTGTCGGACATCCTGCACCATGGCAACGGTGTCTTTCGCGGCATCGACGGGGCGTTGAAGGCCACGCGCTATCATTCCCTCGTCGTCGACCGCGCGGGCCTTCCCGATGTGCTCGTCGTCAACGCGGAAACGCCGGACGGCCTGGTGATGGGCCTCATGCATCGCAGCCTTCCCGTGCACGGCGTGCAGTTCCACCCGGAAAGCATCGCCTCGGAGCACGGACAGGCCATCCTGCGCAACTTCCTCGATCTCGCCGCGGCCTGGAACGCGAGGGCCGCGCGCCCCGCCGCCGCGCACGCCGCCCAATAGGATTTATACGCATGGCCGACGACTTCAAAGCGCTCATCGCCAAGGTTGCGACCGGCGCGAGCCTGACGCGCGCCGAGGCGGCCGTCGCCTTCGATCGCATGATGTCGGGCGAGGCGACGCCGTCGCAGATGGGCGGATTGCTGATGGCATTGCGGGTGCGCGGCGAGACCGTGGACGAGATCACCGGGGCGGTGACCGTGATGCGCGCGAAGATGCTGCGCGTGACGGCGCCCAAGGATGCCATCGACATCGTCGGCACCGGCGGCGACGCCTCGGGCTCGTTCAACATTTCCACCTGCGCCGCCTTCATCGTCGCGGGCTGCGGCGTGCCTGTCGCCAAGCACGGCAATCGCGCGCTTTCCTCGCGCGCGGGCGCAGCCGACGTGCTCGGCGCGCTCGGCGTCAGGATCGATCTTACCCCGGCGCAGATCAGTCGTTGCATCAGCGAGGCCGGCATCGGCTTCATGTTCGCGCCGGCGCACCATCCGGCGATGAAGAATGTCGGCCCCACGCGCGTCGAGCTCGGCACGCGCACCATTTTCAACCTGCTCGGGCCGCTGTCGAACCCTGCGGGCGTCACGCGACAGATGATCGGCGCCTTTTCGCGGCAGTGGATCGAACCGATGGCGCAGGTGCTCGGCAATCTGGGCGCCGAGGCGGCCTGGGTGGTGCACGGCTCGGATGGGCTCGACGAAATCACCACGTCGGGGCCGACGAGCGTGGCGGCGCTCGAGCGGGGCAAGGTGCGGCTGTTCGAGATCACGCCCGAGGAGGCGGGGCTGCCCCGCGCCAAGCCCGAGGCGTTGCGCGGCGGCGACGCCGCCGAGAACGCGAAAGCGCTGCTCGACGTGCTCAAGGGCAGGCCGAGCGCCTTCCGCGACGCCGCCCTGCTCAATGCCGCCGCGGCCCTCGTCGTCGCCGGGCGCGCAAAGGATCTGGCGGAAGGCGCGCGAATGGCAGCCCGCTCGATCGACAGCGGCGAGGCCGAGGGCCGGCTCGACCGGCTCATTGCCCTTTCCCATGCGGCGGAGACGTGAGATGGCCGACATACTCGCCGCGATCGCCGCCTATAAACGCCGGGAAATCGCCGCGGCCAAACGCGCAAGGCCGCTCGGCGCGCTCGAAGCCGAGGCGCGCGCGGCGCCGCCGCCGCGGGGTTTCATGAAGGCCATCGAGCGGAGGCTTGCGGGCGGCGACTATGCGCTGATCGCCGAGATCAAGAAGGCAAGCCCCTCGAAAGGCGTGATCCGGCCGGATTTCGATCCGCCCGCCCTCGCCAGGGCCTATGCCGAAGGCGGGGCGACCTGCCTTTCGGTGCTCACCGACGCGCCCTCCTTCCAGGGCCGGCCGGAATATCTTTCCGCCGTGCGCGCCGCGTGCGACCTGCCCCTCCTGCGCAAGGATTTCATTTTCGATCCCTATCAGGTGGTCGAATCGCGCGCGCTGGGCGCCGATTGCATCCTCCTCATCATGGCCGCGATCGACGACGCCGCAGCCAAGGATATCGAAGATGCGTGTATTGCCAATAGTTTGGATATACTAATTGAAGTTCATCAAGAAGATGAGCTTGTGCGCGCCCTGCAGCTCAGATCGCGCCTGATCGGCATCAACAACAGGGACTTGCGCACGTTCCGTACCTCGCTTGCGGTCAGCGAGCGTCTGGCCGCCTTGGCGCCGCCCGACCGCATCCTGGTCGCGGAGAGCGGCCTCGGCGCGCCGGCCGACCTTGCCCGTCTCGCCCGTCATGGCATCCGGACCTTTCTCATCGGGGAAAGCCTGATGCGGCAGAAGGACGTGGCCGCCGCCACGCGCGCGATTCTTGCCCGCACCGGCCATTCGGCGGTGGCGGAGTGAGGCATGGCGCGGGAGCGGACCACCATGGCTCCTCGCCGAAAGAGCACCGAGCGCGTATCCCCGACCGGTCGGGAAGACGCCTTCGGTCTCACGCATATCGACCAGCGCGGGCAGGCGCGCATGGTCGACATCTCCGGAAAGAGCGCGACCGAGCGCGTCGCGGTCGCCGAAGGCAGGGTCGTGATGCAGAAGCAGACGCTCGACCGCGTGATCGCGGGCGATGCGCTCAAGGGCGACGTGCTCGGCACCGCGCGGCTCGCCGGCATCATGGCGGCCAAGCGCACGCACGGGCTCATTCCTCTCTGTCACCCGCTTCCGATCACCAAGGTCGAGGTGGAGATCAACCCCGAGCATTCCCTCCCCGGCTTTCGCGTGCAGGCGACGGTGAAGGTGACGGGGCAGACCGGGGTGGAGATGGAAGCGCTCACCGCGGTCGCGATCGCCTGCCTGACCATCTACGACATGGTCAAGGCCATGGAAAAAGGCATGCGCATCGAGGGCATCCGTCTGCTCTCCAAGACGGGCGGCAAATCGGGCGCCTGGCACGCGGAGTCCTGACGTCGTGGCGCTCGTCGGCGTGGCGGAAGCCTTGGCGCAGATCCTCGCGGGCGCCGCGGCCTTGCCCGCGGAAATGGCCCCGCTGCGGCAAGCAACCGGTCGCGTCCTCGCCGAAGATCTCGCGGCGCGGCGCACGCAGCCTCCGACCGCGGTATCGGCCATGGACGGCTATGCGGTGCGCGCCGCCGACGTTGCCCGGGCCCCCGTCACGCTGCGCATGGTCGCGGAAGTGCCGGCCGGCCATCCGCTCGAGCGGCCCATCGGGCCGGGCGAATGCGCCCGCATCTTCACCGGCGGTGCCATGCCTTCCGGGACGGATGCCGTGGTGATCCAGGAGTTCGCCGTCCGCGACCGCGAGCACGTGACCATGCTGCGCCCGGCCGTCCCGGGGCGCAACGTGCGTGCCGAGGGCCTCGATTTCCGCGAGGGCATGATCTTGCTGCGCAAGGGCACGCGTCTCAGCGAACGCGACGTCATGCTGGCGGCGGCGATGAACCATGCCGCGCTGGCGGTTCACCGGCGGCCGCGGGTCGCGGTGCTCGGCACCGGCGACGAACTGGTGCCGCCGGGCAGCCAGCTCCGGGCCGGCGACATCGTCTATTCGAACGGCTATGCGCTACTGGCGCTCGCCGAAGCGCAGGGCGCCGAAACGCTGGATCTCGGCATCGCGCGCGACCACATCGAGGACATCGCCGCGGCGGCCGCGCGCGCCAGGCAGTGGAACGCGGATGTGCTGGTCACCTCGGGTGGCGCCTCCGTGGGCGAGCGCGACCTGGTGCAGCAGGCGCTCGCGATGCAGGGTCTGCGCCTGTCGTTCTGGCGCGTTGCCCTGCGGCCCGGCCGTCCCATGCTGTACGGCAGGCTGGGGCCCATGCACGCGCTCGGCGTGCCGGGGAATCCGGCCTCGTCCTATGTCTGCGCCGTCCTGTTCCTCGTCCCGCTCATCCGCAGGCTCGCGGGCTGGGCCGACGGGGAGCTCGGTCCGAGGCTCGAGCCGGCCCGGCTCGGTCGCGATCTGCCGGCCAACGACGAGCGAGCCGACTACCTGCGGGCGACGCTCGTCGAGGACGAGAACGGCGTCGTGGCGACGCCCCTGCCCGACCAGGACAGTTCCCTGATGCTTCCGCTCGCGCGCGCCGACTGCCTGCTGATTCGGGAACCGAACGCGCCGGCCGCCGCCGCCGGTTCGCCCTGCGTCATCGTTAAGCTTCGGCTTTAGCCCGCTGTCGACTTCTTCACGGCAAATTAAGTTCTTGCAGAACACATATCGAACATATAGTGTTCGTTCATGATTTGTTTCTGACCGGCCGGTAAACGCGGCAGCGGTCGCGACGGGGGAGAGACGAATGCTGACCCGCAAGCAATTCGAGTTGCTCCGCTTCATCCATGAGCGCCTGACCGAATCGGGGGTTCCGCCGTCGTTCGACGAAATGAAGGATGCGCTCAATTTGCGGTCCAAGTCCGGCATCCACCGGCTGATCACGGCGCTCGAAGAGCGGGGGTTCATCCGCCGATTGGCCAATCGCGCCCGCGCGATCGAGGTCATCAAGCTGCCGGAGTCGGTCGGCCACGGGCTCCCCGGCCGTTCGCGCCGGTTCACGCCGAGCGTGATCGAAGGCGACCTCGGGCGCGTGCGCGTCGCGGCGGAAGGCGAGGCGAGCGATGGCGGGCGGCCGATCCCCGTGCCGGTGATGGGGCGGATCGCGGCCGGCACGCCGGTCGAGGCCATCCAGACCCGCAGCCATGTCATCAACATGCCGCCCGATCTGCTCTCGGCGGGCGAACATTTCGCCCTCGAAGTGCGGGGCGACTCTATGATCGAGGCCGGCATTCTCGACGGCGATATCGCGCTCATCCGACGCGCGGAAACGGCCGAGACCGGCGACATCGTCGTCGCGCTGATCGACGAGGAGGAAGCAACGCTCAAACGCTTTCGCCGCCGCGGCGCCTCGATCGCGCTCGAACCGGCAAATGCCTCCTACGAGGTGCGCATTCTGCCGCCCAACCGTGTGCGCATCCAGGGCAAGCTGGTGGGCCTGTTCCGCCGTTACTGAGGGGTCTCGCCTTGCCGGATCAGTCGCCGATTTCGAGGTCGGCGAGACGAGGCGTCGCGTCGGTTGCGGCTTGGCGTGTGATCGCCGGTGAAGGCGGAGCCTCCGCGCGGGGCATCCATGGACGCTCGACGCCGGGCGGACGGGCGGCGTCTTCCTCGAGGTGATCGCCGACCCGACGCAGCGCGACGGCGCCCTTGCGCCGTGCCGCGGCACGGTCGACCAGCACGGCCGCGCAGGGCTCGTGCGCCGCGCGCGGGCTCACCACCACCGAGGCCTGCGTGCAGTCCTCCGCAAGCGCCTCGAGCGTGCGCGCAAAGGCGACGACCGCGCCGCCGCTGAGCCGTCCCACGCAGCCGAGGCCGTCGCAGGACACGCCGTTTGCGAGGCTCGCGTCGTTCGGCGCGCGCGGGTCGCCGTCGGCGGCGAGCCATTCCTTGACCGCGAACGCCTCGCCGGGAGGCGACAAGATGGCGAGGCGGCCGTCCTCTCCACGGACCGCGACCACGCGTCCCTCGCTTGCGATCAACACGTCGGGACGCGGCGCCGCGAGCGCCCAGGCGCAGGCGAGCAGCACGAGCACCGCGCCGCTCAGGCGCAGCGGCGTGCACAGGAGGCAGAGCAGCAGGAGTCCCGCGGTACAGAGCAGCAGCGGACCCACGCCGAAGGCATGAATGGGCGCGACCGCGCCCGGCAGATGCGCGACCCACAGCGCCACGGCGATCATCCAGTCCAGTCCCGCGCCCATCATCCGCCAGCAGACGTCGTCGAATCCGAGCGGCAGCGCGAGCACGCCGAGGATGCCCATGGGCATGACCTCGAGCGACACGACCGGCATGGCAACGAGATTGGCGAGCACGCCATAGGGCGCCAGGCGGTGGAAATGGAAGGCCGCGTAGGGCATGGTGGCAAGACCGGCGACCAGCGAGGAGAGCGCAAGCGCGACCGCCTCGCGCATTCCCCACAGCGCGAGGCGGGCGCTCAGCGGGGAGTCCGGCTCCGCATGCCACGGCAGGCCGTATTGATAGCCGGCAATCAGCGCCAGGGTCGCCGCGAAGGACATCTGGAAGCTGGGTTGCGCGATCGATTCGGGCGCGAGCGACAGCACGCACAGCGCCGCGAGCGTGAGCGTGCGGAAGGTGAGCACCGGACGGTCGACCAGGACGCCGATGAGCACAACGGCAATCATGATGAAGGATCGCTGCGTCGCGACCTCGGCCCCCGAGAGCACGAGGTAGAACGCCGCCGCGGCAAGCGCGCCGAGCGCCGCCCATTTCTTGATCGGCCTGCGGCTCGCGAGCGACGGCGCCAAGGCGAGGCCGGCGCGGATGACGAGGAACGCGATCCCGGCCACGGCCGCCATGTGATAACCCGAGATCGAGAGCACGTGTGCGAGGCCGGAGACGTACATCGCGTCGTTGACCGGCGTGGTGATGGCGTCGCGCTTGCCGGTGATGAGGGCGGAGGCGATCGCGCCGCGGTCGTCCGGCAGCACGGCGCGGATGCGCCGGTCGATCAGATCCCGGATCGAGTCGAGCAGGGCCGCGCAGCGCAGGAAGATCGTCGCGCGCTCCGGAGCCGGCAGCACCGTGATCGGACCGAGGACATAGCCGGAAGCGCCGATACGCAGGTAGTACATGTCGCGCGCGAAATCATAGCCGCCGGGCCGCAGCGGCTGCGGCGGCGGCGACAAATGCGCGTTGAAGGAGACGAAACTCCCGACCGCGGGCGCGGCGCCCCGACGCACGGCAACGCGTATGCGTTCCGGCGCCTCCCCTGCCCGACGCGCGGCGAAGGTGTGGACCCTGACGGTGATCCGGTCGCTGCGCTCGCGCTCCTCGCGCGCCTCCACATAGCCGCTGAGCGAGACCGTCCAGAGCGGATCGCGCAGGATCGGATGGGCGAGCCGCGCGGTCTGCAGCGTGGCAATGGCAAAACCTGCCGTCAGCGCAGCCCCGCCTACGGCGAAGGGGAACAGGATCGCGCTTCGTCGCGCAAGGCAAGCGCCGAGCAACGATACTGACGCGACCGCGAGCGCCGCCCACCCGGCCGGTTCGCGGCCGGCGGAAAAATAGAGCAGCACGCCCGTTCCGAAAGCGACGGCAAGCCAGGGCAGCAGCCGTCCCGGCGCGATCTCGGCGCGGGCCCATGCCGCAAGACGCTGCCCGAGATCGCCGAACGCGGCGGCGAGGTCCTGCGGCGTCCCGTGGCGCGCGCGCGGTCCGGCGCCGGCGGCGGTGTCCGCCGTCCAGGCCTTGGCGCGCAGACGCGGTCGACCGGGGTTACGGCCGCCGATCTCAGCCATCCCCGCTCCCTCGGGCCGACATGGCCGCCTGCTATCATAGGTTGCAGGAAACGCACGGCTAGGGGAACGGTTGTGAACGATCCCCGGGGTGCACCGGCCTCCCCTGTCGACCGCTCGGCGCGTCCTGCGTCATGGCGAGCGCGACAATTGTCCCCGTCATTGCGAGCGCGAGCGAAGCGAGCGCGAAGCAATCCAGAAGCGGCGCGGCGGCAATGTACGCCTGCCGCTCATCACTCGCGGGACCGCCCACCTGGATTGCTTCGGCGGCTTCGCCGCCTCGCAATGACGGTCCCCCATTCCCCGTCATTGCGAGCGCGAGCGAAGCGAGCGCGAAGCAATCCAGAAGCGGCGCGGCGGCAATGTACGCCTGCCGCTCATCACTCGCGGGACCGCCCACCTGGATTGCTTCG
>Ga0070739_10003592_pt1 | contig 19106 bp, 17 predicted proteins | sample Coa_R1_7_FD_66445 | JGI IMG/M metagenome (GOLD analysis project Ga0070739, IMG submission 66445) | Surface soil microbial communities from Centralia Pennsylvania, which are recovering from an underground coalmine fire - Coalmine... | ecosystem: Environmental > Terrestrial > Soil > Unclassified ... | reverse complement strand
ATCCGGATGCGCATCAGAAAGCGGTCGAGCTGCGATTCCGGCAGCGGATACGTGCCGTGATGCTCCACCGGATTCTGGGTCGCGATCACCATGAACGGCTGCGAGAGCGGATAAGACCGGCCGTCGACGGTAACCTGTAACTCGTTCATGGCCTCCAGCAGGGCGGACTGCGTTTTCGGCGTGGCGCGGTTGATCTCGTCCGCCAGCAGGAAATTGGTGAATACCGGGCCGTACTTGAACTCGAACTCCTGCGTGTGGGCGTTGTAAATCGTGACCCCCAGCACGTCGCTGGGCAGCATGTCTGCAGTGAACTGAATGCGATGAAAATTCGAGTGCACGCTGCGCGCCAGCGCATGCGCCAGCGTGGTCTTGCCGACGCCCGGAACGTCTTCGATCAGCAGATGCCCGCGAGCCAGCAGGCATGACAGCGAAAGACGGAGCGCTTCCGGCTTGCCGCGAATCGCCTCAGCCAAAGCCGACTCAATCTCCGCGACCCGCGTAAGCCTGACCGGGCGGTCAACGGTGTCCCGGAGGGCCATGAAATTTCATGATAACGGGAAGATGGCCGGATTTCGCCGGCGCAAGCCGGACCCGCCTTTGCCCGCCTCAGTCCAGGCTCATGTTGACCACGTCGAAGTGGAAGCGCTCCGGCGGAAACGCGCTGACCGGAGCGGTGGTCCGCGAGACCCAGGCCTGATAGGCGCCGTTGGCCACAGACGTATTCAGATAGAACAAAAATTGATCCGAGAAGCACTTCAACGGCGGGGGCTGGCGGAACGTGAGGCGCATCCCGACGGCTTTTTCGAGATCCACGCCGCCGGTTTCAACCGCCTTGTCTTCAAGGAGAACCACAAAACTCGACCGGCCCGCATGCGGCCACAGGTCGTTGCGGAGCAAGTTCCGCAATTCCATCCGGACGCCGAAGGTGGTTTCGCACTGCCGGATCCATTCGAGAACGCTGTCGCCCCATTGCCAGTGCTGCACAACCCCGAGGTACTGCTCGACCAGATTCAGCGCCAGGTCCATCTTGCGGCGCTCCAGATCCATTTCCACACGCAGGCGGTCGGTTTCGGGCGCCTCCACGGCAGGGAGCGGAATCATGTCCTCCTGCTCGACCAGCGCGGAGGCCATCTCCATGACCTTGTCGAGCCGCTTGACCGCGGGCGTGGTGCGCACCAGCAGCGGCGGCAATTCATGGGTCCCAGACCCTGGTATCTCGACGAACTTACGATCCCCCAGAATCTCCATATCAGCTCCCGAGACTCGCCAATCCCGAGTCTCCGCCTTTATTATCGGCGATCCAGCAGGATTACTTGACCGGACACTATTACAGATGTCCGATTCGCAGCGGAAGTTACCGCCGGGTCTTTTTCGTAAGTTTAACGCGCGGGACGGGTTTTGTTCCGGGGGCGGGCGAGGCTTCCCGCAACTCCAGATGAAAACTTTTATATCTTTTCCGGATCATCCCAGGGATCAGCAGAGGAAAGAACGCCAGACTCGTCAGGGCATCGATCGCGCTCAATCCCAGCGCGTTCGTCAGCGGCCCCGGCGTGGGCAGGTCGCTACCGCGCAGCCCCAGCAGCCGGAACATGCCTGAGAGAACCAGCAGCGCGCAGAGCGCCAGCAGAAGGCTCCGCCATGCCAGCAGCCACATCACTTTCAGGCTTTGCTGGTAGGTGAGCCGTTCCAGTACCGATTCGCCCTGGACCACCGCCACCGTCTTCCTATCATAGGGGAGGGCCAGCGCGCGGCGTACCACCCACGGGGATACCACAAAAAAACTCACGACCGCCCACAACGAGTCCAGCGTCTCCCCGTTGGTATCCAGCAATCCGTGAACTACCAGCACGACCGCAAGATCGGCGAGTGCGAGAGGCCACGTCAGCTCCCATGTCATGCGCAGCCGTTGTCGAAGCGGAAGCATTTCGGGCCATAGGATAGCAACGGGAGCAGCCCGCTATGCGCTATCATTCGAGCGCATGAGTGAGTATTCCATCGGAGTGGATCTGGGCGGCACCAACTTGCGGGCCGCGGCAATTTCGCGCGACGGCGTGATTCTGGAGCGAATCTCGGGCGCCACGCCCGTCCGGGAACCCGGAACCACCGTGACCGAGATCGTCGCCTCGATTCAGGCGCTGCGGACGCGGCTGGGCCCGAACGACCTCGCCGGCGTCGGCATCGGCGTGCCGGGATTTATTCGCATGGAGACCGGTGTGATCGCCGGATGGGGGAATGCGCCGGCCTTTAACGGCTATCCCATTCGCGACCAGATCCAGAAAGGTCTTCAGGCTAAGGTGATTCTGGAAAACGACGCCAATGCGGCCGCTCTGGGCGAGAAGTGGATGGGGGCGGGCAAAGACGTGAACGATCTGGTGCTGCTGACGCTGGGCACCGGCATCGGAGGTGGCATCATCATCGGCGGCCGGATCCTCCATGGCGCGCTCGGCATGGCGGGCGAACTGGGGCACATGACCATCTCGCCCAACGGAAATCCGTGCGGCTGCGGCAACCGCGGCTGCCTGGAAAAACATGCCTCCGCTACCGCGATCGCGGCCATGGGGCGGCTGCTGAATCTGGGAACGAACGTCACCTCGCTGGAGGTATTTCAGCTCGCCTCCGACGGAAATGAGCGCGCGCTGGCAATCTTCCGCGCGGCGGGGGAAGCGCTGGGGATCGCGCTGGCGAGTCTGATCAATATCTTCAATTTTCCGTTGTATTTGCTGAGCGGGGGCCCGCTGCCGGCGTGGGAGTTCTTCGCCCCCGCAATGCTCGCTGAAGTGGAGCGGCGCAGCTTCACGTACCGGACCGCGCCCACGCGCATCGAGAAGGCCCGGCTCGGCAATGAGGCGGGGCTCTACGGCGCGGCGTACCTGCCCTTTCAGGCTCCCGCGATGGCATCGATCACGTAGCGGCGCGGGCTTACGCCCGGTAGGCGGGCGGGAATCTCCTCCAGCCGTTGCTGACTGCGGTGGTGTGTCAAGACGTAGCGATCCGTTGGTGTTGCGGCGATTGACACTCAGCCGTAGGCAAATGTAGGATCACCTTTAGCCGTTCCACAAGAGAGAGGTCAGAAATGAGAAATCGACTCGTCTGGATTGTCCTGCCCGCCGCCGCGTTTCTGCTTACGGTCGCGGGCATCGGCTTGGCCCAACAGAAGGTCCCGTTTCAGAACGGCATCCCTGTCGCGCCCAAGGGTCTGAAGCCTCATCCCCTGCCGGACAAGCCCATGGTGTACGACACCGCGGAAGGGATGGACATCAAGGTCGTCGTGCTGACGAAGGACCTGGAGTATCCCTGGGCGATGGCGTTCTTGCCCGATGGCACGGCGCTCATCACGGAGCGGCCCGGCCGGCTGCGCATCCTGCGTAACGGCGTGCTCGACCCCAATCCGGTTGCCGGCGCGCCCAAGGCGTTTTGGTCCGGCGATTCCGGTCTGCCGGGCACCGTCCACGGCTATATGGACGTCGCCCGTCATCCGAAATTCTCCGAGAACCATTACATTTACCTGACCTACTCCAAGCCGGTGGATGAGAAGCGCCACATCATGGCGGTCGCCCGCGGCCGCTTTGACGGACGCTCGCTCACCGATGTGCAGGATGTTTACACCACGAACCAGCCCGGCACTTCGCGCATCGCGTTCGCCAGGGATGGGACGCTGTTCATCACCACGACCGGCAATAATCCGCAGGACGCCAATACGCTCGGCGGTAAGATTCTGCGCATCAATGACGATGGCTCCATCCCCAAGGACAACCCCTTCGTCGGCCAGGCGGATCACAAGCCGGAGGTCTACGCCCTTGGGATTCGCAGCGCGCTCGGCCTCGCCGTGCACCCGGGCACGGGTGAAATGTGGGAGACCGAAAACGGCCCCAACGGCGGCGATGAAATCAACATTCTGAAGCCCGGCCGCAACTACGGCTGGCCGGTGGTGAGCTATGGCCGCACGTATCCGGGCCCGTGGCAATCCACGCCTCCCGGGCACCTGGGTTTTGAGCCGCCCACCGTCTACTGGACCCCCGCGATTGCCGTTTCGGGGCTCGCGTTTTATACCGGCGATAAGCTGCCGAAATGGAAGGGTGATGTCTTCGTGGGCTCGCTCCGCGAGGGCGAAATTCCCGGCACGGGCCACCTGGAACGCATCCTGTTCAATGAAAAGATGGAAGAATTGCGCCGCGAAGCGCTGCTGCGCGATTTGCGCCAGCGCATCCGCGAGGTCCGCCAGGGCCCGGACGGCTACCTCTATCTGCTGACGGACGAAAAGCCCGGCGCCGTGCTGCGGATCGAGCCCGCGCAGTAGCTCAGTGCGCCGGCTCCATCCCGTTCTGGCGATAAATCGGCGCGGCTTCCGGCGACGCCACGTACGCGAATAGCGCCTTCGCCGCGGCCGGATTCTTGGCGTGGGCCGAAACAAATCCGACCAGATTCGTCGGAGGGGCGGTCTCGCGCGGCAACGGCCCCACGATGTCCAGTCCAGGCTCCTGCATTTCGCTCAGGAACGTAAACCCGATCTCGACCTCGCCCTTCGCGGCCATCTGCATGGCGGTGTTTCCGCCCCGGGCCCGTTTGATCTTTGGCTCCATCTGAGCTGCGATCCCGAGCTTCTTCAGAGCCTGCTCAAACGTTACGCCCGCCGCCGCGCCCACCGCAGGATCCGGATACGCAATCGACTCAGCGGCCAGCAGCGTCCGCTTGAGCGCCTCGGGCGTGGAGATATCCGGCTTGGGCGCGCCCTTGCGTACCGCGGCTCCTACCGCAACGCTGGCGAGCGGCGTAGCGCTTGAGGCCACCACGTTTCCCGAAGCCAGCACTTCGGGGTAGGGAGGCTGGAGATCGGCACGTCGAACGGATCGCCCTGCGCGACCTGCTTCTTTGTGCCTAGTCCCGAGCCGAAGGTCGCCTTCACTATGTAGCCGGTCTTCTTTTGGAAGCCGGGGATGATCTGCTCCACCGCGGCCCGCACGCCGCCCTGTCCGACCAGAGTAATCTCCGCCTGCGCTTGAGCGCTCGACCACCCGCCCAGCGCCAGCGCGGCGACGGCCGCGGTGAGCTTACAGGTCATGGCGGATCAGTCTCCATGCGCCGCCTGCATTTGCTGCTTCAGCCAGTCCACGATCATCGGTTCCAGATCCGCATGCTTGGCGAACATGGGCACGCCATGCTCGGTTCCGTCATAAATTTTCAGAACCGATTTCGGGTTCTGGGAAGCCCTGACCGCTTCCCTGATACCGTTGGCCGCGTTCGTGTCGCCCGCGCTGGCGGCCCCGAACACGGGCAGGGAAGGCGTGGCCGCGATGTAGGCTTTCGCGGTGTCGCTCGCACGGCCTGAGAGCAGCAGCAGCGCGCGAATCTCATGATGGCGGGTCGCCAGATCGGAGGACTGCGTCACGCCGCAACTTGCTCCGCCCGCGGCCACTCGCGATTTCTCCACGTTCTTCTGCGACATCAAATAGGAGAACGCGGCGTCCACGTCGGCGTTCTGCTGCGAAGCGGATTCCGCTCCCCGGAGCTTCTGCCCGGCGCTCTCGCCGAAACCGCGGGCGTCCACGGCCAGCACGTGAAAGCCGGCCCCGGCCAGATCCTGGGCTAAGCCGTCCCACGCGTGGCGATCCATGTTGCACTGGTGCAGCAACAGGATCGCGGGACCGGAGCGTCCCGGCGAATAATACGTCGCCTTCAGGGTGATCCCGTCAGTGGCCTTGATATCGACGTCCTTTTTCTGAACCTCGGCGAAGAGCCCGGCGGAAAGGCAGAGCCCGGCCGCCGCCAGGAATACAAGTCGTGTCATGAATTCTCCTCCTCGCGCCGGTCCCATGGGCAAGGCGAACCGGCGCGGTGAAATTGGACAGACAGATTCTATCAAGGGCGAGGCATCGCCGCGCTGCCCCAACGGTTCGCCGCCGCCGCTACTTCGCCCGGCCCTTAAATCCCTGCGCAATCATCGGGATCGTATAGATCGTCATGGCCGTGTTGCGCACCCCGGGGGGGCGTTTTGAATTCCTGGCCGTTAGAAAGAGTCTCACCCATGGAGCCGATATACAGCGTCTTTTTGCCCGGACCCGAAAACGCGAGCGTAATGGGCGTGCGCGGCGTCGGAATCGAGCCCAGCGCTTTTCCCTCCGGGCTGAAGACCTGGATCGCGTACAGGCTCGGCGTCGTGACGTAGAGCCGTCCGGCGGAGTCTACGGCCATGCCGTCCCCGCCACCGCCGGGAGGCAGCTTGGCAAACTCGCGCTGATTCTTCACCGAACCGTCCGGCTGCACGTCGAACGCCGCGACGCTGCCCCCGTTGGTGATGTAGAGTACCTTTTCGTCCGGACTGAGAATGATGCCGTTGGTCCGCAGATTCTCGCCGATGCTCATCACCTGGCCGCTGGCGTTCACGTAGAACGCGCCCGGACCGCTGGTGAAATACGCGCCGCCTTTTTTGTCCGCGACCAGATCGTTCACCCGCCCCAGGCTCTTTCCCTGGAAGTTGTCGGCGATGATCTTGCGTGCCGGCGTCAGCGCGGCCACGTCGGTGGGTTCCTTGCAATCTTCCGGCTTCACGCCCAGGTGCCCGCCGGGATCGGTGCAGGATCGCTCCACCGCCAGCAGGCGTCCTTTCGGCCCAAACGAGAGTGCGCCCGGACCGTGCGCAGTGGTCAGATAAACCGAAAATTTCCCGTTCTTATCGAGCTTGCCGATCTGGTTGGTCTGTTCCTGGGCGAACAGCAGCCCGCCATCGCCGGTTCCGACGATGCCGTCAGCCGTCGCATCGCCCTGCCATACCTTGGTCCACTTCGCGCCGGCCTCGATGACGCCAGGGATGGCGCTGACAGTATAGTCCTTGGGAGGTGCGGGCTGCGGGAACTCTTTTCCTTGTTTATTCTGGGCCGCGAGCGAAAACAACGAAACCGCAGCAGTCAACACAATCTTCATCTTCGTGCGCATGTTGTTATTTATACCGCTTCGCCCGCGCCGGGTGAATCCGGCCAGGGCGGAAAAGCTGCGCTGTATTCTCGGAGGGGAGGCTTCCCACGTGGCCGAAGATAAACATCCCTCGCAGGTGCGCCCGGATACCGATATTCTCACCCGCGGATTCGACCCCAGGCTTTCCGTCGGCTCTGCGCGTCCCCCGGTCTTTCGTAGCTCCACGTACGTTTTTTCGAGCCCTGAAGAAGCCGAAAAAGCTTTCGCCATCATGGCGGGGCGAGCCGAACTCGGGCCGCACGAGCATGTCGATCTGGTGTATTCGCGTTTCAATCACCCCAACGCGGAGATCCTGGAACAGCAGATTCTGCCGTTGGAACCGGGCGCTCGCGAGGCCGCGGTGTTCAACTCCGGGATGGCGGCCATCATGACCGCCCTTCTGGCCGTGCTCAAGCCCGGCGACAGCATCGTGTTTACGGTGCCGATCTATGGCGCGACGCAGACACTGATCTCGGGATTTCTCGAAAGCTTCGGCGTAACCGGCATCCCCGTGCGCGCGGGCCGGAGCCCGGAGATCGCGGAAGCCATCCGGACGGCAAAAAATCTGCGGGTCGTGTTCATCGAGACCCCGGCGAATCCGACCATCGTGATGACCGATATCCAGGACGCCTGCCGCCGCGCCGCCGAGACCGGCGCCGCTGTGCCCCCGCTGGTTATGGTGGATAATACCTTCCTCGGTCCGGCCTTCCAGCATCCGCTGGCTGTCGGAGCTGATGTCTCGCTGTATTCGGCCACGAAGTATCTGGGCGGCTATAGCGACATCATCGGCGGGGTCGCGTTAACGCGCGACGCCGGGCTCATGCGCAAAATTCGCAGCAAGCGAAGCCTGTTCGGCAACATTTTGCAGCCGGACGAGTGCTGGATCCTGAACACTCGCCTGCCCACGGTGACCCTCCGGATGAATAAGCAGAGCAAGACTGCGCAGCGGATCGCCGAACGGCTGGTGCATCATCCCAAAGTCGTAAAGGTCTACTATCCGACGCTGTTCGATGACCCCGCGCAAAAGCGGATCTACGAGGCGCAATGCCGTTTCCCGGGAGGCATCGTGTCGCTGGATATCGCCGGGGGCAAGCCCGCCGCATTCGATTTTCTGCGGCGTCTCCGGATCGCCCGAAACGCAGTGTCGCTCGGGGGAGTCGAAACCCTGGTGTGCCATCCTCGCACCACCACGCATTCTTCCTGGTCCGCCGCCGATCTGGATGAAGCCGGAATCGGCGAGGGGCTGGTCCGGATCTCCGCCGGAATCGAAGACTGGCGCGATCTGCTGGCCGACTTCGAGCAGGCGCTCGAGTAGCAGCGACTGGCGCCGGAACACGCGGGCCGTTTATGATACATGAGATCCATGGCTTCCACGATTGATCTCGCACGTTATGAATCGCAGTTGCGCTCGCTCCTGCGAATCATGGCCGGCTTTACTTTCGCCCTGCACGGATGGCAGAAAGCGTTCGGCTGGTTCGGGGGCATCGCCGGCAATCCGGCGCCTATAACCACCATGCTGGGCGCGGCGGGATGGATTGAGACGGTCGGCAGCGCGTTTATCCTTTTGGGTTTGTTCACGCGGCCGGTCGCCTTCATTTTGTCGGGCGAGATGGCCGTCGGCTACTTTCGCACCCATGCCCCGCGCGGGTTCTGGCCGCTGCTCAACGGCGGCGAGATCACGGTTTTGTACTGCTTCCTGTGGCTCTGGTTCGCAGCCGGGGGAGCGGGCGTCTGGAGCCTTGACCGCCTGTTTGGGCGCAAGAGTTGAGCCGCCCGGCCAGGACGACAGGCGATAATCAGCCATGGCCATAACCCACGATTTGATTACCACTGCCTTCACCTTGGACGGGTATCGAATCTCGCGGAATTTGGGGCTGGTGCGGGGCATTGTGGTGCGGTCGCGATCCATTTTCGGCACCATCGGCGCGGGGTTGCAGACCATCGTCGGCGGCAACATCACGCTGTTAACCGAGCTGTGCGAAAAAACGCGCGAGCACGCCTTCGATCTGATGATCCAGCACGCGGAGCAGAGGGGCGCCAACGCGATCATCGGCGTCCGGTACGACGCCACCGAGGTGATGCAAAGCGTCACCGAGGTGTTGTGCTACGGGACGGCGGTGGTGGTGGAGAAGATTTGATCAGGCCACCCAATCCGTGGCCGGAAAGCTAGCTAGCCGCGGGAAGCTTCTTCCTTCTTCAGTTTCTCCCGCTGCTCTTTGAGGATGGCCTTGCGGCTCAGCTTGATCTTATTGCCTTCGATCGCCAGGACCTTCACCAGGATCTGATCGCCCTCGTTGAGCTCATCGCGGACCTGTTTGATGCGGTTCTCCGAGATTTCAGAGATGTGCAGCAGACCGTCGGTGCCAGGGAAAATCTCGACGAAGGCGCCGAAATCGACGATGCGAACGACTTTGCCGAGATACGTTTTGCCGACTTCGGCGACCGCGCAAATATCGGTGACCATCTGGATGCAGCGGTCGGCGGCCACGCCATCGGAGGAGAAAATCTTCACCGTGCCGTCGTCTTCCACGTCGATCTTGCAGCCGGTCTGCTCGACAATGCCGCGGATCACTTTGCCGCCCGGCCCGATCAGCTCGCGGATCTTGTCGGTGGGGATCTGCATGGTGAAGATGCGCGGCGCGTACGGGGAAAGCGAGGCTCGCGGCTTGTCGATGGCGGCCTGCATCTTGTCCAGGATGAACATCCGCGCCCGCCGGGCCTGCTCCAGCGCTTCAGTCAGGATGGCGTGAGTCACGTTGGGGACCTTGATGTCCATCTGAAGCGCGGTGATGCCGGTCCGCGTGCCCGCGACCTTGAAGTCCATGTCGCCGTAATGATCTTCGGCTCCGGCGATATCGGTCAGCACTGCATAAGCGTCGCCTTCCTTCACCAGGCCCATCGCAATACCCGCCACCGGGGCGGAAATCGGGACGCCGGCATCCATCAGGGACAGTGTGGCGCCGCAGACCGAAGCCATGGAACTCGAACCGTTGGATTCGAGGATGTCGCTGACCACGCGGATGGTGTAAGGGAACTCTTTCTCGTCGGGGACGACGGCGGAGAGAGCGCGCTCGGCCAAGGCGCCGTGGCCGATCTCGCGGCGGCCCGCCCCGCGCATGAACCCGACTTCTCCGACGCTGAATGGCGGGAAGTTGTAATGCAGCATGAAGCGCTTGGAAGTCTCCGAAGGGTCGAGCAGCTCGATGCGCTGCTCATCGTCTTTGGTGCCGAGCGTGGCAGTCACCAGCGCCTGCGTCTCGCCGCGGGTAAACAGCGAGGAACCGTGCGTGCGCGGCAGCACCCCAACTTCGATATCGATCTTCCGGATCTCATCGAAGGCGCGGCCGTCGGGGCGGCGCCGGTCCTTCAGCATCTCGTCGCGGAAGATGCGTTCCTTCAGGCGATCGAACAGCTCGCCGCCTTCCTCCTGCTGCTCCTCGGGCAGAGCCGCAATCGCCTTGGCTTTCGCCTCATCCACGCGGCGGTAGCTTTCGAGCTTCTCGTACTTCTGGGTGTTGAGCGCGTCCTGAAGCTCGGGGCGGATGAGAGCCTCGATCTGGTTGTAGAGCTGCTCGTTCAGCGCGGGCGGCGCAAACTGCTTCTTGGGCTTGCCCGCCTTCTTGAGCAGTTCCCGAATCCCCGCGGCTATTTTCTTACAGCAGGCGTGGCCGAACTCGATCGCCGCTAGGACCTCGGATTCGGAAGCCTCCTGCGAGCCGGCTTCGACCATCACGATGCCATCCTCGGTCCCCGCCACGGTGATGAGGATCTTGGCGGCTTTGCTCTCTTCGTAACTAGGGTTGGCGACCAGCTTGCCATCGACCATGCCAACCCGGACTCCGCCGAGTACGTGAGCAAACGGAATATCGGAGATCGCCAGGGCCGCGCCGGCCCCGACAATGGCCAGCGTCGAGGGATCCCGGACCGGGTCGGCCGACAGGACCATGCCGATCACCTGGGTTTCGTGCGAGTAGCCTTCGGGGAACAGGGGGCGAATCGGGCGATCGATCAGGCGGCTGGTCAGGATTTCTTTTTCTGTGGGACGGCCTTCGCGCTTGATGAATCCTCCGGGGAAGCGCCCGGCGGAGTAAGTGTACTCCCGATAATCGACGGTGAGGGGAAAGAAGCTGGCTCCGGGCTTAGGCTCCGGTGCGGTCACCGCAGTCACCAGGACCACCGAATCGCCGGAGCGAACCACAACCGCGCCATTGGCCTGCTTGGCCATCTTGCCGGTTTCGATCGTAAGCGTCCGACCGCCGCCCAGGTCCACTTCAACGGATTGCAACATTTCTGAATTCCTTTTAATCTAGGCCCGCGTCCTCCGAGAGAACTCGCTCGGCCTGCTTTGATTAAGAGGAGACCAGGGTTTCTGAGGGGGGCCGGCCGCCGGGGCCGGTTCTCGAGAATCGTTTTCCGAACTTAGCGGCGGATGCCGAGACTCTGAATCAGAGCCTTATAGCGTTCCGGGCTGCGGCTGCGGAGATAATCCAGCAACCGCCGGCGCCGCGCGACCATCTGCAACAGACCCCTGCGCGAGTGATGATCCTTCGCGTGCGTCTTGAAGTGCTCTTCAAGATCGCGGATCCGCCGGCTGAGGATGGCGACCTGCACCTCTGGCGAACCCGTGTCCGTCTTATGGACCCGGAACTGCGAAATCACTTTGCCCTTAGCCTCTCTCGCCAGCGCCATTCGGAATTCGATACTCCTCGTCTATTCTTAATCGATTTGTTTCAGTCATAAGAATAGCACAGACGGATTTGCAGGCGGCGTTAGAATCGACGTATATGGCTGTGGAGTCGATTTGGCGAGGTCTCCGCTGACAGTTTCGCGACGTGCTCTCCTTGCGCTGCCGCTGGCGGCGGCAGCCTGCTACCGGCGTGCGGTGGAAGGATTCCGCGGCTACGCGTTTGTCGCCAATCAGGAAGGCCAGGCGGTAGCGGCCGTCGACCTGGAGGTGATGGCCGTCGCCAAACACATCCCGCTGGACGATTCTCCCTCGCAGGTGCTGGCGGCCTCGACGAAACCTCTGGTGTACGCGCTGACGCCGGGAACGGGAACGGTTTACGAGATTCAGGTCTACCGGCTGGCGGCGGCCCGCCGGGCGGCGGCCGCGAAGGCCGCGGTTTCCATGGCCCTGGCGCCGGATGAGCGGTCGATGTACGTGCTGGCGCGCGAGCCTCGCGCGCTGGTGAACGTGCCGCTCGACGGCTTCCGGCCGGACTGGCGGATCACGCTGCCGGAAGAGCCGGCGGATTTCGCGGTGGCGGAAACGGGCGGCAAAGCCGCGGTGAGCTCAGCTTCGGGACTATGGCTGGCGGACCTCGAATCGCAGAGTCTGTCCGGGCGGCTGGCGCGCGGGGATTTCGGCGCGCTCCGGTTTCTGCCGAACGGGAGAATGCTGATCGCCGCCAATCGCGGCGAGCGGCTGCTGTCCCTGTTCGATGTGGCGGCGGGCAGGCTGATCGCGCATCTGCCCGTGATCGTGCGGCCCGACTATCTGTGCTCCAGCCTCGATTCCGGCCAGTTGTTCGTGACGGGCCAGGGAATGGATGGCGTGGTCATCGTTTACCCGTATCGCACCGAAGTTGCCGAGACGGTGCTCGCCGGCCACGCGCCCGGAGCCATGGCGGTCTCTTCGAAATTTCTGTTCGTCGCTAGTCCCCAATCCGGCGATGTCAGCATTCTGAGCATCGAGAGCCATAAAGTGATCGGTCTGGTGCAGACCGGAACCGATCCAGGCTATGTCGCCGTCACCCCGGATAGCAAATATGCCCTCGTCCTGAACCGCAAGTCGGGCGACGTGACAGTGCTGGACGTGCGGCGCATCACGCCGAATCGCAACAAGTCGGCGGGACTGCTGACGGTGATTCCCGTCGGGTCGCGGCCGGTGAGCGCGGCGGTGCGCAGTGCGTGAAGCAGCCCGGCCCGTAGTGCTGGCGGCGGTTTTCGCCGGGTGCGCCTTCGCACAATCCGCGCCGGTTCGTACCTATAAGATAGTCGCCACCTATCCCCACGACCCCAGAGCGTTCACCGAAGGGCTCGAATATCATGACGGATTTCTCTATGAGTCCACCGGCTTGAACGGGGAGAGCTCGCTTCGTAAAGTCGATCTGGCCACCGGGAGAGTGTTGCAAAACCAGCCTCTTTCGACCGTGTATTTCGGCGAAGGCATCACCTTCTTTGGCCCCAGCCTGTTTCAGCTCACCTATAAAAACGGCGTCGCGTTTGTGTACGACGCCACGACCTGGCAGCAGAAGGCCACGTTCCATTACTCAGGCGAAGGCTGGGCTCTGACGCATGATTCCAAACATCTCATCATGGACGACGGCACCGCGGCGCTGCGGTTTCTGGATCCGGCCACTTTCACGGAAGTGAACCGGCTGATCGTGCGCGAGGGCTCGCGGCCGGTGGCCAATCTGAACGAACTGGAATACATCGAAGGCGAGATCTGGGCGAACATATGGACCACGGACCGGATCGCGCGGATCGATCCGAAAACGGGCCAGGTCAATTCCTGGGTGGACCTGACGGGCCTGCTGAAGCCGGGCGAACAGACGCCGGATATTGACGTCCTGAACGGAATCGCCTATGACGCCGGGCGCAAGCGCATCTTTGTGACCGGCAAACGATGGCCCAAGCTGTTCGAGATCCGCGTAGTGGACCGCTAAGGGGGCGCTCGCCGTAGCCGCCTTTTTCTTTACGTGGATCCCCGAATCCGCGGGAACCTTCGGGCTCGTCCGGCAAAAGACATTTGCTTCGTCACGCCGCGGGAGATATTGCATCTCTGATTTCAGTCGTAAAGAATGAACCACATATGCGACTTGCCTTAATCCTTGCGATACTGGGCGGCGTAGTCCGCGCCGAAGATCTGAGCGCAAAGGACGCGGTGAAGATGGCCCTGGCGAACCATCCTTCTCTGCAAGCCGCGGCGGCCGGGGTGAAGAGCGCGAACGCCAGGACATCCGAGGCCCGCGGCGCCCTCCTGCCCCGCGTCAGTTACACCGAGCAGTGGCAGCGCAGCAATAATCCCGTGTACGTGTTCGGATCGCTGCTCAACCAGCGGCAGTTCGAGGCGCAGAATTTCCAGCTCGGGTTTCTGAACCATCCGCCATTCGTCGATCACTTCCAATCTTTAGTGACCGCGGAGCAGACCCTCTACGATCACGGGCTCCGGAAATCGCACATCAAGGCGGCCGAGCTAGGAGAAAAGGTTAGCAGCGAGGAGGCGCGCGGAAGCGAGCTCTCCGTGATCGCGGGAGCCCTGCAAGCCTATTACGCGGCAGTGCTGGCGCAAGCCAACGTGGAGGTAGCCGCCGCCGCGGTGCGCTCCGCCGAAGCGGATCTGAAGCGCGCCGAAGACCGCCGCGGCGCCGGGCTCACTACCGATGCGGACGTGTTGTCCATCCGCGTTCACGTGGCGGCGGTCCGCGAGCAACAGATCGCCCGCCAGGGAGATCTGGAACTGGCCCGCGCGGCGCTGAACGCTGCCATGGGCGTGCCGCTGGAAACGCCTTTCACGCTGGTTACCTCGCTAGCCGCGGCCAAAGTGGAAAGCGAGGGGGGCTTGGGCGCGATCGAAACCGATGCCGCTGCCAACCGTCCGGAAACCCGCCTGGCGCGCCTCCAAACGGAGATTCGTGGCGAACAAACCAAGGCCGCGCGCTCGGCCCTGGCGCCGGAGGCTTTTGTGCGCGGCGGATTTGAAGCCGATCGCGGCAACTTCGTGAATGGCGGCGCGAACTGGATGGTGTCGGCAGGACTCCGCTGGAATCTGTTCGACGGCTTTTCCAAGCAGGCCCGCATTGCGCAGGCGAACCACGAGTCCGAAAAGGCGCGCGCGCTGGAGCAGCAGGCGGTCACGTCGGCGCAGTTGAGCGCGCGCAGCGCCTGGCTCGCGCTGAGAACCGCGAATGAACAGATCGAGGTGGCAAAGGCGGCCGCGGACCTGGCGCAGGAGAGCCTGCGCGTCATTCGCAACCGGTATGAGGCGGGATTGACCGAGGTGACCGAGCTTTTGCGGGCGGAAAATGCCCTGCTCGATGCCCAGACCCGCGCTCTGGAGGCGCTCGCCAACCAGCGCGTGGCCGCGGTCGCGCTGGAAGCGGCGCGCGGCAGGCTAACGCAGGATTCCGACGTGGTGAACCATTAGGCGCGTATGAGATTTTTTCCGGTGGTCTTGGTGATTTCGGCGGTAGTGGGAAGTTCGGCCTGCGGCCCGAAGGCCGGGGAGGATGTTGCGCAGCCGCGAGAGTTCTCCGCGGCGATTCCGGTAAGTGTTTCCACCGCGGTCCAGACCGAATGGCCCTCGGTGTATGAAGCCACCGGAACGGTTCGCGCGAAGACGGCGGCTCAGATTTCGGGCCGCGTGATGGCCTATGTGCGGGAGGTTCGTGTCCGCGCGGGCGACCGCGTGCGCGCCGGGCAAACCCTGGTGATTTTGGACGCCCAGGATCTTCAAGCCCGCGAACGCCAGGCGGAAGCGGCGCGGAATGAGGCGCAGGCCGCGGCGGCCGAAGCCGATCAGGCCATCGAATCGGCCAAGGTGAACCTGGATCTTGCGGAAACCACCTTTCGCCGCATGAAGGAGTTGTTCGACAAGCGCTCGCTTTCCAACCAGGAGTTCGATGAGGCCAATGCGCGCGTGCGCGCAGCCCGGGCGGCCCTCGACATGGCGCAGGCCAAGCGCAAGCAATTGGATGCGCGCATCGCGCAAGCTGCCGAGGAACAGCAGGCCGCGAAGGTGCAGAGCGGATTCGCGGAACTGGCCGCGCCCTTCGATGGCCTCGTGACCGCCCGCACGGTGGAACCCGGCAACCTGGCGGTGCCCGGCGCGCCCCTGCTGACGATCGAGCAACAGGGCGCGTACCGTTTCGAAGCCGACGTCGAGGAGTCGCACCTGGAAGCGGTTCGGGCGGGCTCCCGTGTGGAAGTCAAGGTGGATTCGCTGGACCGCGCGGCGACCGGGACCGTCGCGGAGATCATTCCCGCGGTCGATCCCGCCTCGCGGTCCTTCACGGTGAAAATCGACCTTCCGCCGGCGAATGGATTGCGGTCCGGCCTGTTCGGCACGGCCCGGTTCGCATTCGGCAAGCGCACCGTCATTGCGATTCCGTCATCGGCGGCCTCGGCGCGCGGCCAGATGAACTGGGTTTTCGTCGCGCAGGGCGGCGTTGCCCGCGCCCGGATCGTCACGCTGGGAGAACGGCGCGGCGATCAGGTCGAGGCCCTTTCCGGGATCTCGGCGGGTGAGGCCGTGATCGCCCCCGTGTCAGCATCCCTTCCCGATGGGGCGCGCATCGGAGTGCAGCCGTGAATGGCGAACGAAAACTCGGCCCGGCCGGACGTTTCGCGCGAGCCTTCATCTCCTCGAAACTGACCCCGCTTCTGATGGTCGCCGCCATCGCCGCGGGTGCATTTTCCGTGTGGCGGCTGCCGCGCGAAGAAGAGCCGCAGATCAGCGTGCCGATGATCGACCTGTTTGTCAGCATGCCCGGCGCCTCCGCCCGCGAAGTGGAAGAACGCGTGACCAAGCCGATGGAAAAGCTGCTGCGCGAAATCCCTGGCGTCGAATACCTGTATTCCACGTCGAGTCCCGGGCAATCGCTGGTCATCGTCCGTTTTTATGTCGGCCAGGACATGGAGACGAGCATCGTTCGCGTCAATCAGAAGATGTTCGCGAATCTGGATCTGATCCCGCCCGGCGCTTCCCAGCCGCTGATTAAGCCGCGCTCGATCGATGATGTGCCCATTCTGGCGCTTACGTTATCGGGCAACGAGTACGGGCCGTACGAATTGCGCCAGGTTGCGGCGCAGATTCACGATGCGATCAAGCAGGTTCCGGATGTTTCCCAAGTCACGCTGATTGGCGGGCAGGCCCGGGAGGTCCGCGTCACGTTGGATGAAGGCCGGCTCGCGGGTTATTCCATCGCGCCGCTGGCGGTTCTTCAGGCGATCGGCGCGGCCAACCAGCGGCGCAGCGGCGGCAGTTTCGCCAGCGTGAACCGCGAAGCGGTGCTCCAGACCGGCGAATTTCTGCGGACCGCGGACGACGTGCGCAATCTCACCGTGGGCGTGGCCAACGGGCGGCCGGTTTTTCTCCGCGATGTCGCCACCGTTCGGGACTCCGGCGAAGAGCCCGTCCAATACGTCCACTACGGCACTCGCGAAGGCTTCCAGCCCGCGGTGACCATCGCCATCAGCAAGCGAAAAGGAACCAACGCGATCACCGTGGCCGGCGCCGTGCTGGCGAAAGTCGGCTCCCTGAAGGGCCGCCTGATTCCTTCCGGTGTGAATATTGCCATCACCCGGCAATATGGCGAAACCGCGGCGGAGAAATCCAATGAGCTGCTGCTGCACATGCTGATTGCGGTGGTTTCGGTGAGCCTGCTGGTGGCGTTGGCGCTGGGCTTTCGGGAATCGTGGATTGTCTTCACCGCGATTCCCGTCACTCTGGCTCTCACGCTGACGGTCTTCTACCTCTACGGGTACACGCTGAATCGCATCACGCTGTTCGCGCTTATCTTTTCGATCGGCATCCTGGTGGATGACGCCATCGTGGTGGTGGAAAATATCACGCGCCATGCACGGCTCGCTGAAAATAAAGGCCGCAAGCTGTCCGAGGTCGCGATTGAAGCGGTGGACGAAGTAGGCAATCCCACCATTCTGGCCACCCTCACGGTGATCGCCGCGATTCTGCCGATGGCCTTCGTCGGCGGACTGATGGGCCCTTATATGCGGCCGATTCCGATCGGCGCATCGGCGGCGATGGTCTTCTCGCTGATCGTCGCTTTCATGGTGACGCCCTGGGCCGCCATCCGCCTCCTCAAACCTGGAAGCAAGGAGCATCCCGGGCGCGAAGACACGCTGACGCGGCTCTACCGCCGGATCATGGGGTCGATCCTGCGCCGGACTCCCGCGCGCTGGGGTTTTCTGGCGGCCGTCGTGCTCCTGCTGCTCGGCTCGATGACGTTGATCTATTCAGGATTCGTCAAAGTGAAGATGTTGCCGTTCGATAACAAAAGCGAGTTTCAGGTGATCGTCGATATGCCCACCGGCGCCACGCTCGAAGAGACCGAGCGAGTGAGCCGGGAGCTGGCCCGCGCGACCCTGGAGCAGCCGGAGGTGACCGACGTTCAAACCTATACCGGCACGGCCTCCCCGTACAACTTCAACGGCCTGGTGCGGCACTATTATCTTCGCAGCGGTCCGAATGTCTCCGACATTCAAGTCAACCTGAAACCCAAAGGCAGCCGCAACCTTCAGAGTCATGACATCGCCAAGCAGGTGCGCGAACGCCTGCGGCCGATTGCGGAACGCAACGGCGCCCGCATCAAAGTCGCCGAGGTCCCGCCCGGCCCGCCGGTTCTGGAAACTCTGGTCGCCGAGGTCTACGGGCCGGACCAAAAGGGACAGATCCAGGTGGCAAGCAAAATTCGTGATCTTTTCCGGAACACCCCGGGCGTGGTGGATGTGGATTGGTACGTCGAGGACGACCAGCCCAAACAGCACATAGTCGTCGATCGCGAAAAGGCTGCGCTGCACGGTTTCAGCGTCGAGGAAATCAGCCATACCATCGCTCTGCTGTCCAAGGGGGAAGCAAGCGGATTGATGCACGTCGATGCTTCCAAGGAAGACATCCCGATTGTTCTGGAAGCGGCGCGCGCGGTGCGTTCGAATGCCGACGCGCTGCGCAGCGTGAAACTGCGAGCAGCCGGCGGCTCACTGGTGCCGATTCGCGAACTGACGCACGTCGAAACAGAGCTTGAGGACAAAAGCATCTATCACAAAAACCTCATGCCGGTGACGTATGTGACCGCGGATATCGCCGGTTCGATCGAGAGCCCGGTCTATGCGATTCTCAAGCTCGCTCCTCAGGTGGAGAAGCTCACACCGCCGGACGGCTACGCGATTACAACCTACACCGCCCAGCAGCCGTTTAGCGATGCGCATTACGCGCTGAAATGGGACGGCGAGTGGCACATCACTTACGAGGTATTCCGGGACCTGGGCCTGGCGTTCGCCGTGGTGCTGGTATTTATCTACGTGCTCGTGGTGGGCTGGTTTCAGAGCTTCCTGACGCCGCTGGTGATCATGGCGGCGATCCCGTTTTCGCTGGTCGGAATCCTGCCGGCGCATGGTCTGCTCCATGCATTCTTCAC
>Ga0070739_10003591_pt1 | contig 19114 bp, 19 predicted proteins | sample Coa_R1_7_FD_66445 | JGI IMG/M metagenome (GOLD analysis project Ga0070739, IMG submission 66445) | Surface soil microbial communities from Centralia Pennsylvania, which are recovering from an underground coalmine fire - Coalmine... | ecosystem: Environmental > Terrestrial > Soil > Unclassified ... | reverse complement strand
CGCCAGAACGTTTGCTTTCTGTATCACCTGCTTGGCGGAGGCACCGGGCAATGGGATGTCCCGGTGGGCGGCATGGGTTCGGTGACGACGGCCCTTGCCGCTGCGGCAGCGGGTTATGGTGCCGACATCACAACTGGCGCAGACGTTTACGCCATCGACCCCGACGGAGAGGTGCGCTACCGCACCGGCGACGAAGAGCAATCGGTCACGGGCCGATACATTCTGGCCGGCGTCACACCGGTGGTGCTGGCCGACCTGCTGGGTGAAGGTCGACCGCCGCTGGCGCATGGTTCGCAGGTCAAGGTGAACATGGTGGTGCGGCGGCTGCCCCGGTTGCGCGACGACGCGGTGACAGTCGAGCAGGCCTTCGGCGGGACCTTCCACGTCAACGAGACGTGGAATCAGCTGGACCAGGCATACGTGCGGGCCGCCCAGGGACGAGTACCTGATCCGTTGCCGTGCGAGATTTACTGTCATTCACTGACCGATCCCAGTATCTTGTCTCCCGCTTTGCATCATTCCGGCGCAGCGACCCTGACGGTGTTCGGTCTGCACACGCCGCATGCATTGCTTTCCGACGCCGACCCCGATGTGATTCGCGAGCAGCTCACCGGCGCCGTCTTGGCATCACTGAATTCCCTTCTGGCCGAACCGATCCAAGACGTGCTGATGACCGACGCCAACGGCCGGCCCTGTATCGAGACGAAAACCACGCTGGATCTGGAGCGCACGCTGGCGATGAGCGGCGGCAACATCTTTCACGGCGCATTGTGCTGGCCGTTCGCCGAGGACGACGACCCGCTGGACACCCCCGCGCGCCAATGGGGTGTAGCAACAGGTCACGAGCGAATCATGTTGTGCGGCTCGGCGTCTCGGCGCGGTGGTGCAGTGTCAGGTATCGGCGGCCACAACGCCGCGATGGCGGTTCTCCTACAGCGGTGTTAGCCGGGCCCGGCCCGGCCACCTAGCGCGCGTCGATCGTGACGTAGTCGCGCTCGCCATATCCGGTGTAGATCTGGCGCGGGCGGCCGATGCGGCTGTCGCCCTCGTCGTGCATCTCACGCCAGTGCGCGATCCAGCCGGGCAGCCGGCCCAACGCGAACAACACCGTGAACATCCGGACGGGGAACCCGATGGCGCGGTAGATCAGGCCGGTGTAGAAGTCGACGTTGGGGTAGAGCTTGCGTTCGATGAAGTAGTCGTCGGTGAGCGCGGCTTCCTCGAGCGCCTTGGCGATGTCCAGCAGATCGTCGTCGGCGCCGACCTTGCCCAGGATCTTGTCGGCCTGCTCTTTGACTATCCGGGCGCGCGGGTCGTAGTTCTTGTAGACGCGGTGCCCGAAGCCCATCAGCTTGACGCCGGCCTCGCGGTTCTTCACCTTGCGGACGAACTCGCGTACATCGCCGCCCTCTTCGCGGATCTTTTCCAGCATCTCCAGCACCGCCTGGTTGGCGCCGCCGTGCAGCGGTCCCCACAGCGCATTGATGCCACCCGATATCGAGGTGAACAGGTTGGCCTGCGAGGAGCCGACCAGCCGGACCGTCGACGTCGAACAGTTTTGCTCGTGGTCGGCGTGCAAGATGAACAGCATGTCGAGCGCGCGGACGACTTCGGGGTCGACCTCGTAGGGCTCGGCCGGCAACCCGAAGGTCATCCGCAAGAAGTTCTCCACCAAGGTGTGCGAGTTGTCCGGGTAGAGGAACGGCTGGCCGACGGACTTCTTGTACGCGTAGGCCGCGATGGTGGGCAGCTTGGCCAGCAGCCGGATCGTCGACAGCTCGACCTGATCGCTGTCCATCGGGTCCAGCGAGTCCTGGTAGTAGGCGCTCAACGCGTTGACTGCGCTGGACAACACCGGCATGGGATGCGCATTGCGGGGAAATCCGTCGAAGAACCGCTTGAGGTCCTCGTGCAACAAGGTGTGCCGCTGAATCTGGCGGGTGAAGGCGGCCAATTGTTCCTTGGTCGGCAGCTCCCCGTAGATCAGCAAATAACTGACTTCGATGAACGTCGACTTCTCGGCGAGCTGCTCGATCGGGTAGCCGCGGTAGCGCAGGATTCCGGCTTCACCGTCGATGAAGCAGATCGCGCTTTTGGTCGAGGCGGTGTTGGCGTAACCGGTGTCGAAGGTGGTGTACCCGGTCTTGGCCAGTAGCGAGCCCAGCGCAATGCCGTCGGCTCCTTCCGTGGCGTGCACGATGTCCAAGTCCAACTCGCCACCCGGGTAGCGGAGAGTGGCGATGTCGTCGCTTGCGGCCACTAGAACCCCTTTGCGCAAATCAGCAGTGACAACGCTGGCCTTACCAGGCGCGTATAGCTCAAGGTAGTCGTTATCTTCCGGTCGCGCCTGCGGGGGGCCACCCAAGGCCACCTAGGAGGTTTTGGTACACGGCAGCGGCTGGGTACACGACGGCGGCTGTCCGGCGAAGCGCTGGATGCGGTAGCCGAGAAACGCTGGCGCGGCCAGCGCGGCGATCAGCACCCCGACGATCACCAGTGCCCCGCCGCCGGCTGCCGCGGCGGGCGCCCCGATTACTGCGGCCGCGGCGCCGTGCACGGCGTCGCCCAGACGAGGCCCGCCGGCAACCACCACGATGAACACTCCCTGCAGCCGCCCCCGGAGATCGTCGGAGGCAGCTTCTTGCAGGATCGTCTGCCGGAAGGCGGCCGACGCCGTATCCGCCACACCACCAAACGCCATGCAGCCGAGCGCCGCCCACAGCAGCGGACCGGCCTGACCGTGTGCAGCCCCGCTGACCAGCCCGAAACCGACCATAGCCAGCCCCCACACCGCGATCGCGACGACGACGGCCAGCCCCTGCCGTCGAACCCGTGGGAACCAGCCCGAGAACACGCCGCCGACGACAACTCCGACCGACATCGCCCCCGCCAACAGCGCCATCGTGGTGCCGCCCTCGATGGGTCCGCCGAAGTTCTCGTGAGCCAGCTGAGGGAACAGCGCTCGCGGCATGCCCAGGACCATCGCGATCAGGTCGACCACGAACGACATCAACACCACGGTGTTGCCCGACAGATAGCGGAAGCCAGCCAGCACGGCCGTCGGCCCCCATCGCGCCCGGCCGGCCTCGGCGGGTTCGGTCGCATGAAGCGATGATCAGCAGCACCCGCCGGTCCATCGCGTCGGCCCAGGCGCCGCCCAGCAGACCGAAGACGATCAGCGGCACCAGCGCGAACACGCCGGAAAGCCCGACATACGCCGAGTTTTGGGTGAGCGCGTAGATCTGCACGGGGACCGCGAAAATCGTCAGGTTCGCGCCGATGACGCTGGGTATTCCGGCCAGCCACAGTCGGCGAAAGTCGGGGCTTACCAACGGTGTGGTGTCGGCGAATAGCCTCACGAGTTAGGGCTGCAGGCGTTCGACGCGATCGCCGATGACGCGAATCCGGTTGTGCATCCGGTCTTCTCGGCCCTGCCAGAACTCGACCACCTCGGGCGCGATGCGGTATCCGCCCCAGTTCGGCGGGACCGGGATGTGCTCGACGTTGGCGAAACGCGCGGTCACCTCGGCGAGCTGATGGAGCAGCGCCGCGCGCGAGGCGATCGGCGCCGACTGGTGCGACGCCCACGCGCCCAGCTGCGACCCGCGGGGCCGCTTGGACCAGTAGTCCTCCGTTACGCGAGGATCGACCTTGCTCACCGGCCCGCGGATATGGAATTGGCGGCCCAGCAGATACCAGGGGAAGGTCGCGGACGCGTATGGGGTCGCCGCCAGCTGGGCGCCTTTGGCCGAGTCGTAGTTGGTGAAAAACGTGATCCCGGTCTCGTCGACGCCTTTGCACAGCACCGAGCGGGTGACCGGCTGTCCCGAATCGACGGTGGCCAACACCATGGCGTTCGGTTCGGCGACTCCAGCGCGTTCAGCGTCGCCGATCCACTTGTGAAACAAGGCAACCCAGCCCTCGTCGAGCCAATCCGAGTCGAGATCGGGGCTACCGTCTTTTTCTGCGCTGTATTCCACCCGCATCCCCGCCAGGTGCTCGTTGTCGGGACCTGCCATCGCGCTTACGCTACTCCGGCCGTTCATTACCGACCGGTAGCGGCCGTCGCGGCGCGGAATGAGAGAATCGGCGCCATGACTGTGGTCCCGGAGAATTTCGTCGCCGGCCTCGACGGCGTGGTTGCGTTCACCACCGAGATCGCCGAACCGGACAAGGACGGTGGCGCGCTGCGCTACCGCGGCGTCGACATCGAAGATCTCGTGAGCCGACAGATCACCTTCGGCGATGCGTGGGCGCTGCTGGTGGACGGCAAGTTCGGCCACGGCCTGCCTCCCGCCGAGCCGTTCCCGCTGCCGATCCACAGCGGCGATGTCCGGGTCGATGTGCAGGCGGGGTTGGCCATGCTGGCACCGATCTGGGGATACCAGCCGCTGCTCGACATCGACGACACCACCGCACGCGATCAGCTGGCCCGAGCGTCCGTTATGGCGCTTTCCTACGTCGCCCAGTCGGCGCGAGGGATCCACCAGCCGGCTGTCCCGCAGCGGGTCATCGACGAATGCTCAACCATCACAGCGCGTTTCATGACTCGTTGGCAGGGCGAGCCCGACCCTCGCCACGTCGAGGCCGTCGACGCGTATTGGGTATCGGCCGCCGAACATGGCATGAACGCCTCGACCTTCACCGCCCGGGTGATCGCATCGACGGGCGCCGACGTGGCGGCCGCGCTCTCGGGAGCGATCGGGGCGATGAGCGGCCCGCTGCACGGTGGTGCGCCGGCCCGGGTGCTGCCCATGCTCGAAGAAGTGGAGCGCACCGACGACGCACGCGGTCTGGTCAAGGGAATCCTCGATCGCGGCGAGAAGCTGATGGGATTCGGGCACCGGGTCTATCGCGCAGAGGACCCGCGAGCGCGGGTGCTGCGGGCGACGGCCAAGCGGCTGGGCGCCCCGCGCTATGAAGTGGCATTGGCGGTCGAACAGGCGGCGTTGGCCGAGCTGCGAGAGCGCCGCCCGGATCGGGCGATCGAAACCAACGTGGAATTCTGGGCCGCGGTGATCCTCGACTTCGCCGGCGTGCCGGCCAAGATGATGCCGGCGATGTTCACCTGCGGTCGAACCGCCGGCTGGTGCGCCCACATTCTCGAGCAAAAGAAATTGGGCAAGCTGGTACGGCCATCGGCCATCTACGTTGGGCCCAGCCCACGCAGCCCCGAATCTGTCGAAGGGTGGGACCTGGTCCAGAAGGGGTGATGACGCCGCGATGAGTTTGCGTCGCAGGCCGAGTCAGTACTTGTGAGCCCGCCCGGGCCGCGAGAAACCAACCTGAGGGAGGTCACCATGGCGATCACCGTCGAACCCGCGCTGTCGCCCCACCTCGTCGTCGACGACGCCGCCGCCGCGATCGACTTCTATACCAAGGCGTTTGACGCCGTGGAGCTGGGCCGCGTGCCCCGGCCGGACGGCAAGCTGATCCACGCGGCGCTACGCATCAACGGCTTCTTGGTGATGCTCAACGACGACTTCCCGGAAGTCTGCGGGGGTAAGTCGATGACCCCGAAGGCGCTGGGCGGCACGCCGGTCACGATTCACTTGACCGTCACCGACGTGGACGCCAAGTTCCAACGGGCGCTCGACGCCGGCGCCACCGTGGTGGCGCCGTTGGAGGATCAGTTCTGGGGTGACCGCTACGGCGTGGTCGCCGACCCGTTCGGCCACCACTGGTCGCTCGGGCAACCGGTGCGCGAGGTCAGTATGGACGAGATCGCCGCCGCGATGGGCGGGTCCTAGAAGACCGCCTGCTGCACCTTGTCCGGGCCGTCGATGTTGCCGTCGGGCAGCTTGTTCAGTGCAGCCAGTATTTCCTGATTCGCGCCGTTGCTTTTGGCGTGTGAGATCAGATCTTGCTTGCTGCACGGGTACGACGCGCCCGAGAGCGTCTTTTGGACATCGATGGGATTCGGCATCCGTTTACTCCTATTGTGTCGGCTTGGCTTGCCCGACCCCCTGCTAAGGAGTAACCCGCATCGCGCGGCCTAACCCACTATCGGCTAAGCCAATTGGCGCAGCCGCGTGGCGAGCCGTTGGCGCAGCGGCGGCGGTGGCGCGCTTGCTGCGGTGGCGAGCATGTCGATGACCGACGTCAACTTGTTGCGGGGACGTCCGTCGGCACTGCCTCGGCTCACCTCGGCGGCGTCGATGGCCTGCCATCCTGCGGCGTCGACGACGTCGGGCCGTCGCGCCCGAACCAGTTTGTCCAATGCCGATGGTCTGCTGATCGGCTCGCCGAGCAAGCCCGCGTTGAAGTCATCGACCAGTTGCTGGACGGTCTGCAGCGCGCATGACTTGTTGGTGCCGATGAAACCGGTCGGTCCGCGCTTGATCCAGCCCGCCACATAGGCGCCGGACACCGGCCGGCCGGATTCCGGATCGATGACCCGACCCTTGTCGTTCGGCACGACACCGGCGTCGTCGTCAAACGGCAGGTCAGCAATTGGCTTGCCGCGGTAGCCGATTGAGGTCAAGACCAGTCCCGCGTCGAGCTCGCGAATCTCGTCGGTACCGGTGACGCAGAACTCCACCCCGCTGGCGCGCTGTTCCCCGAGCACCCGCCGGGGAGTGAGTTGGTAGGCCAGCCGAATCCGGGGTCGCGACGCGGGCGACGAATCGTCGCCGAGTTTGCTCAAGATCTCCAGCTTCTGGCGGGTCAAGGTGTCGGAGACGGAGGCCAAGTCGCGCCGCACCAGCTCGTGGTCCGCCGCGCTCAGCACCACGTCGGCCGTCGTCGTCAAACCGATCAGTTCGGGCAGGGTGAACGCCGAATGCGCCGGCTCGCGTCGGGCAGCGATGACCACCTCCCGGAGCCGCGAGGCGCGCAGTGCTGTCAGCGCGTGGTCCGAGATGTCGGTGCGCGCCAACTGGTCCGGGTTGGCAGTGAGCACGCGCGCCACATCCAAAGCGACGTTGCCGTTGCCGATGATCACCACCCGCTCATGACTGAGATCGATTGGCAGATCGGCGAATTCGGGGTGCCCGTTGTACCAAGCCACCACCTCGGTGGCGGTTGCGGTGCCGGGCAGGCCCATGCCGTCGACGTCGAGTCGACGGTCGTTGGGCGCGCCGCTGGCGTAGATCACGGCGTGATGGTGGGCGAGCAGATCGGCGTGGCTCAGGTGCCTGCCGATCTCGACGTTGAGATAGAAGCGAAAGCCGCGACGCCTGGCGATCCGGTCGAACAGCCGGGTGACCTGTTTGGTGGTCTGGTGGTCAGGTGCCACCCCGGCTCGCACCAACCCGTAAGGGGTAGGGAGCTTTTCGAAAACGTTGACCCGCACTCCGTGCTGGGTCAGCAGTTCGTCGGCGGCATACATCGCGGCGGGCCCCGACCCGACGATGGCCACGGTCAGCGGCCCGCGGCGCACCTCCGGGGCCGGGATCACCGGTGCCAGCTTCGACGTGGGCGGCAGCTTCTGGTCGACCGGCCGTTCCGGGTAGTAAGAGGCGTTGAGTTCGACGAACGGCAGCTGCTCAACGGTCAGCCGGCTATCGGGCGCAATGGCTTCCACCGGGCAGGCGCTCACACAGGCTCCGCAGTCGACACAGGCGACCGGGTCGATGTAGAGCATCTCGGAGGTGGCGAACTCCGGCTCGTCCGGCGAGGGATGGATGCAGTTCACCGGACAGGCGTAAACGCAGGACCCGTCGCTACAGCACGACTGGGTGATGACGTGCGGCATGAACGCGGTTACGCGACAGCGACGAGATGCTGGCGATGCGGCTCGCTGCGGTAGCGCGACGGCTTGCCGTTGATCTTGCAGATCCGCCACACGATCTTGGCGACCGGGTTCATCAGTCCGGTGTCGTAGCAGAGCATCCGCACGTCGCCGAACATGTCGCGAATCATCTTCTGCGACTCAGGCGAACGGAAAAACACCTCTTTGCGTACCTCACGCGGGATGTCGAACTCGCGCCAAAAGGCCTTCGGGGGCACCACGATCGCCGAGCACAAGATCCGCATCGTCAACGGAACATACAGCGACAACCAGAACCGCTTGCGCCGCGGCAGATGCGGAACCCGCTTGCGCAGGTATTCGTGAGCGAAGGAGATGTGGCGCGCTTCCTCAGCCACGTGGATTGCCATCACCCGCTCCATGATCGGGTGCAGTTGCTTGCCCTCACGCAAAATGTTCTTCTGCGCGTGGTCGATGGGCTCCTCGCCGGCGAGGATGCCGAACCAGAACGGTATCGGCAACGGGCCAGCAACCAACGGGATCAACGGCTGGATCCATTTCAGCAGCCGCGGCATGCCGGGCACGTCGGCGCCGATGTGGTTGACCATCTCCTGGAACATCATCGTGTGGTTGCACTCTTCGACCGCCTCGTGCAAGCAGTAGCGGTACTCCGGGGAGCCGTTGGGCACCCAGAATGCGTACTCCATCAGGCCGCGAATCAGGATCGATTCGAAGTGCAGGCCGACTTTGGCCACGTTGGCCTGCCGCCACATACCGATCTTGATCTGGCGCTCCAGCGGCTGCGCTTGATACCAGGGATGCCGGCCCAGCGGGTCAGTGGCCGGCAGGACCCACCGCGGGTCGTTCTCGGTGACCGCGAACTCCGGCGAGTTCCAGTCGATATCGGTGTACGGGTTGAAATTGCGCCGCACCGACCCCTCGGACAGTGTGCGCAGCTTCTCCACGTACTCGGCGTCGTCCAACACGTCCATGTTGCGCCGCCATCGCTGCACAATTTTCGTCCGAGCCATGGGCTAGCCTCCTATGAGGTTTACATTTGGACGCTTCGTGTACACAGTACCGCAGGTATCGCCAACTTTCTAGACCCCCGGACGGCACTGTGGCACAGCCGAACTCAGCGACTCAGATGTGACCGCAGTCACATAAGCAGTTCTCATTAGGCTGGTGGCCATGGCTGACCAGTTGACGATTCCTGACGGCATCAAACCCCGCGACGGCCGCTTCGGTTGTGGACCGTCGAAGGTTCGCCCCGAACAATTACAGGCGCTGAGCGGTAGCGCCGCCGGCCTGTTCGGCACGTCGCACCGGCAGGCCCCGGTAAAAGACCTGGTCGGCCGGGTCCGAGACGGGTTGCGCGACTACTTCTCGCTGCCCGACGGCTACGAGGTGATTCTGGGCAACGGCGGCGCGACGGCGTTCTGGGATGCCGCGGCGTTCTGCCTCATCGACAAACGGTCGCTGCACCTGAGCTACGGCGAGTTCAGCTCCAAGTTCACCTCGGCGGTCGCCAAGAACCCGTTCATCGGCGACCCGATCGTGATCAAGGCCGATCCTGGCAGCGCGCCGGAACCGCAGAGCGACCCGTCGGTCGACGTCATCGCCTGGGCACACAACGAAACATCGACCGGGGTGGCGGTGCCGGTACAACGCCCGGCCGGCTCGGGCGATGCCCTGGTCGCCATCGACGCCACCTCGGGTGCTGGCGGCCTGCCGGTCGACATCACCGAGGCCGACGCTTACTACTTCGCGCCGCAGAAGAGTTTCGCCAGCGACGGCGGCTTGTGGATCGCACTCCTGAGCCCGCCGGCGCTCGCGCGCATCGACGCGATCGCCGCTTCCGGACGCTGGGTGCCCGACTTCCTGTCGCTGCCGATCGCGGTCGACAACAGCCTCAAGAACCAGACCTACAACACCCCGGCGATCGGCACACTCATACTGCTGGCCGAGCAAATCGACTGGCTGGTCGGAAACGGCGGGCTGGAATGGGCGGTCAAGCGCACCGCCGACTCCTCGCAGCGGCTGTACTCCTGGGCGCAAGAGCGGCCCTACACCACACCGTTCGTTGCCGAGCCGCGACTGCGGTCCCAGGTGGTGGGCACGATCGACTTCAGTGACGGGGTCGATGCTGCGGCGGTCGCCAAGGTGCTGCGCGCCAACGGCATCGTCGACACCGAGCCGTACCGCAAACTCGGCCGCAACCAGCTGCGGGTCGGCATGTTCCCCGCGGTCGACCCCGATGACGTCAGCGCACTCACCGAGTGCATCGACTGGGTGGTCGAGCGGCTCTGAACGGTTGTCAGCCGGCCCGCGTGTCAGCGCGGTTATCGCCGCTAGCTGCATTAGAGTGCGCACCTGACAGGCCCACCGCGTTGGTATGCAAAGAGCCTGCGAGGAGGTCGACATGCGGGAACTCACGGTGCTTGGACTCGATGTCGACGGCAAACACATCATCTGTGAAGGCCTTGCCAGTAACGGGGACCCGAGCGAAAAGTTCAAGCTGCTGGTCGACGACCGGTTGCGGGCGGCGGTACGCGGCGACGGGGCACGGCTGGGACAGACCCGGATCGACATCGAGGTCAACAACGTGCCCAGCCCCAAGGAGATTCAGGCCCGCATCCGCGCGGGCGCATCGGTCGAGCAGGTGGCCGCAGCGACCGGAGCCGATATCGCGCGAGTCCAGCGGTTCGCGCACCCGGTGCTGCTGGAGCGCTCTCGGGCGGCCGAGCTGGCAACCGCTGCACACCCCGTGCTCGCCGACGGCCCCGCGGTGCTGACGCTGCTGGAGACGGTGACCGCCGCCTTGTCGGCGCGTGGTCTTGATCCCGACAGCACCAGCTGGGATGCGTGGCGCCGCGACGACGGCCGCTGGACGGTGCAGCTGGCGTGGAAGGCAGGGCGCTCGGACAACCTCGCGCACTTCCGCTTCTGCCCCGGCGCCCACGGCGGGACCGTGACCGCGCTCGACGACGCCGCCAGCGAGCTGATCGATCCCGACTTCGACCGTCCGCTGCGGTCAGTGGCGCCGGTGGCCCAGCTCGACTTCGACGAGCCCGCTCCGCCGTCGTCGCAGGAGCCGGTCGCTCCCCCGGAACGCCCACGCCAGCCGGCGCGCGCCCGTCGGGGCAAGCCGGCGGTTCCGGCGTGGGAAGACGTTTTGCTCGGCGTGCGCTCGGGCGGAAACCGCTAAGCGCGGCCCAACGCCGCCAGCGTCAGCAGCGCCAGCCAGGCGCCCGCCACCCCGACGCCTGCGCCCAGCACGAACCAGCGCAGCACAGGAGTGTGCCGCCAGCCCCACAACGTCGGCGCCAACCCCCCGGCGGCAACGATGTTGAGCCCGACGGCCAACATGGGATGGACCCGGACCAGCCCCAGGGTGAGCACAACGACCGCGACGCCGGTCACTGCGGCGACAAACCCGGCCACCGTCAAACCCGTGCCCCACGGCGTGGAGTGGTCAGTCACGGCGTGAGCCTAGCTCAATTGCCCAGCCTGGCCCGTTCGTAGAAGGCCAGCGCGGCTGCGGTGGCGACGTTGAGTGAGTCGGTGCCGCGCGACATCGGAATACGCACCCGTATGTCACAGGCGCGCATCGCTTTTTCGCTCAAACCCGGACCCTCGGCGCCCACCAGCACGGCGACCCGCTGGTCGTGCAGCGCGACCATCGCCGCCGGCAACGGCTGAGCCTGCTCGTCGGGCGTCATCGCTAGCAGCCGAAAGCCTTTGTCTCGCAGCAATTTTAGCTCCGCAGGCCAGTCTGTCGCGTGTGCATACGGCACCAGCAGTGCATGACCCATGGATACCCGGACCGCACGACGGTACAGCGGGTCGGCGCAGCCGCTCCCGAAGACCACCGCATCGATGCCCAGCCCGGCGGCGTTGCGGAACATCGAGCCAAGGTTCTCGTGGTCGTTGACCCCTTCGAGCACCACGACCGTGCGCGCGCCGTCGACGACTTGGGCAACGCTCGGCTCGGCTACCCGGCGCGCCGCGGCCAGCACCCCGCGGTTGAGGTGAAAGCCGACCACTTGTGCCATGACGTCGGCGGACACCCGGTAGTAGGGCGCACCGACACCGACCAGATCAGCTTTGAGTTCGGCAAGCCGGCGGTCGGTGCCGAGCAAGGCCATCGGGGTGAACCGGGACATCAGCATGCGCTGCACCACCAGTACTCCCTCGGCTATCACCAATCCCTTGCCGGTCGGCAGGTCGGGGCGACGGTCGACACTATTGAGATCTCGGAAGTCGTCGACGCGAGGGTCGTCGGGATCGGTTACATCCTGAACATCGACGTCCCCGAAGCGGTTGGTGTTCACGGGTTTTCGTCGACCAGCGCCAACATCAGGTCAGCCGCGGTGCGCAGCGTGTCGCGCTCTGCGCTGCCCAGTGCGGCGAGCCGCTGGGCCAGCCACTCCCGACTGGCGCGGCGTTCGGACTCCAGCAGGTCCGCCCCGGCTTCAGACACCGACACCAGAACTTGCCGGCCGTCGACCGGATGTGCAGTGCGGTCCACTAAGCCGAGCTCGGCCAGCGAGGCGATCACCCGGGTCATCGACGGCGGCCTGACCCGTTCCCGCTCGGCCAATGCACCGGGTGTCATCGCACCCTCTTTGTCCAACGTTGCCAGCGCCGACAGTTGCGACAGCGACACCGGCGACTGGGGACGCCGGAACCGCAGTTGACGGGACAGCCGCATGACCGCCAACGACAAATCGCTGGCTAGCCGCGTGTCCCCGTCCATCACAGCGCGAAGGTTACGACAGATCATCAGGGCTTGGCATCGTCTAGGCCGAATCCTCCTCGGGCCGCTTTGCGCCGCCAAGTATCTTCGACTCGATGTCAACCGAGCCTCACGAGACTCCCAAGCCGCCGTCGCTTCCGGCTGGGCTGCTGGAGGTATGGCCGGTCATCGGCGTGGGCGCGCTGGGCTGGTTGGCCGCGACCGTCGCAGCGTTCACCGTGTCGGCCCTCGATACGTGGCGGCCGGTAACGGTGGCGGGGCTGGCCACCGGGCTGCTCGGCACGGGTATCTTCGTGTGGCAACGCGACGCCGCCCGCCGAGGGGCACGCGGTGCCCAGACGGGTTTGGGCCACCGGCGCGACCCGGACCGCAGATGAACGAGCAAACTTCAGGGAGGACCAATGGCAGCGCCGCTGTTGCAAGCCGAAGTCGACATCAAAGCAGCACCCTCGAGGGTGTGGCTGCTGATCTCTGATCTCGGCCGGATGCCGCAGTGGAGCCCGCAGTGTCGATGGATGCGACCACTCGGCCCGCTGCGTCCCGGAACCCGCACCGTCAACCTCAACCGTCGCAACAAGCTGTTTTGGCCAACCACCTGCACGGTCACCGAAGTCATTCCCGAGAAGAAACTGGCGTTCCGGGTCAACGCCAACGGCACGATCTGGAGTTACGAGCTTGAGCCGACGGCCGAGGGAACCCGGGTAATCGAGAGCCGGCACGCCGAGAACGGCGTCAAACCGATCTCGACTATGACGGTGAACGCGTTGTTCGGGGGAGTCGACAGTTTCGAGCGCGAACTGGTCGACGGCATGAACGCCTCGCTGGCCAAGATCAAGGCGGCAGCCGAGACCGGCTAGTTCGTTTCCGCGGGCTTGTCGCTGATGTCAAGCACCCCGTCGTCGTACGGGTCGTACGTTGGCGAACCGCTGCCCGCCGGAGCTTGGGTGTCCGAATGCGCGCCGCAGCCGTACTGGGAGTCCACGACATGCCCGTCGGCGGACATCTCGTTGCCGCAGACGCCGAACATCCGCCCGAGTGAACCCGCCAGCGGAAGATAGAAGCCGCAGTCGCGGCACACCCTTTTGGTCGAGCGCGCCATCGGCGAGGCAGGACCGTAGTCGCCGTCGTGCCAGCGTTGCGCTGCTTGCGCGCGGCCCCACGCGCTCATCACCCGCCGTCGGCCCAGCCCGATCTCGACGGCAACTTCATCGACTTGCGGGTCACCGCTGGCGGTGTAACCGGGCACCAGCCGCGGGTCGTCTGGCGGAGTAGCCAGCAGGTCTCCGGGTCCCAGGTCCCCGGGTCGAACCCTCTGCTCCCACGGAACCCATTGCGGGGCCAGCAGCGCAGTCGGACCGGGGATCAGCACCACTTCACTGATCGTCGCGTGATTGGCGCCCGGGTACGCGGCGACGACGACGGCCCACTGCCACCCCTGATAGCCGGACAGATGCGCCAAGAATCGGTGTGTGGCCGCGCTGGAATCTTCGTAGCTGACACCGAGGTATTCGCCAACCGTTTCCGGGCCGCTGAACTCCGCGATCGCCGCGCGGGCCTGGTCGACGGCGCCGGTGACAAGCGCGGCAACCTCTTCCGGCCACTTGCCAGCAGCGGGTACGGCTTCTTCGGTTCCGATCACGCCCTCCATTGTCTCCGATACTGCCGCAGCAAGAGGGCGAGCAGCCACACCGATCGCCTGCGCGCCCGCACCGTCGGCGTGAGCAAGAATTGATTCGTGTCTGGATGGCGGCGTGACCACACCGACGTTGGGCGTGCGCCTGGCCAACGGTCCCGGACAGGACGCCTTGGCGAGCATCCCGGTATGGCCAACTACCCCGCCAACGACGTCAGTGATCAGCGGTTGCGCCGCCCGCCGCCGATGCCGAGCGCCAACCGCTACCTGCCACCGCTGCACCACGAACCGGCTGAAGGGCGCGGACGCAGTGAGCCGCCGCGGGGTGCGCCCTCCGGCGAACGCATCACCGTCACCCGCGCCGCAGCGCAGCGCAGCCGCGAAATGGGTTCTCGGATGTACTGGCTGGTGCACCGCGCCGCCACCGCCGACGGCGCGGACAGATCCGGGCTGACGGCGCTGACGTGGCCGGTGGTCGCGAATTTCGCGGTCGATTCCGCCATGGCCGTCGCACTGGCCAACACATTGTTCTTCGCGGCGGCGACGGGCGAGAGCAAGTCTCGGGTCGCGCTGTATTTGTTGATCACCATCGCGCCGTTCGCGGTGGTTGCGCCACTGATCGGTCCGGCGCTGGATCGACTGCAGCATGGTCGCCGGGTGGCGCTGGCGTTGTCGTTCGTGTTGCGCACCGCGCTGGCGGTGGTGCTGATCATGAACTACGACGGCGCTACCGGAAGCTTCCCGTCATGGGTGCTCTATCCCGCGGCGCTGGCCATGATGGTGCTGTCCAAGTCGTTCAGCGTGTTGCGTAGCGCGGTGACGCCGCGGGTCATGCCACCGACGATCGACCTGGTGCGGGTGAATTCCCGGTTGACCGTGTTCGGGTTGCTGGGCGGCACAATCGTTGGCGGCGGCATCGCGAGCGGGATCGAGTTCGCGTTGACTCACCTGTTTCGGTTGCCCGGTGCGCTGTTTTTCATCGTCGCCGTGACGGTGGCAGGCGCCTGGTTGTCGATGCGGATTCCGCGCTGGGTCGAGGTGACCACCGGTGAGGTGCCCGCCACGTTGAGCTATCGCGTCCCGACCGGCCGAACGCGCCGAAGCTGGCCCGAGCAGGTCAAGAGGGCTAGCGGTGCGCTGCGACAACCGTTGGGCCGCAACATCATCACCGCGTTGTGGGGAAACTGCACGATCAAGGTGATGGTGGGCTTTTTGTTTTTGTATCCGGCGTTCGTCGCCAAAGCGCATGAAGCCAGCGGGTGGGTGCAGTTAGGCATGCTGGGCCTGATCGGCGCCGCGGCCGCGATCGGAAATTTCGCCGGCAACTTCACCAGCGCGCGGCTGCAATTGGGCAGGCCCGCAGTGCTGGTCGTGCGATGCACCGTGGCGGTTACGGCGGCGGCATTGGCGGCCGCGGTGGCCGGAAACCTCGCGGTGGCCGCCGTGGCCACCTTGGTCACGTCGGGGGCCAGCGCAATCGGGAAGGCCTCACTGGACGCTTCGCTGCAGGACGATCTGCCTGAGGAGTCGCGGGCTTCCGCTTTCGGTCGCTCCGAGTCGACGCTGCAGCTGGCATGGGTGCTGGGTGGCGCGCTGGGCGTGATGTTGTACACCGAGCTGTGGGTGGGTTTCACCGCGGTGACCGCGGTGTTGATCCTCGGTCTGGCCCAAACTGTCGTCAGCTACCACGGTGATTCGTTGATCCCAGGCTTGGGGGGCAATCGGCCAGTCATGGTCGAGCAGGAAGGCGGCCGCCTCGGGGCCGACGCGGCGGCGGCCGGGCGGGAATGACGCGTCGCGTTGCGCTGCTGGCGGTTGTGGTGGTGCTGGCCCTGGGCGCCGGGGTCGGTACATGGCTGCTGGTACCCGGCCACGGCCCGCAGCAGCCGAAGATCAGCGCGTACACACACGGGCATCTGATCCGGGTCGGCCCGTATGTGTATTGCAATGTGTTGAACGTCAACGACTGTCAGACACCGCACGCGCAGGGCGAGTTGCCGGTCACCGCGCGCGACCCGGTGCAGCTCTCGGTTCCCGGCGCGATCGGGCGTGCACCGTGGCGGCTTCTTCAGGTGTACGAGGACCCGGTAAACACCACCACGACCTACTTCCGACCCGGGACCAGGCTGGCTGTCACCATCCCCACCATCGACGCCCAACGCGGGCGGCTGACCGGGATCGCCGTGCAGCTGCTGACGTTGGTGCGCGACGCCGCCGGTGGACTACAGGACGTCCCGCACGCGGAATGGTCGGTGCGCACGGTGTGGAGCTAGCGGTTGCGCTACGCACCGTGACCGGCGGGTACCCGCTCGCCCTCAAGCGGCGGTCCCGGCGGGGTGCCCTCACCAAAGGGCCTGCCGCCCAAGGATTCCCGGCCATGCGGCGTCAACCAGTTCCCCAGGTGTGGGCCTTTCGGCACGATACGGGTCGGGTTGATGTCGCTGTGCACGATGTAGTAGTGCTGTTTGATTTGGACGAAGTCGATCGTGTCGCCGAAGCCCGGTGTCTGGAATAGGTCACGCGCATAAGCCCACAGCACCGGCATCTCCGACAGCTTCTGGCGATTGCACTTGAAGTGCCCGTGATAGACCGCGTCGAAGCGGGCCAGCGTGGTGAACAGCCGCACGTCGGCTTCGGTGATGGTGTCGCCCACCAGATAGCGCTGACCGGACAGCCGCTCACTGACCCAATCCAGTGCGGTGAACAGCCGGTCGTAGGCCGCCTCGTAGGCCTGCTGCGAGCCGGCGAAGCCGCACCGGTACACCCCGTTGTTGATCTCGGTGTAGACGCGCTTATTGACCTCGTCGATCTCCGCCCGCAGCGGCTCGGGGTAGAGCTGCGGCGCCCCGTCGCGGTGATACGCGGTCCACTCGGTGGAGAAGTCCAGCGTGATTTGCGCGAAATCGTTGGTGACGACGGCGCCGGTGGGAATATCGACCATCGCCGGGACAGTGATGCCCTTCGGGTAGTCGGGGAAGCGTTTGAGGTAGGCGTCCCGCAGCCGCGGGATTTTCAGCACCGGGTCGACGCCGCCTGGGTCGAGATCGAAAGTCCAGCTGCGCTCGTCATGGGTCGGACCGCAGAACCCGATGGAGAGAACAGGTTCGAGCCCGAGTAGTCGCCGCACGATGATCGCACGGTTGGCCCACGGACAGGCCCTGGCAACGATCAGCCGATAACGACCGGGCTCGACCGGATATCCGTCGCGTCCGTCGGCGGTGATGCGCGTGGCGATGTAGTTGGTGTCGCGGGTGAATTCACCCGCTTCGGCGACGTAGGAACTCATGCCTTTCAGTGTGCCCGTCGGCGTTCAAGATTCCGATACGGTCAAAAACCGCCGAGCCACGTTGGCTTCGGTGGACGGACCGGGTTCCCAGGCAGCGATCCACGGCCCGGTGCCCTCTGACTGGTCGAGTATCCCGTCTTCCAGCCAGGTGTAGCGGCCTTCCAGCACAGCATCCGAAAGCGCAGTGTCGGTGCTGTCGGTGTTGGACCACAATGCGTCGAACAGCGCCTCCGCCCGCAGGGTGGCCTGCTGGCAAAACGCGTCCGCCAGTTCATAGGCTTGCTCGCCGCGCGCCGGATCTGCGGCACGCTCGGCCTCCGCCCGAACGCATGCGGCGGACATCGCGAACAGCTCTGCGCCGATGTCGACGATGCGCCCAAGGAAGCCCTGCTTTTGTTCCAAAGCGGCTTGCCAGCGCGCCATTCCGTAGAAGGTGTTGCGGGCCAGCTTGCGCGCGGAGCGCTCGACATACCGCAGATGTGTTGCGAGCCTGCCGAACTCGCGATAGCTGGTAGGCAGTTGTCCTTCGCCGAAAACCAGTTGCGGCAACCACTTTGCGTAGAATCCACTCGCGCCGGCTGCCGCCTTGGCCTTCTGTCGCAAGTCGGCTTTGGGGTTGGCGAGATCTCCGGCGGCGGTGAGGTGAGCGTCGACCGCTTCACGCGCGATGAGCAGCCGCATGATCTCGCTGGACCCCTCGAAGATGCGGTTGATCCGCAGGTCGCGCAGCATCTGCTCCACGGCTACCGCGCGTTCCCCGCGAGCGGCCAGCGACTCGGCTGTCTCATAGCCGCGGCCGCCGCGGATCTGCACCAGCTCGTCGGCGATCACGCAGGCCATCTCGCTGGACCACAATTTGGCCAGCGCCGCCTCGATCCGGATGTCGTTGCGGCCTTCGTCGGCCATTTGACCGGATAGGTCGAGCACTGCTTCGAGCGCGTAGCAGGTTGCGGCGATGAACGAGATCTTGCTGGCGACCGCCTCATGCTTGCCGACCGGCTTGCCCCACTGCACCCGCTCGGCCGACCATTCCCGCGCGATTTTCAGCAACCACTTGACCGCGCCGGTCGCCGTAGCAGGGATGGACAGCCGGCCGGCGTTGAGCGTCGTCAGCGCGATCTTGAGACCGTCGCCTTCGCGGCCGATCAGGTTTTCCCGAGGAACGCGGACTTTGTGCAGCCTGGTGACCCCGTTTTCGATGCCGCGCAAGCCCATGAACTTGTTGCGCCGCTCAACGGTGATGCCGGGCGCATCGGCCTCGACGACAAACGCACTGATGCCGCCTCGGTGTCCATCGCTCTTGGGCACCCGAGCCATCACCACCAGCAGATCGGCGACCACACCGTTCGTAGTCCACAACTTCACGCCCTCGAGTTCGTATGCCTGTCCGTCTTCGATGGGCGTCGCGGTCGAGGCCATCCGCGCCGGGTCCGAGCCCACATCCGGTTCGGTGAGCAGGAAGGCCGATATCGCGCCGGCCGCACATCGCGGCAAGAACTTGCGCTTCTGTTCGTCGGTCCCGGCAAGCTTGAGCGGTTCTGGTACCCCGATCGACTGATGCGCGGACAACAGGGCGCCCAGACTGGGATGGACGGTGGTCACCATCATCAGCGCGTGGTTGTAGGCGACTTGCGACATGTTCAGCCCGCCGTACTCCGACGGTATCTTCATGCCGAAACAGCCCAGTTCGGCAAAGCCTTTCACGTATTCGTCGGGAATCTGAGCATCACGTTCGATGACACTGCC
>Ga0070739_10003589_pt1 | contig 19124 bp, 15 predicted proteins | sample Coa_R1_7_FD_66445 | JGI IMG/M metagenome (GOLD analysis project Ga0070739, IMG submission 66445) | Surface soil microbial communities from Centralia Pennsylvania, which are recovering from an underground coalmine fire - Coalmine... | ecosystem: Environmental > Terrestrial > Soil > Unclassified ... | reverse complement strand
GTATCGCTTGCGGGCGGACCAGACGGAGGGCTGTATGTCGTGGATATGTATCGAGCAGTCATTGAGCATCCAGAGTGGATGCCGCCGGAGTTGCAAAAACGCCCCGACCTGAACCTGGGCAAAGATCGTGGCCGCATCTGGCGCATCGTACCGCAAGGACACAAAACCACGGCGATGCGGCCAAATCTAGGCCGGGCGGCAACAGGGGATCTCGTTCCCCTTCTGGGTGATAACAATGCCTGGCGGCGAGTGACGGCTCAGCGGTTATTGTTGGAACGCCAAGACCGAGCGGCTGTCGAGCCGCTGCGGAAACTCTGCATGAACTCGGATCAGCCCCTGGCTCGCGCCTATGCCGCCTGGCTGTTGGAGGGATTGAACGCGCTGGACGCCGACCTCGTGGCCCGATTGCTGCGCGACGAGAATCCGCGCGTGCGTGAGCAAGCGCTCATTCTGTGCGAGCGCTGGTTGCCGGATCATTCGGTCATCCAGAAGGAAGTCTTGGCCTTAGCGGCGGATGCGGATGCGCGGGTGCGCTTCCAGACGGCTCTGAGTCTGGGCGAGTGGGACGATGATCGCATTGTGCCGGCGCTGGCGCAGATTGCGGCTGCCGGTGCAGAGGATCGCTGGACCCGCGCAGCGGTGTGCAGTTCCGTACCGCGACGGGCCGTGGCGCTGCTGGCAGAGTTGTTGAAGCCGGAGACTGGCTTAATGGATAAAGCGACTCCGGAAAGGCTCGCGCTTGTGCAAGAGTTGGCCGCGTTGGCCGGAGCGCGACAGGAACCGAGCGAGATTGCCTCTCTGCTCGCCCTATTGCGATCGCTCTCCGGCAAAGACGGGTTGCCCTGGCAGGCCGCGGGACTGAACGGTTTGGCGCGCGGCCTGGACCGGCGCGGCCAGCAACTGAGTGCATTCTTGCAAGCCTTGCCCGCCGAACATCGCCAAGCCGCCGACGCTGCGGAGCAACTGCTCTCCCAAGCCGTGCGCGTCTGCACCGAGAGCAAACGGAAGCCGAGCGAGCGGGTGGACGCAGTTCGACTGCTGGCTCATGCTCGACCCGAGATGGCTTTGCCGACATTGTCGCGATTGCTGGAAGAAGATCCGGTTCCCGAAGTACGACTGGCCGCCGTGCGCGCTCTGGCGGCGCAACCCTCTGCCGATGTGCCGCGGCTGCTAATGAAGTCCTGGGCTGCCTACACGCCGGCGCTGCGCCGTGAAGTCATTGAGTCCATGCTGCGGCAATCCGAGCGTGCCCGCATCCTACTCGATGAAGTGGAAGCGAAGCGCGTGGCGCCGGGCGATCTGGATGCGGCCAGCCGCAATCGGCTTCTCAAGCATGTCTACGACGATATTCGTCAGCGCGCCGAAAAGTTGCTTCTCGCCGGCATCCCGGAGGAACGCAAGCAAGTCTTTCAGCGCTACCGCCAAGCCCTCACTCGGAAAGGCGATCCGGGGCGAGGCCGCGAGGTGTTTCGTCAGAATTGTGCCACCTGCCACCAAGTCGCCGGCATCGGCACAACGGTCGGGTCGGACATCAGCGATACACGGACCAAGACGCCGGAGATGCTCTTGCAGGACATCGTGAATCCCAATGCGGCCATCGACGCCAACTACATCAATTACATCGTGACCACCAAGAGCGGCAAAGAGATCACCGGCATCATCGCCGCCGAGACGGCATCGAGCATAACGCTGCGCCGTGCCGAGAACCAGGCGGATACCGTGCTGCGGCAAGACATCGAAGAAATTCGCTCTACCGGCGTATCGCTGATGCCGGAGGGATTGGAAAAGACGATAACAGTCGAACAGATGGCCGATTTGATTTCCTTCCTCAAGAATTGGCGCTACCTTGATGGCCAAACGCCCGGAGTGGATGTGGGACGATAGAATTTGCGTTTAGCCGCGAGCCGTAGGCGAGCGCTGATGTGCCACGGCTGTGTCAGCCGTGGCTGCTTCCCACGGCTGACACAGCCGTGGCTGCTTCCCACGGCTGACACAGCCGTGGCACAACGGCTCGCGGCTAAACGAAGGGGGGCCTGATGCTCAATGTAAATACACTTCGCAAGCAGTTCCCTTCGTTGAATCGTGTGAGCCGAGCAGCTTCCCAACCGGCGATCTTCCTCGACGGACCCGGCGGAACGCAGGTGCCGCAGCGAGTCATCGACGCGATTGTGCGTTACCTGACCACCTGCAACGCCAATCACGGCGGCGTCTTCGCGACCAGCCGCGAATCGGATGCCATCTTGCAAGAGGCCCATCAAGCCGCCGCCGATTTACTCAACGCTCCCTCGGCAGACGAAATCATTTTCGGCGCCAACATGACGACGGTGACGTTTCATCTCAGCCGTGCCTTCGGTCGGACGCTGCGGCCCGGCGACGAAGTGCTAGTCACGCGCCTCGATCACGATGCCAACGTCCGTCCCTGGGTACTGGCGGCGCGCGACGCCGGAGCCACGGTGAAATTCGTGGACCTTCAGCCCGAAGATTGCACGCTCGACCTCGATGACCTGCGCCGCCAACTCACGCCGCGCGTTCGGCTTGTCGCTGTCACCTGCGCCTCCAATGCGGTCGGCACCGTTACGGACGTTCGCCGCATTACGCGCTTGGCTCACGAAGCTGGGGCGCGCGTGTTTCTCGATGCTGTGCATTACGCGCCGCATAGGCTCATCGACGTGCAAGAGTGGGACTGTGATTTCCTGGCTTGCTCTGCGTACAAATTCTTCGGCCCGCACGTCGGCATTCTCTGGGGGAAGCAGGAACATCTTCGCCGTCTGCCGGCGTACAAATTGCGACCGGCAACGGACGATTTGCCCGGACGCTGGATGACCGGCACGCAAAATCACGAGGGATTAGCAGGCGTCCTCGCGGCCATCGATTATCTGGCGTCGATCGACTCTACCGGGGATCGCCGCAGCTCACGGCGGCAGCGCTTGGTAGTTGCCTTTCAGGCCATCGAGGATTACGAACGGAAATTGGCCGAGCGCTTGCTGGACGGAATTCGTTCGCGGCCGCGCTTCCGCGTCTGGGGCATCACTCAGCGCGAACGGCTCGGCGAGCGCGTGCCAACGGTGTCGATCACTGCTGCCGATTGCACGCCGCTGCAAATCGCCGAACACTTGGCGAAGCGAGAAATCTATACATGGAACGGCAATATGTACGCTTTGGAGCTCACGGAACGGCTGGGACTGGAAGAACACGGTGGTCTTCTTCGTTTGGGACTTGTGCATTACAACACCCTGGAGGAAATCGATACATTATTGCGGGCGCTCGATGACGTGTGAGCGCAAATTTCGATACCTCATTCTTCGCGACGTTGGAGCCGCGTGCCTACGTCTATCCGGTGCCCTATGCCTGGTTCACCGACTGGGGCATCCGCCGCTTCGGCTTCCACGGCATCAGCCACGCCTACTGCGCCGGCCGCGCCGCCGAGCTAGTGGGCCGTCCTCCGTCTGAGCTGCGAACGATCATTTGCCATCTCGGCAACGGTTGTTCGGTCAGTGCCGTCCGTGCCGGCAAGGCCGTGCAGACCAGCATGGGATTTACCCCATTGGAAGGTCTCATGATGGGCGCAGGTTCGGGTTCGATAGATCCGAGTATCTTGCTTCACGTCCAGCGAAAAAGTAACCTCAACGCCGATGAAATCGACCGTCTGCTGAATTACGAGTCAGGACTGCTCGGTGTCTCCGGCGTTTCCTCGGACTACCGCCAAGTGAAAGCCGCCGCCGACAAGGGCGACGAGCGCGCCCGCCTGGCGCTGGCGATCTTCGCCGACCGCATCCGAGCGACCATCGGCGCGTACGCCGTGACGATGGGAGGAGCCGATGTGCTGGTTTTCACCGCTGGCATCGGCGAACACGCCGCCGACCTACGCGCCGCCATCTGCGAGGGACTCCAAATCCTCGGCCTTCGCCTCGATGCCGCCAGCAACGCCGCTTGCTCGCCGGATGCAGATGTTGCTCTCCGCGACTCGCCAGGCCGTATCCTCATCATCCGCACTCAGGAAGAGCTGATGATCGCGCGCGAAACACGGCGCGTGGACTCTTCTACAAAGCGAGACTAAGCCAATTGGATCACCGTCTCACGGCCGAATACAGACTGGATGGCCAGCAGTCGAGTTGCCGCGAAAGTCGGCAGCAAACCCATGAAGCAACCTAACATGCGTACAGTATCCCCAATGTTCTCACGCAGGGAATGTTCAGGGAACCTCGGCTTCCTTTGCGGCAGCCGGATCAATTCGCTTCAACGCCTCGGCCACCGCATCGCAAACATTCTCCTCTTGATGTTCCTCCTTCCATAGCGCGAGCAGCACCGGCACGAGCGCTTTGGCTTCCGGCCCATTCTCACGCAGCGCCCACGCGGCCCAGAGACGGGTGGTCTTTTCCTTCAATCCGAAGTGCAGCAAATCCGTCGCTTCCTGTCGATCCACTGGACTCAGGCAAAGCAACGCCGATGCGGCCTTCGTCCAGACGTACACCGAATCGTGCTTCAGAAGTTTGCGCAGTTCAGCGATAGCCTGCGCCTTGTGCCGCGGACTGATGCGAGCCAGTGCCAACGCCGCTGTCAGGCGGGCATCTTCGTCTTTCTCGTTCAAGATGTCGAGAAGCGCGGGCACCGCCGCTATGGCCTCGGGACCAATTTTGCCCAAAGCCTCGATCAGGACGCCGCGCCCCAAGTCTGATTCCTTCTTCAACCCTTCAAGGAGGGCGGGAACGGCCGACTTCGCGCCGGTGCCGATGCCGCCGAGAGCCTCGGCCGCATCGCGGCGGACATTATTATCCGGGTCTTGCAAGGCATCGAGCAGCGCGGGCACCGCGCCTTTGGCGGCGGGACCGATAGCGCCGAGAGCATGGATGGCATTGCGTCGCGTGTCCCGTTCTTCGTCCTTGTTTTTCACGAGCCTCGCCAGCGGAAGGGCCGCCTCTCGTCCGGTTGGACCGATGCCCCGAAAGGCGTAGGCCGCATCGTGACGGACTTGTTCGCTTGGATCGGACAGGGCCGCGATCAGGGGTGTCAAGGCCGGCCCGGCTTCCGCGCCGAAGCCGCCCAGCGCCCGCGCCGCCCAGGCCCGCACGCACTCCTCTTCATCCTTAAGTGCTTCCAGCAACGGAGGCAGGGCTACTTTCGCCGGAGGGCGAACGGCGGCGAGCGCCACAGCAGCATAAGCACGCACCATCGGCGCCCGGTCGCGCACGGCTTCGAGCAGCAGCGGCACGGCCGATCGCGCGTCGGGACCGATACCCGCCAGGCCATAGGCGGCCATGGCGCGCACGTCCGCGTTCCTGCCCTTCAAGGCGACCGTCAGCGCCCGAACGGCCGACTTCGCTTTGCGACCGAGCTGCGCCAGCAGGTATGCCGTCATGGCCCGGACGTTGGGGTTCGCATTTTTCAGGTCCGCGATGCGCGCGCGGACGGAGCGATTGTCGTCCAGGTAGCTTAATTCTTCCCGCAGCACGCGGAGGAGCAATTGTTCCTCCACTGTTTCCTTTTCCTCCGCCGTCGCCCTTCGCGGGCTAGAGACGAAGGAGATCAGCAGCAGACCGAGAGCCAAAATGGTCCGCATCCGTTTTCGCATCAGAGACTCCTCAGGAGAGAATTCAGGACGAGGTGCGTGGAATCGGCAAGGTAGCCGATCCATCGCGGATACTATCCGCGACGCCATCGGAGGTCGATGCCAAAAAACCTTTCCGAGAGGACAGCCAGGGCCTTTCAATTTTTCAAGCGGCGGTAAGCCGAGAAGCTACCAAGGCATTGTTGAGATCCAAGATATTTTTAAGGTCCGCAAAGTGTTAAAAAATTCGAGATACCTTTTCTCGACACCCTTTTCTCAGCTTCAGCAGCATACGGATGCAGTAGCGTTCGGCGGGTAGTTCTCGGTTGCCTGGTTGGGTCGGATCTGCCAGACTTGTCAAGCAGACAGGTCAAACAATGGGAGCGCATTTATGACAACCATTGGTTCTCACGAGGCCTGAACGCGTCTTTCTCAGCTGCTCGACGAAGTGGCGCGCGGGAAGAAAATACTCATTACCAGACACGGTAAGCCGGCGGCCATGCTCGGCCCACCTCCAACTCAGGAAAACAAGGATGTGCGTCGGGTGATCGCGGCAATGAAGGCGTTACGCCGGGGCAACGTCTTGGGCGAGGGGCTGTCCCTCCGTGATCTTATCGAGGAAGGCCGCCGCTATTAGAGCGGCAGCAAGTGCGAGCGAAAGGATTCGCGGCAATGGCCAGAAAGAAAGGCAAAACGAAGCCCAGAACTTTCGCGTTGGACGACTCGATTACTTTAGCGTGGCTCTTTGAGGACGAAGCGGACGCTTATGCGGAGGCGGTCGAGGATTCGCTTATAAGCATAGCGGCGGTGGTGCCGTCGCTATGGTTTTTGGAGGTCGCCAATGGTGCCCTGACCGGGGAGCGGCGCAAACGCACCACCGAGGCGAAGGTGATACAGTTCCTCTCCCTTTTGAAATCCCTGCCCATCACCACCGACGACGAGACGTCGGCTCGGGCGTGGCAAGAAACCCTGCAACTGGCACGGACGCATAAACTGTCCGTCTATGACGCGGCTTAACTGGAGTTGGCGATGCGGTGCGGCTTGCCTCTGGCCACGCTTGATGAGGACCTGGCGGCTGCCGGTGCTGCGGTCGGCGTTGAAAAGTACAAGCCCTGACAAGGCCTACGTAAAAGAAGCAATCAGGAGCCATTTCCGCCCGTGGCGCGCCCAGGAGCATTCCTCCTCCGGCTCTCGTTTTTTCCAACTCACTTCTTGCCGCGCTCGAGGCAGCGTGTTACCATTTTTTATACGTATTATTCGATTTCTCCCACCACACCGGCTCGTACCGCGAGAACTGCATCGTAGGTATCCGGACTTTGCTTCAGGGTTCCCAGAGGTCACGCCAATGAGCATTCGTACCGCCTGTCCGTCCTGCCAGAAGCTGTACAATTTCGACGACTCGCTGCAAGGCAAGACCGTTCGCTGCCGCGAATGTCGGTCAACTTTCCCCGTCCCAACTTTGTCTCGACAGGTGCGCCGCGACGAGGTCAGCCGACCGACCGACGAGCGTATCACCATGTCCTCTCGGCCGAGCAAAGCAGCAGGGCGAGCCGACTACGACGATGAGAAACCCCTACGCCGGCCGGCAGAACGCCGATCGGATCGTCCAAGCAAGAAAGCGCAACAGGGCAAGAACATGCTCCCGATCTTGCTCGGAGTCGGTGCGGCGGTTCTTGTCCTGGGCGGACTTGTTATCGGGGGCGTGGTGTTCGCTGTGCTTCACATGAACACGAGCAGCACTGCGTTAGGGGGGCCGGTGGCGATAGCTGTCGATGAGCCGCCTCCTGTGGTCGAACGCAAGGTTGACATGGCGCCTCCACCCGCCGCCCCGGCCCGCTTGCCCGTCGAGCGGTTGAAGGAAGAAGAGGTGGCCATCCCGGATGGGCCGGCGCCCAAGGAGATGGCGGCGGATGTCGTGAAGAAGGTGAAACAATCCACGACGTATCTTCGCGTCACCCTGCCCAGCGGCGAGATCGCCCAGGGGAGCGGGTTCTTCGCTCTGGAGCGAAACCTCGTCATCACCAACGCCCACGTCGTGGGCATGTTGCGGAGCAGCACCCCGCCGCGGCGTGTCGAGGTCGTCGTCCGCAGTGGCGAGGCGGACGAAGCGAAGCTGACCGGCACTCTGCTGGGGATAGATCGCGAGAATGACTTGGCCGTCCTGCGCGTAGAGGCGGATCTCTCCCAGCTGCCTCCACCCTTGCCGGTCGCCAGCACGGCCGAACTGGTGGAAACGCAAAAAGTCTACATTTTCGGTTTTCCCTTTGGGGCGCAGCTGGGCAAAAACATCACCGTTAGCACTTCCTCTATCAGTTCCTTGCGGCGTGGCAGCGACGGCGTTCTCAAGCAAGTACAGGTCAACGGCGGCATGAATCCCGGCAATTCGGGCGGCCCTGTCACCGATGCCCGCGGCGCGGTGATCGGCGTCTCGGTCGCCGGCATCTCCGGAACCCAGATCAACTTTGCCATCCCCGCCGACTTCATCCGACCGTTCGCCGAGCGGAGCAAAAACAACCCGCTCGATCTGACCAGACCAGTACCCGGCCCGCTCGCCCGCAACGATCTGGCCGCGGGTCCGGCCGCAGGCGGCAGTCTGGAGGAAGACCTCGCCGCGCTGAAAGGAACCTGGGAATCCGGCTCCGTGGGTGCCGACGGCGGCGGGGCAACGGGCACCGTCAAACTCAGCATCACGCCTTTGCCAGGCAACCGGGGCGGACGCATCGCACTGCAAATCGCAACCAAACAGGGCGGCCGGACCACCTCCTCGACCTCGAACTACTCCTTCACGCTGGAGCAAAAGGGGCGCGAACGAATCCTGGTCACCAGCATCCGGCGAGGGCCCAGAGGGACGGCCCGAGGGATGGTCTTCATCTACCGTTTTGAGGACGGCCAGCTGATCCTCTCCGGTGCGATCGCTTCGAGCCGCATTACCTACACGCTGAAAAACGTCGCCTTACGGCGAATCGCTGCGGAGCCACAAGAGGCCGTCGCCGACAAGCCCGCCCCTCCTGCCCCGGCTGCCCCGGCTCTGCCTGCGGAGGCAAACAGCGGCAAAGCCGCGCCCGCGGCGACGAAATTCAGCGGCGATGTCTTCGCGTTCGTGGACGAGGCCATTCGCGAAAAAAGGCTCACCGATGTCGATATCCGCGGCTTCACCCTGCATAAGAACACCTACCGAGACATCTACGCCAAAGGCGGCCTTCTCATCGGCTTCCAGGTGGGACTGGGAAAATTCGTCAATAATGACATCGTGAAATCGTTTCGTCCCATCTTCTTGACGAAAAACGGCGAAAAATTCGGCGCCTGGCACGGGCCGGTCCCAACGGCCCCCGTCACCGTCAAGGCCAAGCGCGGTTACGTGGTCAGCGGCCTGTCGGTGCGAACTGCCTTGGCGATCGACGCCATCACGGTCACTTTCGCCAAGCTCGACAAAGACGGCCTGGATCTAAACGACACGTACAACAGTCAGCCGGTAGGCGGCAATGGCGGGCAGCCCGCTTCGATCGGCGGCCAGGGAGCTATGTTCGTTGGCGTGACGGGGAACCTGGGGCCCGACGGGTCGCCGTCCTCGCTCGGCCTGGTTGCGGTCCTACCGAAGGATTGAGCGCCCCAGAGGGCGCTCTAGCAATCGATGTGGAAGTCGGCGACCAGCATTGGTCGGCGATCATTGCCACAGGCTTCGACTGCAACATGGAACCGCCCAACCTTTGTTTACGTTTCGCAGAGACGACCTGCGAAGCTAAACAGGACGCCCAAAATGGAAATCGAGCATTAGAGCACGTTTCAAGTGGATGTAGCGGTTGCGGGTGCCGCTCGGCTCGCGGCACCTACTGGTAGGTCCGGCGAGCCGAGCCGGGCCCGCTACACCAGCCGGATAGGCGCTCTAGGAACAACTGGGTCAAGCCGTGCCTGACCCCGAGAATACTGGCGATCCCGTTAAGAGGCTGAGAGCCACAAACCGGGTGAAATCGATCATCCCCTGCCCCAAGGGCGTGTAGCTGATAGGATTCGCGGTAATGTCATTCTGGTAGGCAGCGATGGAATTTATCAGTGCTGGGTCCGGACCTATGCCGAGTACACGTTCAACCAGCGCGATAACCTCATCAATAGTCAAGACAAACACGTCCTGTGCCAGCTCGCCAAGCTCCTGTAATGGAGAAGGCGCGCGGGGCGGAGGAGTGCTGCTGACAGGAGGAGGGCCGCTGACCGTCCGAGGGCTTTGCGCGACGCTGCCAAATGTGTAGGCGTAGAAAGTACCCTTCTGCGGTATAAGATTCGGATTCAGGTTGGCGCTGAGCGTAACCGTGGTAGTGCCTGCCTGTACGTTCTGGGACAGGCCATTTACGACCATCGTGACCGTCTTGGTCGGATCAATACCCTCGCCGGTGACCTGAATGTTATTGAGCGGGCCTAGTTTGCTCAGCGTGGTGTAAGCGAGTGTATTACCGTTGATGACGGGACTGGTGATGATGATCTGGTTGGCGGCCTGACCGTTTCCCAACACTGTTCCCGTGAATTGGAGTTGGCCCCAGAAGGAGTACGCGGACGGAGAGGGGCTCGGAGATAGGGGTTGCGATAAAGTGATCGTGGTGTTGGAGGGTGTTGGGCTAATGTTCGTGGTCTGCACGGTTGTGCCCATTTTCACGCCCGGCCCATTGACCAGCGTCCCCGGCGTCTTCTCAACCGTGTTGTAGGGAGTCAGCATGTTGGCAACTTCCCCCGTTTGCAGTTTCAACCCCGGCGGAGTCGTTGGATTCGTCAACTTCCCGATCATGTTGCCATTCTGGGGTGTACCTGTCGTTGTCACGACTCCCCATGGCTCCGTTTGCGAGAATGGAATCGGATTCGGAAGCCCGTTAAGGCCTCCGACGCTGATGCCGACATTGCTCGCGCCTGGGGCATTGACATTTCCATAATCATCATCAAGGGCAAAAGCGTAGGCGCTGAGGCCCATTTTCGCGTGAATAAACCAGACAACGGGATCCAGATTATAAGCGTTGAATTTCGGGTTGCCGTTCGCCGCAGGTCTTACGCACAATAACTCCTGGCGAGACGGGCGGTTCCGGTTATACGATGAGGAGTCACCGGAGGACTTTTCATGCCCCTTACGGCGGCCCAGATCAGCGGTTTCATCCGTAGCCATTGGGACGTGGAGAACGGCCTGCATTGGGTTCTGGATGTTGCGTTTCGGGAAGACGAGAGCCGTACCCGCAGCGGCCCCGCTGGGGAGAGCCTGAGCATGATCCGCCGGGTAGCCCTGTGTCTGCTCAAGCGCGCAGGGAAAAAGGGCGGCATGGAAACCAGACGATTGCGAGCGGGTTGGGATCAAGAGTTCCTCTTACAGGTCTTACAAGGAATCCCGGCGATTTAAGTGCATAAGCCCTGCCCTCCCCTCTGCTTCTGTCAAGTCTTTGGACTTGATTTTCTCTTTTTTGACCTCTGCTATGTTTCTGAGTGCCCAGTGACCAGCAGAACGGGTGAACCATCCTCGATGTTCCACTTTTCTCTGTACCCTCAAGACGATTGAACGAGCGCAGTAGGTTGCAGGTGCTATTGGGATTTGGAAGCGAATGAGGCGGCAACACCCGGCCATTTTAGCCTGTCGGATCTTGCCTGCTGCTTGTTTCTCAGACCCTTGGCCAAAGAAGCGACCCGCGACCGGGACGGGGTGTCATGGACAGCCAATATGGAGCGATTTTTCTGCTCTCTGCGACTCGCAGTTCGAGCCTGACCCTCCAAAGGAATCCGCGCGCCCATTCCTCTTTCCAATCGCCGCGCCATCCGTTACAATCATTCCGAGCCGCCAGAAGGGAAGGATCAATGCTGGCCGCTACTTACCCGGTAGTGTAACGGTAGCACAAGAGATTTTGGCTCTCTTAGTCCTGGTTCGAATCCAGGCCGGGTAGCTTTCTCCTGCCGACGAGAACTGGCGGCATCCGCCAGCGACTTTGTCCAATTCGCAGTTTCTTCTAGGGATTGCTCAGAGCCAAGACGACCCGACCGGCCTCGGTCTGTACGGCTGGGTTGGGATTGTGTGCCAATTTATCGAGGTTGGGTCGAAGGCTTGATAGATCCAATTGCGGGTTTTTTCGGTGCAGCTCGGCGACCGATTTGAGGGCATTGAGCATCGTCTCGACCACCGCCGCCTGATCGGGCTGCTCTGCTCCACCCTTTTTCGGTTGAACGACAAAGATGCTCCGCAATTCTTGCTCATCGAGCATGGTCTGCAAGAGGGTGAGGCGCACCTTCCAGCCATGACGGGCCAGCGCGATAGCGGCATTGACTTGCACACGGAAGCCGGGCTTCTTCACTAAGTTGCGGGTTTCCTGTTCTGTGTTCTCGTCCTCTAACTTGGTAAGCTCTTCCTCACCTTTGCCGGGATCGTCGCACAGACGAGTCAACGTCTGTGCGATGCGGGCGTTTTCCGCGGCGGTGCCGCTCCAGAAATTTGCGGCAAATGCGGCCAGCTCGCGCAACGAAGGATCCTCAGCATCGGCACACTTTTGGATGACGCGATCCATTCCCAGTGCGCTGGGCTTTTCGGCCCAGCGGCTTTTCAGATAAGCAAGAGCTTCTTTGGCTACCTTGGCTTGCTCTCCGCCCTCGGCTGCGATCTCTAACTGAGAGAGGACGGTTTCCTGCTGCTCGCCCGGCAGTTTATCGAAACGCTTGACGTTCTCGCCGAGATTGGCCAGCGCCCACAGTGCTTGCCGCCGCCGTGCGGCCAGGGCGCGCGGATCCAGCCCGCTCTGCTGCATGGCCAACTCTTCCAGCGCCGGTGCGCCAACGGGGACCATGAAGTGCCCCAGACATTGCGTCAAAAGGAGGATGTAATCCCGTTCGGGATCGAGTTTCTTCAGTTCACCGGCTTCTTCTGTCGGCGATAGTTTGGCGAAATGCTCGGCGTGGGCCTTCTCAAATGGAGCGCTGCTGTCCAAAGTTCGGCGGAGGCGTTGGCATAGCTGCAAAGCGAAGGCGCTATCGGAAGCGAGGTTATCGTCGCGCAACAATACTTGGGCGAGATCGTTTGCGGCACGCCAGCGGACTTCCTTGTTACTGTTGTCCAAATCGCGCAAAAACTGCTCCGGTGAGCCGCTGCCCCAAGTGCGGCCGAGAAAATAACTGCCGAACTTGCCGATTAGCGGTTGGCCTACGATTAACAGCAGCACTAATCCGCCGACGATGAGCGCCGGTACGCCGAAGAGGCGAAAAAACATACTGCCCGACGGTGGCGTCACGGTCGGCAGGCCGGGGTTGGATTGCGGCAAATTGGGACTATCGGATGGCATTCATGCACCTCAAAACAATTAACCACAGATAACAGCGATGAACACGAATAAAGACCGAAAATCTTCTTTATCCGTGTTCATCGCTGTTATCTGTGGTTAATTTTAGCAAACGCAGTGCATTTGTCCGATAGAGTTGCGTCAACACATCCGGCGGCAGAGCCAGGCCGCGCAGCATCGGCGTGCCCCTCCCTACCCCCCCCACTTCGGGGGGGGTAGGGAGGGGCGGCGGAGTGAAATCGGGATCCTGAATAGGACTCGGTCCTTCCCAGTCGCTTTCCCAGAGTGTGCGTTGGCACCAGTAACGGCTGACGTAGTGCTCACGGTCGAGGGCGGGCCGTGTCACCAAGTCAGAGCCGTAGAGAAAGCGCGTAGGAAAGCGGCAGATCAGGGCACGGATGGCATCGCGCTGAGCCGAGACTTCGCGGATTTGCCACTTGGCCGCGCTAGTGTCGATATACAAGTTCGGATAGCGCTCCAGCAGCTCTTGCAGATGATCGGGATGTTCGGGATCGCCGCCCATGTGTGCGGCAATCCAGGTCAAATCCGGGAACATCTCTAACATGCGGCACAAGGGCGGATACTGGTCGGCCTTGGTGCCGAAGCGCGCCGTGTCGGTGTACACTTTTTGAAACCAGACGTCGGGATCGGCGACGTGGACCATGATGATGCGGATGCCGGCGGCGCGGGCGCGCTTGGCCGCTTCGATGCGCCAGGGTGCATCGACGAACAGGCCGCGCTCTCGGCCGCGCGGCGCCGACCAGAACTTGATGATCTCGACGCCTACCGCCAGATAGCGATCGAGCAAGCGATACGCCGCCTCGTCTGGATCGTCCTTCTTCTTTTGGATAGGGCCATTGAATCCAAGTCGGTCGCCAAAGGCGTCGCGCAAGAGCGGAATGTCATCCACCGGACACATGGTATAGGTGCGGGCGATGCCGAACTCTTCGGCGACGGCGAGCATGGTGCGGGCCTGCTCCACGTTGTCCTCGACAATGACGTCCGGTTTGTCGAAGTTGCGTGGCCGCATGACGTGGGCGTGAATGTCGATCAGAGGCGGTCCTGTGTAGCGGAAATGCCGGCGGTCGTTGTAGTCTTGACCGGTGACGTTATGTTCGGGAGTGTGAATGGTTTCTGTCGTGCTCATCTCAGTTTCCGTGATTGGCGAGCGGGGCCGCGTCAGCGCCCCGAGTGAGAAACACTCGGGGCGCTGACGCGGCCCCGCTCGCCGTTATGTCGTTTTAGAACAGAACCGGCTTGCCCAATTTGCGACGCACGACACTGAACTGCCCTGCGTGCATCAGTGTGTGGTTGGAAACAAGCACCAGGAACGCGCCCAGCGTCGGCGCGAACTGGGCCATATTGCCGGTAGTCGCTTTGTCCATGTCGGCATCCGAGAGCTTGGAAACCGTCGCCTTGGTCGCTTCTCGGACGCGGTTAAAAAGGTCGAGATATTTCTGTTTCGTGAGGAAGCCCTTGGGCGGATCTTGTGCCGCGGTTTCCTTGCCGTGCTGCTCGGCGAAGCCCGACGGCAATTCCGGATACGCTGCGTTGGGTAACTGACTACGAACCAAACCGATCTCGGAGGAGATGAGGTGGCCGAGTTGCCAGGCGATGTGATTGGCACCAGGCGTCGGTCGTGTCAGCAGATCGGCGTCCGATAAGTCTTCCAGGTAATGATTGGTGAGGAATTGGGTACCGTTGAGCGCCGCCTCAAGAACTTGACTGGCCTTCATAGAAAAATCCTTTCTTTCCGGAAGTGACGAAACCCATGCCGAATCATTGTACAGTCTTGCTGGCGATCCGGCATTGCTCCTGATATACCAATGCCATCACTAGACCGTTCTCGTCGGGTTTTTATTCATGGGGAGACAACACCCGTGGCCGAGCCTCTTCGCTGTGTGCGCGCCGATCAGATTGTGGCGGGGTGGGATTTCAGTACAGGCGCCGTCAAGTGCCTGGCTTTCGACCTCGACGGCAACAAGCTCGCCGAGGTGCGTCTGCCGACCGACCTGTGGACCGAAGGCGGCGTGTCGGAGTTGAACTTGATGCAGCTGGAAGGGCAGGCGATGGCCAGCCTGCGTCTATTGGGAGCGCAATTAGGCGAAGAGCAAGCGGCACGGTGGGTGGCGGGCGGCATCTCGGCCACGCATCATACCGCCGGCCGCATCGATGACAACGCGGTGCAAGTACGGCGGGCCATCTGCTGGAACGATCACAGTCTCGCCCAATATCATGCTCGCGGACTCGAACGACTCGGTGGACAAGAGAAAGTCATCCAGGCCATCGGCGGGCCGTGGGCCATCCGTTATACGCTCAGCCATCTGGTCAAGGATGAGGAACGTCTACCGCTGGAGGATTGGAAGCGTACCAAACGCATGTTGCCGCACGGTCCCTTGGCGGCGGGCTACCTGACCGGAAACTTCGACGCGGTGAGCACCTCTGCCGCCGCCTCAACTGGTATCATGAACCTGCGTACTTGCAAGTGGTCGCGATTTATGTTGGGAGCATTAAGCGATCCAAAAAAGCGTCAATTGGCATGGAAGCACCTGCCCCCCATCGTGGATGCCAACGAACCGTTGGGCGAATTGTTGCCGTCGGCGAAGCAGTTCGCTCGCATCAATCCGGGCAAGTGCGGGCCACTGATTTTTCCGACCTCAGACGATCAGGCAGCCGGCTTGGTCGGCGGCGGCGCCGTTGACGCCGGACAAGTTGCGGTTATTCTCGGCAATTCGGCCGTAGTCAATTCGTCGTCGAGCAAGCTGCCCTCCTCCGGTACTCTCGACGCCATGCGGCTGAATTGGGGACCGTATCTGTGGATGCGCTGCTACAACAACGGGGCACAATTTCTTGATCGCGTCCTCGGTCCCCGGCCAGATTGGGAGCAACTGGAACGCGCCGCTCGCGCCTGTCCAGCGGGGACAGAGGGAACGATGGTGCTGCCGTTCATCGCACCGGAGCCGTCGCTAGGCGTCAGCAAGCCGCGTCTGGAGTGGATTCCGAAGGAGCCAAACGAGGCGGGCAAGAAGTTTCGTGCATCGCTGGAAGCGCTGGCGTATCTGATCGCCTTGGCTGTGCGTGAACATGAGGCCGCGGGGCAGAAGATCACGCGCATCACCATATCCGGCGGCATCGCCCGCAGTGAGCTGATGTGCGAAATCCTGGCGACGGTGCTGGATCGGCCGCTGGAGCGATTGCAGTCCTCGGAAGGACCGGCGCTGGGCGCGGCTGTGACGGCCCTGGCGGCCTACGAGTCGTATCAGCGGAAAACACGCAAGATCGAAACACCGTACACGGTCGCTGACGCCGTGGCGCAGCTAGTCAAATTTCGAGCACCCGTCGCTCCGAATCCCGCCTGGCAGCAGGCGTACCGCGATGGCTTGCGTGCGTTTGAGCAGCGTATGTAACCTCTTTTCGCGTAGTCTGCCCGCGTTGGGCGAGGATGCAGAGAGGTGTTTACAGGACGTTGGTGGCTGGAAACGAGGACAAGCAGTGCAGTTCCTTCAGCATCGGCCGAACCGTTTTGGATCGTTTACGCGTTACAGGGGCAGCGGTGGTCGCCGCAGTGAGGGAATCAATGGAACAAGAGACGCCAAACTGGGGATGACTCAGGACATGACGATCTTGAACAACGACTTCTTCTCGCATACACTCGACGCAGTGCATAGCGATCCGGCGGGTATCTTCGGAATCAGCGTCGCAGTGGTCACAGAACCGGCCATGCTGCTCGATTTCTTGCTCTTCCTTGAGTCAGGGCAGTTCGGGTCGCTGGTCCAGCAATTTGAGCAACTCCAGTCGTAGGTCCTGGGGAAAGGGTCGCGGCGGAGTAGCAAGGAACCGCGACCATGAAAGCCATCGTTTGCGAGCGCTGGGGCGATCCAGAGGAGGTGTTGCAAGTCCGAGAGGTTCCCGAGCCGGTTCCGGGACGCGGCGAGGTCCGCGTGCGGATGATCGCCAGTCCGATCAACCCCTCCGACTTGCTAATGGTCCACGGCCAATATGGGTGCCAGCCGCCGCTGCCGGCGACGCCGGGATTCGAGGGCGTCGGCATCGTCGAGGCGGGTTCCGGCTTACTGGCGCGGCGTGTCCTGGGCCGGCGCGTCGCCGTCCTCAATAGCGGCAGCGGCAACTGGAAAGAACACGTCGTTATTCCGGCGCGACAGGCCGTGCCGGTGCCCAAGGAACTCAGCGACGAACAGGCCGCCACTTTTTTCGTCAATCCCGCTACTGCGCTTCTGCTGACTCGTTACATCCTGCAAGTACCGGCTGGTGCCTGGCTGTTGCAAACAGCAGCCGGCAGCACGCTAGGACGCATGATTATTCGTCTGGGCCAGCATTTCGGTTTTCGCACACTGAACGTGGTGCGCCGCCGTGAGCAGGCCGAGGAACTGCTTCAATTGGGCGGGACGGCTGCGGTCGCTACGAATGACGAGTCGCTCGCCGAGCGTGTAGCGGCGCTGACGGGCGGAGAAGGTGTTTGCTATGCCATTGACGCCGTCGGCGGAGCAACCGGGTCCGAGGTCGTCCAGGCTTTGAGCCGCGGCGGCCGTCTGATCGTGTATGGAACCCTGGCCGGCGAACCTCTGAGTGTCGATCCGCGCACGCTCATGGTCGGCCAGAAGCGGATCGAGGGTTTCTGGTTGTCGGAGTGGGTTCGTGCCCAGAAACCCTGGACGATGCTGTGGCTGTTTCGCCAAATCGGCAAGCTGATGCGGGCCGGCGTATTGGTTTCCGAGGTCGGCAAGAGCTTCGCCCTGACAGACATACACGCCGCCGTCCGTCAGGCAGCGCTGCCAGGACGACAAGGCAAAGTTCTACTGCGCATGGGCGAGTAGAACGAGCCGGAAGCATAAGCAACGGCCTATCATCTGTCGCTTACACTTCCGGCTCGTTCGTGCATCAGATTCTGCCCTTCAGCGGCGCGGGCAAGCAATTCCCGGACTTCCTCATCCGTTGTTTGTGAGAAATTATCGTACCAAGCACCGACAGCATAGAAGGGCTGAGGAGTCTGGGCGCACACTGCCTCGTCAGCCTCGTTTTGGAGTTCCGCGCACGTCTCCGGCGCGCCGACCGGGACAGCGACGACGATGCGGGCTGGTCCCTGTTGCCGCAGTGCCGCTACCGCAGCGCGCATGCTCGAGCCGGTTGCCAAGCCATCATCCACAAGTATGATGGTGCGGCCATGAACATTGGGAAACGGACGGTCGTCTCGGTAATCGCGTTCACGACGCCTGAGTTCGTGTTGTTCCTCTACGGCGACAGTATCAATCACCTCTTGCGGGACATTCAGCTTGCTGACCACTTCCTCATTTAGGACTCTCGTTCCGCCGGAGGCAATGGCTCCCATCGCCAACTCCTCTTGGCCGGGCAGACCGAGTTTGCGAACCAGGAAAACATCCAAGGGTGCACGCAACGCTTGGGCTACCTCATAAGCGACGGGCACCCCGCCACGCGGCAGAGCTAGCACGAGTACATCCGGGCGGTTGGCGTAAGTCGCCAGTTTTTCGGCTAATACTCGGCCAGCTTCCCTTCGATCACGAAAGAGCATCGGCTGTTCCCTCCGTAAGTGGCGCGTCCTCATCTATGTGCTCCGGGCAGCCGGGTTAATAACAACAGAGAAGGGAGCAAAATCTACACCAAAGCCAGCATCCGATCATCGACCAAGGGTGAAAATCGGATGCCGGCACATTAAATCCCGCCGCCGGCCGCGAACTCCATCTCGACATCGAGCGGATAACGAATGTTCTCCTCGGCATAGGCGTTCATGTCGTACAGCATCGTCTCGGCGTCTCCCAGCCGAGCCTGGACTGGCACTCCCACCTGAACATGAACCGGGATGGGCCGGCTATGATGGATCAGGTAGCCGCCGTTGAGCGGATCATGCTGCGTCGGCTGAAGCCGACCACTCTCAGAAACGGCGCGCGTCAGGATGGTATAATCACCCGGCTTGGCGACTTCCCACAAATACTCCCACAGTGTCCAGCAATACCGAGTGCTAGGGCCGAGCAGATCGGCGGAGTTCCATGTGCGGCCGCCGTCCGTGCTGACCTCGACCTGCGCTACCGCCTCTTCGCCGGCCCAGGCCACGCCGAACAGGCGATTGGTGCCAATGCCTAACTCTGCTCCCGCCGCCGGTCGAATCAACTCCGATTTGACGGCCATCGGTCCCACAACCACCGGCTCCAAGCCGCTCGACGTTTGCCGTTGCACCGTATACTTGACGCTCTGAAAGTAGCCATGAAACGAATGGTCGAGTACTTCGATGCGGCGCAGCCACTTCACAGAAGCGACGC
>Ga0070739_10003588_pt1 | contig 19125 bp, 18 predicted proteins | sample Coa_R1_7_FD_66445 | JGI IMG/M metagenome (GOLD analysis project Ga0070739, IMG submission 66445) | Surface soil microbial communities from Centralia Pennsylvania, which are recovering from an underground coalmine fire - Coalmine... | ecosystem: Environmental > Terrestrial > Soil > Unclassified ... | reverse complement strand
CCACGGCCGCCGTCCACACCAGATGCCGCGCCGCCGCCGAGCGCCGCCGCAATACTAGAGCCACGCCGGCCGCGACCGCCAGCACCACCGTCGATTTCACCGCGTAGGGGATCACGTCCGCCTCCTTATTGCAGCCGGAAATTGACTTCGATGGTGGCCGCGATCGTTGCGGGTACGCCATCCTTCATGCCCGGCGAGAAGCGCCATTGGCTGACCGCCTCGATGGCCTTTTCGTCCAGCCCCGGCTCGAGGCTGCGCTGGACCTGGATATTGCGCGCAATGCCATCGGCCCCGATTTCGACGTTCAGGATGACGGTGCCCTGAAATTTCGCGTCCTTTGCTTCCTGCGTGTATTCCGGCTCGACCTTGTAGAGCAGCTTGGGCGGGGTTACTCCGCCATCGGACATGCGGTACACGTTCGCGGAGCTCCGTTCCGGGAGTTGCGGCCCGGTGTGCGAATGGCGCATCACATCGGCGGCGCGCTGTTCGAGGGTTTGCGCTTCCACGCCGCGGTTCATTTTGCGCAGCAGCGCGGCGTAGTTGCGAAGCGTGTCGGCGGCGTCGATCGAAGCCGGGTCTTGGATGGTGAGGGCCCGCTGGTAGAACGATTCCGCCGCGGCGTAGGTGTCGGCGGTGCGCGCGCTCATCACCCCCAGCCACATGAGCGCGCGGCCGGCCAGCGGCCCGGTAGTATCAAGGGCCAGGATGCGCCGGAAGAAGGCCTCGGCGCTGGCTTGGTCGCGCTCCTTGAACGCCTTCACGCCGAGGTAGAGCAGCGCGGGCTCGGTGAGGGCGCTGTCCGGCAGGGCGGCGGCCTGCGCGTAGTAGAGGCCGGCGCGGTTGAACTGGCCGCGCTGGACGGCATCCGCTCCGGCTTTCACCAGAGCGGCGGCATCGCCCGGCGCGGGCGGCGCATCCTGCGCCGCAGCGCGGAAGACGACGACACTATTCTTCTGCGGCTCCTGCGCATGCAACATCAACAGAAATGCGGCCAGCGCGGCCGCGCCCATCGGAGCATACTTTTTCATTTACCTACCCTCCTTCTTGGCTTTCTCGATCATCTCCGCCATGCGGTCGAGTTCCTCCTGCGTCAGTTTGGTGGCCGAAACGTCCAGCAGCGCGGCCACCGCCTGCTCGGGCGAGCCGCCGAAGAACGTCTCCAGCAGATGCTTGACGGCCGACCGCTTGGCCTTCTCGCGCGCGACCACCGGCGCGTAGACGTACTTCAGGCCTTCTTCCTGGTGGCGCACGTGGCCCTTCTCCTCCAGCACGCGGAGCATGGCGCGGACGGCCGAGTAGCTGGGCGCATCCGCCATGGCTTCGCGGACCTCCGCGGCCGACGCTTTGCCGCGCTGGTAGAGGATGTCCATGATCTGCCGTTCGCGCCGGCTGAGACCGGCCGGGCCGCTCATCGCCGCCGCTCCTGCTGAATTTTTAGCAACATGCTAAAAACGTAGCATCAGTGGGCGCGCGTGTCAACAGATATTTGGCTTTGGTGAGCGGTCAGGCGGAGGGGGCGAGGTCGGGGATCAGGGGCAACGGGGAGGGCGGCTCGGACGCGGACGGGCGCGCGGTGTTCGGAATGACGGCTTCAGCGGCGTTTGACGGAACGAAGCCAATTTCGGCCGAAGTGGGTTCTGGATCATTCGTTTGCGGAGCGGGTTCCGAAACTGGCTCGAGCGCGGGATCGGCGCAGGCGAGGTCTTCCGGCTCGGCTGGTTCGTCGGCGGGCGGTTCGGGCTGGTCGCCGGCGATGGCCTCGCGCTGGGCGCGGAGCTCGGCGAGTTCGCGGAGGGCCTCGCGGGTGGAGCGTTCGAGGGAGTTGAGGCGGCGCTGGAGGCGCTCGAGCGGCTTGGAGAGGGCGAGGAACGCCTGACCGAGGGGGAACTTGCGGTCGAGTTCGTCCTTCGGATTGCGGAGCGGGGTGGCGGCGGTGACCTTGTAGTAGTGGCCCCAGAGCTGGACTTCGACGAAGGCCATGCGGCGGCTGATCCACTCGTTACGGACGATGGCATCGACGAGGTCGCGTTCGCGGGGCGTGGCGGGCTGGAATTCCTGATGGTAGTCTTCGGTGAGCATTTCGAGCTCGTCGGGGTATTCGCCGCGGATGACGAGGTTCTCGGAGTAGAGTCCGGAACGGAAGGCGTTCATGCGGGAGTATTCCTTGCCGGCCTGGGTGCGGGGACCGGGGGACTTTTGCGCGTTGCGGCGGTTGGCCGCGATCTGTTTCTCGGATGCCATAACGGTTGTTTTCCTCTGAAGCCGGCAGTGGCCGTGCGGTTCAGGGATAGCACACGAGTAGCGGGGATTTGGGGGGTGGTGGCTGGAAGTGAGTGAAAGCAGGGGAGAAATAGGTGCAGGGGTGGCGTGATGACCGCTTCCAAGCTTGCTGGGCGACCATCGTGTCAATACCTCCGCAGGACCTGCCAAACGCGATACCACCGCCACGAGCAGCCTGTCGGAAGGTCGAATTCTGGTGACGCTCGACCTGGACTCTTCGCGGGCCCCGGAATGCCCGGCCCCAAACGGGCTGGCATTTCCGCCATTCAGATGGATCGCAAGTTAGAAGCTCAGCCGCCCGTTGAACTGAATCTCCCGCGCGGTAAATGTCGACGTGAGCGCGCCGAAACCGGCGTTGTTGATGTTGGGCGCGGCCGGCGCGCTGAAGTTCGGGTGGTTGAAGATGTTGAACATCTCGGCGCGGATCTCGAAGGTGACCCGTTCTTTGATGCGGGTCTTCTTGACGAAGTTCATGTCGATCTGATGGAGCTGCGGTCCGGAGCAACCCCGGTAGAGGCCGTGATCTCCCAGCGATCCCGGTCCGGGATTGACCAGGACCGAGGGATTGGCGCCCAACGTGGCGCCGCGCGCGGCGCCGGCCGAATTGTTGAAGCTGATGAAGCTCGGCGGCACGTATAGCGCGCCGCGCAGCGGGTCTTCGTATACCCCGACGGCGCTGCACGCGGCCGCGTCGCTCATTCCCACCGCGACCGCGGGATTGTTGCCGGAGTTGCCCGTGCGGTTGATTGTGCCAAGACCGGAGACGAACGTCATCGGAATGCCGGAGCGCGACGTCCAGAGGCCGCCGGTCTGCCAGCCTTCAAGCACGCGGCCGAGGACACCGCCCGAAAGCCAACGGCGGCCGCGGCCGACCGGAAATTCGTAGACGGCGTTCAGGTGCAGGGTGTGGTGGACGTCGAAACTCGCGCGGGTGCGGTCGTACCTCGGCTGGTTGAAGTCGAGCGTGGAATCGAGCTCGCTCTGCGAGCCGGTGATGCCCGAGTTGGACAGCACCTTGGACCACGTATAGTTGGCCTGCACCTGCAGGCCGCGCGCCAGGCTTCGCCGCAGCTCAACCTGCAGCGCATCGTACGTGGACATCATGCCGTTGGTGAACACGCGGTCGAATGCGGTGAAGGGGTTCGGCAGGAAGAAGTTCGCCGGAAAGCTGCCGAGGCCCGCGCATCCCGTGCCGCGCAGGAACTGCTGCGTGCAGTTGTTGCTCACCAGAAACCAGAACTGGCCGGGCGCCTGCTGCCCGGCGTTGAAGGTATTGGTGAAGGTGCTGTTCGAGTAAAACGACGTGGGGAATCCCATCTTCTCCAGCACCGGAAGCGGACCCTGTCCCGGCAGCCCGCGATTGTCGAAGCGGGGCGTCCCCGAGGCCGAGCCCGTGCACGCCGCGCGGTTGGCGGTGCAGATCGAGAGGTTGGTGGCCGCCTGCCGGAACTCAGCGAGGAGCGCGGGCGTTACGTCGGGCTGGTCCAGATCGTTGCCGCGGTACAGGCCCGTCGCGTGATTACCGACGTATCGCGCCTCCAGAACCGTGGAGCCGGTGATCTCGCGCTGGACACCGAACGACCACTGCTGCACATAGGGCGTTCTCAGGTGCGGATCGATGGCGTAAATGCCCGATCCGCCGGTCGAGGAAAAACTGGCGAGGAAGTTGTTGTATTGCGATTGCGGCACCTGGAAGGGCGGGGGCGGCTGAACCTGATTCACGTTCGGATTCAGCACCGCGAGCGGGTCGCCGGCGGCCGGACTCACGGCGACGCCGGTGTGCAGGCCGAGGTTGCTGGTCGTGACGTTGCTGATGATCGTCAGGGTGTCGCGCACGAAGCTGATCGAGTACCCGGCGCGCAGCACGGTCTTGGGGTCGATCTGCCAAGCGACGCCAATCGAAGGCGCGAGGTTGTTGTAGCGGGTTGCCCAGAACGGATTGCCGTTGCTGGCGCCGCCCGGCACGAGCTGGGTGGTGGATTTGAGGTTGGCGAGCAGGCTGGCGTAGGTGACGGTGGAGCTCGGCTGAAACAGCGGACCGTAAGGCGTGGTGTCGCCGAGCTCGTTGGCGGGAACGAGCATCCGCTTGTTGACCATGTCCGGCGCGGGCACCACCTCCCAGCGCACACCGGCGGTTACGGTGAGGGACGGGCGGACCCGCCAGCTATCCTGGCCGTAGAAATTGTACGAGCGCTCGCGGATGAAGAAGGCGTCGGTCAGTCCCGAGACGTAGCCTTGGCCGGGAACCGCGTTGTACGTTTGCGAAATGTTGTTCACCAGGCCCACGAGCGATGCGTAGATCGTTTGCGCGCGCGTGCAGATGTTGCTGCCGGTCGTTCCCGCGGGCAGGCTGGGAAATCCCGCGCAACTCGACAGACCGTCGCTGTTGGTGGCGTTGCTCCCGAGAGCCACCACCGGGATGACGCCGCCGTTGACGCCGGAGCCGCCGGCGAAATCGTTGAACCGGTGCGTGGAGGCGGAGCTGATCAGCATGCCGGCCTTGATGGTGTGCGCGCCTTTGACTTTGGTGAAGTTATCGGCCAGCGAATAGAAGGGCGAAAGCCGGCCCTGCGGGTCGAAGGCGTACTCGGGGTTGGAGATTCCATTGGTGGGATTCGCCGCCTGGTTGGCGACGCCGGGGAAGTAGACGTTGAACGTGCGCTCGAAGGGCGGAGGCAGGAAGCTGCTCTCCGGCCGGCTGAACCCGAAGCGCACCTCGTTGAACGCCGATGCGCCGAAGGTGGAGTTGATCGCGAGCGCGGCGAGGCGCTGATAGAAGTTGTAATTATCATTGACGTCGCAGACCGATCCGACACAATTGGTCGCGATGCCTTTGGGAAATTGCGCATCCGTGTCCGGAGAGATGGGATCGTGCTCCCAATGCCAGTCGGCTTCCACCCAGTGGGTGCCGAGGCGGCGGGACTCGATCAGTTTGTGATCGATCCGCATGTCGTAGAGCTTGTCGAGCTCCGAGCCAGGGGTATTGAAACGGATTCCTACGATATTCAGGCCGTCGCCCGAGCCCGGATTGACGCTGATCGCGCCGGCGTTAACGGGGAGCGGCGTGGCGTCGATCAGGGTTTTGGTGAAGCTGTTGATGGGTAGATCGCGAGAGCTGGCGGCCAGCAGGTCGACGGTGTGATTGGCGCCGTCCGCGCCCTGATAAGTGAACAGGCCGGTGCGCGCGGGCGCCGTCAGGACCGTGCGCGAGTCGGTGTTCTGGAAATGCCGCTGGAAGACCGAGTAGGAGAAGAAGAAGAACGTCTTTTCCTTGCCGTGATATACCTTCGGAATTTCGACCGGCCCGCCGATGCTGCCGCCGTAGCGGTGCTGGCGCAGAATCGGCCGCGGCGTTCCGCTGAAATTACTGGTCCAGGTATTGGCGTTGAAAGCATCGTTGCGGCCGTAGTAAAACGCGCTTCCGTGAAACTGGTTACCGCCGCGCGCGGTGGTCATGCGAATCTGGACGACGCCATCGCCGGAATCGGCGCCGACGTTCTGGCCGGTGATGCTGAATTCGCCGATGCTCTCGAGCGTGACATTCCCCGCGGCGGCGAATCCCGAGGTTTTAATGAAGCTATCGCGGACATCGATGCCGTCCTGGACCAGGTTGTTGCTGGAACCGCGAAGCCCGTTCATGATCGACGCGCCGGAGGTGGCGCTGCCGGTCGAGGTCGCACCTGCCATTTGCGTGGCGAAGTCGAGCGGGTTGCGGGTGGTGGAGGGCAGGTCGACGATCTGCTTGCGGTCCACGTGAGTCTTCAGCTCGCTCGAGGTGGTATCGACCTGGGCCTGGGCCGCTTCGACACTGACCACCTCGTTCATGCCTCCGACTTCGAGGGTTGCCCGCACGCTGGATTCCTGCGCGGTCACCACCGGCACGTTCGGCGCCTCCCACTGGCGGAAGCCCGCGGCCACGATCTTGACGGCGTAGGTGCCGAAGGGCAAGCCCGGAACGGTGAAGGTGCCCTCGCCGCTGGTCTTTGCGGCGAAAGTGGCGCCGGTGCTGTTATCCGTCACGGTCACGGCGGCGTTGGGAACGACGGCGCCTTGTGAATCGAAGACGGTCCCCGTGATGGAACCTCGCTGCACCTGCGCAACGGCGAATGCAGCTCCGATGAACGCGATAAGAACGACGAGACCCGATCTCATGGCTTTCCCCTTTCCCGAACGGATGGCCCCCGGTCGCTGTAAGTGGCGTCAGAATATCATCCGCAGAGTGGCATTGCAATACCGACGTAGCGAGCGGGGTTTCGTTTTGCGCGCGGGATGTTAATTAACGGCGGAACGCCGCGAGGGTCCACTCATCGGCGCGCTCGTCGTGGCGCAGGACGTAGCGGGCGCCGTCCCCGGCGCGGACGCGGAAGTACATGGCTTCGGGGTCGTACCAGCGGTCCTCGATCTCTTCGACCGCGAGCCAGCGCTCTCCTAGGCGGAATCGCAGCGGGCGCTCGTCCGCCTTGTGGCCAGAATACGATTCCACATCGACCTTCATGCGCGCGATGCCTCTTCGGCCACGCGGACGATCTCAGCGCCGATCGCGAGCGATGCGGTCGCGGCGGGGCTGGGGGCGTTCAGGACGTGCAGCGCGTTCTTCCGCGCGATCAACTGGAAGTCCTGGACCAGCTCGCCGGCGGGCGTGATGGCCTGCGCGCGCACGCCGGAGCCGCCTTCGGCGAGGTCCTGGACGCGGATCTCGGGCACGAGGCGTTGCAGCGAGCGGCAGAACAGCTCGCGGCTGAATGAGCGGCGCAGCTCATACCACGCCATCGACGGGTATTTGCGGAGGAAACGCCAGAAGCCGCCGTAGCTCAAGGCATCAAACAGGTCGGCGGCGCGGAAATCGGTCTTGCGATATCCCTCGCGGGCCGTGGCGAGCACGGCGTTCGGGCCGGCCTCGATGCCGCCGTGGATCAGGCGCGTGAAATGCACACCAAGGAACGGGAACCGCGGGTCGGGAACGGGGTAGATGAGATTGCGCACGAGAGACTGGCGCTCCGGCCGCAGCTTGTAATACTCGCCGCGGAACGGCAGGATGCGGACCTCGCGGCGCTCGCCGGCCATTTCCGCGACGCGGTCCGAATGCAGGCCGCCGCAATTGATCAGGAAATCGCCGGCGAACTGGCCGGCCGGCGTCTCCGCGATCCATTCGCCGCCGGCCAGGCGCAGGCGCGCAGCGCGGGCGCGAGTCACCACGCGCGTTCCCTGAGCCGCCAGCTTCGCCGCCAGCACCGCGCAGACGCGCGGATAATCGACGATGCCTTCCTGCGGCACGCGCAGCGCGGCGACGCCACCGACGTGCGGCTCGATTTCGCGCATCGCCTCCGGGCCGAGCCATTCGAGGCCGAGGAGGCCGTTGGCGGTGCCGCGCTCGGCCAGGGCCTTAAGCCGCGGGAGCTCGGTTTCGTCCGCCGCCACCACGAGCTTGCCGCAGACCTCGTGCGGCACGCCGTTTTCGGCGCAGAAGGCCACCATCTGGCGGATGCCCTCGACGGCGAGCCGCGCCTTGAGCGAGCCCGGCTTATAGTAGAGGCCGCAATGCAGGACGCCGCTGTTGTGTCCGGTTTGGTGTTGACCGACGGCGGGCTCCTTTTCGAGCAGCGTAATGCGAGCGCCCGGAAAGCGCTGCGCGAGGCGGTATGCCGTCGCGAGACCGACGATGCCGCCGCCGACGATGAGTACCCTTCGGGAGTTCACGATACTAACGTAGCGCAGGCGCGGCTCGGCACGCCCCGGACGTGCCTGGCCCCTACGGGCATCCGGCCGGGCGCGAGTGCAGTAAGCTGGAAGACTGCTATGACTCGCGAACAGGCTTGGGATCTTCTCTGCGAATTTACGAAATCGGACGGGCTGCGCAAGCACGCGCTGGCGGTGGAGGCGTGCGTGGCGGCGTATGCGCGCAAGCTGGGGGAGGATGAAGCGAAGTGGTCGCTCACGGCGCTGCTGCACGATTTCGACTGGGAGATCCATCCCACGCTCGAGGAGCATCCGCAGAAGGGCGAGGCGATCCTGGCGGCGCGCGGCGTGGACCCGGAGATCCGGCGGGCGATCCTCTCCCATGCCGATCATACCGGCGTGCCGCGCGAGACGCCGCTCGAGAAGACGCTGTATGCCTGCGATGAACTGGCGGGGTTCATCACGGCCATCTCCTATGTGAAGCCGCACCGCAGCGTGTTTGAAGTGGACGTCGCGTCGGTGAAGAAGAAGATGAAGGACAAGGCCTTCGCGCGCTCGGTGAACCGGCAGGACATTGTGGACGGCGCGGCGGGGCTCGGCGTGCCGCTCGAGGAACACATCGCGTTCTGCATACAGGCGATGCAGGCGCGGGCCGAGGAGCTAGGCCTGAAGGGCAGCATGGACGCGACCGCGTAGCCAGCGGTTAGCGGGCTCTTCGAACGCGCCGTAAACCAGCACGGAAACGGCCACAACCACGGTGAGATAGACGAGCGGCGACGCGCCGTGCCAGCGCAGATACCACCAGAGAATCGGCACGTGCAGGATGTACATCGCGTAGCTTGCTTTGCCGAGGTAGACGGCCGGCCGCGCGGAGAGCACGCGGGCGGCGAGGCCTTCGCCGAGCGCGAGACCGACGAGCAGCAGCGCATTGAGCGGCCGCAGCGCGCTGTTGAGATCGACGCCGGGCGGCAGAAGCTGCGGGCGGGCGATCAGCACGGCCGAGAGCGCGGCGGCCGGCGCGTAGAGCACCGACGCGCGCGGCGGGCGCGGGAGGGCGGCGAGCAGATCGTAGACGCGGGCGGCGGCGATTCCCATGAGGAAATCCGAGAGGTGGATCAGCGGCTTGACAGCGTCGGGAAGGCCGCAGAAGAGCATGGCGCGGGTGAGCACGCACGAGAGCGCGGCAACGGCCAGCGTGGCGCGCCAGCCAGCGTCGAGGATCAGCATCACGGCGAGCGGGAAGGCGAGATAGAAGAACATCTCGCAGGAGAGCGACCAGGCGGGCGTGTTCCAGTTCACCGCGACGGGGCCGAGCCAGCCCTGCACCAGCAGAACGTGAGCTGCGATGAGCGGCGGCTTGCCGGGTGCGCGGTCGGTGGCGATGAACGGAGCCACCGCGGCGAGGCTCAGGAGATAGACCGGGTAGACCCGCGCGATACGTCCGGCGCCGTAACGAACGAGGTCGCGGCCGCTCCAGCGCGTTCGCGCGTAGCTGCGCGAGAGCACGAAACCCGAGAGCACGAAGAACGTGGTCACCGCGAGATAGCCGCCGCGGATCAGCGCATAGAGGGGCTGCGGCAGCGCAAGCGCCGCGGGTTCGAGCATTTGGCCGCGACCGGTGAGATGATGCAGGATCACCCAAAGCGCGAGCAAAAAACGGAGCCCGGTGAGCGCGGGAAGGATCTGGGGGTTCCTGGCGATAGATTCATCGTAGCGCAGGGTCAGGCCGGCCCTAGCGCCCCGTGAACGCGGGCGCGCGCTTTTCGACGAAGTGCGCGACGCCTTCTTTGAAGTCCTCGCACTGGAGGCTGGCGCGCATTTCGGCGCCGGCGAGGTCGAGCGCCTCGCCCAGCGTCTGGGTCATGCCCGCGTAGATCTGGCGCTTGATGATTCCGGTGGAGCGCGGGCTCACGGCATCGGCCAGCTCGCGGGCATAGGCCGCGACGCCGGGGGAGAATTCCGCGGCCGGGAACACGCGGTTGACGAGGCCAAGGCGCAGCGCCTCGGAGGCGTCGCAAATGCGCGCGGAGAGCAGCAGATCGAGGGCGTTGGCGTGGCCCACGATGCGCGGCAGCAGCCACGCGACGCCGTACTCCGCGATCAGCCCGCGGCGCGCGAACGCGGTGCCGAATTTCGCGTCCTCGGAGGCGAAGCGCAGATCGCAGTAGAGCGCGATGATGAGCCCCAGCCCGACGCACGGCCCGTTCACCGCGGCGATGACGGGCTTCGGCACGGCGGGGAAATACGAATACTGGCGGCCGAAGCCGGCGGGCAGGCCGCCTTCGGCGGGCGCGGTGGAACCGGCGTCCGGCAGCGGGTGCACGCGGCGGTCGACGACGTCCTGCAGGAGGCTCATATCGGCGCCGGCGCAGAAGCCGCGGCCGGCCCCGGTGATGACGATGACGCGCACGCCGGGATCGCGCGCGGCTTCCTCCATGGCGTCGCGGACTTCGCGCTCCATGGTCCGGGTCCACGCATTCAGCTTGTCCGGGCGGTTGAGCGTGATGGTGGCGACGCGGTCCGCAACCGAGTAGAGAATTTCCTGCGTTTCCATCGGACCAATTGTAATCCTGCCGCGACCGGAACCGGATATACTGTCAGGCCATGAAACTGCGCCGCTTTCTGCTTCTGCTGGTCGCGCCCCTCCTGCTGCTCCACGCGCAGGATGCCGCGCTGGTGCTCCGGACGTCGGTTACGTATCGTACGCAGCGCAATACCCTGCCGCTTACGGACGCGCAGAAACAGCAGGCCGATGCGCTGATGCGCGAAGCCGAACGGGCGAACGCCGCCGGGCAGTACGGTGAGGCCATGCGCGCGATGCTGCACGGCATGGCGGCGATGCACGGCACGGAATGGACGTCCGCGGCGGAATTCGCGGCGGCGCTCCGGACGAGGCTCGACCATGAGATGCTCGAGCCGGGCCAGCACGCGACGCTGACGCTCACGCAACTTTTCCCGGTGCAACTTCCGGTGGAGATGCGGAAGATGAGCGCTTCCGTGATGCTGGGCGATGCGAACTCCGGGCACGCCGCCGTGGATGCCGCCGCGCTGCCGCAGATGGTCGACATCGCGGTGGCCGATTTGCCGGCCGGCAATTACAACGTCGAGGTCCGCCTCGCCGCCGGGGACATGACAGTAGCGACGGCACGGGTTCCCGTGCACGTCGAAAGGCTCTCTGCGGCCGCCGGCAAGCTGCGGGCGCGCGTCGCGAAGGCCCATGCGGACGGGCGGACGCTCGCCACCGCAGCGTATGCGCTGACACTTTACGAGCGCGCCGATGCGGGCGATGTGAACTTCGCGCACATCGATTTTGACGGCGAGTTCGCGGCGGCAAACGCGCTGCTCGATGCGGTCGACGCCGGCCGGGATCCGTTCGCGGGGCGCCGCGGCGATCTGCACCTCGCCTACCGGTCGGCGGTGGACCGGACGCTGCAACCGTATCGGCTGTTCATCCCGGATGCGTACGATCCCGCGAAGACGTGGCCGCTGGTGGTGGCGCTGCACGGGATGGGCGGCGACGAAAACACGATGTTCGATGCCTACGCCGGCGCGGTCAAACGCGCGGCCGAGCGGCTCGGACTGCTGGTGGTCTGCCCCAAGGGCCGCGACACCGCCTCCATGTATCGCGGCGCGGCCGAGCAGGACGTGATGGACGTGCTGGCCGAAGTGCGCCGCGATTACAAGATCGACCCCGGCCGCATCTATCTCATGGGTCACTCGATGGGCGGCTACGGAACCTGGAGCACCGCGATGGACCACCCCGATGTGTTCGCGGCGCTCGGGCCCATTTCGGGCGGCGGCGATCCGGCCGGGATGGTGAAGATCAAGGACATTCCGGAGTACGTGGTGCACGGCGATGCCGATCCGACGGTGCCGGTCGAGAATTCGCGCGCTATGGTCGCGGCGGGTAAGAAGGCCGGGGCCAGGATCGAGTACGTCGAGATCCACGGCGGCAACCACACCAGCGTGGCGGCGCCGCAGATCGCGCCGATGTTCGAGTTTTTCGTGAAGCAGAGGAAGCAGTGAGGACCGGGCGCTGTAGGGCATCCACACTGTGCCTTAACGATACAGATGGCAAGCCGCCAAAATCGTGATAGCATCCCGGCGTGCGCTTCTGGTGCATCGGCGTACCGGCGGGCGTGCTCGCGGCTGGGGCGCAGCCGCAGTCTGCGCCGCCGGCGGAGTTCAAGGTTCCGGTCCGCCTGGTGACTGCGCCGACGCTGGTGTTTTCGGGCGATGACCGGCTGGTCTTCGGGTTGCATCCCGAGGATTTCGAGGTCTACGACAACGGCCATCCGCAGAGGGCCGCGGTCGACCCCGATCCGTGGCCGCCGTTTTCGATCGTGCTCGCGGTCGAGGCCAACCAGGACGTGCGCGGATACGCGCGTTTCATCTCGCGGGTGGGGAGCGCCGTCGAGGCGCTGCTGGTCGGCGAGCGGGGCGAAGCCGCGGTGATCGAGTACGGCGACGAGGTCAAGGTGCTGAAGCCGTTCGGCGACGGCGATGTGGCCGGCGCGCTGCGGCGGCTTTCGGGCACGGGCCGCGGCGCTCGCGCGATCGATGCCGGAATGCGCGCCGCCGCGCTGCTCGAAACCCGGCCGGCGGCGAGCAGCCGCGTCCTGATTTTCGTCGGGCAGCCGGCCGACCGCGGCAGCGAATCGCCGCTCGCTGCTTTGCGCCGCGAAGTCGAGCGGAACAGCATCGCGGTTTATGCGCTGGCGCTGCCGCTTGCAGGCCGCGAATTCCTCTCCGACACCTTTTCGCTCGAAGGCCTTTCGAGCAAGAGCGACCGCGGCGGGTTCCGCGCGGGGGCCGACCTGCGGCGGCTGGCATCGGTGCTGCATGGCGGCGCGGCGGCCACGGACGGCGCGGACCCCTTTTCGACCCTGACGGCGGCCACCGGCGGCACGCAGTTCCACTTCCGCGCGCAGCGGGAGCTCGAGGACGGAATTGGACTAATCGGTCTCGAGATGCGCAGCAGCTACCTGGTGAGCTACTCGCCCGCACCGGGCGGCCCGGGATATCACGCGATCCGGATTGAGGTGGGGGTGCCGGGGGCGAAGGTGTTTTCGCGGCCGGGGTATTGGTGGGGAGGAGACAGGAGATAGGAGTTAGGAGTTAGGAGTGCCTGGCACTAATGGCCCTCTGCGTGATACGTTTTCTCCCCGGCCTCCACCCGGACGGGCAAGTAGTTTTCCTTCGGCGGCAGGGGGCAGGTGGCGTAGGGGGTGAAGGCGCAGGGCGGGTTGTAGGCCTTGTTGAAATCGAGGACGACCTGGCCGTTGCTGGGCATCGCGGAATAGAAGAAGCGGCCGGCGGGGTAAGTCTCTTTGCCGGTGGTCAGGTCGCGGAAGATGTAGAAGAGCTGCTTGTCGCCGGGCGCTTCGATGATCGGATAGAGCCGCATCTCGCGGCCGTGCAGAGAAAACACGGCGTAGCCGGGATTTTCGGAAGGCTCGGTCTGGCCCAGGATATTGAGGATCGGGATCTGCTTGGGCGCGTCGACCCATTTGGCGGTGACGCGGTACTCCTCGCTGATCGGGAAATATTCGATGCCGCGGAAGCCGGTGCGGTACGGGCTCTGCGGATCTTTGAGGCGGATGCCGTACTTGTCGCCGCGCTTGATGACCAGAAGGCTGAGGCGGCCGACGGTCACGGCGCCCTCGCGCGAATCGGGCTTCAAGGCGCGGGTCTGGCCGTCCATAGTGACGGATACCTGGCCGCCGCGCAGCTCGAATGTGCCGGCGTGCGGCGGTCCGTCAGGCAGCGGGATGTCACTGGCGGCGTCGCGGCCGAAGTGGTTCGGGCCTTCGCGCAGCCAGAAAAGGCCGGCGAGCGAGGTCCAGCCATCCGGCGCGCGGAGGGCAGCATCGCGGCTCTTGCGCCATGCGAGGATCTCGTCCTGGTATCCGGCTGCAAAGGCCAGCGCCATGCCGGCCAGCAGGATCGCGATGAGCTTCGCCGTCATGCTCCGGCCTCCTCGACGGATGCGATCAGCCGTTCGAGCATCGCAGCGTAAGGGGAAGCGGTAGCGTCCTTGCGCTGGCGCAGATCCTGGATCTCCAGCTCGGCCTGGCGCAGCTTGTCGGCCAGGTGCAGGCAGGCGAGCACGGCGATGCGGGTGGAATCGGCGCTGGGAGCTTTGGCGGCGATCGAGAGCATCAGATCGTTGACGCTGGCCGCGACTTCCTCGATTTCGCGCGGATCTCCCGAGGCCACCAACGTGTATGGCCGGCTCAGGATGGTCACCCGGACGGACTTTTTGTCATCCATGGCGCGCTCGCGCGGCGGGCCGCGGTCTCCGCGGCTCCCCAGATCGATTAGCCGTTATTGAGCTCGTCGATCTGCTCCAGCAGGCGCTCGATGCGGCCGCGCACCTGTTTGCGCTCGGCCTGCAGCGTGCGCAGTTCCTCATTGGCGCGCTCGGCTTCGGCGCGGGCCTGGGCGGCTTCCGCTACCGCGGCCTGCTTCTCCTGGCGGAGGCGCGCCACCAGTTGGATGGCGCGCTGGATGCGTTCCTCGAGACTGCTGAGGGAATCGTCGCTCTCTTGCTGGACCGGGAACATGCTCTGGCTCATGCTTTCTGGACCGCGGCTTTGGCGGATTCGACCAGTTGGCGGAAAGCGGCATCGTCGTGCAGCGCGATATCCGCCAGCACTTTGCGGTTCAGGTCGAGGCCGGCGGTCTTCAGACCGTGCAGGAACTTGCTATAGGAAATGCCGGCTTCGCGGCAGGCCGCGTTGATGCGCACGATCCACAGCGAGCGGTAATCGCGCTTCTTGTTCTTGCGGCCGACGTAGGCGAACTTCAGCCCGCGCTCGACGGCCTCCTGCGCCGCGCGATACAGCTTGCTCTTGGTTAAGAAATATCCGGACGCCTGTTCCAGCGTCTTCTTCCGGGAAGCCCGGCGGTGGGGACCACGTTTGACTCTGGGCACGTTTCTTCTCCTTGGTTAGTTCATCGTCATCGTCATTGGCGGAACGGGCACGTGCCACGCGCTCCGTCCGCGCAATCGCCCGCCCTAATAGGGGAGCATGCGCTTCAGAGTCGGCTGGTCGGCCGCGTCGGCGACCACGCTCTGATGCAGCTTCTTCTTGCGCTTGTGCGGCTTGGAGGTCAGAATATGGCGGCCGAAGGCGCGGTTGCGCACCACCTTGCCGGTCGCCGTTTTCTTGAACCGTTTAGACGCACCTTTGTGTGTCTTCAGCTTAGGCATAGATTTCCCTGGATCTTTATCGAACAGGAAAGACTCTCGAATTATAGCATGGTCACCAGATGTACACATTGACCCGGTTGGAGGCGGGGACAGGTTCGGTGCCGAAGTAAAGGCTGAATTGCAGGTCGATGGGGACGAGGACCACGCCATCGGGCTGGGGCGTGCCGATTTTGCCCTCCGCGGCGTTCACGGGAACCTGGATCTCGAATACGGATGAGAGGAGACCGGGGGCGGTCGAGACGGCGGCAGGCGACGGGCGCGAGCCGGGTGGGAGCGGGTTGACCTGGTCCCAGGAGGTCCAGACCGGCACGGCGGGTATCGACGGCGCCGCGCCCGCGATGGAGCCGGGGACGGCCGGCGGATTGGCCAAGCCCATGCCGGTGGCAAAGAGCGTAACGGTCGAGCCGACGGGGGGCGGGGTGAGTTTCGTCGTTGACAGCGCCATCGGAGTTCAGCGCATAAGCATCGGGGTAGCCGGACTGGAACTGCGGCAGCGCGGGGAACGCACGCGTCATCAGGCCGGGCGCCGAGGCCGCGAGGGGCACCAGGACCGTGTTGGAGACCGCCCCATTCACCGTAAGCTGGACGACGGTGAAGGCCGGGAGCTTGCCGCCCGTCAGCAGCTTCGGCGGCGGCGGGGCAACCGCGGTCACGATGCCGGGGCCGGTTTGGAGAATCGCCGCCGAGATGCCGTCGAAGGTGACCTGGACGCCGTTCAGCGATTCGGGCAGGTTCTGGTTTACGCCGAGATTGGCCGCGGCGGGCTGAAATCCCGTGCCAGTCAGGGTGTAGAGCCCGCCGGGGGCGATGGGGCCCGCGCTGCCGCTGAAAGCGTTGGCGATCCCGTCGAGCGAGATCGGCGGACCGGGAATGGCAATATGGAGCGCGCCGGAGGGTCCGCTCAGCCCGTTATATCCATGTGTAACGCCGGCGTAGATGGAGCCATCGGCGGCCAGGGCCAGGCCGGGTATGCCGCCATCGTCGGGATAGGTGGCGAACTGGAGCATCGCGCCGTCCGGGCTGACCCTGGCAATGGCGCTGCCGCTCGTTCCGGCGAGCAGCGGGTTACGGAGCGCGAGGCCCGGCGAGGCGTACATCGCGAGAACCGCAGTTCCCGTCGCGTCCACCGCGAGCGGACCGTGCACGATTCCGCAACTGGCGCGGAGCATGGCAATGTAAACCGGATGCAGGTCGGACGCCGTGAGCCTGGCAGCGAACGCATTGCCGGTCGAGTTCAAGCCCTGCTCAAAGGCACTCCAGTATGAACTGCAAGGGGCCGCGGGCTGAGGCCCGTTGTACGAACCTGGGGTCACGGGCACGGCCGATCCGGCGAAAAGGTACAGGCTGCCATCCGGACCTGCGGCGAGCGACGCGGTGCTGGCGGGTTGCGGAAGGCCGGGCGGGATGGCCGGGGCGCTCGAACCGGGAATGTACGTGGACGCGATGATCTGCGAGCCGGAGCGGTCGAGCCGCATGACGAAGATGGAATTCGGGGCGGGCTGCGCGACTCCGGGGATCGGCCCGGCACCGGCGATGACCGGCTGGCCCGCGCTATCCACCACGATGCCGCCGGGGATGTTGGTTGGGCCGAGAAATGTGGACCAGCCGAGGCTCGCGTCGGAGTTCAGCTTTGCGAGAAAACCTGGGCTTGCCTCGGAGACGAGAGCGCCGGGCGTGATCGGAAAGGCCTTCGAAGTGGTGTTGCCGGCGACATAGACGTTCTGGCTGGTATCCTCCGCAAGGGCGGCAGCGCGGTTGGAGGCCTCGCCGCTGAGGAGCACCGACCACAGCAATGCGCCGGCCGGCCGAGTACTTGGTGACGAAAACCGACTCAAGGCCCGGCACGCCGATGCGCGGCGCGGTGCTGGGGAAATCGGGCGAATACGTGGTGCCCGCGACATATACGTTGCCCTGATCGTCCGTGGCGAGCGCGGCGGGCTGGTCCAGGTCCGAGCCGCCGAGATAGGTGGCCCAGAGGACCGTGCCATCGGCGGCCAGTTTGGCGACGAAAGCGTCGGTGGTGGCCTGCCGCGTCACGTACACCGCGCAGCCGGGTCCCGTCGCGACGCTCGTCACGTCCGTGAACTGGGGCGACTGCCACGACGAGCCGTAATCGGGGCTGAACTCGACGGCCCCGGTCGAGCCCGCGCCTGCAAGGGCGAAGAGGCCGCCCGCCGGACCGCAGCCGGGCGGGACAAGCGCGAGCGGCGCGAGTGCATTAAGCGGCGGACTCGGATGGGGGGCGCGCGTCCACGATGCCGCGCCGTCGGTGCTGACGAACAGGGCATCCGGCGTGACCGCGATAAGGGTATTGGGCTGCGAAGGGTCGATGGCGAGAGAGGATATTTCCGACAAAGTGTCGGGCGGAGATGCCTTCTGGGTCCAGGTGGCGCCGAAATCGGCGCTGAACCAGAGGGTGCCCGTGTCGCCTGCGGCGATGTCCAGGTAGATCCAGCCGCGGTGCGAAGGGTCGAAGGCGGCGGCGGACACGAAATTGGGCCGGTAAGTGCCGAGGATCACTTGCTAGAAGGTCGCGCCCCAGTCGCGCGATAGCGAGCTATCCGCGAGCAGCACGCCGGAGCCGGTGGGATCGGCCAGGAGCAGCCTAGCGAAAAAGCCGGTCGAGGTCCAGGTTTCGCCGCCGTCGAGGCTTCGGATGATCACATTCCCGTTGGGCGATAAGGCGGCCACGCGCAGGTGGTTGCCGGGATCGATGACGATCCTTCCGCTGTTGAAAGGGAAGCTGCCGCCGAAAGCGTAGACCTGGCGCCATGTGGCGGCGCCATCGGTGCTTTTGAAGATGCCGCTGGTCCCGCTCGCGAAGAGCACTTGCGGATCGGACGGATCGGGCGCGATGGCGCTGGGATTCTCGGGCGGACTGCCGAGACGTGTCCAGGTGGCGCCACGATCGGTGGTGCGCAGGACGCGGGCTTCCGCGAAGGTGGGCTGGGCCGCGCCCTTCACAGGGAAAGCGGCGGAAGCTGCGGTGCCCGTGACGTACAGGTTCCCGAACGGGTCGGCTGCCAGGGCCTGCACCGTAGCTTCGCTGCCGAAGGACGCGATGGCGAGTTGCCGTAACACGCCGCCGGGGCTGGACGCCACAGTGGAAGACGGACCGTGGGCGGGCTGCGCGGCAGCCGCGAACACAAGGAAAACTCCGGAACACCACCGGACCTGGCTCATGCTCCTAAGACCCTGGAGTGGCCTCGCCAACTACACCGCCATTGCCCGGATGGTGGCGCTCCGGCCGATCACAATTCCAGAAGCACCGCCGCGGACCGCGCCGGAATGTTCAGTGCGCCGGTGGCGGGTTCCGTGTCGGGGTGCTCCGGGGTGACGGCCGCCAGCTTGCCCGCGTTCGGCAGCTCGACGGTCGCGGAGATCGCCTTCGCCTGCTCGAGATTGATGACCACCACGGCGCGCTTTCCGCTCTTCGCCACGAAGACCGAGTAGCGATGGTTGCCGTTCGCGGTAACGCCAGCGCCGAGCGTATCGCGAAACTCGGCATCCCAAAGATATTCGCGATAGCGGCGGCGCAGGGCGTCGACCCGTTTGCCATATGCCAGCGTCAGCGGAAAATCGGTAACGTGTCCCTTGAAGTTATACGGCTCGTAACTGATGATGTAGCGATAGGCGAGGGTGAGATTGATCTCGTCGCGCGCGTCGAAGCCGCGAACGGCCGCCATCAGGGGAGCGTGCGGGTCGATGTAGCGCAGCGCGTGGCGTGTATCCGGCCCGATGCGGTAATAGCCGAGCGTGTAATACGGCATGAGCCAGTCGCCGGGGCCTTCGCCGCAGAACAGGAAATCCGGATTGACCTTGTCTGCGGCGGCGCGAAATTGCCGGACCAGCGGGATATCGGCGCTGAAGAGGTAGCCGGGCGGCGTGTAGCCGTGGCCGGCGCCGAAGTTGTACAGCACACCATTGTGCTGCATCACTTCATCGAAGAGCCA
>Ga0070739_10003587_pt1 | contig 19125 bp, 17 predicted proteins | sample Coa_R1_7_FD_66445 | JGI IMG/M metagenome (GOLD analysis project Ga0070739, IMG submission 66445) | Surface soil microbial communities from Centralia Pennsylvania, which are recovering from an underground coalmine fire - Coalmine... | ecosystem: Environmental > Terrestrial > Soil > Unclassified ... | reverse complement strand
AGGCGCTGGCCGTCCTGAAGAACGAGGGATTGATCGACCGCGGGCGCAAGGTCGGCACGCACGTCGCGCAGCGCAAGTACGACCATGGTCTCGATGCGTTGCTGGGGTTGAAGGAGACGTTCACCGGCCACGGCGAGGTCCGCAACGAAGTACGGGCCGCGACGTCGGTGACCGCCCCGCCGTCGGTGGCGAACCGGTTGCGATTGCAGCCCGGTCAGCCGGTGGTGTTCATTGAACGGCCGCGTTACCTTGGCGAGTTGCCGCTGAGCCTCGATTGACCTACCTCGCGCCCGACATCGGCAACCTGGTCGTCGCGCACCCGCTGGAAACCCACGACATCTTCGCGCTGATCGAGCAGGTCAGCGGACAGCCGCTGGGCGCGGCGACGCTGGCATTGGAGGCCATCCCCGCCGACGCGCATTCGGCGGCCACGCTACAGGTGCCCGTCGGCGCTCCGCTGCTCATGCTGGAGCGGCTTACCAGCCTGGACGACGGCCGACCCGTCGACCTGGAATACATCCGGATGCGCGGTGTTCGAATCACCATGCGCGCCGCGCATCGCCGAAGTCCTGGCCCTGGACGAGCCGACCATTGCCGATCTGTCGGACTATCTCAGCGATCCCGAACCCGGGGTGCGACGAACCGCGGTGGTCGCGCTGACCGAACACACCCCCGGCGACTACGCGCCCGCGCTGTTCGCCGCGCTCGATGACGACGACGCCGGCGTGCGGCATGCGGCGGCTGCCGGGATTCGTGAACTGGTCGAGGTGCTGCCGGAAGGTGCTACCGCACAGTCGTATTTGAGCTCGCGCGACGCAGTGGTGCGCGCTGCGGCGCTACATATTCTGGCCGCGCGACGTGCGGGTGCCGCCGACGACTACCGCCGGGCAGTCGCCGATAGCGACCACCGGGTGCGCATCGAGGCGGTGCGCGCGTTGGTGTCGATCGACGACGCGGCCGGGGTTGCCGCGGCCGCCGGCGACGAGAACCGCGAGGTGCGTATCGCGGTGGCCAAGGGCCTGGCGACCTTGCGCGCCGGTGTTGACGCCGTCCGAGCTCTGGTCGCTGACCCGGATCCGCTGGTATGCGCCGCGGCGCTGGCAGCATTAGGTGAGATAAGTTGCAGCCAAACCGATTTGGTGGCTGTCGAGCAGGCGGTGCGGTCGCCGGCGTGGCAGGTGCGAGAGGGCGCGGCCCGTGCACTCGCCGGTGCGGCGGCCGGTGTTGCGGTGCCTGCGCTGGCCGCCCTGCTCTCCGACGAGCACCTTGACGTGCGCAAGGCGGCGGTACTGAGTCTGACTCGGTGGGCCGGCGAGGCCGCCGCACGCGATGCGCTGAGCATCGCGCTCAAAGACGGTGACGCCGACGTGCGGGCCTACGCCCGCCGCGCGCTGGCTGCTGAACCTGCATAGTCGGCTACGGCTGCCTACACGCGCACCGCCCGCCCAATGACATACGTGTCCAATTACGGCAACCTGTTGCCCACGAACTCACTACGCTTTCCTACCGTGACGACTTCAGGCGGCTCAGCTAATTCCCGCCTGAAAGTGGACGACTGGGTTCAGACCGGTTTCCGGATCCTCGCCGAAGAGGGCATCAAGGCCCTGACCATCGACCGGCTGTGCCGCCGTCTCGGGGTTACCAAGGGCAGTTTCTACTGGCATTTCAGCGACATGAAGGCCTACCGCCGCGCGCTCATCGACACCTGGGCCGCGGTCCGTGACGAGGATCGCGGATTCTTCGGCGGCCTCGCGGCAGACCCGCCGCGGCAGCGGCTGTCGCGGATGATGACCGCGATGGTGGGGCCGCGGCACTGGATGCTGGAGCGCGGAATGCGCGAATGGGCCCGCTCCGAGCCTGCGGTCGCGGCGGCGGTACGGGAATCGGACCAACAGGTGGTGGCCGCGGTTCGGCAGGCCTTCGTCGACGACGGCTTCGATCCTGAAGAGGCCGACATGCGCGCCAACGCGACCTTCGCCGCCGGCATCGGCTTTTTGCATTTGTCCGGTTCGCGGCCGAACCCGCAGGCCGCCGGTCGCCGCGAGCGATTCTTGGAAGTGATGCTGCGCCACTAGTCAGCGTCCGCACCGAGATTGCGCTGACAGGATCGAGACTGCGCTCACGGCGGCGAAACCGTGCTCACGGCGGCGAAACTGCGCCAGCTGCGTGGTTTTGCCGCACAGCTCGCCATGGCCGCAGACTCGATGCAGGGATCCCGGCAGGGATCTGGCCCTGAGCGCTACAGCCCCAGCGCGCGGTAGGTGCGGCGCACGAATTTCGGTTGCACCGCTTGCAGTTTGGCGCGCGAGGTGTTTCCGGCGACCGCAGCGGCGGCATCCGACGACAGCGTCGGCAGATTCTGCACCAGATACAGCAGAATCAGGTCCGCCGACGGGTCAGCCTGCCACCACGTCCCGTATGCGCCCGGCCAGCTGAACGTCCCCGCTCCGCCCGGCCCGAACAGCGGCGCCGATTTCGCCGGATCGGTCACCACCGACAGGTTCAAGCCGAACCCGCGGCCAATCCAGAATGGCGAGCCCAGGAAGGGATGCCGCTTCTGCTCGGCGGTGAGCCGGTCCGTGCGCATTGCCCGCGCCGACTCGGCCGAGAGCACCCGCACTCCGTCCAGCGTCCCGTCACCCAACAACATCTGCGCGAACCGCAGATAATCGTCGGCGGTCGACCACAACCCGCCGCCGGCGTTCGGAAACGCCGGTAAGGACAGATACGGCGGCCACATCGCGTCATGCTGTAGCCGGTCGTCGTCGTCAAGCCGATACATGGTCGCCGCGCGGGATCGCTTCTCGGCCGGGACGAAAAACCCGGTGTCGCGCATGCCCATCGGTTGCAGGATTCGCTCGTCGAGAACCTGGTGAAACGGTTTGCCCTCGATCCGCGACACCAGGACACCGACCACGTCGATGGAGTGGCTGTAGGTGAGCCGCTCACCGGGCTGGTGCACCAGTGGCAGCGCGGCAAGCGCCTCCAGCCAGGCGTCCGGACCGTGTCCGAACGGCAGCCGAACATACGCCCGCGCGATCGGCCCGGTGACCGAGAAGCCGTACGCCAGGCCGCTGGTGTGGGTCAGCAGATCCTCGACCAGGATGGCGCGCTGCGCCGGATGGGTGCGCTCGAGCGGACCACTCGGGTCGTTGAGCACCCGCATGTCGGCGAATTCGGGCAGCCAGCGCGTGATCGGGTCGCGCAACGCCAGCTTGCCCTCGTCGACCAGGCTCATAGCGGCGGCGACGGTGACCGGCTTGGTCATCGACGCGATCCGAAACAGCGTGTCGCGCCGCATCGGCAGCCCGGCGTCGACATCACGGTAGCCAATCTCGTTGACCTGCAATACTTCTCCGTGCTGCCAGACCACGGTCACCGCGCCGGCAAGCAGGCCGGCGTCGCAGGCCTCCCGGATGGAAGCCTGGTTGCCGTCGAGATTCACCCGGATCAGGGTAGTGGGCGCCGCTGCGCGCGGACGAGCCAGAACGCCATCTCCACCTCGGCGCCGTCGACCTCGCGGCGCACGGTATTGGGCTCCAGCGACACGATGTCCCAGCCTGCGCCGCCCAGGACGTCACGCAACGTCTGCTCGGACACCACCGGTCGTGGCCGGTCTGGGTCGGGCGGGTTGGCGTCGCAGAAACATGACATCAACAGCGTTGCGCCGTCGCGGGTGGCCCGGTGCACGGCCTTCGCGTAGCTGTGTTTGCCGTCATCGTCCAGACAATGGAACATGCCGCTGTCGATGACGGTGTCGAACGCGGCCGAGTAGCCCTCCAACTTGGTGGAGTCGGCCACTGCGAACGTCACGTCGACGCCGGCGTCTTTGGCGCGGCGTTCGGCGGTGATCAGCGCAGTGGGGGAGATGTCCAGCCCGGTGACGTTGAAACCGTTCCGGGCCAGGAAGATCGCGTTGTCGCCCAGCCCGCAGCCGATGTCGAGCACGTCGCCGTGGACGAGGCCTTGCTTTTGCCAGCCGACGACACTTTCCTTGGGCGCCTTGGTATCCCACGGCGGGGTCGTCACCGCGGGCATGCCCTCGGCCGGGCTCTCGCCGCGGTAGAGGGCGTCGAAATCCAGACGGGAAACGCAGAAGATCCAGAGCCTGTCATTTTCGCCAGGGTAGCTAACTCACAACCGGGGTTTCGGGGCGTATCCGCAACAGGCCCTCGCAAACGGGTCACGGGCGATTAGAACAGCTAATCGCCAAGAGGCGGGCACAACATGCCGTCCGAGTCCCCGGTTCGATGGTCCGGCCTGGGGCGCCACGCGGCCCGGCTCATCGCTAGACGGACATGCAGTGTTAGGCTGCCGAGCAGTCGACATCCTTTAACGATCCGTCCGGCGAGGCGGAGAAGGAGGTCAAGTCACTCATGGGTGCTGTGGGCCACACGGGCTTAGGCAGCGAATCACGAGAATTGATGTCGGCGGCCGACGTCGGCCGCACCATTTCCCGTATCGCCCATCAGATCATCGAAAAGACCGCCTTAGACGACACTGGTCGCTCCGGTCCGCGGGTGGTGTTGCTGGGCATCCCCACCCGCGGCGTGACGCTCGCCCAGCGGCTGGCCTCCCGCATCGCCGAGTTCTCCGACGTGCATGTCGACCATGGCGCGCTCGACATCACCCTGTACCGCGACGACCTGATGCAAAAACCGCCGCGGCCGCTGGAAGCCACAAATATTCCGCCCGGCGGCATCGACGGCGCGCTGGTAATCCTGGTCGACGACGTGCTGTACTCCGGGCGCTCGGTGCGCTCCGCGCTCGACGCGCTGCGCGACATCGGCCGGCCGCGAATCGTGCAGCTGGCGGTGCTGGTCGACCGCGGTCACCGCGAGTTGCCGCTACGCGCTGACTACGTCGGCAAGAACGTGCCGACCTCCCGCAGCGAGAGTGTTCACGTACTGCTGAGCGAACACGACGGTCGCGACGCGGTGGTGATTTCCCGATGACGCGACACCTGCTCGCCGCCGGCGATCTGAGCCGCGACGACGCCACCGCGATCCTCGACGACGCCGACCGCTTCGCGCAGGCTTTGGTCGGCCGCGAGGTCAAGAAGCTGCCGACGCTGCGCGGCCGCACCATCATCACGATGTTCTACGAGAACTCCACACGCACCCGAGTGTCCTTCGAAGTCGCCGGCAAGCTGATGAGCGCCGACGTGATCAACGTCAGCGCGACCGGATCATCGGTGGGCAAAGGCGAATCGCTGCGCGACACCGCGTTGACCCTGCGCGCCGCCGGCGGCGACGCCTTGGTCATCCGCCATCCCGCCTCCGGCGCCGCGCAGCGGCTGGCCGACTGGACTTCTTCTTCTAGCACCGACGTGGCTGGTCCCTCGGTGATCAACGCCGGCGACGGTACCCACGAACACCCCACGCAGGCGCTGCTGGACGCGCTGACAATCCGCCAGCGGCTCGGCGGCATCGAAGGCCGTCGGATCGTGATCGTCGGCGACATCCTGCACAGCCGGGTCGCCCGCTCCAACGTCATGCTGCTGGCCACGCTGGGCGCCGAGGTGGTGCTGGTCGCGCCGCCGACGCTGCTGCCGGTCGGGGTGGCCGACTGGCCGGTCACCGTGTCGTACGACCTCGACGCCGAACTGCCCGCCGCCGACGCGGTGTTGATGCTGCGGGTGCAGGCTGAGCGGATGCACGGCGGCTTCTTCCCGTCCGCACGCGAATACTCGGTGCTCTACGGGCTTTCCGACCGCCGCCAAGCACTGCTGCCCGGCCATGCCGTGGTGCTGCACCCCGGTCCGATGCTGCGCGGCATGGAGATCGCGTCGTCGGTGGCCGACTCGTCGCAATCAGCTGTGCTGCAACAGGTTTCCAACGGCGTACACGTCCGGATGGCGGTGCTGTTTCATGTCCTGGTCGGAGCGGAGTCCCCGGAACGAGGGGCCGCGGCATGAGTGTGCTGATTCGGGGGGTTCGCCCGTACGGGCAGGGTAAGCGCGTCGACGTGCTCGTCGACAGTCCTGGTTTCGAGGGCCAGATCGCCGATATCGGTGCCGGGCTGCAGATTCCAGAAGACGCCGATGTCATCGACGCGACGGACCAGGTGCTGCTGCCCGGCTTCGTCGACCTGCATACCCATCTGCGTGAACCGGGCCGGGAGTACGCCGAAGACATCGAAAGCGGCTCGGCAGCAGCGGCTTTGGGCGGCTACACGGCTGTGTTCGCGATGCCCAACACCAACCCGGTCGCCGACAGCCCGGTGGTCACCGACCACGTGTGGCATCGCGGTCAGCAGGTCGGCCTGGTCGACGTGCATCCGGTTGGCGCGGTCACCGTGGGGCTGGCCGGAAAAGAGTTGACCGAGATGGGGATGATGGCCGCCGGCGCCGCCCAGGTGCGGATCTTCTCCGACGACGGCAACTGCGTGGCCGACCCGCTGGTCATGCGCCGCGCCCTGGAATACGCCACCGGCCTGGGCGTGCTCGTCGCCCAGCACGCCGAAGAGCCCAGACTGACCGTCGGCGCCGTCGCCCACGAAGGACCCAGCGCTGCCCGACTGGGCCTGTCCGGATGGCCGCGCGCCGCAGAGGAGTCGATCGTCGCCCGCGACGCCCTGCTGGCCCGCGACGCCGGCGCCCGGGTGCACATCTGCCATGCGTCCACCGCGGGCACCGTGGAGATCCTGAAATGGGCTAAGCAACGAGGCATTTCGATCACCGCGGAAGTGACTCCGCACCACCTGATGCTCGACGATTCCCGGCTCGCGAGCTACGACGGGGTGAACCGGGTCAACCCTCCGCTGCGCGAGGCCGCTGACGCTGCCGCGTTGCGTCAAGCCCTGGCCGACGGGGTAATCGACTGCGTGGCCACCGATCACGCCCCGCATGCCGAACACGAGAAGTGCGTCGAGTTCGTTGCCGCGCGACCGGGCATGCTCGGGCTGCAGACCGCGCTGTCGGTGGTGGTGGCCACCATGGTGCAGCCGGGCCTGCTGAGCTGGCGCGACGTCGCTCGGGTGATGAGCGAGAACCCGGCGCGCATCGCCGGATTGCCCGACCAGGGCCGCCCGCTGGAGGTCGGCGAGCCGGCCAACGTCACAGTCGTGGACCCCGACGCCACCTGGACCGTCGCCGGGTCCGAACTGGCCAGCCGCTCAGCCAACACGCCGTACGAGTCGATGACGTTGCCGGCCACGGTGACCGCGACGCTGCTGCGCGGCAAGATCACTGCCCGCGATGGAAAGAGCCCGGCTTGAATCGCGCCGGCGACGATGCAGAGCGAAGCGATGAGGAGGAGCGGCGCGCATGAATAGCGCAACGTTGATCGGCTCGCTCATTTTCGCCGCTGTGGTGGGGCTGTTGATCGCATTGGTGATCCAGCTGATGGTGCGCGGCTGGCGGCATCGCAGTGAACGCCAGGCCGCGTTGATCGGCGCCCTGCCCGAGGTGCCGGAGACGGTCGGCTCGGCGATCGTCGCACCAACCCCCGGCCTCTACGTCGGCTGCACCCTGGCGCCCAGGTGGCATGACCGGGTAGCGGTCGGGGATCTGGGCTACCGCAGCAAGGCGCTGCTGACCCGCTATCCCGAGGGGATTTTGGTGCAACGCTCGAAGGCCAGCCCGATCTGGATTCCCCAGGAGTCGATCACGGCCATCCGCACCGAGCGCGCCATGGTCGGCAAAGTCACCACACGCGACGGGATACTGGCGATCCGGTGGCGGCTGCCCTCGGGCGCCGAGATCGACACCGGGTTTCGCGGCGACGACCGCAGCCAGTACCAGCGCTGGCTGCCGGAGGCATGCTGATGACCAACCGCGACAGGGCCGCGCTGGTGCTCGAAGACGGCCGGATCTTCACCGGGACACCGTTCGGCGCGATCGGCCAAACACTGGGTGAGGCGGTGTTTTCCACCGGCATGTCCGGCTATCAGGAAACGCTGACCGATCCCAGCTACCACCGCCAGATCGTGGTGGCGACCGCACCGCAGATCGGCAACACAGGCTGGAACGCCGAAGACGCCGAAAGCCGCGGCGACAAGATCTGGGTGGCCGGCTACGCGGTGCGCGACCCGTCGCCGCGTGCCTCCAATTGGCGGGCCACCACCACGCTGGAGGACGAGCTGGTCCGCCAGCGCATCGTTGGTGTAGCCGGCATCGACACCCGCGCCGTGGTGCGTCATCTGCGCAGCCGCGGCTCTATGAAAGCCGGGATCTTCTCCGGTGTCGCGCTGGCCGATCCGGCCGAGCTGATCGAGCGGGTGCGCGCCCAGCCGGCGATGCTCGGCGCCGACCTGGCCGGTCAGGTCAGCACCGAGGGCACCTACATCATCGAACCTGAAGGGCCGCAACGGTTTACGGTCGCCGCACTGGATCTCGGAATCAAAACCAACACGCCGCGCAATTTCGCCCGGCGCGGCATCCGCAGCCATGTGCTGCCGTCGTCGGCAAGCTTCGAGCAGCTCGCCGAGATCAAACCGGACGGCGTGTTCTTGTCCAACGGCCCCGGCGATCCGGCCACCGCCGACCATGTCGTCGCCGTAACCCGTCAGGTGCTCGACGCCGGAATCCCGTTGTTGGGCATTTGTTTCGGCAACCAGATCCTCGGCCGCGCGCTGGGCCTGTCCACCTACAAGATGGTGTTCGGCCACCGCGGCATCAATGTGCCGGTGATCGACCACGCCACCCGGCGGGTCGCGATCACCGCGCAGAACCACGGGTTCGCGCTGGAAGGCGAAGCGGGTCAGCGCTTCGACACCCCGTTCGGCCCGGCGATCGTGAGCCACACCTGCGCCAACGACGGCGTCGTCGAAGGCGTCAAACTGGCCAGCGGGCGCGCGTTTTCGGTGCAATACCATCCCGAGGCCGCGGCCGGCCCACATGACGCGGAATACCTGTTCGACCAGTTCGTCGACCTGATGGCAGGGGAGCAGCCATGACCGCCGCTACGGCGAGCGTGCGTGTTTGTACGCCGACACGCGGCAAACGGCGTACAACGATGCCCGCTCGCGACAGGGAGGGTCGCTAATGCCGCGCCGCGCCGACCTGCGCCACGTGCTGGTGATCGGTTCCGGGCCGATCGTCATCGGGCAGGCCTGTGAATTCGACTATTCGGGCACCCAGGCCTGCCGGGTCCTCAAAGCCGAAGGCTTACAGGTCAGCCTGGTTAACTCCAACCCAGCCACGATCATGACCGACCCGGAGTTCGCCGACCACACCTACGTCGAGCCCATCACCCCGGCGTTCGTCGAACGCGTCATCGCCCAGCAAGCCCAGCGCGGCAACAAGATCGACGCGTTGCTGGCCACCCTGGGCGGGCAGACGGCGCTGAACACCGCGGTCGCACTCTACGAGAACGGCGTGCTGGAGCGCTATGACGTCGAGCTGATCGGCGCAGACTTCGACGCCATCCAGCGCGGCGAAGATCGGCAGCGGTTCAAAGACATCGTCGCCAAAGTCGGCGGCGAATCGGCCCGCAGCCGCGTCTGTTTCACCATGGACGAGGTCCGCGAAACGGTCGAGGAGCTGGGTCTGCCCGTCGTGGTGCGGCCGAGCTTCACCATGGGGGGCCTCGGCTCCGGCATGGCGCACAGCGCCGAAGAGGTCGACCGGATGGCCGGCGCCGGCCTGGCCGCCTCACCGAGCGCCAACGTGCTGATCGAGGAATCCATTTACGGCTGGAAGGAATTCGAGCTCGAGCTGATGCGCGACGGCCACGACAACGTCGTGGTGGTCTGCTCGATTGAAAACGTCGACCCGATGGGCGTGCACACCGGCGACTCGGTGACCGTAGCCCCCGCGATGACGCTGACCGACCGGGAATACCAGCGAATGCGCGACCTGGCCATCGCGATCCTGCGTGAGGTCGGGGTCGACACCGGCGGCTGCAACATCCAGTTCGCGGTCAACCCGCGCGACGGTCGGCTGATCGTCGTCGAAATGAACCCGCGGGTGTCACGATCCAGTGCGCTGGCGTCCAAGGCCACCGGCTTTCCGATCGCCAAGATCGCGGCCAAGCTGGCCATCGGCTACACCCTCGACGAGATCCTCAACGACATCACCAAGGAAACCCCGGCCTGCTTCGAACCCACGCTCGATTACGTGGTTGTCAAGGCGCCGCGGTTCGCGTTCGAGAAGTTCCCCGGCGCCGACCCGACGCTGACCACCACCATGAAGTCGGTCGGTGAGGCGATGTCGTTGGGCCGCAACTTCGTCGAAGCCCTCGGCAAGGTAATGCGGTCGCTGGAAGCCGGCCGTGCCGGGTTCTGGACGACTCCCGACCCGCCCGGCGGCGTCGACGAAACACTTCAGCGGCTGGCAAAACCGTCGGAAAGCCGGCTCTACGACGTCGAATTGGCGCTGCGGCTGGGTGCTTCCGTCGAGCAGGTCTCGCAGGCCTGCGGCGTCGACCCGTGGTTCGTCGCCCAGATCGCGCAACTGGTCGAGTTGCGCGCGGAGCTGGTCGACGCCGCTGTGCTGGACGGTGACCTGCTGCGCCGCTGCAAGTACAGCGGGCTCTCCGACCGCCAGATCGCCGCGCTGCGACCGGAACTGGCCGGCGAGAACGGCGTGCGCTCGCTGCGTCAGCGGCTCGGCATCCACCCGGTGTACAAGACCGTCGACACCTGCGCCGCGGAGTTCGAGGCCAAGACGCCGTACCACTACAGCAGCTATGAGCTGGACCCCGCCGCCGAAACCGAGGTGGCCCCACAGAACCAAAAGCCCAAGGTGCTCATCCTCGGCTCCGGGCCCAACCGGATCGGGCAGGGCATCGAATTCGACTACAGCTGCGTGCATGCCGCAACCACGTTGAGCCAGGCTGGCTTTGAGACCGTGATGGTCAACTGCAACCCAGAGACGGTATCCACGGACTACGACACCGCCGACCGCCTGTATTTCGAGCCGCTGACGTTCGAGGACGTGCTGGAGGTGTTCCACGCCGAATCCCATTCGGCACAAGATGGTCCCGGCGTGGTCGGCGTCATCGTGCAACTGGGCGGCCAGACCCCGCTCGGCCTGGCGCAGCGGCTCGCCGACGCCGGGGTTCCGATTGTCGGCACCGCGCCGGAGGCCATCGACCTGGCCGAGGACCGCGGCGCGTTCGGGGATGTGCTCACCGCTGCCGGGCTGCCGGCCCCCCGTTACGGAACCGCCACGACCTTCGACCAGGCCCGCCGCATCGCCGCGGAGATCGGCTATCCGGTGCTGGTACGGCCCTCGTATGTGCTGGGTGGTCGCGGCATGGAGATCGTCTACGACGATGACACGCTGCAGGGTTACATCACCCGCGCGACCGCCCTCTCACCGGAACACCCGGTGCTGGTGGACCGTTTCCTCGAGGACGCCATCGAGATCGACGTGGATGCGCTGTGCGACGGGAGCGAGGTCTACATCGGCGGGATCATGGAACACATCGAGGAGGCCGGTATCCACTCCGGCGACTCGGCGTGCGCGCTGCCGCCGGTGACGTTGGGCCGCACCGACATCGAGAAAGTCCGGAAAGCAACCGAGGCCATCGCCCACGGCATCGGCGTCGTCGGCCTACTCAACGTGCAATACGCCCTCAAAGACGACGTGCTCTACGTGCTTGAGGCGAACCCGCGAGCCAGCCGCACCGTGCCGTTCGTGTCCAAGGCAACCGCGGTTCCACTGGCCAAGGCATGTGCACGAATCATGTTGGGGGCCAGCATCGCCCAACTACGCGCGGAGGGCATGCTGACGGCCTCCGGTGACGGTGCAACCGCGGCGCCGGACGCCCCGATCGCGGTCAAGGAGGCCGTGTTGCCGTTCCACCGGTTCCGCACCGTCGAGGGGGCCGGCATCGACTCGTTGCTCGGCCCGGAGATGAAGTCGACCGGCGAGGTAATGGGTATCGACCGCGACTTCGGCAGCGCGTTCGCCAAAAGCCAGACTGCCGCCTACGGTTCGCTGCCGGCCGAGGGCACAGTGTTCGTGTCGGTGGCCAACCGCGACAAACGCTCGCTGGTGTTCCCGGTCAAGCGGCTGGCCGACCTGGGCTTTCGGGTGCTGGCCACCGAGGGCACTGCGGAAATGTTGCGCCGCAACGGGATTCCCTGCGAGGTCGTTCGCAAGCATTTCGAAGAGCCCCGTCCCGGCCGCCCCGCGCTTTCGGCGGTCGACGCGATCAGGGCCGGTGAGGTCGACATGGTGATCAACACCCCCTACGGCAACTCCGGTCCGCGCATCGACGGCTACGAAATACGTTCGGCCGCCGTGGCGATGAACATTCCTTGCGTGACGACGGTGCAGGGCGCCTCGGCGGCGGTGCAGGGCATCGAGGCGGGGATCCGCGGTGACATCGGGGTGCGTTCGCTGCAGGAGCTGCACAGCGCGCTGAACAACGGTGGGCGCTAGGCATGCCCGGGTTCGGCGCCCGGCTGCGCGACGCAACGGCGCAGCGGGGACCGCTGTGTTTGGGGATCGACCCGCATCCTGAGCTGCTGCGTGCCTGGGACGTGCCGACCACGCCCGATGGTCTGGCGTCGTTCTGCGACACCTGTATCGAGGCCTACGCCGGCTTCGCCGTCGTTAAACCGCAGGTCGCGTTCTTCGAGGCCTACGGGGCCGCCGGATACGCGGTGCTGGAGCGCACCATCGCCGCGCTGCGCGACACCGGCGTGCTGGTGCTGGCCGACGCCAAGCGCGGCGACATCGGCTCCACGATGGCGGCCTACGCCCAGGCCTGGGTAGGCGACTCGCCGCTGGCCGCCGACGCCGTCACCGCGTCGCCGTATCCCGGATTCGAGTCCCTGCAACCACTCTTGGACACCGCCACCGCGCACGGGCGCGGCGTATTCGTGCTGGCGGCAACCTCAAACCCGGAAGGTGCGGCCATCCAACGGGCCGACGCAGGCGGCCGGACCGTTGCCCAGTCGATCGTCGACGCGGCGGCGGAGGTGAACCGGGCGGCCCTGCCAGAGCCGGGTTCGGTCGGCGTGGTCGTCGGGGCCACGGTCGCCGATGTGCCCGACGTCAGCGAACTAGACGGGCCGGTGTTAGTGCCCGGCGTGGGGGCGCAAGGCGGTCAGGTCGACGCGCTCGGCGGACTGGGCGGGGCCACGGCGGGACAGCTCCTGCCTGCGGTGTCGCGCGCTGTGCTGCGATCTGGGCCGCGTGTCACCGACCTGCGCGCGGCCGCGGAGCGGATGCGAGACGCCGTGGCCTACCTCGCCGCGGTCTGAGATCCCGCGGTCCAAGAGCTCGGGGTCAGGAGAATTCTTCCGGGGTTTCGACGATGACGGTGGTGGCCTTGACCACCGCCACGGCGACACTGCCAGGCTCCAGTTTCAGCTCGCGGGCGGCCTCGGTGCTCATCAACGACACCACGGTGAAGGGCCCGCACTGCATCTCCACCTGCGCCATCACCTTGTCGCTGACCACCCGGGTCACCAAGCCGACGAACCGGTTGCGCGCCGAACTGCCCACCCCGAGCGGATTGGCCGGCAGGGGCCGTGCGTTGGTGCGCCAGAATTCCGCCAGCTCGTCGCCGGCGATCACCTTGCGGCCGGACTGATCGCGGCTGACCGACAAGCTGCCCTGGTCGATCCATCGCCGCACGGTGTCGTCGCTGACCCCGAGCAGCTCGGCGGCTTCCCGGATCCGCATCATCGGCATAACCAAACCCTAGCGCGCGAGCAGGGCAAAAAAGGCCGTGATGCGGACCAAAGCGCCGTCGCCAACCGCCTTTGCGGAACGCCGCCCGACCCGATGTCGGGCGCTCGCGAATTCGTCGCGTCGCATAGAGACCAAGTGGGAACATCGTAGGTGTGACCAGTTCAACATCAACGACCAAGGGCAAAGCTAGTGGCGCCGCCCCGCACGTCGTCGTCTTGTTCGGCGCCACAGGTGATTTGGCCCGACGTAAGTTGCTTCCGGGCCTGTTCCACCTGTGCATGTCGAAACTGGCGCCCGAACTGCGGATCGTCGGCACCTCGCTCGACGACCTCGACGACGACGGTTTCCGCAAGCTCGCCGGAGAAGCATGCGTGGAGTTTTCCCGGCGTGACGTTAAACGCGACGACCTCGACAAATGGCTGCAGAACTTGCGGTACGTATCGCAGGCGAAGGGAGCCGGCGCGCTATCGGACGCGGTGCACGAGCAGGCCGCCCACCTGGACGGTGAGGTACGGCTGCTGCACTACTTGAGCGTTCCCCCGAAAGCCGTGATCCCGGTGCTCCAGACACTCGAGGACGCCGGACTCGTCAAGGGCGCCCGGGTGGTGATGGAAAAGCCGTTCGGCACCGATCTCGAGAGCGCGGTCGACCTGAACGCCTCCATCCATGAGAAGTTCGACGAATCGCAGATCTTCCGAATCGACCATTTCCTCGGCAAGGAAGCCGCGCAGAACATCCTGGCCTTCCGGTTCGCCAACGGCCTGTTCGAGCCGATCTGGAACCGGACATTCATCGACCACATCCAGATCGACGTGCCGGAGAAGCTGTCCCTGGAGGGCCGCGCGGCGTTCTACGAGCCGATCGGTGCCTTCCGCGACATGGTCGTCACGCATCTGTTCCAGATCCTCGCGTTCGTGGCGATGGAACCGCCGACGGCGCTCGCCTCACGGGCGATCAGCGCCGAGAAGAACAAGGTGTTCGAGTCCATGGTGCCGCTGGACCCGACCCACGTGGTGCGCGGCCAATACCGGGGATATCGCGAGGAGGACGGGGTCTCATCGGATTCCGACACCGAGACGTTCGTGGCGCTCAAGTGCGAGATCGACAACTGGCGCTGGGCGGGTGTGCCGTTCTACCTGCGCACCGGCAAACGCTTGGCTGAGGGCCAGCGCATCATCTCGATTGCGTTCCGGGAACCGCCCAAGAGCATGTTCCCGCCGGGTTGCGGCATCGGGCTGCACGGCCCGGATCACCTCACCTTCGACCTCGCCGACGAGTCCAAGGTGTCGCTGTCGTTCTACGGCAAACGTCCCGGACCAGGCATGAAGCTGGACAAGCACAGCCTGCAGTTCGGCCTAGCCGAGACCGAGGCCGTCCGCGATGTGCTGGAAGGCTATGAGCGGCTGATCCTCGATGCCATGCACGACGACCACACGCTGTACACCACCGCGGAAGGGATCGAGCGGCTCTGGGAGGTCTCCGCCCCGCTGCTCGAGGACCCGCCGCCGGTGCGCAGCTATGACGTCGGCTCATGGGGCCCGAACGCCATTCACCAGCTCATCGCCCCGCATGCCTGGCGGCTTCCGTTCGACCGAGCCTGGCGGGGAGGCAAGTAGGGCCCGCTGCTCGACTCGGCACGCGACACGCGCGACACGCCGCGACGTGCGAAATCGGTCAAGATTCCACCGCCACGGCCGCGGCTAGGCCAGCGGGTGCTGTCGTCACACTGGGCGCGCGACCCGTAGGCACGCCCAAAACTCCTGGTAGACAGCACTATCGCGGCATGCCGCGCTCGCCGCACCACCGGCCAACGCGTCGGGCTTCGCCAGCTTCAGGCAGGCCGCACAAGGTCGTCGACGCGCCCGCAAGCTGGGCCTTTGTGGCCCGAAGCAGGGGGGCGGGTTAGATTTCGTCAGTCAGCGTGGGTACGGTCGTCTCCGCTGGCTGGTGTACCCGGCTGAGACCAACAAGATCGATGAGACGGAGGAATCGTGGCCCTTCCCCAGTTGACCGACGAGCAGCGCGCCGCCGCGTTGGAGAAGGCTGCTGCCGCACGTCGAGCGCGAGCCGAACTCAAGGATCGGCTCAAGCGCGGCGGCACCAACCTCAAGCAAGTGCTCAAGGACGCTGAGACCGACGAGGTCTTGGGCAAGATGAAGGTGTCTGCACTGCTCGAGGCCCTGCCGAAGGTGGGCAAGGTCAAGGCGCAAGAGATCATGACCGAGCTTGAGATCGCGCCGACCCGCCGGCTGCGTGGCCTCGGAGATCGGCAGCGCAAGGCTCTGCTGGAAAAGTTCGGCTCCGCCTAACCGGACAGATGAGCGCCGACGGGGGACCGGACGGCGAGCGCGACCAAGGTCTTCGGCCGGCGACGGCGGGACGTGTGGTGGTGCTGTCCGGTCCCTCTGCCGTCGGAAAGTCGACGGTGGTTCGGTGCTTGCGGGAACGGATCTCTGACCTGCACTTCAGCGTGTCGGTCACGACCCGGGCGCCCCGGCCCGGCGAGGTCGACGGCGTCGACTACCACTTCGTGGCACCGGAGCGCTTCCAGCAGCTGATCGACGACGGTGCCCTGCTGGAGTGGGCGGAGATCCACGGCGGGCTGCACCGATCGGGCACCCTGGCGCAGCCGATTCGTGACGCCACCGCGGCGGGGCATCCGGTGCTCATCGAGGTCGACTTGGCCGGCGCCCGGGCGGTCAAGAAAGCGATGCCCGAAGCGCTCACCGTTTTCCTGGCGCCGCCGAGCTGGGAAGTTTTGGAAGCCCGGTTGGTCGGCCGCGGCACCGAGACACCGGACGTGATCCGTCGCCGGCTCGCCACAGCCCGCGCCGAACTGGCAGCTCAAGCTGACTTCGACCAAGTCGTGGTCAACGATCGATTGGAGACTGCCTGCTCGCAGTTGGTATCCTTGCTGCTGGGAACCACGCCGAACACGGCGTGAGTCGGTTTGTCTGGTTCGAGTCGCTAGCCGTTCCCCGCCGTACTACTTCGCCAGGAGAAATTTTTCAGTGAGCACTCCTCAGTCCGACGCGTCGCCGGCCGCCGCCCCCGCCGCGGATCAGTTCGATCCCGCCCTGGGCGGCACCGTGACCTACGACCCGCCGCTGGGCATCACCAATCCACCCATCGACGAGTTGCTGGAGCGCGTCTCGAGCAAGTACGCCCTGGTGATCTACGCGGCGAAGCGGGCCCGGCAGATCAACGATTACTACAACCAGCTCGGCGAGGGCATCCTCGAGTACGTCGGTCCGCTGGTGGAGCCGGGACTGCAGGAAAAGCCGCTGTCCATCGCGTTGCGCGAAATCCACGCCGACCTGCTCGAGCACACCGAAGGCGAGTAAGTAGGCGTCGCGGCATGGACCGCAAGCGGATCGTCGTCGGCGTCTCCGGGGGCATCGCCGCCTACAAGGCGTGCACCGTCGTTCGTCAGCTCACCGAAGCGGGCCACCAAGTTCGGGTCGTCCCCACCGAATCGGCGTTGCGTTTCATCGGGGCGGCCACCTTCGAAGCGCTGTCCGGCGAACCGGTGCGCACCGGCGTCTTCGACGACGTCCCGCTGGTGCCGCACGTTCATATCGGCCAAGAGGCCGACCTGGTGGTGGTGGCCCCGGCGACCGCCGACCTGCTGGCCCGCGCAGTGGCCGGGCGCGCTGACGATCTGCTGACCGCGACGCTGCTCACCGCGCGATGTCCGGTGCTGTTCGCCCCTGCGATGCACACCGAGATGTGGTTGCATCCGGCCACCGTCGACAACGTGGCCACGCTGCGGCGCCGCGGCGCGGTGGTGCTGGAACCGGCGTCCGGGCGGCTGACCGGCGCCGACAGCGGGGCCGGCCGGCTGCCCGAAGCCGAGGAGATCACCACGTTCGCCCACCTGTTACTGGAACGCCCCGACGCGCTGCCCTACGACCTCGCCGGCTGCAAGGTACTGGTGACCGCCGGCGGCACCCGCGAGCCGATCGACCCGGTGCGCTTCATCGGCAACCGCAGCTCAGGAAAGCAGGGCTACGCGGTGGCCCGGGTCGCCGCGCAGCGCGGTGCCGAGGTCACCCTGATCGCCGGACACACCGCGGGGCTCATCGATCCCGCCGGCGTCGACGTCGTGCACGTCAGTTCCGCGCAGCAACTGCGCGACGCGGTGTCCAAGCATGCGCCCGACGCGCACGTGCTGGTGATGGCGGCCGCTGTCGCGGACTTCCGGCCCGCGCACGTCTCAACCGCGAAGATCAAAAAGGGCGTCGAGGAGCCCCCGACCATCCAGCTCGTCCGCAACGACGACGTGCTCGCCGGCGCGGTACGGGCGCGCGCCGACGGACAGCTGCCCAACATGCGGGCCATCGTCGGTTTCGCCGCCGAGACCGGTGACGCGAACGGCGACGTCCTGTTCCACGCGCGAAACAAGTTGCGCCGCAAGGGTTGTGACTTGCTCGTGGTCAACGCCGTCGGCGAGGGCAAGGCCTTCGAGGTCGACAGCAACGACGGCTGGCTGCTGGCCGCCGACGGCACCGAGTCTGCGCTGCAACACGGCTCCAAGACGCTGATGGCCAGTCGTATCGTGGACGCAATCGCCGCCTTTCTGCACAGCGGCAGCGGGTAAGCCCGATTGGGTGACGCCCGTGCCGGCGGTCGGGTGGACGGCGCGACGATATAATTCGTCTAACTAACATTTTGTCGATGAGGCGGAAGGATCTGGGTGTGAGCGAAAAGGGTCGGCTGTTCACCAGCGAGTCGGTGACCGAGGGACACCCCGACAAGATCTCCGACGCCATCAGCGACTCGGTGCTCGACGCTCTGCTGGCCGACGATCCCCGCTCACGGGTCGCTGTCGAGACCATGGTGACCACCGGGCAGGTACATGTCGCCGGGGAGGTGACCACCAACGCCAAGGAGGCGTTCGCCGAGATCACCGACACGGTTCGCAGCCGCATCCTGGAGATTGGCTACGACTCCTCCGACAAGGGCTTCGACGGCGCGTCGTGCGGGGTGAACATCGCCATCGGCGCGCAGTCCCCCGACATCGCCCAAGGTGTCGACACCGCCTACGAGGCCCGCGTCGAGGGTGTCGCGGATCCGCTGGACGCCCAGGGCGCCGGCGACCAGGGCCTAATGTTCGGCTACGCGATCAAAGACACCCCGGAAATGATGCCGCTGCCGATCGCGCTGGCCCACCGGCTGTCCCGGCGGCTGGCCGAGGTCCGCAAGAACGGCGTGCTGCCGTATCTGCGCCCGGACGGCAAGACCCAGGTCACCATCGCCTACGAAGGCAACACCCCGGTGCGGCTGGACACCGTGGTGATCTCCACCCAGCACGCCGCCGATGTCGACTTGGACAACATGCTGACCCCCGACATCCGGGAAAAGGTGCTCAACACCGTGCTCGACGACCTGGCTCACGACACCCTGGACGCCTCCGACGTGCGGCTGCTGGTCAACCCGACCGGCAAGTTCGTGCTGGGCGGCCCCATGGGCGATGCCGGCTTGACCGGCCGCAAGATCATCGTCGACACCTACGGCGGCTGGGCCCGCCA
>Ga0070739_10003585_pt1 | contig 19150 bp, 14 predicted proteins | sample Coa_R1_7_FD_66445 | JGI IMG/M metagenome (GOLD analysis project Ga0070739, IMG submission 66445) | Surface soil microbial communities from Centralia Pennsylvania, which are recovering from an underground coalmine fire - Coalmine... | ecosystem: Environmental > Terrestrial > Soil > Unclassified ... | reverse complement strand
CGCGTCTTCCACATGTGACCCGCCGAGTGACTACACACCAAAGCGCAGAGGCCCGGAGACTGTGTCTCCGGGCCTCTGACCTGTGTAGCGGGGACAGGATTTGAACCTGCGACCTCTGGGTTATGAGCCCAGCGAGCTACCGAGCTGCTCCACCCCGCGTCGGTGTGTCTCTACTGTAGGTCGAAGGTCGCTGCGGAAGCAAATCGGATAGTTCGAAGCGGCTATCGCGCGGACGAGTTCTGTGATGGGTGGCTTGTTTGCGCAGGTCGTGGCCGTGTGGGGTGGCGGATTGGCGGGCTCGGGGGTCGGCGGGGTCTGGCGTCGGGGAGAATGGGGCCATGGAGAACGGGAAGGCCGCGGGTGCCATGAACGCCGCGCTGACGCAGTCGTTGATCGAGCTGGAGCAGCACGTCTCCCGCGACGGCTGGGACCAGGGGCCGCGGTTGTTCGCGCTGGCGGATACCGCGGCGCTGATCAAGGCTGAGCCGCGGCTGGCGGCTGCGCTGGCGCCGGAGACCGTGGAGGTTTCGGGGCTGGGGCCGATGCGGGCCTACACCTCGATCGAGCAGGAGGGCTTTCCGGGCGGGAAGGCACTCGACGAGGCGCTGGCCGGGATCGGGTGGCCGGAGACCGTGGACGGGGCCGCGCTGGTGGTCGAGCGGGTCATGCTGCCGCCGGATGCTGAGGCGGAGATGCCTGCTGACGACTCCGGAGTCGACCTGGACGCTTGGGTGGCCGCGCATCCGCAGCGGCAGGAGGTACGGATCGCGGTGGGGGTGCTGCGGGACGGCTCGCGGGACTGTGCGCTGAGGCTTCGCTCGCGGGATGCAGACGACGAGGTGCTCTCTGGGCCTGGGCTTGTGCCAAACCTGGAAGAGGCGTTGGCGCAGACGTTGCGGGATTGAGGGCGGGGGAACAGAGGGCGGAGATCAAAGGCAGGGCAGGCGGCGGCGCGGGCACGGGCGCGGGCCGGGGGGTGCGCAGGTGCGGGCGTGCTGTGTGGTGGGGCGGCGTTGCCAGGGCGGAGGAGCGGCTGGGTGACGGTGGGTCAGCAGCTCGGCGGGGTCTTGCCGGCGCGGATGTCCGCCAGGGCGTTGAGCGCGTCCTGAAGGGTTGAGACCTTCGCCAGTTCGAGGCCGGCGGGGAGGTTCGCCTTCGCGTCGGCGCAGTTGTCCGCGGGGGCGAGGAACACCGTGGCACCATCGCGGCGGGCGCCGATCGTCTTCATCTGGATGCCGCCGATCGCACCGACGTTCCCGGACGCGTCGATCGTGCCCGTGCCCGCGACCACCTTGCCGCCGGACAGGTCGCCGCCGGGGGTGAGCTTATCGATGATGCCGAGCGCGAACATCATGCCGGCGCTGGGGCCGCCGACCCCGTTGAGCTGGATGCTCACGTCGAACGGGAAGGTGTTCTCGCTCTCCACGGAGATGCCGACGACCGCCTTGCCCTTGCTGTTCTTCGTGGTGCTGGTCGTGACGGTCTGCTGCTTCGTGCCGCGCGAGACGATGAAGGTGACCTGCTGACCGGGCGTCACTTTCTGGATGACGTTCTGCACCTCGGCCAGCCCGCTGTCGCCGCCGGTGGTGATCGCGGTGCCGTTGACCGACTTGATGATGTCGCCGGCCTGGAGCTTGCCGTCCGCGGGCGTGCCCGCGCTCACCGACGCGATGACGACCTCGCTGCCCTTGGGCTTGATGCCGAGCGCGCCGAGCGCCGCCGTGATCGCTGCGTCCTGCGAGTCGGTGAACGCCACCGCGTTCTCCTGGTCGCTCTGCTGCTGCGTCGTGCCGGGCGGGTAGATCGTCTCCTTGGGCACGATCGCCTGGTCGGAGCTGAGCCAGCCGACGAGGGCCGTACCGAGCGGCATCTGGTAGTCCTGGCTCGACACGCCGACCGTCACCATGCGCAGTTGACCGTCGGTCTTGTACGTCTGATGACCGGTGATCGTAATCAGTGGCGTGCCCTGATACGAGCCGAGTGTGTCGAAGGTTGGACCGGGGGTCATCTCCGCGTAAGGCACCGGCTGGAAGTACACGCCGACCCCAAAGACGGCGAGAAGAGCTCCTGAGACGGCGAGCGTGACGGTACGTCGGCGCGGCATGTGAACGACCCTAATGCACGGATCTGGGGGCGTGCAGGCGGGAGGGGGAATGGAGGCGAGGAGGAGGGAGGAGGCGCGTCAGTCGCGGGTGGAGACGGTGGGGCGCTGGGGCGGGGCGGGTTGCTGGGTACGCGCGAGGACCTGGCGGGCCCGCTGGTAGCGGTGCAGGGTGCCGACGTCCTCGCGGGCGCGCCGGATGCGGCGCGCGACGGCTGTCACCACGGCCGCTACGACGACCGCGACCGCCGGGATGGCCCACCAGACCAGGATCGAGAGCACGGATCGGCAGCCTAGATCAAATTCCGACCCAGGTGTGGGAGCCGTCCCGGAACTCCTCGCGCTTCCAGATCGGCACCTGCTCCTTCAGGGTGTCGATCAGGGCCCTGCACGCGGCGAACGCCTCGGCCCGGTGCGCGGCGGACGCCGCGACGACCACGGCAAGGTCGCCGACCTGCAGCTTCCCGACGCGGTGCACTGCAGCCAGGGCGGTGCCGGGGTGGTCGGCGGCGACTTTGCGCGCGACCTCGAGGAGTTGCTCGCGGGCGGTTGGGTGCGCGGAGTATTCGAGCTCGGTGACCTGCTCGCCGGGGCGTTCCGGGGTGTGGTCGCGCACGGTGCCGATGAACAGGTCGATGCCGCCGGCCTGGCGGTCGGTGACCGCTTGGAGCACTTCGTCCACGGACAGCGGGGTGTCACGTACGTCGATGAGACGGACGGGGTCGGTCACGGTCACCTCATCGTCGTGGAGGGTTGGTGGCGTAGCAGGGGGCGTGGGACTGGCAGACATAAGATCATCATCTCGGGAAGGGCCTGGCGGGTGGCGGGGCTCAGGTGGTGCGGCGCTTCTTGCGGGCGCGCCGCACCAGGGCGGCCGTTCCGACGAGCGCGACGGTGGCGCCAGCCGCGCCGAGACCGGCGGCCGCGTCCTTCTTGCCGAGCCGGCGGGCCAACGCCGCGTGGTGGCCCTCGATCTCGACGAGCAGCGCCTGGAACGCCTCGGCATTGCTGTACTGCGGCTGCCAGCCGGTCGCCTTGAGCTTCTCGGTGGAGACCGCCCACGGGTGCATGACGTACTGCAGGTCGGTGGCGGGCGCGGGGGTCAGGTGCAGCCGGTGCAGGCGTTCCGCGGCGCCGACGGCCAGCGACTCGGGCAGTTCCATCCTGCGCATCCCGGAGATCTCCTCGACCTCCTGCTGCCCGAGCCAGCCCTCGCTGCCGACCGCGAGCGGGCCGTCCACGTCGCTCAGCGCGGCATGCACGAGGCCTGAGGCGAGATCTTCGACGTGGCAGAACTGCCAGCACGGTTCGGAGTCCTTGACCACGAGCAGCCGGGGCGCCTCGAAGTGGCGCGTGAAGACCGTGTCGATGCCGTGACCGGTCAGGACGGCGGGGCGCAGGACGGTGACGGACAGGCCGGGGTGCGCTTTGGGGGCGCGTTCGGCCAATCGTTCGATTTCCAGATAATCGCCGACGAGCGAACCGTCCGGTACCGCGCGCAGCGGTGCGTCTTCGGCGAGCGGCACCGGGTTGTCCGGATACGCGCCGTAGACGACGGCGCTGGTGAACAGGACGACCCGGCTCACTCCAGCGGCTGCTGCGGCGGTGAGGACGGTCTGCGTACCGCGCACGTTCCATGCGGTGCGCGTCTTTGTGTCCGTGTCAGGTGAGGTGTCGATGTCGGCGTGGATGACGACGTCCACGTCCCCGAGCCGCTCGGCCAGGCCGGGATCGCGCGCGTCCGCTTGGCGGAACACCACTCCCGGCGCGTCCAACCTGCGTGTATCGAGCGCCACCGCCTTGCGTACGCCCTCGTGCCCGGCCAGGCGGACGGCCACCGCCGCGCCGATGACGTCGGCCGCGCCGGTAACCGCTACGGTGAGTCGCGCCGAACGGCGCCGTCCGCCTTCTGCCGGGGAACTCACAAGCACACTCCGATGGTTACTACGGTGAGGGGACGGGACACTCCGTTCACCGTAAAGTCTGTTCTATCCGTAGAGTGCGTGATCCCCGAGTGATTGAGTGGCCGTGCTTCCCGTGAACACCGCTTCTCGTGCGCGCCGCGTCAGGCGCGCTTGCGCCGGGGGTCCCTCTCCAGTGTGGACGATTGTCTAGAGGTTCGACGTGAACGACCACTCAGAAAGTGTCCCACCGAGCGGGGACGAGCCGGAGCCGGTGCCGTTCGAGGACATCGTCAAGGGGCTGGAGGGCCTCGGCGCCGACGTCGAGCGCGAGGCGAAGGAGGCCGAGCAGCGGGCGGCCCGTGAGCAGGCCGAGCGCGGCGATCAAGAACGCCGGCAGGAGGGTGCGGGCGGCGCGGAGGCCGGGGCGAACCCGCTGGCCGGGCTGCTGGGCGCGCTCGGTCTCGGCGGGGCGGAGGGCGGCGACATGGGCGAGTCGCTGTCCAAGTTCGCCGCGGGGCTCGGGCAGCAGATGCCCGGGTTCGACCCGCAGATGCTCATGATGATGATGGGGCGCATCCAGTCGCTGATCAACAGCGGCGAGGGCCCGGTGAACTGGGCGCTGGCCAGGGATGTCGCCCGCACGGTGTCCGCCTCGCAGCCGGACCCGAGCCCGACCTCCGGCGAGATCGGCCCGATCGAGGACGCGGTCCGGCTGGCCGAACATTGGCTCGACGAGGTGACCGCGCTGCCGGCCGGCACCACCGGGGCGCTGGCCTGGAGCCGGGCCGAGTGGATCGAGAAGACGCTGCCGGTCTGGAAGCAGCTGGTCGAGCCGGTGGCGGAGCGGATGACCGGCGCGATGAGCGGGCTGCTGCCGGAGGCGGCGGCCGGGGCCGCGGCGCCGATCACCGGGATCGTGCGGCAGATGGGCGGCTCGCTGTTCGGGCACCAGGTCGGCACGGCGCTGGCGCAGCTGGCCACCGAGGTGCTCGGCTCGTCGGACATCGGCTTGCCGCTCGGTCCGGACGGCAAGGCGGTGCTGCTGCCGTCGAATGTCGCGGCGTTCAGCGCGGGCCTGGAGATTCCGGCAACCGAGGTGCGGCTATACCTGGCGATGCGTGAGGTCGCCTATCACCGCCTGTTCGCGCACGTTCCGTGGCTTAAGGCGCACGTGCTGGGCGCGGTCGAGGCGTACGCGCGCGGGATCACCGTGGATCAGAGCCGCATTGAGGAGCTGATGCGTAACGCGCAGTCTCCGGAGGGTCTGGCGAACCTGCAGAGCGTGTTCGAGGAGGGCATCACCTTCACCGCCCCCGACACGCCGCAGCAGCGTGCCGCGCTGGCCAGGCTGGAGACGATCCTGGCGCTGACCGAGGGCTGGGTGGACACGGTGGTCAACGCGGCGGCCGCGCCGAACCTGCCGCACGCGGGCGCGCTGCGTGAGATGCTGCGCCGGCGCCGGGCCTCGGGCGGTCCTGCGGAGCAGACCTTCTCGGCGCTGGTCGGCTTGGAGATGCGGCCGCGGCGGCTGCGTGACGCGTCCCGGCTGTGGGCTTCGCTCGGGGATGCGCGTGGCATCGACGGCCGCGACGACCTGTGGGCGCACCCGGACCTGCTCCCGACCGCCGAGGACTTGGACGACCCGGACGGTTTCGTGCACCGCGACGAGCTCGACATGTCCGGGCTGAGCGACATGTTCGGAGACGACGAACAGCTGACGGCGGAGGAGAAGCCGGACGAGCGGAAGGCGGACGGGCAGAAGGCGGCCGACGAGAAGGACCAGGGCGGGGAGGAGAAGAGCGGCGAGTAGTCCCCGCGGTTCACTCCCCGGTGGCCACCGGGCGGTCCGGGCTGGTAATCCAATCCGACCATGAGCCCGGGTAAAGCGTGGCCCTGATCCCGGACAGCTCCAGCGCGAGCACCTCGTGCGCGGCGGTCACGCCGGAGCCGCAGTACACGCCGACCTCGCGGCCGTTCATCCCGTTGGCGCCGAGCGAGGCGAAGCGGGTGCGCAGGATCTCGGTCGGCAGGAAGCGGTCGTCGGGTCCGACGTTGTCGCGGGTCGGCGCGCTCACCGCGCCGGGGATGTGCCCGGCGACCGGGTCGATCGGCTCCACATCGCCGCGGAACCTGGCCGCGGCGCGCGCATCGAGCAGCACTCCCTCGACCGCGAGCTTCGCCGCCCCGTCCGCGTCGATGATCGGCATCGCGCCGGGCACGGCGATGAAGTTCCCTGCTCCGGTCGCGGCGCCGAGTTCGGAGGTTCCCGGCGTGTCACCGGAGACAGTCGGCAGGCCGGCCGCCGCCCACGCGGCGTATCCGCCGTCAAGCACCCTTACGTCGGAGTGGCTGAAGTACCGCAGCAACCACCAGGCACGCGCCGCAGAGGTGGAGTCAGCCGCGTCGTACACGACGACCGTACGGTCGTCGGACACGCCCAACGCGCGCATCGCGGCCTGAAAGTCCTCCGCGTTAGGCAGCGGATGGCGACCTCCCACACCGTTCGGTGCCTGAGGCCCGGCGAGCTGGTGATCGAGGTCGACGAAACGCGCGCCCGGGATATGGCCGGCCGCGTAGAGGTCGCGGCCCGGCGGACCGGTCAGTGACCAGCGCACGTCGAGCAGTGTCACGGTCCCGATCGGTGTCTTCTCCTTGCCGACGCCGAGCAGTTCGGCCAGTCGTTCGATGGAGATCAATGGCGCACGGTCTACCGATTCAGGGGCCATAACTCGTCATCCTCGCACCTCGAGCAGGGGGACCAACCGTTCGGCCGCGGTCATCGAGCCGTGCATGCCGATCAGCCGGGATTCGACGACCTCACGCTCGGAGGCGATCACCGCCCAGTCCCCGCGCATCGCGACCACGACGTCGCCGATCCGGTCACGCATACCCGCATCCACGCCGGGACCGAACCAGCCCTCGGCGATCGCCTCCTCGCGGGATCGCACCGCCGCGATGCCGTCGAGGCGTTCGGACCAGATCGCGAGTACGTCGCGATCCGCACCAGGGTGCGCGTAGACGTGTCGGGCTCGTGCTTCGCCCCCGAGTAGCGCCACACCGGCGCGCAATTCCCAGTCGGTGTCCGCGTCGATGCGGTGCTCCACGGGCACGTCGAGCATGCCATGGTCCGCGATGACGTACAGCGAGGAGTCCTGCGGCAGCCGCTCGGCAAGCCATTGCACGAGCGCGTCGACGTAGCCGAGTTGATCGCGCCAGGCCTGCGAGCCGACGCCCGCCGCGTGTCCGACGAAATCAAGCTGGGAGTAATAGAGGTAGACGAGGGCCGGCTCGGGCTCCTCGAGCGCCTGAAGCGCGCGCTCGGCCCGCACGTCCGGCGGCTCGGCTCCGGAGAAGTGGGCGCCGCGGAACACCGAGCGGGTCAGTCCGGATTCGGCGAAGCGCGGCGAGGAGACGTGGGTGACCGCGACGCCGGCCCGGCGCAGCCGCTCGAACATCGTCTCCCGGGGCTGCCATTGCAGCGGATCCACGTCCTGATCCCACTTCAGGAAGTTCATCAGCTTCCCGGTCCCCGGGACCATGAGCTTGTAACCGAGCATGCCGTGCGCCCCGGGCGGCAGGCCGGTGCCGATCGAGGAGAGCGAGGTCGAGGTCGTGGAAGGGAAGCCGGCGGTGAGCGTGCGGCCGACTCCCTGGGGCCCGATGCCCTGCGGTCCGTTCTGCAGCAACGCCGCGAGGTAGGGGGCCGCGTCGGCGTTCTTGAGGATCAGCTCGCTGCCCATCCCGTCGACCAGGAAAAGGCACGCGCGGCGGACCGGGTGCAGTTCCCAAAGGTCGGCGGTGGTCGTGGTGGACGGGGACGCGGACACCCCGAGAGCGGCGCCGATCGCGGGCAGCACGTCGCACAGTGCGCCCGCGCCGTAAGCCGGATAATCGAACCCGGCCTCCCCCTCGGCCGCCCCCGCATCCACGCCGTTACCCGCGTCCAGCTGCGCCGAGTTCGACGGTGGCAGCCGCGAGCGCCTGGGCGAACTCGAGCGTCATCCGTACCGCGTCCGGTCCGTCAGCACCGGTCGACACCCTTAGCGAGAGGTCGTCGCCCGTGACAGTGCCGGTATACCCGTGGTCGGCCTCGCAGTGCGGGTCGCCGCAGTTGGCCGGTTCGAGGTCCACTCTGCCCACTGCGCCCCAGCCGACCGTGAGCACGACCTCGCGCGGGAGCGTGCCGCGCACGTGCTTCGCCGGGTCGTCCACCACCCTGGTCACGACGACCGTCGAGACGCGGTCGAGCCGCACCGTCTCGGTCGAGGTGGAAGCGTACGAGCCCACCTGCGAGTCCACTCCGTCGAGCTCCGGCTCGGTGCCGTGCTCGTCGGTGTGGCCGACCACCAGCCGGCGCTTGGTCAGCGCGAGCACGGTGACGTGGCGGCGTACCTCCTCGGCGTCGAAGGTCGTCTCCTGGTGGACCAGATGGCTGATGACCGGTTCGCCGCCGAGCGCGGTCTCGACCGCCTCGGCGACCAGCGCCGGGTAGTAGCCGCTGCGCTCGATGGAGGCGCGCAGACCGGGGTCGAGGGCGCCGGAGTCGGTTCTCTGGGGCATAGCCCAATCCTCGCACTGCCAGGGCTCGCGCGTGTACATCGGGTGTCGGCCGGTTTCCGGGGCGTCGCGGCCGGTTCCAAGCGGTTCTGTCGGTGCCCGGCAGGAGAATGAGTGCCGCACAATGAGAGGATTCGCGCCGCGGCCGCAGCATTCGGCGGCGGCAGGGTCCGGCCCGACGGCAGTCGCGCCCGGATCCACAGCCGGCAGACACCGCGTACTTACCGCGGCGAACGTCCGAATGCACGTTGGTGAGGTACGGCGTCCCTCAGCGAACGCCTTCGCCGTCGCAAAGGGAACACTCTTCACTCCCCTGCCCCTGGCAGACGGTACACGCCCAGATCCCCTCGCCAGGATCTCCGTTGCAGTTAAAGCACGGTTGGTAGCCAGCACCTTTGCACCGCTCGCAGGGGGAACCGCGCCGCCCGCTCCTGCGCCCGAACGCAGGTGAGGAAGCGGTACCCAGCATCTCTTCGAAGTGGGTCATGTATTGACGGCGCACGGCGTCGCCGTCCCTCGACCAGTCGCTGGACCACGAGCACCCCGTGCAGCGAGCCCGCCACAACAGCCCACCCCGCTGCTTCCTCGTCTCCAGGTCGAAATCGTGGTCGTTGCCGGGCACGTTCTGCCTCACAGTCTCCGGACGAGTGGACAACGGGATCCGCCCCTGATTGTCGGCTGACCACCCATCTCAGGGCAATGCCAACCGCGTACCTGCACGGAGGGTGCTGACAGCCTGGACGCCGGCTCCGCCGGAGCCACTCGGTGAAACTCGGACACGACCGGATACGCGTCCCGTCTGGCCGCTTTTCGAGGCTGTCGGCGCGACGGGGCACAATAGGCCGCTAGCAGCATCCCTACCAGCACAGGAGCAGCGCAGCCATGGCCCGCCGCAGCGCACCGCAGGAGACTGACGAGCCGTTCGAGGAACGGATCGTCGAGATCGACGTGACCGAGGAGATGTCCAACTCCTACCTGGAGTACTCCTACTCGGTCATCTACTCGCGCGCGCTGCCCGACGCCCGCGACGGGCTCAAGCCGGTGCACCGGCGGGTGTTGTACCAGATGAACGAGATGGGGCTGCGGCCCGATCGCGGCTTCGTGAAGTCGGCGCGCGTGGTCGGCGAGGTGATGGGCCGGCTGCACCCGCACGGCGACGGGCCGATCTACGACACGCTGGTGCGGATGGCGCAGCCGTTCTCGATGCGGCTGCCGCTGGTGGATGGGCACGGTAACTTCGGCTCGCTCGGCAACGACGACCCGCCGGCGGCGATGCGGTACACCGAGGCGCGGCTGACCCCGGCCTCGCTGTTGATGACCGCGGACATCGACGAGGACACGGTCGACTTCGGCCCGAACTACGACGGCCAGGAGACCGAGCCGGACGTCCTGCCTGCGGCGTACCCGAACCTGCTGGTGAACGGCGCGGCCGGGATCGCGGTCGGCATGGCGACGAACATGCCGCCGCACAACCTCGGCGAGGTGATCTCGGCGGCCCGGCACCTGATCAAGAAGCCGGACGCGTCGCTCGAGGAGCTGATGCGGCTGGTCCCGGGTCCGGACCTGCCGACCGGCGGGCGAATCGTCGGGCTCGACGGCGTGCGCGACGCCTACGAGACCGGCCGCGGTGTGTTCCGGATGCGGGCGACCGCGCACGTAGAGACGCTGCCCAACCGGCGCAAGGGCATCGTGGTCACCGAGCTGCCGTACAACGTCGGCCCGGAGCGGGTGATCGCCAAGGTCAAGGAGCTAGTGCAGGCCAAGAAGATCCTCGGCATCTCGGACCTGAAGGACCTGACCGACCGGACCAACGGGCTGCGGCTGGTCATCGAGGTCAAGAACGGCTTCAACCCCGAGGCGATCCTGGAGCAGCTGTACAAGCTGACCCCGCTGGAGGAGTCCTTCGGCATCAACAACGTGGCGCTGGTCGACGGACAGCCGCTCACGCTGGGCCTGAAGGAACTGCTCGAGGTCTACCTGGACCACCGCTTCGAGGTGGTGCGGCGGCGCAGCGAGTTCCGGCGGCGCAAGCGCTCGGACCGGATGCACCTGGTCGACGGCCTGCTGATCGCGCTGCTGAACATCGACGCGGTGATTCAGACGATCCGCACCTCGGACAACGCGGCGAACGCGCGCGAGCGGCTGATGGCGCAGTTCGAGCTGACGGAGGTTCAGGCCAACTACATCCTGGACACCCCGCTGCGCCGGCTGACCCGGTTCGACCGGCTGGAGCTGGAGACCGAGAAGGAGAAGCTGGCCCGGGAGATCGCCGAGCTGACCGCGATCCTGGAGTCGGACGCGCTGCTGCGCAAGATGGTCTCCGACGAGCTGGCTCAGGTGGCCAAGGAGTTCGGCACGCCGCGGCGCACCACGCTGCTCGAGGCCGCGGACGCGCCGGTGGCCGCCTCGGTCCCGCTCGAGGTCGAGGACGCGCCGTGCCGGGTGCTGCTTTCCTCCACCGGGCTGCTCGCCCGCATCACGCTGCCGGCGGGCGGGGACGCGAGCGCCGCAGACGGCGACGCGGAGTCGGAGTCGCAGTCGGAGTCGAACGCGCGGCGAGCGAAGCACGACGCGATCGTCTCGGCGGTCGAGGGGACGCTGCGCGGCGACTTCGGAGTGTTCACCTCGGCGGGCCGACTGGTGCGGGTCTCCGTGATCGACCTGCCCTCGCTGCCGGTCACCGCGGGGGCGCCGAACCTGGCGGGTGGCGCGCCAGCCTCCGAGTTCGTGGACTTGGCGGCGGACGAGAAGGTGCTGTGCCTCTCGACGCTCGACCCGCAGTCCCCCGGCGTCGCACTGGGCACGCTGCAGGGCGTGGTCAAGCGGGTGGTGCCGGACTTCCCGGCGAACAAGGACGAGTTCGAGATGATCACGCTCAAGGAGGGCGACCGGGTGGTCGGCGCGGCCGAGCTGCGCACCGGCCGGGAGGACCTGGTGTTCCTGACCACGGACGCGCAACTGCTGAAGTTCTCCGCCGAGCAAGTGCGCCCGCAGGGCCGCCCGGCCAGCGGAATGGCCGGGATCAAGTTGTCTGACGGCGCGTCGGTGCTGTCGTTCACGGCGGTGGATCCGGAACGGGACGCGGTCGTGGTCACCGTCGCCGGCTCCAGCGGGGCGCTGCCGGGCACCAGCGCGGGCAACGCGAAGATGACGCCGTATCAGCTCTACCCGTCGAAGGGTCGGGCCACCGGCGGCGTGCGCTGCCAGCGGTTCCTGCGCGGGGAGGACACCCTGGTCTTCGCGTGGGCGGGCGCGGCTCCGGCCCGGGCCGCCGACGAGGCGGGCAACCCGGTGGACCTGCCGCCGCTCGACCAGCGTCGGGACGGCTCCGGGACTCCGCTGCGCAAGGCGATCGCCGTGGTGGCGCCGGGGATGTGACAGTCGCGGGTGCAGGGCGGTCCGAACGCGAGTAGGGCAGGTCTGGACGCGAGCGGGGCAGGTGTCTGGATGCGAGTAGAGCAAGTCCGAACGCGAGCAGCGCGGCGTGTGGCCTGGTCAGACCTCGAACCAGACGATCTTGCCGTGCGCGGTCGTCCTGGTTCCCCAGTCCAGCGAGAGCTGGTCGACCAGGTACAGGCCGCGGCCGCCCTCCTCGCCGTGCTGCACGGTGCGCAGCCGGGGCGCCGCCTCCAGTTCGTCGGAGACCTCGCACACCACCGTGTCGGCGCCGCGCAGCAGCCGCAGTCCGATCGGGCCGCGGCCGTACCGCAGCGCGTTGGTGACCAGTTCGCTGACGAGTAGTTCGACGACGTCGGCCACGTCGCCGACCAGCGGGGAGAGGCCGCTGTCGTCGGCGTTGGCGACCGCGTCCTCGGCGGACCACTCGTGCAGGCAGCGGCGCACCAGTTCCCTGGCTCGGGCGGCGACGGTCGGCTGGCTGGTCAGCACCCAGGAGGCGACCTGGTTCTCAGGGAGCCGGCCGAGCGAGGCGATCAGCAGCGTCGCGTCGTCGCTGCGGTGCGGCCCGATGAGCGCCTCGAATGCCGCGTCGCAGGCGGCTTCGAGGCGGCGGCCGTCGGCCACGGCGAACCCGGTGGCGCTTGACGCCGAGCCGAGGCCGACCGGCGCCGACTTGGAGATGGCGCCGAGCAGTTCGTCGATCCCGGTCTCGATGTCGCGGTCCCGGCCCTCGACCAGGCCGTCGGTGTAGAGGGCGAGCGCGCAGCCGGGTTCGATGGTCAGCACGCGTTCCTCGAAGCGCTGGCCGCCGAGGCCGAGCGGGGCGCCCGGGGAAAGCCCGATCAGGTCCGCTCCGCCGCCCGAGGTGGCCAACACCGGCGGCGGATGGCCGGCCGAGGCCAGCGTGCACTCCCCGATGACGGGGTCGTAGACGGCGTAGATGCAGGTCGCAAGGTGCGACTCGCTCATCGAGCGGGCCAGTTCGTCCAGTTCCCGCAGCACTAGCGCCGGGCTCAGGTCCAGTTGGGCGAGGGTGCGCGCCGCGGTGCGGAACTGGGACATGATTCCCGCCGCCGACAGGCCGCTGCCCATCACGTCGCCGACCACGAACGCGACCCGGCGGCAGGGCAGCGGGATGACGTCGCACCAGTCGCCACCGACCTGAGCGCCCGCGGCGCCGTGCCGGTACCGGAACGCGACCTGTGTGCCGTCTACCGCGTCGAATCGCTGCGGCATGAGCGAGCGTTGCAGCATCAGTGCGGTATCGCGCTCACGCATGTACAGCCGCGCGTTGTCCATCGCGACTGCCGCGCGTGCGGCGAGTTCTTCCGCGGTTTCCAGATCGACGAGCGTGAATTCGTCTCGTTGCTTCGCCCGGGCAAACCGGACAGTCCCAAGGAGCGAGCCGCGTGCCTTGAGCGGAACGACGATGCTGCGTTCCGCGCGACCAGCGTCCTTCGCATCGTGGCCACGCGTATCGGCGTCGGGCGCGTGTAGGGGTTGGCGCCCGGGGTCTTCCAGATCGAGGAATTGCGCACGTCCGCTGCTTATGCACTCGTGCAGTGCGGTACCGGGCTCGATTGGCGGAAACCTGCGGCTGGTTCCGCGCAGTCGCGATCGCCTCTTTTGCGACTTCGTGCCGGTCTCGGACATGGCGGTCTGCCCGCGTACCGCGACCGCGTGCATGTGGAGCGTTTGGTCCGCAGACTCGCCGGCCGCCAGAACCGAGTACGCGATGGCAGCGACGGGCTTGGTCCCCGTTTCCGCGCCACCTGACGGCTTCTCAGCGTCGAGGAGGTAGACGGTGGTCGCGTCGCTGAACTGCGGGACGGCGACGTCCGCGAGCGTGGCTGCGATGCGGTCGATGTCCAGCGAGGTGCCGATGCGGCTGTTCGCGGCGTTCAACAGCGCGGTGCGCTCGTGCGCCGATCTTTCACGCTCGGAGGCTTTCTGACGCTCGGTCACGTCCGTCGCGATCTCGGTCAGTCCGAGGACTTGGCCGTCGTCGGTCTGCAGCCTTGCGCAGGAGATGGACCAGTACCGCCAGGTACCCGGCTCGGTGATGCGGGTCGCGGTCTTGACCAGCTCGTCCACGACCGGTTCGCCGGTGTCGAGTACCTGTTGTTGGAGCAGCGGGACGGTATCACCGAGGTTCGGATTCACGTCCTCGGGGAGCAGGCCGATGTGCTCCTGCGGCGGAATGCCGTTGTAGTCGGCGAAGGCCTGATTCACCAACAGGTAACGTCGCTCGGTGTCGTAGATCGCGATGCCTATCGGGACCTGGTCGAAGAGCGACTCGAACAGGGCCCGCTCGACCTCGATCCGCCGCGGATCCACGGCAGAGGCAGCGAGCTGGGCCAGGTTTCGGCCGGATCGGGATCCGAGCACGGAGCGCAACGGGGCGTCCGGTTCGGTATCGGATTCGGCGTCGGACGCGAGGGCGGATCCGGGTTCGGTGCTGGTTTCGGCGGCGGGTGTCGAAGCCCGTTCGTCGGGTTCGGACTCGGCCGGCTCGCAGGCTGATTCGACGGCGCCGGCCGAAGAGTCGCCGGCGGACGCATCCAAGGCGCTCTTCGAACGGTCGAAGGCTGCGGGCATGTACGGTCCTGGGAATCGAGAGCTGGCTGCCCGGACTCCTTCCCGCAAAGTATGATCTTTATATTGATCCACGACCGAGTTAGGCCACTCGGATGACACCCCCGGCGGCCGCCCGCTCGTCCAGCGCGTCCAGGATCAGCAGATCGCCCTCCAGCCACGGCAGCGCACGGGCCTCGGCCGTCCCCGGCCGCACCCAGAGCAGGGCGTCGTGGCTCCCGCGCAGCGCCGGCTCGCCCTCCTCGATCGCGGCAAGGAACGTGCGCACGACCATCGAGCCGCCCGCGATCGGGTACTCCGGGCCGATCCGCTCCCCCACCGTGATCCGTACATCGATCTCTTCCTCGCACTCGCGAATCAGAGCCGCGATGTCTTCCTCGCCCGGCTCGACCTTGCCGCCGGGGAACTCCCACTTCCCGGCCAGGTCCGGCGGTCCGGTGCGCCGGGCCGCGAGGATCTGCCCGTCCCGCTCGATCACCGCCGCGACGACGACGCGCACGCTCTCCTGCTGCATGCCGGCCATCGTCCCACGCGCTCGCCGGAGGCCGCGGAGCCCACGGTCCGCAACGACGGGGGTGACATAAACCACATTCGCCACGCCATGCTGTCCGCTCGGCGCGGACAGTGATCGGCGCCATGATTCTTTGCGCGACGGCGCAATGGATCGTTGATAGATTCGGCACTTGCGTGCGTTTTGTTGCAGGAATAGTGCAGCTGAACAGGCGAATCGTTGCGAGAGGCGGTCTCGACGCCTCGAAGAACCAGCCGCATACTCAGGACCATGCACGAGGCCGCCCAGCAAATGCACACCTATGACGCGCGTCTAGCCGACCTGGTCTTCGATTACATGCGCGAGCGCTTGCAACTCGATCCGGTGCCGCTCGACCACCCCGGCGAGCGCGCGAAGCTGGAGGCCGCGCTTTCCGGCCTGCTGACCGCACACGGCCACGACCCCGAGCAGGTGTTATCCGTTTACGCGGAGCAGCTCGCGCCGGCCGTCATCTCATGCGACAGCCCGCGCTTCCTCTCCTTCATCCCCGCCGCGCCCACCAAGGCGGCACTGCTGTTCGACATGGTGGTCTCGTGCGCCTCGCTGCAAGGCATCTCCTGGCTGGAGGCGGCTGGGGCGATCGCCGCCGAAAACCAGGTGCTGCGGCTGATTGCGGACCTGGCCGGGATGCCGACGAGCGCCGGAGGCTGCTTCGTCACCGGCGGCTCGGCTGGAAACCTGTCCGCACTTGTGGTCGCGCGGGACACGGCGCGACGCAAGCTGGGCCTCGGGCCGTATGACCGGGTTCGCATCGCGGTGAGCGACCAGTCGCATTCCTCGGTCAACAACACGCTGCGCATCATCGGCGTCGAGGCACTCCTCGTGCCGACCACAGACCACCGGTTCACGGGCGCCGATCTGCGAGCAGCGTTGATGCGTGACACTGACGACGCTCCGGTTATCGGCGTCGTGGCGACCGCCGGGACGACCAACGCGGGCATCGTGGATGACCTGGCCGGCATCGCGGCGGCGGCGCGTGAATTCGATCTCTGGCTTCACGTCGACGGCGCGTACGGCGGAGCGGGGCTCTTCGCGCCGAGTGTGCGGGCGAAGTACGACGGGATCGAGCATGCCGACTCGTTCGTCGTCGATCCGCACAAGTGGCTGTTCGCACCGTTCGACTGCGCCGCAGTGCTTTACCGGCAACCGCACCTGGCGAAGGCGGTACACACCCAAGACGCCTCGTACCTCGACGTGATCCACACGGACGCGCCGGAGGAGTGGAACCCGACCGACTACGCGTACCACCTGACCCGTCGCGCACGCGGGCTGCCGCTCTGGTTCTCCCTCGCCGTGCACGGCACCAACGCCTACCGGGACGCCATCGAGGCGGCGCTGTCGACCGCCCGCGAGGCCGCCGACCTGATCCGCCGTCACCCCGATCTGGAACTGATCCGTGAGCCGGAGCTGTCCACGGTGCTCTTCCGCCGCAAGGGCTGGGGGCCGCAGGAGTATGACGCGTGGTCGCGGCGGCTGTTGGCGGGTCAGGTCGCGTTCGTTACACCGACCAGCTGGGAGCGCGAGACGGTAGCGCGCTTCGCGTTCTTGCATCCCGGTACGACCATCGCAATGGTCGAGGAAATCCTCGGTACGGTCTGATAGGGCACCGTTTGGCACGGGTAGTACGCCGAAGTCTGTTGCAGGCGTTGTTGCGACGCCCCGACGCAGCGCGATTCAATACCCTCCACACGCTGGGGGAGGGTCATGGAGCCGCTCGCGACGGGCGATCCCGCCCGGATTGGACCGTTCCGGCTGGTCGCCAGGCTGGGCCGGGGCGGAATGGGCCGGGTGTACCTGGGTCGTTCCGAAAAGACCGGCCGGGCCGTCGCCGTCAAGACCGTCCACGGCGAACTGCTCGCCGACTCCGAGTTCCGAACCCGGTTCTCGCATGAGGTAGCCGCGGCACGCAGGGTGCGCGATGAGTACATCGCCGAGGTCGTAGACGCCGATCCGGACGGCGCGACGCCCTGGCTCGCCACCGCGTACGTCCCTGGCATATCCGTCGAGGATGCGGTACGCCGCTTCGGCCCGCTACCTGCCGATTCGGTACGCATCCTCGGGGCCTGCGTCGCCAAGGCAGTCGCGGCGATACACGCGGTCGGCCTGGTACACCGCGACTTGAAACCGGCGAACGTGCTGCTTACCGCCGCTGGACCGAAGGTGATCGACTTCGGCATCGCACGCGGCGTGAGCGACGCGGCCCTGACAAAGACCGGCATGGTGAGCGGTTCGCCGCCCTACATGGCGCCAGAACAGCTCGGCTACGGGGATTTCAGCACCGCCTCGGACGTCTTCTCGCTCGGCGCGGTCCTTCACTACGCGGCGACCGCCAGTGGGCCGTACGGACGCGGTGGAGCTCAGGAGCAGTACGCGCGGGCCATGGGCATCGGGCCGGTCATGGATCCGGCACTGCCGGATGTGCTGACTGAGCTGGTGCGCCGGTGCTTCGCCAGCGAGCCGCGGCTACGGCCGACGACGTCGGACGTGGTCCGCGCGCTGGAAGCGCATCCAGGAGAGCGCCCGCTTCCCGGATGGCTGCCGACCGCGGTGCTTGCGGACATCCTGGCGCAGGCGACGGATGCACTGAACAAGGACTCGGCGGCAGGGCTCAATTCGCCTCAAGCACAAGCCTCGGCGCCGCAACCTTCGCCGTCGTTCGCGCCCTTGGTCCCGCCACCGCCGAGCGGACCGTCGTACTCCAGCGGACCACCGCGGCCCAGCGCACCGTCGTACTCCAGCGCACCTCCGCATCCCGGCACGCGGCCGCCGCACCCGAATACGCCTCCGCGCGCTCCTCAGCCGCACCAGTCGCAGCCGCCGCAGCGTCAACCACAGCCACAGCAGCAGTCACAGCCGCCGCGTCCGAACACTCCCTACCAGAGCCCGCATTCGGGTCAGAACGGGAACGGCTCCTACTCCGGCGCGCCCTTCAGCAGCGCTCCCTCTCGGTCCGGGCCGGGTTCGCTACCGCACCACCCGTCATCCTCGCAGCTACCGTCCTACCCACCGCAGCAATACGGTCCTCCATCCGGCCCTGGGCAGCCCTACCAGCCGCCACAGGTCCACTACGGCTATGCGCCGTATCAGACGTCACCGCCGAGCAACGGCATCGCTACCGCCGCGCTCGTGCTCTCTCTGGTGGGATTCGCCGCACCGTGCCTACTCGCCGTCGCACTGCCCTTAGGCGGTGTCGGCCTGTCTAAAGCGCGCAAGACCGGTGTAGGGCACGGTCAGGCTCTCGCGGCGACGATCGTGGCGAGCCTGCTGCTGCTCGGCTGGATCCTCTTCATCACCTTGTACGTGGCTAGCAAGCCGTAGCCAGCACGCTCACGGGTTGACACTGCCCGGCGATGCGGCTCGAGCTGCTTCAGACGTTGAAGCGGAACGTTTAGGGAACCCCGTTTGACCTGGTCAATGTCCGATTTGCGGTTGCCAGGTCAGCACCAATCCAGCACGGGAACGGGAAGCCAGCACGAGTCACGCGAACAGCCCCCGCATCGCACCGTCAAGAATCAGCCGGGCGCGGTCCGACGCGCCAGGCATCAAATGCCCGTACGTGTCCGCCGTAACCTTGATCGAGCGGTGCCCCAACCACCGGCTAACCTCAAGGATCGGAACGCCCTCAGATAGCGCCGTAGAAGCGTAGAAGTGCCTCAGATCGTGCGGCGTATACCGCGGCTTACCGTTCGCGGTAATGAGACCCAAAGCCATCAGCGCTTTACGCCAGTGATACGTGTAGGTGGTCGCCGTAGGCATCGTTCCTTTGCCGCGCTCACGCGGTGCGAACAGCGCCTCTACGCCGTCAACCGCGATCGGTGGCCACTCGGCCACGTGCTTATCAACGCCCTCCGCGACGAACGGAGCGAGCGGGATATCCCGGTACTCCCCCTCAACGCGGTGCTTCAGCGGCACGAACCGCGTCACGCAATCCTCGCGGTAGCCCTTGGAGCTGACCTGCCGCCGCAGCCGTATGAAGTCGTCGCGCTGTTCGTCCAGCCCGTACGCCAGCGCCTCACTGATCCGCATGCCGGCGCCCGACATGAG
>Ga0070739_10003582_pt1 | contig 19160 bp, 16 predicted proteins | sample Coa_R1_7_FD_66445 | JGI IMG/M metagenome (GOLD analysis project Ga0070739, IMG submission 66445) | Surface soil microbial communities from Centralia Pennsylvania, which are recovering from an underground coalmine fire - Coalmine... | ecosystem: Environmental > Terrestrial > Soil > Unclassified ... | reverse complement strand
CGACATGGCAGAAGAGTTCGAGTAAACTCATGGTGCGGGTTCTCCTGGGTAGGTAGTTGAGTGTCGGGTAACCTCAAGATACCTCAACCAGAAGACCCGCCCTTATCCCGAACTCACGTCAAATTAGGAAGCCACTGCCTCTTACCCTTTACGAGCGAGAGCACAGAGAAAAGCCAGGGTCTTCTATAGCAGAATCGTTTTTCTCTGTGCTCTCCCTTTGTGGATAGCAGAGGTACAGACTTTACTATTGGAACTCGCCTCTTTCTTCTCTTTTGCTTTTCTCGCATTGGCTTTTCCTCTGTGTCCTCTGTGGCTCTAGCGAGCGAAGCGAGCGGGTGGTGACATTTTAAGGAGCTTAGGAATAAGGACACGCTTGGGGTAGAGCCTAGCGAGTGGGTGATGAAATATCCGGCAAGCTGGCAGTAGGTAGACGCTTTTAGAAGGGACAGGGGAGGAGCAAGGCGCGCTGCAGGAGGGCGTAGTAAACGGCATGCGGGATTTCGATAGCGCCAAAGCGCGCCAGGTGGGGGGTCACATACTGCACGTCCAGCAGGGCGAACCCACGCTCCCGCAGGCGCGCTACCAGAGCCGCCAGAGCGACCTTCGAGGCGTCCGTCTCGTAATGGAACATGCTCTCCGCCATGAAGGCGCCGCCGAGAGCCAGGCCGTACGTGCCGCCCACCAGCCGACCTTCCCGCCAGGTTTCCACGCTGTGCGCCTTGCCCATCTGGTGCAGCGCGCCATAAACCTCGATGAACTCCTCGGAGATCCAGGTCCCCTCCTCCCGGTCGGCGCAGCCGCGCATGACTCCCTCGAAATCCGTATCGTAGCGCACTTCGAAGACGCCTTGGCGGATGGTTTTGGCCAGGGAGCGGGAGATATGGAAGCGGTCCAGCGGGAGGATGGCGCGCGGATCGGGACGGAACCAGAGGATCTGCTTCGTCCAGTCGTCGTACATGGGAAAGATGCCGTGCCGGTAGGCCAGCTCGACTCCGGCGGGCGTGAAGCTCAGGGGGATCGTCTTGCGCATCATCGGGTGGGCAGCCGTGCTTGAATCCGTTGGCGACGGCCTCTCTCCATGCCTGGCACACATACCATGCTTCAATGGATAATAACATGTTGGACGCCTGCGCGCCATTTTCCTATCTGGCGTTTTACTGGGCTGTAAGAGGAAACGTGTATACGAGCGTTCGCCAGGTCGTGAACCACCCGTTTCGCCGGGCGTTAGCCGGGCATTAAAATACCCGCCTGGCAGGCCTTCGGCCAACCGCTCTGCGGGCGGAAAAGCTAAAGATAATGGCGTCCGTAGGACCCTTGTTTTTTCCTGCCGGGTGTTGAAACACCCGGCCCACCAGCCAGAGGTTGAAGCGGATGGGAGTTTTGGTAGGAGTGAAATTGCTGAGTCACCCCCTTCCCTTCAGGGAAGGGGGTCGGGGAGTGAGGCTAACGAGGCGTTCCACTTTCCTCCAGCAGCGATTCCAGCACGATGCGTATCTGCGCGAAGAGAGCGATCATTTCTGCGGTGCTCGTGCTGTCCTCACAACCGCCCCCTTCCCGATTCATCTCAAATAGAGGAAGGGCGCTCAGGAAGGCATCGTTAGGATGGTTGGCTTTCGCCGCCGACAGCAAGGCGTTGTAGGAAGGAATCGTCCGCTTGGCGGAACTGTAGGGATGGGCATCGGCTAAGGCCTTCGTCGTCTCCTCGGCGATGCGAATGAGAGCTTGATCTTTCATCGTCTTGGTCTCCTTGTATGTTAAGATCGGTAGTGCCTAAAACGCAGGCGGACAGGATGGTTTAACGTCGATCTCTGCCTCGCTTCCCCGCGCCGGTCACGATAGCGCGGACGCTGCGCAGGCCGTGAAATATCCGCGACTTGATCGTCCCCTCGGCGCACTGCATCGCCCACGCGATATCCTGGATCGACATGCCGCCGAAGTAGCGCATGATCACCGCCAGACGCTGCTCGTCCGGCAGAGAAGCGATCGCCGCCCGTATCTCCTCCTGTAGGCCCTTGGACAAAAACGCCATCATCGGATCGAAGCGTTCGTCCTGCGCCAGCTCAACCTCCAGCGTGGAAAGGGACAGAAGGGGCGCCTGCTTCTGCCGGGTGAGGTAGCTCCGCGCCAGATTGACGGCGATCTTTTTCAGCCAGGCGGGGAACTGGCCCTGACCCCGGTAGCAGCCGGCATGACGATGGACCCGCGTAAAGACCTCCTGCGTCAAATCCTCGGCCTGCTCCCGGTCGTGCGTGATCGTCGAAAGGAGATTGAAAACCCACCTCCGATGGCGCTGCATCAGCTCGGAGAAGGCGGCCGGATCCCCCTCCGCGATGGCCCGTACCAGGTCGTCATCCGTCCCCTCGCGATACCGCATGAGTCGTCCCTTTCATCCTAAATAACCGGGAAAATACAAGAACGTTCAAAGTCGATAGAATTTTTTTAGCGCCTACCGGCCGGCAAGGAAGAAGTAGCTTCCCCCTCTCCTTCATAATGAGAGGCAGGGGGTGAGGTCTGGGTCGTTCACAGCTCGGCCAAAATTTAGCTCTGGGATGTTCGTGCCGCCAGCCCGTAGAGGGCGGCCAGGGCGATCAGTGCGGATTCGAGAGAAGGAGACACCCGATGTTGCCCGGCGAGATGCGCCAGCAGGCGATACTCGATCCGCTGCAGATCGACGGGAGTCGCGCCCGGCGCGATGCGGGAAGAGAGGGTGCGCGCCACCCGCTCCAGCGCGCGAAGGGTGGCCGCATACTCGCCCTCCGTATAAGCCTGCAGCGCCACCCGCAGCGTGCGCCGGGCAGAGGCGCTCCGGCTGGACCGTTGCATCTCGCCGATCAGCTTTGCCACCAGCTCATCGCGCGCAAAGGCATCTCGCGACAGCAGATGGTAGACGGTCTCTCCCTGCCCCAGCAGCAGGCCGATCGCATGGGCGACCTGCCTGCGGGCGATGGGCGCTTCCAGATCTTCCATCCTATCCAGGAGCGGCAGGAGGGCCTCCCGGTCTTCCAGACGCGCCAGCGCCTCCGCGAGGGCCGGTATCAGCGCGGCAGGCTGGTCGGGATCGGTCAGGAGCGCGCGCAGTGCCTCTTGCGCGCGATGGTTTCCCAGCCGGCCCAGGCTCTCAATAAGCGCCAGGCGCAACCCGGTGGATGTCTCCGGCGCTCGCAGGCGCGCCGCCAGGGCCGGCAGCGCCCGCCGGTCTCCGATCTCTCCCAGCGCATGCACGACGACTTCTGCCAGGCCTCCCGCTGGCTCCTCCGCCAGCACGGCGAGCAGCGCCTCGTCCGCATCGGCGCCACCCAGCCGCCCCAGAGCGCTCGCGGCGACCGCGCGGATACGCACAGAAGGGGTTCCTGTTGGATCGCGCAGCAGCGCGATCAGCGCCGGGTTGGCCTGCCGGTCTCCGATCTGTCCCAGGGCCCGGACCGCCTCCTCGACGACTTCCGGGGACGGATCCCGCAGGGCGGCCAGCAACGGCTCCAGGGAGCGCAACCCTTCGATCTGTCCGAGCGCGCGGGCGGCTTCCCGGCGGACGGCGGCGCTGGGATCGTTGAGCGCCATCTCCAGCTCCCCGGCAGCCAGCAGGTTTCTCTCCTCGGCCAGGGCCTCCGTGGCCTCCATGCGGGCCTGCTCGCTGCCGCCCTGAAGCTGCCGGATATGCCGCAGGGAGCGCGGATGGGCGTGCCGCATCTGGACGAGCGCGGCGCGGGGCGAGAGCGATTCCGGCTCGGAAAACCCTTTGAGCAGCGGCAGCGCGCCGATGCGCAGCAGCGCGGAGAGGAAAAAGGCCGCGTGGAAGTTCAGAAGCGGTAGGCCGAACAGAGTCGCGTGCCAGCCGGCCAGCCCCCGCATGAGTACGCCTCCCAGCAGCGGCGCGATGCCTCCTGCCAGCCCCGTCACCGCCGCCATGCTCGCCACATAGCCGGAGGTGCGCTCGGGTGGGCTGAGGGAGATCAGCAGGTTGAACTGCGTCAGGCTGACCACCGCCCAGAACAGACCGCTGCCAATATTGATCTCCGTCAGCAAGAGCAGCGTCAGCCCCGGATTCCGCGGCGTGGTGAGCATCCACGACAGGGGCAGGCTGAAGACCCCGCACACACCGATCACCAGCAGCGCCCGATTGCCCATCTTGTCGGAGAAATAGCCCCACAGGGGCAGGCAAGCGAGCGTGACCAGGCTCGACAGAGTGGCGAAGATCTGAAGCCACATATAGTCCAGCCGCAGGACCTGCAGGGCGTAGACGTTGAAGAACGGCGCGGCAAAGAACTGGCCGACACCGAAGAGAGTATTGAAGGCCATAAGGCGGCGGAAATTGGCATCCGCGAACGGAGCGCGGTAGTAGGCCAGCACGCCCGCCCACCCGCCGGGACTCTCTGCTGAGGGCGGTATTCGGCGCGGCGGCTCCGGCTGACGCATCAGGCAGGCGAAGGAAGCCAGGCCCGCCAGCACCGCCGCTCCGAACAATGCCCCGAACCCCAGCGTATTCCAGGCGTGCCGCTTGGTCGTCAGGTCCAGAAACTCGGCGGCGGGCAGGCCGACGACCATTCCCACGATTCCGGCGATCCGGTTGCGCCGGGCGAAGTAGCGGCCCCGATTGTCGGGAGGCACCAGGTCCGACATCCAGGAGGTCCAGGCCGGCACAGGAATATTGAGCAAGACGAACGATAGCGTATAAAGCACCAGGAAACCGGCGAGCGCCGCGCTATGGGGCAGAAAGAGAGGCAGCAGCAGAATACCCAGCCAGAGGGTCCGGCCGAGGGTAGCCGTCCAGGCCGTAAATTTTTTGCGCTCCGGCTGCCGCTCGGCCAGGTAAGAGGCGACGATCTGGATGAGGCCCGCCAGGGTGGGAATGGCGGTGATGAGGCCCATCACGAGGTTGTTCGCCCCCAGCCACAGCGCAAATCCGGTCAGGAACGCGCCGGTCGTCAGGGTCGCGTGAATGGTGGAAAAGGAGCCTTCCCACGTCGAGATCCGCAGCCCCTGCAGGATTTCCAGGCGACTCAGCTCGCGCGGCCCGTTTTCCGGCGGTGGGGATGCTTGCGGTTTCTCGAATGGGGTCGGTGACGCCATGCCCTGGTTGCTTTCTTGCCTCATCCTTCTTAAATTATGCACGGAAACACAACCATTTTCGGCGACCAAGCCCCACCACCCATCCCTCCCCAATAAAAGGGCAGGAGAGCTTTCAATTCAAAACCTTCCCCTCTCCTTACAAAGAGGGGGTCGGGGGTGAGGTCTATGGGAGAGGGTGACCTCTGAGGCAGCGAAGGAGGGAATGGAACACCCGCAGAACTTACAACACGGGGTTAAACAGGATGCGTTTTGAGTTTGACACGGCGAACCGAATTCTTTTTGGGCTCGAGACCTGGAAAGAAGCGCCGGCGCTCGCGGTGGAAATGGGCCGGCGGACGCTGGTCGTGACGGGCCGGACAACCGGGCGTGTCCATCCGCTCTGCGACCGGCTTGCCGAGCGCGGCGTCGAATCCACGCTTTTCTCCGTGACCGGCGAGCCGACCGTAGATACCATTCGCCAGGGCGTGCAGGCCGCGCGGGCAGCCGGCTGCGATATGGTTCTTGGCTGCGGAGGCGGCAGCGCCCTCGACGCGGGCAAGGCCATCGCTGCCTTGCTCACCAACGGCGGCGATCCGCTCGACTATCTGGAGATTGTCGGACAGGGCCGCCCCTTGACGCAGCCCTCAGCGCCGTATATCGCCATCCCTACCACCGCTGGTACAGGCGCGGAGGTCACCCGCAATGCCGTGTTAGGCGTGCCCGAGCAGCAGGTCAAAGTCAGCCTGCGCAGCCTTTCTATGCTGCCCCGCGTGGCCATCGTCGATCCCACCCTCACACTCGGCCTGCCTCCGGAAGTGACGGCCCGTACCGGCATGGATGCGCTCACCCAGGTCATTGAGCCGTTCGTCTCGCATCGCGCCAACCCATTCACGGATGCCTTCTGCCGGGAGGGACTGTGCCGCGCGGCCCGCTCGCTGCTGCAAGCCTACCGGCACGGCGACGACGTGCAGGCGCGAGAGGACATGGCTCTCGCCAGCCTGTGCGGGGGGCTGGCGTTGGCGAATGCGGGACTGGGGGCCGTGCATGGCTTTGCCGGTCCCTTCGGCGGGATGTTCGAGGCTCCGCACGGCGCCCTCTGTGCCGCCCTCCTGCCTCACGTGATGGCAATCAACATCCGGGCGTTGGAGCAGCGGCAGCCGGAGAGCGAGGCGCTGCGCCGCTATGCCGAGATCGCCCAGATTCTGACGGGCGATCCTGCGGCGACCGCACAGGACGGCGCGGCCTGGATAAAGACATTGTGCGCCGCGCTCTCCATTCCTTCCCTATCTGCCTATGGCCTTACGCCGGACGCCTTCCCCACCCTGACCGCCAAAGCGGCCCGCGCCAACTCCATGCAGGGCAACCCGCTCCCACTCACAGAATCGGAGCTTTTCGAGATCCTCTCCAAAAGCGGAGGAAGGTGACCGTGTGAGAAAAACAAAATTCCCCCTCTCCTTACGAAGGAGAGGCAGGGCCGCAAGGCCCGTGGTGAGTGGGGGTGAGGTCTTCTGCCGGGTGTTTTCAACACCCGGCAAGAGAGGGGTGAGGTCTACTCAGCTTTTTCGGAACTGCAGGCTGGCCGAGTTGATGCAGTAGCGCATGCCGGTCGGCTCAGGTCCATCCTCGAACACGTGTCCCAGGTGCCCGCCGCAGCGGCTGCACAAGACCTCGATACGATGCATCCCGTGACTGAAATCGTCCCGCGTCTCCACCTTGCCGCTGTCCAGGGCATCGTAGAAACTGGGCCAGCCGCAGCCAGAGTCGAACTTGGTCTCCGAGCGGAACAGATCCTGCCCACAGCCCGCGCACACGTACGTGCCGTCTTCCTTCTGATTCCAGTACTTGCCGGTGAAAGGCGCCTCGGTCCCTTTCTGCCGCAGGATGCGATACTGCTCAGGAGTAAGTGCCTCTTTCCACTCTTGTTCCGACTTGACTACTTTATCGTTGCTCATAAAGCTCGCCTCTTTCTTCTGTCTGAATCACGGATAATCCCGGATGACACGGAGGGACACGGATACTCTGTAGGTCTGTGGTTACGGTACATATAGGCACGCCGGTAGGAGCGTCTTTATCCGTGAAATCTGTGCCATCCGTGGCAATCCGTGATTCAGACGATCCGTGATCCCATTTACATATACTCCTCCTTACGCCCAATCATTCGATAGGCTCGCAAAGCGATATTCCAGCATTAGTACCTGCAAGGTATCTTTTGCAGGTATGGAAGTAAGGTACTGGAGGAACTGTCAGAGTCGCATCGACGAAGGCAAACCTCCCGAAGGAATGGGATACAAAATCATAGACTTGTGCTTCGCGCAGCATTGCCGAGCATGGTCGCCAGGCCGCCCGCTATGACGTTCAGGATGAACCAATGAAAGTCTGCCCTGTTTGCCATAAAAAAGTGCCGAATGCCGCATCCGTCTGCCCGCACTGCACGATGTACGACTGGCCCGTCGCTGCCGGAGGGCGGGCTCGGGTTGAGTCGTCGCCCGATACGGCGATCTCGCTGTCCCGGCTGCTGGCGCTGTTGCTGGTAATGCTCTTCATCGTCGTCGGCATGGTGGCATACGCCTACACCATTATCGGCATGTCTCCCTATCGGATCGTCAGCCCCTTTCCCCTGCGCGTAGAGCGCATTAAGCCGCAGTCACGCTCGTACTCTCCCTGAAACACCAGCAAAAAGCAGCCGGGAGGATTTTTCCTCCCGGCTGCCGTTCTTGGCGCTATTGTGAATGCCGAGGACAGGACTTGAACCTGCAAGCCTTTCGGGCATACGCACCTCAAGCGTACGTGTCTGCCAATTCCACCACCTCGGCGTCTCTTCCATCCGGAGCCGCGGGGCGATCCGGAGATTGCCCCGCGGCGCGGCTTTCTCCATTCGCGGCGCAGTAGGGATACGGGGAATCGAACCCCGGTTTGAGGACTGAAAATCCCCCGTCCTAACCTCTGGACGATATCCCCACGAAGGTTTTGCATTCCGAATGGCACTCCTATTATATACGCGGTTTAGCCCCTTGTCAAGAGCGAAACGGTCGTTTGACCGCTTCCTCCGGCAGGGAATACACGCCGGCGCGTCGAACTGCCTGCCATGCCTGTTCCCGAACATGCGACCTTGAGGGGAGAGCCGATATGCCTGATATGCTCGTTCAGCTTCTGAAGCTGCCGCCGGTCGAGCCGCTGATCGCCGAGCTGCGCGCCCAGGGCGTCGTGATCCGGCGGGCGCACTCGTTCGAGATGACGGCGGTACGGGAGTTCATTCAAAAGCATTTTAGCGTCGGGTGGGCGGACGAGGTGACGCCCTGTTACAGCCGCCAGCCGTCCTCGCTCTACATCGCCATCCGGCAGGGCAAGGTGATCGGATTCGGGGCCTTCGAGGCGACCGCCCGCGCCTTCTTCGGGCCGACCGGCGTCATGGAGGCGGAGCGCGGCAAAGACATCGGCAAGGCGCTGCTGCTGGCCTGTCTCTGGGGGCTGCGTGAGATGGGCTATGTCTACGGCATCATCGGCGGCGCCGGCCCCACCGGCTTTTATGAGAAGGTGGCCGGCGCGACCGTCATTCCGGACAGCACGCCCGGCATCTACGCCGATATGCTGAAGGGCTAAAACGGCATCAGACGCGGCGTGAAGGCGGTAGAGTCGGTCGTGATGTCGAAGTCCTTGCTGAGATGGTACTTGCTGCAAACGTCCGTCAGCGCGTCATCTGCCGATTTGGCGCTCTCGTCCGCCTCCTGGGAGGCCTTGCCTTCCATGTGGGTCAGATCGTTGACCGCCGTGGAGGGGTTGCTGAACGCCTTTTGCACGGCATTCTTGATCTGCTGGAACTCGCCCTGAATCTTGCCCAGATGATCGTAGTATTTATCGTGCAGATCCTGACAGCTCGCAGGCGGCACGCGCTGGTTGAACTCCGCCGTCAGTGCGTCCCATGCTTCGGGGAAATTAGAGCTATCTTTCTGAATATCGGCCAGGAACTGGTCCTGACTCTCTTCGTTCTCGACCGCGGCCGCCTCCTTGCCCAGTAAGCCGGCATAGTTGGTCAGCGCGGAGGCCAGCTCATCCTTGATGAGCTTCTGCTTCTGGGCCTCGATCTTCTTGACGAACTTGAGGTAGTCGTCCACGTCGGCGTTGTTCTGCGTCGGGCCGGGAGCCTGCACCATCGGCGTGTTTTGCGCTGCGCCAGGCGCCTGGACCAGTCCGTTCCCGCTGCCGGCGCCAGGGGCCTGCACCATCGTGCCGCTGCTCGACTTGCCCGGCTTCTGCGTCATCTGGCCCCGGAAAGCCAGCAGTCCCGCCCCGGCCGCCAGCAGGATCAGCAGGGCGCCGGCCAGGTAGGCGATACGGTTATTCGAGCGGGGGACGGTCCGAGGCATGGACGCAGCCGTCCCGCCCGAAGTGGCTGCCGCGCCCTTGACAGGAGCGCCGCACCGCAGGCAGAACTGCGATTGACTCGGTATCTCCGCGGAACAACGTGCGCATTTCATAGCCGTTTTCTCCTCTACGAAGCCTCGTGGCAATCCGGCGGAACGACGATTATGCCGCTTGTCTTCCTATGCAAAATATACCATTCTCGCCAAAAACTTGCAAGTGGCAGGTCGCCAGATGAACGCTGCGGATAGAGATTCGGCAAAACAAGGAAATTGACTGAAACCGCGAGGCGGTCTATTCTGTCTATGTAGATGATCGGCAGCCGAGAAGGACCGCTTTCCGAACCCAGGGGCAGGCTTTTCACAGCCCGTCGTCTCCCAGGCAAGGAGTGAACCGGCCAGGATGGCCTTCGATTTTCATGCGGACCCTAAAAATACCTACAACTGCATACGCGGATATCCAATACTACCAGTACCAGACGGCGGCAGGCGCCTGCCCGACGTGACCGGTCCTGCGGCTTCGGCCGCGCCCGGCGAACGTCCCGCCCGCCCTGGCTTTCTGGTCTGGAGCGGGATTTTTATTGCCGGCCGATTTCCGGTTTTGCCGGCAAGAGCGTAGTCGCTCTTATAGATTAGGATGATACGGGAAACAGTCAAGGAGCGGCCGGCTCACGCAGGGTGAGCAGCCGCCAGCGCAAGAAAGAAATGAGGTGCTGCTGTGCAGGCAATGATGGAGTGTCGCGGGCGAGCGAGGAGAGAGTGTATCGTTACGGAGGCGGTGGTGCGGGAGCGGACGACGCCCGACCTGCTGCGCGAGTACGAGCAGGCGGCGGCGGTAGAGCGGCTGGTGCGGCTGCTGGAGTCGCAAGCGCCGAGCGCGCGGCGGCCTCGCGCCGGCCAGCCCGATCGCCGGCACGATCGGCTGCATCAGTTGGCCCGGCTGCGGGAGGCGCGGGCGGCCTACGTCCTGGCGACCGGAGGGGGCATGCAGCGCGTCGGACCGGGCGCCTGGATACGCCGCCGGCGCTGCTGCTGAGATGTCCAACAGCAAGCGGGGGTGAGAGCGATCTCACCCCCGCCTTTGTTTTGTGCTTCTTTTTATTCCCTTTCTCCTTACGAAGGAGAGGCAGGGCCGCAAGGCCCGTGGTGAGGAGGCGGGGAGGTTTCTAACCTCCGCTTAGAATCCGCCCGGCAGGGCAGCGACGCAGGAGCGGGGGCTTTGCCGCCTGCCAGACGGGTCGTTCACGGCCCGGCTAAATAGCCCCGTGGTGAGGAGGGGGTGAGGTCGGCTCTTAGGGCTTACCGCCGAGTCCGCTGCCGGCATTGCCCAGTATGGTCCCGCCGCCGAAGAGCCCGCCCCCGTTTCCGGCGCCGATGCCCGACACGCCCCATTGGTTTCTGAGCGCGCCTTCGTCGATGATTCCGAAGCTATTGAAGCCCATGTAGACCGCCCGGCCGCCCAGCAGTTGAGCCAGCGCGCCGGCATCCACAAAGTTCACCTGGATCTTCTCATAGCGGGGCAGAGACGTCTGCTCCGGTGTCTTCTGTCCGGTCAGGGCCGTCGCGACGGTCTGGACTTGCTCTTTGCGCCGGGAAAATACATAGACGCCCTGCTCTTCCTGATACTCTGCAGGCACGCTGCTCACTTTCATCAGCATGTCCAGCGCAGTATCCAGCCGGACGTCCGTCAGGTGCGCCGTTACCCGCGCGGCTCCCAAAGCGTTATCGAGGGTATAACTGGCGTGGACGCTGTTCATTAACTGCCGGATGGCCGCGGTCAGGGCGATATCTTCAAAGTCGATGGTCACGCGCTTATCCGCCAGACTCGTCGCGCTCGACGTGTTGTTGGACGAGCCGGTCCCCTGCGCGCCTGCCGCCATCGGAGCTATTCCCAACCCCACCGCCAGGACAACCGCTCCGAAGAAAAGACATTTTCGTCGCCGCATCTTATCGCCTCCCTCACTCTCCACGCGAGGTTGATTACCACTATTTAGACGCTGCTTATAGCTTAAATGTTACCGCAACCCCCTTAATCCCCCTCGCCCCTTGTGAGAGAGGCAGCACCGCAAGGCCCGTGGTGAGGGGGGCTTTACTGCGTCCAGCCGAGGCGGCCGTTGATGGAGATGCTGTAGTAGGCCTGGCGGTTGACCATGGCCAGGGTCGCCCAGATGGTTTCCGCCAGGAACTCGGCCAGAATGATGCCCAGCGCCACCTGATGCAGCTTGTCGTGTCCCTTCAGGCCGTAATAGCGCTCCACGAACAGCTTGACGAGCCAAACGATCACCAGCCCGAACCAGAAGTAGTCCAGGCCAAAGTTCATCGCCAGGGCATAGCCGGCCGGATGCAGCGGGAAGGCAGGCACGCGGAAGCGGATGAAGTCGAGCAGCAGCACGACCGCAAAGCCGATCACCACGAACAGGATGGCGACGATGTTGGGCGGGTGATGCTGGTTGACGAACTGGGAGACTGTGTCCGCGGTGTCGCCGCCGGACTGCTGCGCGCCCCACCGGTAGCCCAGGTAGATGTAGACCAGATGGCCCAGCACGCTGCCGATGATGGTGGCGATCAGGAGGGCGACGAAGAGCGCCCGCTGGTTGATGCGCGCGGTCTCGCCCATCTTCATCGCCTCCAACTGATGCGGCATGGGGTGCGTGCGGTGGATGCGGTTATACATGAAGAAGGTCGTCACGACCCGGCTGATACCCGCCTCCGGCAGAGCCTGCGTGCCCACGAAATCCACCAGCATCTGATTCGGTCCCATGAAGGCCATTTCGTGCGACGGAGCGCCCAACTGCGCCCGCAGCCGCGTCAAGGCGACGCTGAAGGCCAGAAAGAGCAGCGTCTCGAACGCCACCATCCAGAGCGGGATGCCGATCAGAAGGCTGATATACCCGATGCCGGCCAGGCTGAGGAGCAGGCCCAGAAAGGCGATCCGGTGCGGCACGCCGCGCTCTCCGGTCGCGCCGCCCCGGAGGATCTGCTGCCAGACCTCCTTGAGATAGTGGCGCGCGACCCAGGCCGCCGTGACGAACAGAGCCAGGAACGCGCCCCAGGACTGTTCGCTGAAGTAGGGCGGGCCGGGCACCAGGCCGCCGCCGCCGAACACGCCCGCGCTGTCTGTGTAGCCGATGGCGTAGGTAAAAATCTGCTCGAACTTGCGGAAGAAGAAGAAAAAGATCGCCGAGAAGAGCAGGTCGGTCGGCATGAAAAAGCCGATGACCGACATATAAGGAAAGATCCCGATGGGCGTCCACCCGATGGCGCTATAGGGCGGGTTGGGCAGCCACTGCTGCACGTCGCCCATGAAGCGCACGTTGATGGAGGGCACGCTCGGATACAGAAAGTGGAACCCGTTGAGGATGTCGATGGCGAACATGAGCAGGAAGGCGATCACGAAGAAGCGGCTCTTCCACATCGGCGTCCGCCCCGCTCCCGTCTGCACGATCGCCATGGGCAGTTGAATGATCGGGAAGGCCAGCCGTTCGCGGTTGGTCCACTCGTCGCGCATCAGGCTATTGATGCATAGCATTGCCAGGCAGATCAGAGTCACCAGCACCGTCCAGGAGGCGATATAGATCCACCAGAGATGCAGATGGGAGAGGAAATAGGAAAAGTGGTAGCCGCCGTTGGCATAGTCCTTGAACTTGTCGGCATCCTTGACCGGGATGAAAAACCAGGGATTGGTGTACGGATTGATGTACTGATCGAAGTGGGTGTCCTGTTTGTGGTAGAGCGCATACGAGTGGATGTACGGATTGATGACGCTCATCCACTCGGCGCAGATGGCCCCGAGAACCGTTTGCATGCCATAGAAGATGATCAGCTCGCCCTCGGAGAGCGCATACCGGGGCGCGAGGCGGCGGACGACCAGGTTCGCCATCGCGACGAAGAAGGTCATGATGACCGGCGGGACCATCAAGGAGAAGATGACGTCGACGCCCTGGTCTACGGTCCAGTAGGCGGTGATGGGGGCCAGGAGCAGAGCGAGCAGCATGACACGAATGCTGAACCAGTGTCTGCGCTCCGGGCGAGTCGGTGTGGGGATCGGAGCAGGGTCAGGCGACATCGACGGACTTACGGCCAAGAACGGTCTCCCTCAGGGAAGTTGGCCGCCGTCTCAGGCGGCCCGTAGAGTTTTCGCAATACCGTTCCGGGATTCCTGCTTCACGCGCTTTGTTGGTGGGGGAGATCCGTTTTTGTGGGAATACAGCGGCTTGCCGCCGCTTTCTCCTGGCTTTCCCGCCCGCAGGGCGGTTGTCCGCTTCCATAAAGTTCCCCTCTCCTTCGTAAGCAGAGGGGATAGGCGCAGCCGCGGGAGGTGAGGTCTTTCCGTCCGCAGGACGGTTGGCCGTAGGCCCTCCAGACGGGTATTTCAATGCCCGGCTATACGGGCCGTGAACGGCCCGGATAACACGGCCCGGCTATACGGGTCATTCATGGCCCGGCTAAGAAGCCTTAGAGGAGAGCGTAGGGACGGACGCGGCCGGCGAGATCAGGATGCGTGTCAAGAAGGCGCCGCTAGGGCTGCCGGAAGGCTTCTCGGTACGCCTGCAGGACGGTTGCCGGGTCGCCATCCATTTCCATTACGCCCTGGTTGAGCCAGATCACCCGGTCGGCAATCTCGCTCACCGTATGAAGGTCGTGAGAGACGAACACAATGGTAATACCACGCTCCTGCATCTGGCGGATACGCTGTTCGCACTTCTTGCGGAAGGCCTCATCGCCGACGGCCAGCACCTCATCGACCAGCATGATATCCGGGTCGGTATGCACGGCGACGGCGAAACCCAACCGCAATTTGGCGCCCTCGTTCCAGCCGCGCATCGGCGTATCCACCTTCCCGCCCAGCTCCGAGAACGCAATGATCTCGTCCATCCGGGCGGTGATCTCTTTGGCCGTGTAGCCCAGCAAAGAGCCATAAAAGACGATGTTCTCCAGGCCGTCCAGCTCGGGATGAAATCCCGTCCCCAGCTCCAGCAGCGGGGCGACCCGCGCCCGGCCCCCTTCCTTGCCGAAAAGCTGCACCGTTCCCGTATTGGGCCGATAGACGCGAGCCAGGATACTCAGGAGCGTGGACTTGCCCGACCCGTTCCTGCCGATGACCGCCAGCGTCTGTCCGTGGGGGACGCGGAACGAAATGTCCTTCAGGGCCGTGAACTCCTCAATATGAGGAGGCCGCAGAATGCCCAGCATCTTCTGCTTGATCGATCCATGATGAACGAGCCGGAAGTGCTTGCCGACCTGAGAGACGATAATGGCGTCGTGGCCGGAGAGGTCTCCCGCCGCCGGCTGCGCCCGAGGAGCCAGACTTACCATATTCGATAGACTCCCAAAATGGCGCTCCGCAGATCGTTTGGATAAACCCGATACAACCGCATGACCGTGATGACACGCCTCCTTGATAACCAATACGTTTTTCCCTGATTACTATAATGGATACCGGGCGAGATGTCAAGTCAAAACCGGCGATTCAAAGCAGAGGCACAAGAGAGCAACACCGTTTCCCCTCTCCTTCGTAAGGAGAGGGCTCAGGGGGTGAGGTCTATGGAGATGAGGTCTTACGGCGCAAACAGATTCAATTGGTGTGCCTTCAGATAAGCCAGTTTCTCATCCATGTGGCTCAGCTCCGGGTGCGGATCCATCGTCAGGTGCGCCATTTTCCCCGCTAGTCCCACGCTTCCCGTCTGCTTGTAAGCAGTGATCCAATCGGCCCGCCCGCGCTGCCAGACCTCCATGACGTACTGTTCGCGTCCTGGTATATCCCGCCCCACGTAGGCCAGCCAGAAAAGGACCCCTACCCCGCACAGACGCAGACTCCAATGTGGCAGCGCCAGCGCCGCCAGGTACAGCCCGACCATACCGGGCGTTACCAGGCACAGATAGCGCGAGGTCTGCGCGTACTCGGTCCCGTTGGCGACGCGGCCGTACGCGCACTCCAGGGCGAAGAGCAAGGTAAATCCGGTAAACAAGCAGATCAACAGGCTTTCCGGCTTCTCCTCACGGATCCAGCGCGCTCCGTGAGCCAGGCAGGCCGCCACCATCGCGGCCAACAGCAGGTAGCCGAACGCCAGATCGGCCTTAAAGAAGTAGGCGAACAGCGTCGCCATGAAGCGCGCCATCGGCCAGGGCTCAAAACGTCCCTGGACCTGTCCGAACGCATAACCGATCAGAAACGAGCCATCCGTCAGCAGGACCGCGATCAAGGCTCCCAGCGCGGCCCGCATCTCCTTCTTTCCGCGCAGCCGCCATATTTCTATCGCCAGCAGAATCGGGTTCAACAGCCCCAGAAACAGGGCAAAGCCGGTATAGACGGCCGCCACGTTCAATATCGCGACCACACGATAGCGCCAGACGCGCTTCGGGATCAGCCAGGCGCCGCCCGTCAGCATGACCAGTAACAACGGCATCACGCTGTGGGCCACGTGGGAGCCTATCGTCACGCTCTCCCAGATCCCCAGATTGCAAAACAGCAAAGGCAGCAGCAGATCCGACCACTGCAGCCTCCCGGCCAATCGGTACCGCAGAACAATGGCGACCCCCATCGCCAGCGCCACCAGGCCGACCATCGCAAAATCCACCGCCCGCGTATTCCATCGGGTCAGAGTATAGACCGCCCACTCGAATAACAGACCGATCCCCTCCCGATGCGGTCCATGCTGCCAGCGAAACACCACGAGCGGGTTGGCATGCCGGAACAGCGGCGTGGTATAGTCCCAGGCGTCTCCAAAAAGGCAGTTGATCGCGTGCTCGGAGACAAACTTGCCCAGGCGATACGCCCAGCCGAACGCAAAGAGCAGCACGCCCAGCCAGGCGTACTTTTCCACCGTATCCAGCAGCTCCTGGACGACAGACTTGGTGCCCTCCGTCCGTTTTGTCGAAGAAACAGAGCCCATTCCGCTCCAAAATCTCCCCTCTCCTTACGAAGGAGAGGGGTAGGGGGTGAGGTTTATGGGGTTGAGGTCTCACCCGGTCAACATTCGCCGGGCACGCTCCAGGTCCTCGGGCGTATCCACGCCGACCGGCGCCTGCTCCACACGGACCATCCGTATTCGATAGCCGTGCTCCAGCGCGCGCAGTTGCTCCAGAGATTCGGTGCGCTCCAGCGGCGACGGTGGCAGGGAGGCAAAGACCGCCAGAAAGCTGCGCCGGTAAGCATAGAGGCCGATGTGCTGCATCACCGGCGCCGGCCCATCCGGATTACGCGGAAACGGCACGCGGGCGCGGGAGAAATAGAGCGCGTCGCCGTTGAGCGCCGGTACGACCTTGACACAGGCGGGATTATCACGGTCCTCCGGCGGACAGGGACACATCAGGCTGGTCATCGGCAGCGAGGGATCGGCCAGCAGCGGCGCAACGGCCGCCGAGATCGACTCCGGCTCCAGCAGCGGCTCGTCGCCCTGAATATTGACTACGACATCATTCGCATCCAGACCCAGGTGGACGGCGGCTTCGGCCACGCGATCCGTGCCGGACCGGTGTTCCGGCGAGGTCATCACCGCCCACCCGCCGAACGCTTCCACGGCGCGGGCGATCTCCGCGTCCGGCGTAGCGACCACGGCTTCCGTCAGGCCCGGCGCGCGGCGGGCACGCTCCCAGACGTGCTGGATCATAGGTCGTCCCGCGATCTCCACCAGCGGCTTGTTCGGCAGGCGCGTAGCCGCCAGCCGCGCCGGAATCACCCCCACGACACGCAGCCCAGATTTTATATTCATTTCCGATGGAATACTCATGCCTTCTCCCCGATACAGTTCGCGGCCAACGCCCCAATTCCTGCCGTGTTATCGTGCAGGAACAAACAGCGCTCTTTAAGAATATAACGAGAACATTCGGATCCGCCTCATCCCAATGTCTCCATGCGTTCCAGGGAGAGCCTCTTGCGCGTCGCATTTTCCTGCATCGTCGATAACAGACCGCTTTTCGCGTATCAGGCGCATCTATGGGTGTCCACGCTTCTTCACCGCGCGAACAGAGATCCGCAGGAAATCCTCGTGCATCTGACAGAAGCCTGCGACCCGGAATTTGAAAGATTCTTCTCTCAGGCCGGCATCACCACGGTCCGGGTGCCCGCCTTCGATCCCCGCCATCCTCACTCGAACAAACTGGCGCAGCTCAACACCGGACGGCTGCAGGAAGCGGATCTCGTCGTCCTGAGCGATTGCGACGTCGCCTTCTGCCACGACATCCCCGAGATTCTGGCCGATACGGAAGCCGTCCGCGCCAAACCGGTCGATAATAGCAATCTCAGCCCGGAGCAGTGGAAAGCGATCTACGCGCAGGCAGGCTTTCCCCCGCCCGAATTGACCGCCGCCGCAACCGTCGATCGCCAGCCCATCCCACCCCTCTACCTCAATGGCGGCCTCTACGTCTTGCCGCAAAAAATCTTTGAATCGCTCCGGACCGTCTGGCCGAAATGGAACCGCTGGATGCTCGATCGCAGCGCCCTCCTCGAACCCTTCGCCGTCTACGCCGATCAAGTCTCCTTTGCGCTCAGCCTGCAGGAGATCGGCTGCCCGGTGCATCCTCTCTCCATGACCTATAACTGCCCCACGCACCTGCCTTTTCCGGAAGGCTTCCGGATCGAAGAGCCGCCGAAGGTGCTTCACTATCACAGCCATCTCACCAGCAGCGGACTTCTCCTGCCGACCACCCTCGAAGCGGTAAACCGATCGATCGAGACCGTCAATAACCTCATTCGAGAAGAGCGCAAGAAGCGTTTTGACAACTATGTCTTCTGGCAATTCCGCTACGCCTTCGCGCCGGATGCCGGCTCCGGTGAAGGTTCGCGCGGCGACAACCTGCTCGTCAAGCGCAATCTGCTCCGAACGGAGATCAAACGATTGTGCCCGCAGTCGATCTTAGACGTCGGCTGCGGCGACCTTCAGATCGTCGGCCCGATGGTCGTCATCGACAACTATACCGGCGTGGACATCAGCGCCAGCGCCATTGAGCGGGCGCGGCAAATCCGGCCCGAATGGTCGTTTCTGGTCGGCGACGTCACCACGCTGGAAATCGAGCCGCGCGATCTTGTCCTCTGCCTGGACGTGGTCATCCATCAGCCGACTGCCGATCTCTACGAACGATTTTGCCGGCGGCTGCTGGAGCTAAGCCGGCATCATCTCATCGTGGCCGGGTATAATCAGCCGCCCTGGTTTACTTCCGAGATCACCTTCTACTATGAGCCTCTCTCCGAGACCCTCAAACGTCTCGGCAGCGAGGGTTTCCTGCAGATCATCGGCGGCTATCGGGATACGACCGTGTTGCTGTGGACCCGGCCGGGAGCGCCCGAGCCGCTCTCCTACGCCCAGGCGACAGCGCCTCCGCCGCCACCTCCGTCCCCACTGTGGAGACGCGCCCTGCGGCGGGTCCGCAGAATCCTCGGAGGGCCTGCTCGCCGCCAATAGCGCGCTCCGGCAAGAGAGTAAGGAGAACCGATCGCCATGCCCGGTCCGAATGTGCTCGTCTTCTTCACCGACCAGCAGCGCCACGATACCACCGGCATGCACGGCTGTCCGCTGGATCTGACGCCTAACTTCGACCGCATGGCCGCTCAGGGCACGCATCTGTTCCATTCTTATACCTGCCAGCCTGTCTGTGGTCCCGCTCGCTCCTGCCTGCAGACCGGACTCTACACCACCCAGACCGGATGCTACCGCAACGGCATCGCCCTACCCTCCGATACCAAAACGCTGGCTCACTATTTCAACGAAGCGGGCTACCATACCGGCTACATCGGCAAATGGCATCTGGCCGGTCCGC
>Ga0070739_10003576_pt1 | contig 19185 bp, 17 predicted proteins | sample Coa_R1_7_FD_66445 | JGI IMG/M metagenome (GOLD analysis project Ga0070739, IMG submission 66445) | Surface soil microbial communities from Centralia Pennsylvania, which are recovering from an underground coalmine fire - Coalmine... | ecosystem: Environmental > Terrestrial > Soil > Unclassified ... | reverse complement strand
GATGCAGGCGGTCGGCCGCGTCGGCGGCGAGGTCGTCGAGGAGGTGCGGCGCCAGTTCCGCGAGCACCCGGGGATCATGGAGGGCACCGAGCGGCCGCAGTACGGGCCGGCGATCGACATCGTCACCAGCTCGGCCATCCGCTCGATGATCCTCCCGGCGATCGTGCCGATCGCCTTCCCGATCATCGTCGGCGTGATCAACGCGCAGATGCTCGGCGGCCTGCTGATCGGGACGATCGTGACCGGTCTCTTCCTCGCGATCGCGATGACCTCCGGCGGCGGCGCGTGGGACAACGCGAAGAAGCTGATCGAGGACGGGCTCTACGGCGGCAAGGGCTCCGAGGCCCACGCGGCCGCGGTCACCGGCGACACGGTCGGCGACCCGTACAAGGACACCGCCGGTCCGGCGATCAACCCCATGATCAAGATCACGAACATCGTCGCGATCCTGATCATCCCGATCATCATCTCGATCCACGGCTAGTCCGGCTCCCGGGCCGGGAGTACCGTTTCCCCTGTGAAGCGGTTCGCTCCCGGCCTGGCGAGCATCGCCGCCGTCGCGCTGATCACCGGCGCGATCGAGCTCCTGCAGGGGCACGTGCCGGTGCTCAGCCTCGCAGTCCTCTACCTGCTCGCGATCATCCCGATCGCCGTCGGCTGGGGCACGCCGTACGCGGTTGGCGTGGCGCTCCTGAGCATGCTCTGCTTCAACTTCTTCTTCCTGCCGCCCCTCTACACGCTGACCCTGCAGGACACGCGGAACTGGTTCGCCCTGCTGGTCTTCCTCGTCACCGCAGTCGTCGTCAGTGAGCTCGCCACGCGGTCGAGGCGGCGGGCCATGGAGGCCGAGGACGCCCTCAACGCCCTGCGCGGGCTCACCGCCGAGCGGGAGCGGCTGGCGCAGGAAGCGCTCGAGGCCGAGGCGCTGCGCCGCAGCGACGCGATGAAGACCGCGCTGCTCCGGGCGGTGAGCCACGACCTGCGCTCCCCGTTGATGGCGATCCTGACCGCGGCCGGCGCGCTCGCCCACGGCGAGCTCTCCCTCGGGGCCGACGACCGGCACGAGCTGACGGAGACGATCCTCGGCGAGGCGGAGCGGCTCGACCGGCTCGTCACGAACCTGCTCGACCTCTCGCGGCTGCAGGCCGGCGCGGCCGCACCCGAGCGGCGCGACTGGGAGATCGAGGACGTCGTGCTCGAGGCGCTGGACGGGCTCGGCGCGGGAGACCGTGTCGAGGTCGTCCTGCCCGACGAGTCGCCGCTCGTGCACGTCGACCCACACCAGGTGGAGCGCGTCGTCGCGAACCTCGTCGAGAACGCGCTCCGCTACTCGCCCGCGGACGAGCCGGTCCGCGTCCACGTTCGCGAGGTGGGAGGCGAGGTGCTCGTGCGGGTCGTCGATCACGGGCCGGGGGTCGGAGCCGCCGACGCCGGCAGGATCTTCGAGCCGTTTCAGCGAGGCAGCCGGAAGGAGACGACCCATGGCGCCGGGCTCGGGCTGGCGATCGCGCGTGGCTTCGCCGAGGCGAACGGCGGCCGCGTGTGGGTCGAGTCGCACGCCGGCCAGGGGGCGACGTTCACGCTCGCCCTGCCCGCAGTCCGGGCGCACGTCGCGGTCGAGGCATGAGCGGCCCGCGCGTGCTCGTCGTCGACGACGAGCGGCAGATCCTCCGTGCGCTGCAAACGAGCCTCCGCGGCGCCGGCTACGACGTCGACACCGCCGAGACGGCCGAGACCGCTCTCGCGGCCGCCGCGCTGCGACCGCCCGAAGCGGTGATCCTCGACCTCGTCCTCCCGGACGGCACGGGCACCGACGTGGCACGGGAGCTGCGCGCCTGGAGCAGCGCGCCGATCATCGTCCTCTCGGCCGTCGGCGAGGAGCGGGAGAAGGTCGCCGCGCTCGACGCCGGCGCGGACGACTACGTGACGAAGCCGGTCGGGATCGACGAGCTGCTCGCCCGCCTGCGCGCCGTGCTCCGGCGCAGGGCGCCGCTGGCCGACCCGGTGGTCGAGGTGGGGGAGCTCGTCGTCGACCTGTCGAAGCGGGCCGTGACCGTCGCCGGGCAGCCCGTCCACCTGACGCCGCACCAGTTCGAGCTGCTGCGCACCTTCGCGCTCAACGTCGGCAAGCTCCTCACCAGGCGGCAGCTCTTGCAGGAGGTCTGGGGCCCGGGCTACACGGACGCGGCCAACCTGCTACAGGTGAACGTCTCGCAGCTACGCCGCAAGATCGAGCCCGACCGGGCCCGTCCGCGCTACCTGCTGACCGAGACCGGCGCCGGCTACCGGCTCGTCGATCCGACGGGCTAGGCCTTAAGGAAATCCTCAGGTCGCCCGCGGGAACCGTCAGGCGGCCTTCAGCGCCGTGTCCCTAGCGTCGTCTGCATGGACGACATCTACGCGCTGTTGATCGCGGCCGGCTGCTTCGCCGTCGTCTTCATCCTCCTGCGGGCGCTGGAGAAGGTGTGAGCGCCGGCGACGCGTTCGGGCTGGCGCTCTCACTCGCCGTGCTCGTCTACCTCGTGTACGCGCTCTTCCGCGGGGAGCGGCTGTAGTGGGACAGGGCGCGGGCCAGATCCTCGTCTACGCGGCGGTGCTCGTCGCGGCGAGCTATCCGCTCGGCATCTGGATGGCGCGCGTCTACACGCGCGAGCGCGGCGACGTCGTGGAGCGCGGCTTCCTCCGCCTGCTCGGCCGCGATGCCGCGTCCGACCAGACCTGGAAGCAGTACGGCCTCTCGGTGCTGGTCTTCTCGATCGCCTTCAGCGTCTTCCTCTACGGGCTGCTGCGGCTCCAGGGACACCTCTTCCTCAACCCGGACCACCTGCCGGCGGTGCCCTGGGCGGTGGCGCTGAACACGACCGCGAGCTTCGTCACGAACACGAACTGGCAGTACTACGGCGGCGAGACGACGATGTCGTACCTCAGCCAGATGGCCGGGCTGGCGGTGCAGCAGTTCGTCTCGGCGGGGGTCGGCCTGGCGGTGCTCGCGGCGGTGATCCGCGGGATCGCACGCCGGGGCGGCGGCGCCGGGCTCGGCAACTTCTGGCGCGACCTGTACCGCTCGATCGTCTTCGTCCTGCTGCCGCTCTCCCTCGTGCTCGCGGTCGTCCTGATCTGGCAGGGCGTGCCGCAGACCTTCCACGCGCACGCGACGGCGACGACGCTGCAGGGCGCGCACCAGACGATCGCCCGCGGGCCGGTCGCGTCGATGATCGCGATCAAGCAGCTCGGGACGAACGGAGGCGGCTACTACAACTCGAACTCGGCCGTCCCGTTCGAGAATCCGACGCCGCTCTCGAACTTTCTCGAGGTGCTGGCGATCCTGCTGATCCCGTTCGCGCAGGTCGTGATGTTCGGGCGGATGGCGCTCGCGCGACGGCATGCGTGGGTGCTCTACGCGGTCTGCTGCACGATCTTCGCGGCCGGCGTCGCGGTCGCGTTCCCCGCCGAGCAGCACGGATCGCAGGTGCTGCGCGACTCGGGTGTCGACATCACGCAGACGGCGCAGCAGTCGGGCGGGAACATGACCGACAAGGAGATCCGCTTCGGGATCGCCAACACAGCACTCTGGGCCACGGCCACGACGGACGTCTCCAACGGCTCGGTCGACGGCGGCCACGACGCGCTCACCCCGGCGGCCGGCGCAGTCCCCCTCGTGAACATGTTTCTCGGCGAGGTGGAGCCGGGCGGGGTCGGCTCCGGCCTGTACGGGCTCATCTTCTACGTCCTGATCGCGGTCTTCGTCGCCGGGCTGATGGTGGGCCGGACTCCGGAGTGGCTCGGGAAGAAGATCGAGGCGCGGGAGATGAAGCTGGCCGCCGTAGGCGCGCTCGCCGTCCCGACGATGGTGCTCGTGCTGACGGCGGTCGCCGTCGTCACGCCCGCCGGGCTGGCGTCGATCTTCAACCCCGGCGCGCACGGCTTCACCGAGGCGCTCTACGCCTACACCTCGCAGTCCAACAACAACGGCAGCGCGTTCGCCGGCTACGGGGCGACGACGTTCTCCACGACGCTCGGGACCGTCGCGCTCTACTTCGGCCGCTTCTTCCCGCTGCTCGCCGGGCTGGCGATCGCCGGGTCGCTCGCCGCGAAGAAGATCGTTCCGGCTTCGGCAGGCACGTTCCGCACGGACGGCGCGACGTTCGGGGTCATGCTGCTCGGCGTCATCGCGCTCACGGCCGGGCTGATGATCCTGCCCGCGCTGACGCTCGGCCCGATCGTCGAAGGGCTGATGCACTGATGGCCCGCGCCCTTCTCGCCTCGGTCGTCGCGGTCGCGGTCTGCACCGTCGTGCTCGGCTTCGGCTATCCCGCCCTGATGACCGGCTTCGCGCAGGTGGCGATGCCGCACCAGGCGAACGGCAGCCTCGTCGCCCGCAACGGGACGGTCGTCGGCTCGTCGCTCGCGGCACAGTCGTTCACCTGGCCGCGCTACTTCCACGAGCGGCCTTCGGCGACCACCCCGCCGTACAACCCGGGAGCGACCACGTTCTCCAACCTCGGTCCGACGAGCCCGGCGCTGGCGGAGCTCGTGAGCGCGAACGCGGCGGCCGTCCTGAAGCTCGAGCGGCCCTACAACCCGGGCCTCACGATCCACCGGATCCCCGTCGACGCCGTGGTGCCGTCCGGCTCCGGCATCGACCCCGAGATATCCATCGCCTACGCGAACCTGCAGGCGCGCCGGGTCGCAGACGTACGGCGCATGCCGCTCGCGACCGTCCGCCGTCTGATCAGGCAGAGCACCGAGGGACGCGCGGTCGGCTTCCTCGGCGAGCCGGGCGTCAACGTCCTCGAGCTCAACCTGGCCCTCGATCGCCTCGGGGCAGGCAGATGACCCTCGAGCTGGACAAGGCTCCGCCCGCCGCACCGGCGGCGGAGTCGAGCAGGGCGGGACGGACGAGGACGTTCTCGCGCGAGCTCGTCCTCGCGGCGGTCCGGGATTCGTTCCCCAAGCTCGACCCGCGGCTGCAGGCCCGCAACCCGGTGATGTTCATCGTCGAGCTCGGCAGCGTGGTCACGAGCGTGGTCTTCGTCAAGGACCTCGCCGAGGGGAGCCACGCACAGCTCTGGTTCGTCGGCGTGATCGCGGTCTGGCTCTGGCTCACGGTCCTGTTCGCGAACTTCGCGGAGGCGATCGCCGAGGGGCGCGGCAAGGCGCAGGCGAACGCGCTGCGCGCGACGCGTACGACGACGAACGCCCTGCGGCGGACGCGCGACGGGCGGCTCGAGGAGGTCGCCGCGTCGGAGCTGCAGAAGGGAGACGTGGTCGTCGTCGAGGCGGGGATGATCCTCCCGGCCGACGGCGAGATCGTGGAGGGTGCCGGCTCGGTCGACGAGTCGGCGATCACGGGCGAGTCCGCACCGGTGATCCGCGAGGCCGGCGGCGACCGCTCCGCGGTGACCGGCGGCACGAAGCTGCTCTCGGATCGGCTCGTGATCGAGGTCACCCAGGAGCCGGGCAGGTCGTTCCTCGACCGGATGATCGCGCTCGTGGAGGGCGCGGAGCGGCGGAAGACACCGAACGAGATCGCCCTCAACATCCTGCTCGCCGGCCTGACGATCACGTTCCTGGCGGCCGTCGTCACCCTACGGCCGTACGGCATCTACGCAGGCACGCAGCTGTCCGAGACGGTGCTGATCGCGCTGCTCGTCGCGCTGATCCCGACGACGATCGGCGCGCTCCTCTCGGCGATCGGCATCGCGGGGATGGACCGGCTCGTGCAGCGCAACGTCCTCGCCATGTCCGGCCGCGCGGTCGAGGCTTCGGGGGACGTCGACGTCCTGCTGCTCGACAAGACGGGCACGATCACGCTCGGCAACCGCCAGGCCGCCGAGTTCCTTCCGGCGCCCGGCGTCGACGAGCGCGAGCTCGCGGAGGTGGCGCAACTCGCGTCGCTCGCGGACGAGACGCCGGAGGGACGCTCGATCGTCGTTCTCGCCAAGGAGCGCTTCAACCTGCGCGAGCGCCGGCTCGGCGAGCACGAGTTCGTCGCCTTCAGCGCCACGACGCGGATGAGCGGGGTCAATCTCGACGGGACGATGATCCGCAAGGGCGCCGCCGACGCCGTCAAGGCGTTCATCGTCGAGAACGGAGGCCGCGTCCCGCCGGAGATCGACGGCTCGGTCCAGCGTGTTGCCGAGCAGGGCGGGACGCCGCTCGTCGTCGCGCGCGACAACTTCGCGCTCGGCGTCGTGCACCTGAAGGACGTCGTCAAGGGCGGCATGCGCGAGCGCTTCGACGAACTCCGCAGGATGGGCATCCGCACCGTGATGATCACCGGGGACAACCGGGTCACCGCCGCGGTGATCGCCCAGGAGGCCGGCGTGGACGACTTCCTCGCCGAGGCGACGCCGGAGGCGAAGCTCGCGCTGATCCGGGACGAGCAGGGGAAGGGGCGGATGGTGGCGATGACCGGCGACGGCACGAACGACGCGCCGGCGCTCGCCCAGGCCGACGTCGGCGTGGCGATGAACACGGGGACGACCGCGGCGAAGGAGGCCGGGAACATGGTCGACCTCGACTCCAACCCGACGAAGCTGATCGAGATCGTCGAGGTCGGGAAGCAGCTGCTGATCACGCGCGGCGCGCTGACGACGTTCTCGATCGCGAACGACGTCGCCAAGTACTTCGCGATCCTGCCCGCGATGTTCGGCGCGACCTACGCCGTGAAGGGACAGCGCGGGCCGCTCTGGTCCCTCAACGTCATGCACCTGGGCGACCCGAAGAGCGCGATCGTGTCCGCGATCGTCTTCAACGCGCTGATCATCCCGGCGCTCGTGCCGCTGGCGCTGCGCGGTGTCAGGTACCGCGCGATCGGCGCGACCGCTCTTCTGCGCCGGAACCTCCTGATCTACGGTCTCGGCGGGATGATCCTGCCCTTCGTCGGGATCAAGCTGATCGACCTGATCGTCCACAACCTGCTGGGAGCGTGATCGACGGGTGGCTCGAGGCCACTACCGGATCCTGCTCGGGATGGCGGCCGGCGTCGGCAAGACGTACCGGATGCTGCTCGAGGGCCGACAGGCGCTCGAGGAGGGGGCAGACGTCGTGATCGGCTATCTCGAGCCGCACGATCGGCCGGAGACGTCGATGCTCGCGGCCGGGCTCGAGGTCGTCCCGCGCCTGCGCAGGCAGCAGGGGACGCTCGAGCTGGAGGAGATGGACGTCGAAGCGGTGATCCGGCGCGCGCCGCAGCTCGCGCTGATCGACGAGCTCGCGCACACGAACGCGTCCGGCATGCCCAACGAGAAGCGCTGGCAGGACATCGAGGAGGTGCTCGGCGCAGGGATCGCGGTGATCTCGACCGTGAACGTCCAGCACCTCGAGAGCCTGAACGACGCGATCTTCGAGCTCACCGAGGTGCGGGTCCGCGAGACCTTCCCCGATCGGATCCTCGACGAGGCGGACGAGGTCGTGCTCGTCGACCTCTCGCCGGAGGAGCTCCAGGAGCGACTGAGGGCCGGCAAGGTCTATCCGAGGGAGCGCGCGGCGGTCGCGCTCGAGAACTTCTTCCGCGCCGACAAGCTCGCGGCCCTGCGGGAGCTCGCCCTGCGCGAGGTCGCGGACGACGTCGAGGCGCGCCGGGTGGCGCGCGAGCTCGAACCGCTCTCCCGGCAGGCGGTGGGGGAGCGGGTGCTGGCCCTCGTCGAGCCGCAGCCGAAGTCGCAGCGGATCATGCGTCGCGCCTGGCGTTCCGCGCAGCGGCTGGGGACCACGATGGACGCGGTCTGGGTGCGCAGGACCGGCTACACGCCGACTCCGGACGAGACCGTCCAGCTCGCCGCGCTCCGGCGGCTCGCCGCGATCCTCGGCGCGCATTTCATCGAGGCGGAGGGCGACGATCTCGTGGACTCCGTCCGCCGGGTCGCCCGCGAGCGTGGCTCCACGTACGTCTTCGTCGGCACGCCCGACGAGTCCCGCCGGCGCGAGATCCTGGGCGGATCGCTGCTGTCGCGCATGGTGCGCGAGCTGCCGGGGATCGACATCCGCGTCGTCGCCAGTCGCACCGACCGGGACCGGCTCGAGGGATGATCGCCGCCCTCATCGCGCTTTCCTTCCTCGTCGTCGTGCTCCTGGCGGCGCTCCTCGCCGCGCGGGGCGTGCGTCTCCGGCGGCCGAAGGCCCGCGGGCGGCGGATCCTCGTCCCGTTCACCGGCGGCACCCTCGACCGGACCGTGCTCGGCGCGGCGATCCGGATCGCGCAGGCGCAGGAGGCGACGCTCGTGCCCGCCTATCTGCTGCGCGTTCCGCTCTCGTTCCCGGAGGACTCGCCGCTCGCGAACGAGGTCGAGGTGGCGCTTCCGCTGCTCGAGGCGGTCGAGCACGCCGCGCTGCGCGCGGGCGTTCCGGTCGACGCGCGCGTGGAGAAGGGCCGGACTCCCACGCATGCGCTCCGCCGGCTCTGGGACGTCGAGCACTTCGACTGGATCGTCGCGCCCGCGCCGTCGAGCGGGAACGGGCACAACGGGAACGGCGGTTTCACGCTCAAGGACGTGAGCTGGATCCTCGAGCACGCGCCGAGCGAGACCGTCCTGCTGAAGCCCGCACCGCTCGCTCCGTAGCCGTCCGGCGGAGTACCGTTCGTCCGATGGGACACCGGGTCCGGCTCGGCCTCGGGCTGCTCGCGAGCGCGGCGGCGGTGGCGGCCGTGAGCGGCGTCGTCCTGCTGCTGAAGCCGCACGTGCCCGTCGTCAGCCTCGGTGCGCTCTACGTGCTCGCCGTGCTGCCCGTCGCGATGCTCTGGGGGACGGCGCTCGCGGCGGCCGTCTCCGTCGCGAGCATGCTCGCGTTCAACTGGTTCTTCCTGCCGCCGTACCACACGTTCCAGCTGCGGGACGGCGCGAACTGGCTCGTGCTCGGCGTCGACCTCGCGATCGCGTTCGCGGTCGGAGCGCTCGCCGCGCGGGCGCGCGCGCGCCGGGAGGACGCCGAGCGCCGCCGCCTCGAGGCGCATGCGCTCGCCGAGGTCGCGCTCGAGCTCCTGCGCGGCCGGGCGCTCGACGACGTGCTCGCGGAGCTCGCCTCGCTCACGGCCGCTGTGCTCGCCGTGCCTGCGGCCCGCATCGAGCTCGGAGACCGGCCGCCGCGGGAGGGCGAGCGTCCCCTGCCGCTGGAGGCCAGCCTGCGCCGGGTCGGGACGCTGTTCGTGCCGGCGCGGACGGTGGTGGACGACGCCGTCCCGCGCCGCTTCCTGCCCTCGGTGGCGGCGCTGCTTGCGGTGGCGCTCGAGCGAGACCGGCTGCAGGGGGAGGCGCTCGAGGCAGAGGCGCTGCGCCGCAGCGACGCGCTCAAAACCGCGCTGCTCCGCACGGTCTCGCACGACCTCCGCTCGCCGCTGACGGCGATCCTCGCCTCGGCCGACGCGCTCGCCAGCCCGGGCCTGAGCCTCGGCGAGGACGACCGCCTCGGACTCGCGGAGACGATCCGCGCCGAGGCGAGCCGGCTCGACCGCGTCGTCGGCCAGCTGCTCGACCTCTCCCGGCTCGAGGCGGGCGGAGCCGAGCCGCACCGCGAGCTGTGGCACGCGGACGAGCTCGTCGGGCAGGCGCTCGCGAGCCTCGGCGACGCTGCCGCGAGGGTACGGCTCGAGATCCCGCCGGACGCTCCGGCGGTCGACGTCGACGCGGGACAGGTCGAGCGCGTGCTCGCGAACCTGCTCGCCAACGCGCTCCGCTACTCGCCGCCGGAGTCGGGCGTCGTCGTGCGCGCCGAGCGCGGAGCGACCGAGCTCCGCCTGCACGTCGTCGACCGCGGCCCCGGGCTCCCGGACGAGCAGCGCGACGCGCTCTTCCAGCCCTTCCGCCGCGGCGCCGCCGGTCACGGCTCCGGGCTCGGGCTGGCGATCGCGCGCGGCTTCGCCGAGGCGAACGGCGGCAGGCTCTGGGCGCAGGACGACCCGGGCGGCGGGCACCTCGTCCTCGCCTTGCCGCTGGCGGCGCGGGAGCCGGCGCGCGCATGAGCGCCCCGCGCGTCCTGGTGGTGGACGACGAGCCGCAGATCCTGCGCGCGCTCCGCACGAGCCTGCGCGGCGCGGGCTACGAGGTCGAAACGGCTGACACCGCACAGGGAGCGCTCGCCGCGCTCGCCGCGGCGCAGCCGGATGCGGTCGTCCTCGACCTCGTCCTGCCGGACGGCACCGGCGTCGACGTCTGCCGCGAGTTGCGCACGTGGAGCGACGCGCCGGTGATCGTCCTTTCCGTCGTCGGCGACGAGACCGAGAAGGTGGCCGCGCTCGACGCCGGCGCCGACGACTACGTGACGAAGCCGTTCGGCGTGGAGGAGCTGCTCGCCCGCCTGCGCGCGGCGCTGCGCCGCGTCGACGCGCCCGCGGAGCCCGTGGTCGAGCTCGGCGACCTCCGCATCGACCTGGAGAAGCGAGCCGTGACCGTCCGCGGCGAGCCCGTGCAGCTGACGCCGCACGAGTTCGCGCTCCTCCGCGTGCTCGCGCGCAACCCGGGCAAGCTGCTCACGCACGGGATGCTCCTGCGCGAGGTGTGGGGGAGGGGGTACGGCGACGAGTCGCACTACCTCCACGTCTACGTCTCGCAGCTCCGCCGCAAGCTCGAGCCGGATCCCGCGCGACCCCGCTACATCCTCACCGAGCCCGGCGCGGGATATCGGCTCGCGGACCGTCTTTGAGACGATCTTGAGCCGCGCGGCGCGACCTTGAGCTGCGCCTGAGCGCGGCGCCCCTAGCGTCGGAACGTGAGCGCTCTCGCGCCACCCGACGAGGAGCAGGCCCTCGAGCCGAGGCGCCTGCGGCGCGTGCTCGTGGGGAGGCCGATGCGGAGCGGCCAGATCCACGAGACCCTCCTGCCGAAGTGGCTCGCGCTCCCGATCTTCGCGTCCGACCCTCTCTCCTCGGTCGCGTACGCGACGGAGTCGGCGCTCGTCGTGCTCATCGCCGCCTCGGCAGCCTCGGCGCACCTGGTCTTCCCGATCTCGATCGCGATCGCGTGCCTGCTCGGGATCGTCGTCCTCTCCTATCGCCAGACGGTGCGCGTCTACGAGACCAGCGGCGGCGCGTACGTCGTGGCGCGGGAGAACCTCGGCACCGCGCCGAGCCTCGTCGCCGCGGCCGCCCTGCTCACCGACTACGTGCTGACGGTCGCGGTCTCGATCTCGGCGGGGATCTACGCGATCACGTCGTTCGCGCCCTCGCTCACGAGCCACAAGGTCGGGCTCTCGCTCGCCTGCCTCGTGGTGATCGTGCTCGCCAACCTCCGCGGCGTGCGGGAGTCGGGCCTGCTGTTCGCGCTCCCCACGTACGCCTTCGTGACCGCGATTCTCGCGCTCGTCCTCGTGGGCGTCGCCCAGCTCGCGACAGGCCACCTGCACCACGCCGTCACGCCGAACCCGCTGCCGGCCGGCGTCGGCGCGGTCGGCGTCTTCGTCCTCCTGCGCGCGTTCTCCTCGGGCTCGACCGCGCTGACCGGCGTGGAGGCGATCGCCAACGGCGTCAACGCCTTCCGGCACCCGCAGGGCAGGAACGCCGCCACGACGCTCGCGGTCCTCGGGACGATCGCGATCTCGATGTTCCTCGGCGTCTCGTTCCTCGCCGTCCGCGTGCACGCCCGGCCCAGCTCCACCGACTCGGTCGTCTCTCAGATCGCGCGCGCCGTCTTCCACCCCGGGACCGTCGGCGCGTTCATGTACTACGTCGTCCAGGCGACGACGCTGCTCATCCTCGTTCTCGCCGCGAACACCTCCTTCCAGGGCTTCCCGCGGCTCTCGGCGCTGCTCGCCCGCGACCGCTTCGCGCCGCGGCAGTTCTCGAACCTCGGCGACCGGCTCGTCTTCTCCAACGGGATGCTCGTGCTGGCGGCGCTCGCGGCCGCGCTGCTCGTGATCTACAAGGCGAACACCAACAGCCTGATCCACCTCTACGTGATCGGCGTCTTCACGGCGTTCACGATGTCGCAGCTCGGGATGGTGCGCTACTGGCGCCGGATGCGAACCCCGGGCTGGCGCCGGCGCGGCGCGGTCAACGCCGTCGGCGCGACGGCGACCGGGCTGGTGACGGCGATCGTGATCTGGACGAAGTTCGCCGAGGGCGCCTGGCTCGTCACGGTCGCGATCCCGATCATCGTCGTCGGGATGCTCGGCGTCCGGCGCCACTACGAGCGCGTGGCGCGCCGGTTGCGCGCGGGCGCGGCTGCGGTCGCCTCGGCGCCGGTCGCGCGGAACGAGACGCTGCTCGTCGTCGAGGCGCTCGACCCCGCAACCGACCGAGCGCTCTCGGTCGCGCGCGCGATCGCGCCGAACGGCCTGCGCGCCGTCCACGTGCCGCGGCCCGGGACGGATCCCGGGATCGTGCCGCGCTGGTTCCACCTCAGCGGCGGCGTGCCGCTGCTCGAGACGCTCGACCCGCGCGGCGGCGCCGTCGACACCGTCGTCGAGCAGGTCTGGCGCCTGCCGCGCGGCGAGTCCGACTTCGTCACCGTGGTCGTCCCCGAGCAGTTCCGGCGGCGCTCGCTGCTCGAGCAGGCGAGGCGCCCGTTCGAGCTGGGGCTGAAGCTGCGGCTGCTCGCCGAGCAGGGCGTCGTGGTCGTGGACGTCCCGACCGTCGGGGAGGCGCCGGCGGCGCGCCCGCTCGTCGCGCGGATCTTCGTCTCGGGCGTGAACGCGGCCTCGATGCGCGCGGTCAACTGGGCGCGCTCGCTCGACCTCGCCGACGTGCGCGCCGTCCACTTCGCGTTCGACGAGGACGAGGCGGCCGACGTCCGTCGCGCGTGGAGACGCGAGGGGCCGCGGCTGCCGCTCGAGGTGTGCGCCGCCCCCTATCGCGACATCGGCGACCCGCTGCTGCTCTACGTGCGCGAGCTGACCGCGGAGGGCTCGGACGTGCTCGTCGTCATCCCCGAGCTCGTCGTGCGCGGCTGGCGGCGCCTGCTCCACAACCAGCGCGCGCTCTACGTGAAGCGGCTCCTGCTCTTCGAGCCGCACGTCGTCGCGGCCGCCGTCCCCTACCAGCTGCTGCGATGAGGCTGCCGAGACCGCGCCGGATCGTCGTCCCGCTCTTCGACCTGGAGGAGACGGAGCACGCGCTCGACCTCGCCTGCCGCCTCGCCGCGGACCGGGGCGCGCGGGTCGTGCTCGTCGCGCCGCTCGTCGTCCCGTGCGAGCTGCCGCTCGACGCGCAGTTCAACGGCGAGCTCGTGGAGCTGCGGCGACGGCTCGAGGCGGCGACGGCCGTCGCGGAGTCCTACGGCGTCGGCGTCCGCCGGCGGATCGTGCGGACGCGTCCGGGACGCTTCGGGGAGGACGCGGCCCGCGCCGCGGCCGAGCATCGCGCGGAGCTCGTCGTCGTCGGCGCCCCCGTCGAGTCGCGCCGCGGCTTCCACGAGGCGTTCCCGCGCGAGGTGGTCGTCCTCGCCCGGGCGGCGCCCTGCCGCGTGATGATCGCCACCGGCCCGATGGCCGCAGGCCCTGCCTCTAAAGTCCGCGCGTGGCACGTCGGAGGCGGCAGGCGCACGAGCTCGAACGGGTCCTCGGGACGAATGCCCTCTTCGCCACCGCCTACGGCAACGTCGGCTCCTCGATCTACTACGCGCTCGGCGTCGTAGCGGTCTACGCGCTCGGCCTGACGCCGATCGTCTTCATCATCGCCGGGCTGATCTTCGCCTGCACCGCGGCCACCTACTCCGAGGGGACGGTGCGCTTCCCCGAGGCCGGCGGCTCGTCGAGCTTCGCCCGCCACGCCTTCAACGAGCTCGTCTCGTTCGAGGCGGCGTGGGCGCAGATGCTCAACTACATCGCGACGATCGCCGTCTCGGCGTTCTTCGTGCCGCACTACCTCTCGGTCTTCTGGGGGCCGCTGCGCCAGAACCCGTGGGACATCGTGGTCGGAATCGCCGTGATCGTCGTGCTCGTCCTGCTCAACGTCGTCGGCGTGCAGGAGTCGGCGAAGGTCAACGTCGTCCTCGCCGTGACGGACTTCGGGACGCAGCTGCTGCTCGTGCTGCTCGGGGTCGTCCTCGTGCTCTCGCCGCACCTGCTGATCGCGAACGTCCACTTCGGGGTCGCGCCGACCTGGAGCCACTTCTTCCTCTCGATCCCGGTGGCGATGCTCGCGTACACGGGGATCGAGACGGTCTCGAACATGTCGGAGGAGGCGCGCGACCCGGTGCGGACGGTGCCCCGCGCCGTCCTCTTCGTCGCGATCGCCGTCTTCGCCATCTACTTCACGCTGCCGTGGGTCGCGCTCTCCGCGCTGCCCGTCTTCCACGGCGCCCACGGCTACACGAGCTGCCTCGCGCAGCCGCCGACCGTCACCTGCAACGGCCAGCCCGGCTACCAGAACGACCCGGTGCTCGGGCTCGTCAACAACCTCGGGCTCGGCGGCGGGATCACGCACGTGCTCCAGATCTACCTCGGGATCCTCGCCTCCACGATCCTCTTCATCGGCGCGAACGCCGGCGTGATCGGCGCGTCCCGGATCACGTACGCGATGGCCGGCTACCGGCAGCTGCCGGTCGTGTTCCGGAAGGTGCACGCGCGCTTCAAGACGCCGTGGATCGCCATTGCCGTCTTCGCCGGCGCGATCCCCGTCCTGCTCACGCTCTCGGGCGAGACCTCGTTCCTCGGGACGATCTACTCGTTCGGCGCCACCTTCTCGTTCACGGTCGCGCACGCGTCGGTGGTGCGGCTGCGGATGAAGCTCCGCGACCGGGACGACCTCGGCTTCAAGCCCAAGCCGAACGTGCGCGTGCGCGGCGTGCTCTGGCCGGTGTTCGCGATCGTCGGCGGCCTCGGCACCGGCCTCTCGTGGCTCGTGATCGTCATCCAGACGCCGTCGATCCGCTACACGGGCATCGCCTGGCTCGTCGCGGGGTTCGCGTTCTACGTCGTCTACCGCCGCTACGTCCTGCGCGAGCGCCTGGGCGAGACGATCCGCGCGCCGGTGGAGTTCGGGCCGGCCGCCGCGCTCGAGTTCCGCAGCGTCCTCGTCCCGATCGCCGGAGGCTACGCCTGGCGGGAGGCGATGGACGTCGCGTGCCGGCTCGCCGCAGAGCGGCGCGCCTCGATCCTCGCGCTGACGGCGCTCGAGGTGCCGCTCGACCGGCCGCTCGACGCCGACATGCCCGAGGAGGAGCGCCAGGCGAACCGCAGGCTGGACGAGGCCCGCGCGATCGGCGACGCGTACGGCGTGCGTGTGATCGGGCGCATCGCCCGCACGCGGAAGGCCGGCCGCGCGATCGTGGACGAGGCGGCGCGGCGCGGCTCCGAGATCGTCGTGATGGCCGGGCCTCGCCGGGTGCGACTGCAGCGCGGCAGGCGGCAGATCTTCGGCGACACGGTCGACTTCGTCCTCCGCCATGCGCCCTGCCGCGTGATGGTCGCGACGGCGGCCGACGAAGCCGCCGCCTGATGCGCTTCTACCGGCGCTCGATCTGGGTCTTCGGCGTCGTCTCGATCGCGCTCGGGATCGCGCTCCTCGCCCAGACGGCCCGCGTCGGAGGCGGCACGATCGGCTACGCGCTCGGGATCCTCTTCATCGCGCTCGGCGCCGGCCGCATGTATCTCCTGCGACGGAGATAGCCTCCAGCGATGGCCCGCAAGCTGCCACGGCTGCAACGGGTTCTCGACGCGCCGGCGCTCGGCTCGGTCGCGTACGGCGAGGTCGCGTCCTCGCTCTACTTCGCGCTCGGGATCGTGGCGCTGCACGCGCTCGGGCTCACGCCGCTCGTGCTCGCGCTCGTCGGGCTGATCTTCCTCGTCGTCACGCTCTCGTACGCGGAGGGGACGACGACGATCGGCGAGGCCGGCGGCGCGGCCACCTTCGTGCGCGTCGCCTTCAACGACCTCGCGGGCTTCCTCACCGGCTGGGCGCTCTTCCTCGACTACCTGATCGTGATCGCGCTCTCCGCGCTCTTCTTCCCGCACTACCTCGGGCTCGCGATCGGCGTGCGGTCGATCGCGCACCATCCGGGAGACGCCTACGCGGGCTGCGCGGTGATCGCTGCGATCGCGCTCACCCGGCTTGTGGCCCGCACGCGCCTCTACTCGTTCAGCCTCGTGATCCCGCTGCTCGACCTGGTGACGCAGCTGCTGCTCGTCGTGCTCGGGTTCGCACTGCTCTTCTCCGGCAGCGCGCTGACGCGCGGGCTCTCGGTGGGGACGCAGCCGACGTGGCACGAGCTCGCGTTCGCGCTGCCGCTCGCCTTCCTCGCCTACACCGGCCTCGAGACGGTTGCGAACCTCGCGGAGGAGACCCGGCAGCCGGGACGCGACCTGCCGCGCAGCCTGTTCACCGGGATCGGCGCCGTGGTGGTCGTGACCGTGCTCGTCGCGCTCGTCGCGCTCTCCGCCTACCCGGCGCCGCACGGCGCGACGAAGCTCGGCACCGAGTGGCAGCGCGCCCCGCTGATGGGAATCGTCTTCGCGCTCCAGCCGCACGTGGCGTGGTGGGTCGAGCGCATCCTGCGCGTCTACGTCGGGATCACGGGAGCGCTGATCCTGCTCACCGCGGCCGCGACCTCGAACTCCGGCTTCGGCCGGCTCGCGTTCTCGCTGGGAGAGCACGGGCAGCTGCCGCGCGGCTTCGGCCGCCTCAGCCGCAGAAGCCTCCACTCCCCGCCGGCCGTCCTCGCCGCGGGCGTGATCGCGATCGGCCTGCTGCTCGGGACGGCGTTCACGACGAATCCCGTCGCCTTCCTCGCCAGCCTGTTCAGCTTCGGCGTGCTCGTCGCGTTCACGGCGGCGCAGCTGGCGGTGCTGCGGCTGCGCGCGACGAAGCCCGACCTGCCGCGGCCCTTCCGGGTGCCGCTGTCGCTTCGCGTGCGCGGCGTCGACGTGCCGCTGCCGACGGTCTTCGGCGCGGCCTGCACGGCGGCGATCTTCGTCGCCGCGATGGTCACGCACATCGGCGCGCGCTACGCCGGGCCCGCCTGGCTCGCCGCCGGCGGCGTCGTCTACCTGCTCGTCCGCCGCGGCCGCGGCACCGGGCTGCTCGAGCACGTGGAGCCGCTGGCGGAGGAGGAGCTGCCGCGCGCCGAGTTCTCGAAGATCCTCGTGCCGATGAAGCTGGGCGAGATCGGCGAGGAGATGGTCGCCACCGCCGTCAAGCTCGCGCAAGAGCGCGGCGCGACCGTCGAGGCGCTGCACGTGATCCTCGTCCCGCTCGACCAGCCCCTCGACGCGGAGCTGCTCGACCAGGAGGAGCGCGCGGCCGCGTCGCTCGCCGAGGCGTCCGTGCTCGGTGCCGACAACGGCGTCACGGTCGAGGGCCGCTCCATCCGCGCGCGCTCGATCGGCGAGGCGATCGTCCAGGCCGCGGACGAGGCGGGCGCCGACCTGATCGTGCTCGGCTCCTCGCCCCGCTGGCGGCGCCAGTCCCGCTTCTTCTCGCCGACGGTCGACTACGTCCTGCGCAAGGCGAACGCCGAGGTGCTGATCGTCGCCTTCCCGCAGGGCGTGCTCGAGGAGGCATAGCCGAGCTACAGTCAGACCCGCCATGAAGGCACTGGTCATCGGTTGCGGCCGCGTCGGCTCGTCCGTCGCCCTCGAGCTCCACCGGGAGGGCTGGGACGTGACCGTGGTGGACGAGAACGAGGACGCGCTCACCCGCCTCGGCGAGGGTTGGCCCGGCTCGTTCATCGTCGGCCACGGCATGGACGCGGAGGTGCTGCGCGAAGCCGGGATCGAGGAGGCCGAGGCCGTCGTCGTCGCCACGGACGGCGACAACACGAACATCGTGATCGGCCAGGTCGCGCAGAAGCGCTTCGACATCCGCTGCGTCGTCGTCCGTGTGCTCGACCCCGCGCGCGCCCGCTTCTACCAGGAGCGCGGTCTGCGCACCGTCTGCCCGACGAGCGTGGCGATCGAGACGCTGCTGCAGGCCGCGAGGGAGTGCGCGGTTCCCGCGCAGCCGGTGACCTAGATGTACGCGATCGTCGCCGGCGGGGGCAAGGTCGGCGCGAACGTCGCCCGCTCGCTCCTGCGCCTCGGCCACGAGGTGACACTCGTGGAGCAGCGCCGCGACACGTACGAGCGGCTGGAGGACGAGTTCGAGCACCAGGTGCAGCGCGGCGACGCGACCGAGCTCTTCGTCCTCGAGCGCGCGGGGATCGCGCGGCCGCCGGACGTCGTCCTCGCCCTCACCGGCGACGACGAGGACAACATGGTGATCGGGCAGATCGCGCGTGAGAAGTACGGCGTGCCGAAGGTGATCGCGCGCGTCAACGACCCGCGGAACCAGGCGCACTTCGACCTGCTCGGCATCTCGCCGACGGTCTGCGCGACCTCGAGCATCATGGCCCTCGTCGAGCACGAGGTCCCCGAGCACGACCTCATCCACCTGCTCGAGCTGCGGCGCGAGAACCTCGAGATCGTCGAGGTGCAGATCGACGGCGACTCGCCCTCGGCCGGCAAGCGCGTCGAGGGGCTCGCGCTCCCCGACGGGTCGCGCCTCATCTCGGTGATGCGGGACGGGCGCGCCGAGATCGCGGTCGGCTCGACCGTGCTCGAGGCGGGCGACCAGGTGCTGGCGATCCTCGAGCCGGGGAAGGAGGACGAGCTACGTCGCGTCCTGCTGCGTCGCTAGCCGCAGCGCTCGCAGCCGGGGTCGTGCTCGCCGCCGCGGGCCTCGCCGGCGGCGCCGGCGGCGCGACCGGCCACGACTGGACGCGGTTCGGCTACGACCCCAGCCGCAGCAACGACGCGACCTTCGCCACCGGCATCACGGCCGCCAACGTCGGGCACCTGCAGCGGCAGCAGGTGCGCCTGCCCGGCACCGTGGACTCGTCCGCGATCTATCTCCACGGCGTCCAGATCGGCTCGCAGACGCACGACGCGTTCTTCGTCACGACGACCTACGGGATCACGCTCGCGATCGACGCGGCGAGCGGCTCCATCCTCTGGCGCTGGACGCCGCCGAGCTACGCGAAGCTCGCCGGCTCGGCGCAGATCACGACCGCCACGCCGGTCGCCGATCCCAGCCGCAAGTGGCTCTATGCCGCCTCGCCCGACGGGCGGATCGAGAAGCTCTCGGTCGCGGACGGGCACGCGCTCTGGCGCCGCGCGATCACGAAGCTGCCGTCGCGCGAGAAGATCGCGGCCTCCCTCAACTTCGCAGCCGGCCACGTGATCGCGACGACCGGCGGCTACGTCGGCGATGCGCCGCCCTACCAGGGGCACGTCGTCGTCCTCTCGGCGGGGAGCGGGCGGCTCCTGCACGTCTGG
>Ga0070739_10003573_pt1 | contig 19194 bp, 14 predicted proteins | sample Coa_R1_7_FD_66445 | JGI IMG/M metagenome (GOLD analysis project Ga0070739, IMG submission 66445) | Surface soil microbial communities from Centralia Pennsylvania, which are recovering from an underground coalmine fire - Coalmine... | ecosystem: Environmental > Terrestrial > Soil > Unclassified ... | reverse complement strand
TTCATTGCGCTGGTTCCCGTGTTGCTGGTCATTTTGCTGGCCGTGCAGGCGGGAATGCTGCTGTACAGCCAGCTCGGCGGCTACCTACTTTATGAAGACATGCAAAAGCGGGTGCAGATGTTGGACGACGGAGCCGCGCAGATTGTCTCCGCCCTGACCGTGGCGCAAACGAACATCACTCCGGAGTCGGCGGAACACCTCATTATGGCGCAGCAGCACGAAGTGTATGACGCGCGGCTGCCGGGACTTCAAATCAATTTTACGGACGACGGAAGACTGTTCCGCCAGGTGGCGCGAGGCAAGAAGGAATTTTCCGGCCTGCTTCAACAAGGAAGTTCGCTGGTGCTTGCGGCAATTCGGACCGTGCAGACGACGCGCGGAGAGAGATTCGTGGAACTGCAAGTTCCGGTCACGCCGGACTTTTTGAATACGCTCGCTCCAGACCTGGGGCAGGTGCTGATTGACCTGGTGGAACCTCATGACACGGCCGAACAGAAGGGCATTTCCTTTCGGGTGGGGAACAGGGAGTATCTGGCGATTCGGGAAATCCGGGCGAAAGGCCGCGCTCTTCCGCCGGCTGCGAACTGGCTGGACCAGGAAGTGACAGGATTTTCGCGTTTTGACGCGGTGCGAGTTTCATCCGACGGAAACGTGTTGGCGCCGAATCCCGTGGTGGGTTCGTTCAGCGCCAGGCCATCGCAGCTCAATTCACGCATGTTTTCTTCCGTTGGGGAGCTGAGCTATCTGAATTTTCTGTGGTTTTTCGTCGTTGCGGGGGTGCTGCTGGTGATCGAAGCGGCGGCGCTGATCACGGGCATCGTGATGACGCGCCGGATCACCCGGGCGGTGGATGACCTCTACAACGCGACGCAGTACGTTCAGCAGGGGGACTTGAGCCATCGCGTGAAGATTGCGAGCCGCGATCAGTTGGGCGTGCTTGGGGAATCATTCAACCTGATGACGGAATCCATTAACAACCTGATTCAGGAGCAAAAGCAGCGGCAACGCCTGGAGAACGAAATCTCCATCGCCCGCGAAGTGCAGAACCAGCTTTTCCCGCGGGAACTGCCTTCGGTTCCAGGCGTGGAGATAGAAGCAATCTGCAAGGCCGCGCGAACCGTCAGCGGAGACTACTACGATTTCATCCAATTGAGTTCAACACAACTGGCGATCGCCATTGCGGACATCTCCGGCAAAGGAATCAGCGCGGCGCTGCTGATGGCGAGCTTGCAGGCCGCGCTGCGCAGCCAGTTGCTGACGCAAGAGAGCAAGGAATTGAGCACGGCGGAACTGGTGGCGCGGCTCAATAAGCACCTTTTCTACAACACCGGCGACGATCGGTTCGCCACGTTCTTCATCGCCGTGTACGATTGCTCGACGCGCATGCTGCGGTACACGAATGCAGGCCACTTGCCGTCGTTCTGTATTTGCAACGGAACGGCGATGCATCTCGAAGAAGGCGGAATCGTGCTGGGAGTCGTGGAGGAATATCCGTACGAGCAAGGCTGTGTGGAGTTGCCTCGAGGGGCGTTGCTGGTCGGATACAGCGACGGACTTGTTGAGCCGGAAAACGTGTATGGAGAGGAGTTTGGAATCCATAGGTTGAAGGCGGCGGCGATCAGCCTGCAGCAAGAAAACGCGAGAGCAGTGGCGAACGGGTTAATGCAAGCAGCGGAAGAATGGGCAGGGACGCCGGAGCAGGCGGACGACATGACCGTGATCGTGGCGCGGCTGCATTAGTGGCAGCCGAAAGGCTGGGCTATACTGGGCGGCTGGCAGAGAGGGTGGGAATGGGATTGCGAAACCGTGTAGCGCTGGTGACTGGAGGGACGCGCGGAATCGGACGCGGAATTTCGCTGCGTCTTGCAAAAGGGGGCGCGCGGATTGCGGTTGGTTACCGGTCCAACAAGGCGGAAGCTCAGAACACGCTGCGGCTTTTGCAGGCAAGCGGCGCCGATTGTGTGGCCATCGAATCGGATATAACCAACCCGGCGCGAGCGGAACAGCTTGTCAAGACCGTGCTGGATCGATACGGCCGACTGGACGTGCTTGTCAATAACGTCGGTGACTTTCGCTGGGGCACGCTTGCGGAGGGTTCGCTGGAGGACTGGCAGAGCATCTTCGCCTCCAACCTGATGAGTGTGGTTTATGTGAGCAGGGCTGCGCTTCCGGCGATGCGGCGCGGGAGATGGGGAAGGATCATCAATCTCGGCGCGGTTGGAGCGGAGCGCGCATTCGGACAGGCAAAGATTTCCGCGTACGCGGCGGCGAAGGCAGCGGTTGTAGCGCTCTCGCGCTCGCTGGCTTTGGAAGAGGCGAAGAACGGAATTACAGTCAACGTGGTGAATCCCTCCAGCATCGATGAGAAAGCATTGAGTCTTGACGAAGCGCGGCGGCTGCGCGACGCGCGCTTCCCCATAGGGAGGCCGCCCACGGTGGACGACGTAGCGGCGGCAGTGGCGTTTTTTGCCTCGGAGGAGGCGGAGTATATTACGGGCCAGATCATGAACGTCAGCGGCGGCTGGATGCTCTGAGCGCCACCTCCGGATCCATCCATGAAAGCTTTGACTGCGGCGGAAATGCGTGAGGTGGACCGTCTAACTACGGAGCGGTTCGGCGTTCCCAGCCAGCAATTGATGGAGGCGGCCGGAGCAAGCGTGGCAGCGGAGGCGCGTTCCGCCTGCCTGAGAGCAAATCGCAACCAGCGAGCCATCTGCGTCCTTTGCGGCAAGGGAAACAACGGCGGCGACGGATTTGTTGCGGCGCGGCACCTGCTGCAGAGTGGCGTGCAGCACGTTAAGGCGTATCTCTTTGCCGATCCACTCGGGTTGCGCGGGGATGCCGCGGAAAATTACCGCCGGTGGTGCGAGGCGGGCGGAAATACCGCGATCATTTCCGACGAAGCGGCCTGGAACGCCATTTGGCCGGAGGTCGCGGCCTGCGGCGTACTCATTGATGCGATGCTGGGAACGGGATTGCGCGGGCCGGCAGAGGGATTGATCGCGCAGGCCATTGAGGATGTTAATCGCCTTTCACGGAATGCGAGAGCCGCTTCGCCCGCCTTGATTCTCGCGGTGGACACTCCTTCCGGGCTTCCTTCAGATGGTCCGGCGGCGGAAGGCCCCGTCTTGCATGCGCATGTAACCGTGACGTTCACGGCTCCGAAGGTAGGGCAGCTTGTTTCTCCGGATGCCGCCCGCTGCGGAAGGCTGCTGGTGCGGCAGATTGGTTCGCCGCAGGCCCTCGTCGAGCAAATGGGCAAGGAGAATCTGCGGGTTACGGGGCCTGAAGAGTTCGCGGCCATACCCTTCGTGAGGGCAGCGGACTCGCACAAAGGAACGTATGGCCACGCGTTGTTGATTGCAGGATCGGTGGGGAAGTCTGGAGCGGCGATCCTGAGCGGGCTCGGTTGTTTGCGCTCCGGCGCGGGACTAACGACGATTGCTACGCCGGACGCAGTTCTGGAGTCTGTTGCATCCGGAGCGCCGGAGTATATGACCGAGCCGCTGGCTTCGACCGCGTCCGGATCGATTGCCCGGAAGAACTTGCTGGACGGAAGGCTTGCACACATTGGGCAAGGGAAGAGCGTCGTGGCCATCGGGCCGGGACTCGGAACGGAGGCTGAAACTCAGGAGTTCGTTCGCGGCGCGGTGCGCGAGAGCCCATTGCCGATTATCCTTGACGCAGACGGATTGAATGCCTTTGCGGGCAAGGCCGAACTCTTGCGGCAGCGCAAATCCGAGTTTCTGGCGGTCACGCCGCACCCGGGAGAAATGGCGAGGTTGCTCGGCACGAGCAGCGCAGCGGTTCAGGAGAGACGCGCGAGGTTTGCGCAGGAAGCAGCGCGTGGGTGGAATGCATACGTCCTTCTGAAAGGTTTCCACACAATCCTTGCGGGGCCGGACGGTCGGGTCTGGATCAACACCACCGGGAACGCGAGCCTTGCCAAAGGAGGAACCGGCGACGTGCTGACCGGCATGCTTGCGGGGATGACGGCGCAGTTCGGAACGGCCGATTGGCTTCGGGTTCTTGCGCTCGGAGTTTATCTTCATGGAGCGGCGGCGAACGTTGCGCCCTTTCGGCCGGAAGACGCAGGATTACTGGCGAGCGAGGTGGCGCGTCATGTTCCGCGGGCGCGCGCCAGGCTGGTGGAGGAGATCCGGCGCAGTGGCTGAAGAGATCATTACGCAGTCGGCTGAAGAGACAATGCGGTGGGGCCGGGAACTTGCTTTGAGGCTTCAGCCACCATTGATGGTATTGCTTTCGGGGGAGCTCGGCAGCGGCAAGACAACTCTAACCAAGGGTCTCGTCAGCGGGCTCGGAGCCGCAGCGGAAGACGAGGTTACCAGCCCAACCTTCACGCTCGTCCACGTGTACGGAGGACCGAAGCGCGTCTACCACGTGGACCTCTATCGCATCGAGAAGTTTCATGACTTCGAGACGCTGGGGCTGGAAGACGTTTTTTCCGAGGCGGGAATTCTGATCGTGGAGTGGTCGGAGCGCTTTCCCCTTCCGTCGCCGTGGCCTCAAGTGCGCATTCGTCTGGAGCACCTGGGGGGCGACAAGCGGCGGATTAGCGTTTCCTAAGAAATCGGATCGTTGCCGCTAACTCTCTGGTTACCCACAAATTTCGATTTCTTGCGAGGCTCCTTGCCGGCTGTTAGGTTGGGATCTGCGCGTTCTGGCGGAAGGAATGCCCGACGAATCACTCACCTCCGGCCCAAGCGAAACCGGCCGCATCGAACTGAAGAGCTACAGCGTCACGCTCCCCATGACTTCACTGGTGATCGGGGTGGACAATATCCACCACGACGTGTTCCTGAGCCCGCGCTTTGTGCAAGCGGCGCGGGAGTATCTGTTTGACCTGATCCGGCAGAACACCAGCGGCACCTATTTTTCGGGAATAGAGCTCCGGAGCACGCGCGGGCCGGACAGCAGCGGATTTCGCAGGTTGCTCGCGGACGTTCTGCAAAGCGCGCTGACGCAGGCGAAGTATCAGAAAAACATCGAGATCGACATCCTTTTCCGGCTTTCGCTTCTGAAATTTCTGACGCAGGAGATTGCCAACCAGTTCGCGAATTTGATCCTGGAAGGGAAGGAGTGGATCCGGCAACGCGGAGAGCATTTTGAAAGGAGCCAGCAGGCTCACGTCATCAAGGCGCGGCTCAGCGAATTACAGTCCTCGCGGAGAAGCGTGGTGCGCCAGGTAGGCCAGCAGGTGGCGCAGATGGTGATCGACGTGGAAGAGAACGTCATTGCCAAAGCGAGGCGGGCGCTTTTCGGTGAGGAATTTGCGCCGTACTACGACCTGTTGAAGAACAGGGTCATCTTTCTCGACGGAGGCAAGGACGACGCGTACTTTCTGGAGCACTACGTTCTTCTTGGAAATTACGTGCGCGACCCGGATCGTTTTGAAGCGATGGACGCGCTTTTCCAGGAATTTCTCAATCGCGCGGGCTTGAGCGTGCCACAGGATCCGGCCTATCTGGCGGCGCAGCAGGCGCACGAGAATCTCTTGGCCCAGGCGCAGGCGATGCGCGACGATGTTGCGCGTTTGGAAGAACAGAAAGAGTTGACGCGCAAGAAGCTGGACCGCGGCGAGAGCTTCCTGAACAAGTTCCGTTCGGCGGCGGCTCAAGGCGATCTCCGGGCTGCTCTCAGCGACATCGAACTGAGGCTAAAACACCAGCAATACAAGCTGGAAGAGCTAGGGCCACAGATTGAGGCGTCCAAGCAGAAGCTCGATTACTTTCAAAAAGAATACGGCGGGCGAGTCGGCGATTACCTGAACGACCCGGAGAACGCGCGCCGGTTGTTCGATGCAACGGACGAGCCGGAAGCAACCCGGGGGCTGCGGGCGCAGTTGCTCGCCCGGCTCATTGAGAAACTCGAGCAGGAAGACGTGCTGTATCACATTCTTGCGAGCTATGAAATCCGTCCGATCGCGGCGCAGTATCACCCGCCGGTGCACTTGCAGCAACTGCGGAAGGCGGTGGTTTCCAGGGAAGAGTTGAAGCGCGTGGAACACGTCCTGAAGCAGTTTCCGGCGAAACGGCTTTCGGAAAAGCCGATCGAAGAACTGTCCCGCAAGATCCGGCGTTATTCGCGGGGAGAGATCGAAGCGTTTGTGCTTCGGTTTGCGACGGATTTTCTGCGGTTACGACGGGACTTGCGGGACGCAGAGCACATCGCCACCTGCATGGAGCGCATCAATCTCGTGACGACGGAGAAGGCGCGCGAGCTTTCGCGGATGAACAACCGTCTGTACGAGTACGTTCTGCCGGAAGAGTCGCGGCCGGAGCAGGACGTGGTGGTTTCGCACGTGATCATCAAGGCGGACGTGCGAGGCTCGACGAAGATGACGCAAGACCTGCTGGCGCGGGGGTTGAGTCCGGCGTCGCACTTCAGTTTGAACCTGCACGAGCCGGTTAAGAAGCTGCTGGACCGCTACTCCGCGAAGAAAGTGTTTGTCGAGGGGGATGCGATCATTCTGGCGATCTTCGAGACGGAGTCGAGCCGGGCATACGCGCGGCCGGTGGCAAAGGCTTGCGTGCTGGCGCGGCAGATTCTTGCGGTATGCAATTCTTATAACGAACGCGCGTCCACCAACAAGTTGCCGCCGCTCGAACTGGGTTTAGGTGTGGCATTTCAAGGCTCCGCGCCGACTTACTGGACGGACGGCGAATCGAAAATCATGATTTCCAAGGCGCTGAATCTCTCCGACAGGCTTTCCGGCTGCACGAAGCTGGCGCGCCGCATGCTTGGAGGGCAAAAGTCGAACTTTTCGGTTTTTCATTTTTTGCAGGCGATGGAGGGAGCTTCAGCGGAGGAGCTGGATGAATTCCTCGTGCGCTACAACATGAACGGCATCGAGCTGAACGACGAGGGATTCCAGAAGCTGGCCGAGGAGATTTCGCTGGAGTCGATTGAGACGAAGCTGGAGTTCCCGTGGGGCAAGGAAAACGCTTGCCTGTACTACGGCGAAGTGCCGATGGGCGAGTCCGTGGAACTCGTCGTCCTGCGGAAGGGGCTGGCGAAGCAGCTTTTGCCGGACGGGAAAATCGGCGGACCTTCCACGCATGCGTATTATGAAGTCTGCACGTCGCCCGCGCTCTACGATCTGGTAGCGGCGCTCCTGCGCACTTCGCACGCCGGCGCATTTGAAACTTCCCGCGCGTGATCCCTATAATCCCAATGGAGGCGAAAGGGGTCCGGTGACCTTCCCGGTCTTCAAAGCCGGCGATTCGATCCTTCGCGGCTCGAATGGTGGGTTCGACTCCCACACGCTTCCGCCATATCCTTTTGATCTGACGGAAGTTGCAGAAAAACGAGGCGGCACAAGGCGGCGATAAGGGAAATCCGGTTCATATTTCCAGTTCTTGGTGAGCGCGAGTGACAACCGGATTAGCTCTCCTGAGCCCACAATTGCAGATAGGACAGCGATTCACAGTTGCGATCACCCATGACCTCGCATGGCATTCGATCACAGTTATCCAACGGAATGACCGCAGTTGGCATCTTCCTTTTTTTCGCCGCCGCAATGGCATCTCTTGCGGCAGCGACCTTCCTTTGGCGCGGCACCGCGCTTGATCACATATGGGCCCTCAATCCGCGTGCGTACCGGGAGCTTGTGCCCTTCGGGAAGGCACCGGGGATTCTTTTCTTGTTGCTTGGCCTCGTTCTTGTTGTCGCTGGCGTGGGTTGCTTCACGCGTCGCATCTGGGGATAACGCCTAGCCGTGGTCATCATTGCGACACAGGTTTCGGGAGACTTGGTCAGCGCGGTTATGGGGCGTGTCGTTGAGGGCGTGATAGGCATCGTCATTGCCAGTGCACTGTTGCTGCACCTCCTGCGGCCAAAGATCAGAGCTGCTTTTGTGACCGGCGATGCGTTGAGCGTTCGTTGAACCGGAGCTGTCTTTATTCCGAATCTAGTCTTCGGCTTCTTGGGTCACGATGTGGACGTCCACAGCGGGAGACTCGCGCAGGAAGCGATGCACCGCGGATAGGTACAGATACTTGCGCCAATCATGAACGGGTGCTCGACCAAAGATGACCTGTGTGATGTGTTTGGAACGCACAAAATCTGCCACTGAGTCTGCAACGCTCTTGCCCTTCAGGCGAACTACCGTCGCGCCAAGGCTTTCCGCAAAGCGCAAGTTGGCTTCCAGGGCGTTCTGGTTGGATTCTTTCGGGCCAAACTCCCGGTCAACGTGGACGACATACAACTCGGCATCCATGCGGCGCGCCATTCTTGCTCCGCGGGCGATGAGATATTGCCCGGCGGGATTCGCCGAAACGCAGACTGCCATGCGCTCACGGACTCCCCAGTTTTTGCGAATGTCCTGCGCCTCCATATAGGATTCGAGGCTGCGATCCACCTGCTCGGCAACCTGGCGCAGAGCAAGCTCGCGCAAGGCGATCAAGTTGCCGCGACGAAAGAAATTCTTGAGTGAGCGTTCGACTTTATCGGTGGTGTAAACGTCGCCGCGCTTCATGCGATTCTGCAGGGCTTCCGGTGTCAAATCGACCATGACGGTTTCGGAGGCCGTCAGCGGCACCCAATCGGGAACAGTCTCGCGCACGATGATGCCAGTGATCGAGCGCACCACTGGAGCGATGCTTTCAATGTGCTGGATATTCAATGTCGAGAGAACGTCGATGTTTGCAGCCAGAAGTTCTTGCACGTCCTCGTAGCGCTTGCGATGTTTGCTGCCTGGGATATTTGTGTGTGCAAGCTCATCTACCAGCACTACGGCAGGACGACGCGCAAGAATCCCGTCAACGTCCATTTCCTCGAAAAGCGTGCCTTTGTATTCGATTTTCTTCCGGGGAACGGCTTCCATCTGCTCGGCCAGTTCTTCGATTCCTTTGCGGCCGTGGGTTTCAATGAAGCCGATGACCACGTCCTCACCGCGGCTGCGACGCCGCAATGCCTCACTTAACATGCTGAACGTTTTGCCCACGCCCGGCGCATACCCAAGAAACAGCTTGAAGACGCCGCGTGTTTTCTGCGGTGGCGACGCAACTTCCAACCATTCTTCGGGCTTCTTTGGCATATCTCCGCGCTAATCTGGCTGACTGGGCTAATATGTACAGATGCAGAGATTCCTAGGCGGCCGGGTTGCCGGCGCGGGAGTATCCCTCATCGCCGTCACCGCCATCATCCTATTGTATCGCCACGTTTTACACGTAAACCAAACAACGGTAGCACTGTCTTTTCTGCTGGTCATTTTAGCAGTTTCCGCAGTGTGGGGAATGGCTGTGTCCGTGTTGATGTCAGTAGTGGCAGTGCTGGCATTTAACTATTTCTTTTTGCCTCCCATGGGAACGTTCACAATCGCGGACCCCCAAAACTGGGTGGCGCTTTTCGCATTCTTGATCACGTCGATCACGGGAAGCCAACTTTCGTCGCGCATTCGCAAGGAGGCTGACGAAGCACACCGGCGGCGGCGCGAAGTTGAACGCTTGTATCGCTTCAGCCGTCAATTATTGGGAGAAGGTAATGTCATCCAGCTTATGAATGCCATTCCTGACTACATTGTCGAAAGTTTTGAGGCCGGAGCAGTTGAACTGTTTTTGCCTCAGAAGGACAAGTTTTACCGCTCCGGATTCGGCGCCGCACTTCTCGATGAAGAGAAGATGAAGACAGCTTTTTCGAATGACGAGTTGATCCCGGACGCAGAACGCAGTGAATACTTCATTCCCGTGCGCTTAGGAGTGCGCCCCATCGGCAGTCTGGGGATTTCTGGGGCGCAACTGTCGCGTCAATCTGTCGAAGCCCTGGGCACACTGGTCGCCATTGCCATCGAACGCGCTCGTGCTGTCGAACAGCTTGGGCAGACTGAGGCAGAGCGCCAAGGCGAGCGGTTGAAATCCGCGCTACTCGACTCTATCACACACGATTTCCGCACTCCGCTGACTTCGATGAAGGCCGCGGTGACCAGCTTGTTGACCTCCGCCGATTCGAATTCGGCGGAACTCTTGACCATCATTAACGAGGAATGCGACCGGCTGAACCATCTCGTGGAGGAAGCTGCAGAAATGGCCAAGCTGGAGGCCGGCGAAATCACGCTCGATTTGACACCAACTTCGGTGGAAGAAATCGTTGAGGCTGCATTGGAACATTGCAAGGGCGCACTCGCTGGGCGCCAGGTTGACGTGCGGATGAGCCGAGGTCTCCCACACGTACGCGCCGACCTGGAACGCACAAAGGAAGCCCTTGTGCAGTTGATTGACAACGCTAACCTGTATTCTCCGAAAGATCAGCCGATTACGATTACCGTGGAACTTACTGGGGATTCTGTGACCACTAGTGTCGCTGACCGCGGCGCTGGAATCGATGGTTTTGAACAAACCATGATCTTTGACAAATTCTATCGCGGCAAAGATCAACGGTATCTCGTTCGTGGTACGGGTATGGGTCTGCCGATTGCTAAGGCGCTCATAACTGCGCAAGGGGGAAGCATCAGTGTGACGAGCCAGTTGGGTCATGGTTCCGTGTTTTCCTTTACATTGCCTGTGGACCGCAGTCAGAAGGAAACACGTTGAACTCAGCTAACATTCTTGTCGTGGACGACGAACCGCAGATACGCCGCGTTTTGCGATCCTCTCTCTCCACACGCGGTTACGTGATCAGCGAGGCCAAGACTGGCGAAGAAGCTCTCGAGTCCCTGCGCAAGGAACGCCCCGATCTGATCCTGCTAGACATGAATATGCCGGGAATGGGTGGTATTGAGACTTGCCGCGAGATTCGGCGCGGTTCGGATGCGCCGATCATCATGCTGACGGTACGTAATGCGGAACGGGACAAGGTAGCCGCCCTGGACGCTGGAGCGGACGATTACGTCGTCAAGCCATTCGGTATCGAGGAGCTGCTCGCACGCATCCGCGCTGCTCTGCGCCGCTATGCGCCTACAGATGCACTCCCCTCGTTTGTGTCGAAGGACCTCACCATCGATTTCGCCAATCGGAATGTCACTGCACGCAACCAAATCGTTCATCTGACGCCCAAGGAGTACGAGGTTCTCAAACATTTAGTCGCAAATCAGGGCAAACCACTGACGCACCGCCGTCTCTTGCAGGCGGTCTGGGGACCGGACTATGGCGACGAAACAGAGAGCTTGCGCGTCGTGATCAACCAGTTGCGGAAAAAAATTGAAGCCGATCCTGCCCGGCCAAAGTACATCGTAACCGAGCCGTGGGTGGGCTACCGCTTTCGATCCCCCAGTGAGAGCCATTCTAAGCCTGCCCTGCGAAAGGGATGACGTCCTACTTTTTTGGACGGATTGCATCTAGGTCGAGGTTAAGTTCCAAAACGCGCACACGCGGTTCCCCTAGAAAGCCAAACTGCCTTCCTATCGTGTGCTTCTGAACCATGGCGCGGACATCTGCTTCGCTCAATCCACGCTCCCTAGCAACGCGAGGGACTTGGAACGCCGCCGCCCCAGGCGAAATCTCGGGATCGAGCCCTGAGCCAGACGCAGTTACAAGGTCTATAGGGATCGGCGCACCAGGGTTTTCGGCGTGCAGTTTTTCGACATCAGCTTTCACCCTATCGAGGAGGAGGTGGTTCGTTGGCGCTAGATTTGAACCTGAGGATTGCGCTGCGTCATACCCCGTGCCAGCGCTCGATGGTCGAGGATGAAAATAGGCTGGGCCTGTAAACGGCTGACCGAGGAGCCTTGACCCGACCAAATGTCCGTCTTCCTCGATCAAGCTGCCGTTTGCCTGCGACGGGAATAGGAGCTGCGCCAAGCCTGTGACGCCCAGAGGATAAATAACGCCGAATAGCACGGTCGTGACCAATGTAAAGAAGATGGCGATTCGCAGGTTGTTCTTCATGTTCCGACCTCACACAAAATGCAAATAAGTGATCAGAAGATCGATGAGTTTTATTCCGATGAACGGCGCCACGACCCCACCGAGACCATACAAGAGCAGGTTCCGCCGCAGGAGGGCGGCTGCGCCTACGGGCCGATACTTCACGCCTCGAAGCGCCAAAGGAATAAGCGCGATAATGATCAGTGCGTTGAAAATGACTGCGGACAGAATCGCTGATTGCGGCGTAGCCAGGCCCATAACGTTGAGCACATTCAGCTGGGGAAACGCCCCTGCGAACATGGCCGGAATAATTGCGAAATACTTTGCCACGTCGTTCGCCACGGAAAATGTCGTAAGCGCGCCACGAGTGATTAGCAACTGCTTGCCAATTTCAACAATCTCGATCAGCTTCGTAGGATTCGAATCGAGATCCACCATGTTGCCGGCTTCCTTGGCCGCTTGTGTGCCAGTGTTCATAGCCACGCCGACATCGGCTTGCGCCAACGCTGGTGCATCGTTGGTGCCGTCGCCTGTCATCGCCACAAGCTTGCCCTTGGCCTGTTCGCGCTTGATCAGCGCCATTTTGTCCTCTGGACGCGCCTCTGCCAGAAAATCATCGACACCAGCCTGACGAGCAATGGCCGCGGCGGTCAGCGGATTATCACCTGTAATCATCATCGTGCGTATCCCCATCGCGCGAAGATGCTCGAAGCGTTCGCGCATTCCTCCCTTAACGATGTCCGTCAGCGCGATTACGCCCAGAACGCGGCCGTTCTCAGCCACTAAGAGCGGAGTTCCACCTCCATTGGAAACATCCGAGATGCGCTGCTGAGTTTCTTTCGGGACCTGATTGCCGCGCTCCGCAATGTGTTTCGCGATTGCATCTGGGGCGCCTTTGCGAATTTGGAGTCCGTCGAGGTCCACGCCAGACATGCGCGTTTGAGCGGAGAACGGGATGAACACCGGATTGCGATGGCTGAATTCGCGCGCACGCAGCCCGTATTTCTCTTTCGCCAGCACAACGATCGAGCGCCCCTCCGGTGTTTCGTCCGCAAGGGAGGCAAGCTGCGCCGCGTTCGCGAGGTCAGCTTCGCCAACATTCGGACAGGGATAGAAGGCTGTCGCTTCGCGATTGCCCAGCGTGATCGTCCCCGTTTTGTCGAGCAACAGCACGTCCACGTCGCCAGAGGCCTCCACGGCGCGCCCGGACATGGCGATAACGTTCCTTTGAATGATGCGATCCATGCCGGCAATTCCGATCGCCGACAGCAGCCCGCCAATAGTTGTAGGAATCAGGCACACCAACAACGAGACCAGTACAAAAATACTCTGCGGCGCTCCGGAATAAATCGCAAAAGGCTGTAGCGTCACCACCGCCAGCAAGAAGATGATCGTCAATCCCGACAAAAGGATATTGAGCGCAATCTCATTTGGCGTTTTTTGTCGAGAGGCTCCTTCCACTAATTTGATCATGCGGTCGAGAAACGTTTCGCCGGGATTCGACGTGATGCGGACCTTGATCTCATCGGAGAGCACGCGCGTGCCGCCGGTTACCGCGGAGCGATCTCCGCCAGATTCGCGAATGACTGGCGCCGACTCACCCGTAATCGCGGACTCATCGACGGAGGCCACACCTTCAATCACTTCACCATCACCGGGAATAAACTCTCCCGCGCTGACGACAACGACATCCCCTGACCGCAGCTTCGAGCTTGGTACTGTCTCTATCGAACCATCTGTACGCAAGCGATGTGCCTGCGTTTCCGCCCGTGCTTTGCGCAGCGTTTCTGCTTGGGCCTTGCCACGGCCTTCGGCCATCGCCTCTGCAAAATTGGCGAACAGCACCGTGAACCACAGCCATAATGTTATTTGCAGGCCGAAGCCGAAGGCGCCTGTATGACGCAAAGTGTCTCGGAGCAGTTGCAGGGTCGTCAGTACGGCTCCCACTTCCACAACGAACATGACGGGATTCTTCATCATGGTTCGGGGATGCAGCTTTGCGAACGAATCCACAATCGCGCGAATTACGATCTTTTTGTCCGCAAGTGGTTTGGCCTTAGCCTGGATAGATGTACCCATAGTTCCTTAAAAGGCCTTTCCAGAGGCCATGAGAAGATGTTCCAAAATTGGCCCAAGGCTTAGGGCAGGGAAGAATGTCAGCGCTCCGACAATCAAAACCGTAGAAACGAGTAATGTCGCAAACAGAGGGCCAGTTACTGGAAAGGTCCCCGGTGATTCCGGAGCCGTTTTCTTCCTAGCTAGATTCCCTGCTATGGCCATGATCGGAATGATCATGAAGAAGCGGCCGAGAAGTTGGGCGACGGCTGTGCTGGTGTTGTACCACAAGGTGTTCGCGTTGATACCTGCGAAGGCTGAGCCGTTGTTTCCAGCCGAGGAGACGTACGCATAGAGGATTTGTGAGAGGCCGTGCGGTCCTGGATTGGAAATGCCCGCCGTTCCGAAGGGTTGAACTACCGCTAGAGCAGAAAAACTAAGAATCGTGAACGTCAAGATAAGCACCGCCAGCATGGCCATCTTTACGTCGTACGATTCGATTTTCTTGCCCAAATATTCTGGCGTGCGTCCTACCATTAAGCCGGCAATGAATACGGCCAAGATCACAAAGACGAAAATTCCGTACAGTCCGGCGCCAACGCCGCCGAAGACGACCTCACCGAGCATGATATTGATCAGCGGGATCATGCCTCCGAGCGGCGTGTAGGAATCATGCATGCTGTTCACCGCGCCGCAGCTGGCGTCCGTTGTCACTGTCGCAAAGAGTGCGGAGTTCGCAATCCCGAACCGCACCTCTTTTCCCTCCATGTTCCCTCCTGGCTGCAAAGCGCTCGGCCTTTGGTCCACATTTTTGAGTTGCGGATTGCCCGCCGCTTCCGCCCAATATGTCGCTGTCACGCCCGCAAGGAACAATATGGCCATCGCTGCCCATACCGCCCAACCGTGGCGCTGGGAGCCGGTCATACGGCCCAGCGCGTACGTCAAGCCCGAAGGAATCGCAAAAATCAGCACCAGTTCTAAGAAATTTGCAAATGGCGTGGGATTTTCAAAGGGATGCGCGCTGTTTGCGTTGAAAAATCCTCCGCCATTCGTGCCAAATTCCTTAATTACTTCCTGGGACGCGACCGGTCCCTGCGCAATCACCTGCTGAGTGACGCGCCGCGTGCTGACCTTGCCGTCCGCACCGGTCACCTGCGTCGTCTGAGGTTCGAGCAACTCGACTGTGGTATACGGCTTGACATTTTGGATGACTCCCTGCGAAACCAGAACTAGAGAGCCTACTAAGCAAACCGGCAGCAAAACCCACAGCAGGCAGCGGGTTGTGTCCACCCAGAAGTTCCCCAGCTTCTCCGTTTCCCGCCGCGCGATGCCGCGAATCACCACAATCGCCAGCACAATACCCACGGCGGCTGATACGAAGTTGTGATAGGCCAGCCCCGCCATCTGGGTTAGGTAGCTCATCGTGCTTTCCGGCACGTACGATTGCCAGTTCGTATTCGTGGTAAATGAGGCCGCGGTGCCGAACGCCAGACCAGGTTCGACGTTCGGAAGTTTCTGAGAATTAAGTGGAAGCCACTTTTGCGTGCGTTCGATGACGTATAAGAGCGTCATGGAAACCCCGCTGAACAGCAGCATCGCGATGGTGTATTCCGTCCAACGCATCTCGTGGTTTTCATCCACACCTGTCAGGCGATACAGGAGCTTTTCGATAGGCCGCAGAACGGGGTCCAAGAACGTCTTTTCGCGGTTGAACACTCGCTTCATGAAAATGCCAGCAGGCTTAGTGATCAGGAAAATCACCAAGAGAAAAAACAGAATTTGGAACCACCCATTTGCAGTCATGCTCAGAACTCCTCCGCTTTGAGGAGGGCGTAAAGCAAGTACCCAACCAGCACAACGCAGACAGCCAGCAGCAGGCCATTCCCAAGGCTCATGACTTCGTCCCCCTCAGCTTCTCGCATGCGCGGACGTAGAGAATGGTCAAAACTGCGAACAATGCCGTTGCTGCGATAAACATCAAGTCCTTCATAATTCTCGTTCTCCTCGTACGCGATCAATTTGACCCTTTCCGTTGACCTGGCGGCATCTCAGCTAGTCCATGTCAAGGATGAAAGTGCGAGTCGAGGGTCACAATTACGCCCAGGATTAGAAGATTTTGCGTTGGCGTCAGGCCGACAACTTCAGGGGCAATTTCCGTACCACGGAAGAAACCGCCGCCGGGGCCGCGAGAATCGTCAATTCGGTGCTCCAGCCTCACTATTGCCCCGAAGTCGCGGTACGGGATGCGATATTCCAGAGTCGTCGTGTCTGCCTTAACGGTTTGCCGGAAACCCGTCAAGCGCCCGTCACGATCCCAGTACACCTCTGGCCGCGCCGTTGCGCTCCAATTTTTGCTGAAGACCCAATGCACCGGTAATTGAGCGCTCATCCAAAGTGCGCGAGGATTTCCTGTGGTTGCGACCTTCTCTGTCCCGACGTGGTATTCAAATGGAATGGTGATGCGATCAGTTTTCCACTCGACGATGCTGTCCCACAAGAAGCGCCAGAACTCTCGCCCGGTGTTCGACTGGTGAGGACCGTACAGAACGGTTTCTTTGAGCGTCGTGTGGCCCGTCAACTTGTAGGCGATTTGGATGCCTTCACTTGGCACACTATTGGGGTTGGCAAGATGAAAATAATCGTTCACTACAAATACTGTTCCCGTTAATTTCTGCGTGAAAGGGTAACTCGCGTTGACGCCCATCATGAGATACGGAGTAAAGTCAGCTCCCCAGGGACGCGTATAGTTGAAGTTGTCCTTCGCGTACAGCAAATCATAGCCAATCAAACTGGAGAAAATTCCCGCCTGTACGGTCAGTCCTTTTCCGATCGGTGCCAGGTAGGAAACATCGGTGGGCCCAAGGTGCCGTAGCCACTCGGCACCAGGAAGATTCGGCGCGGTCGCGGAGAACCCAAAGATGCGGGAATCTTGGCCGCCCTGTAAGGTCAGTTCTAAACCCCATCGGGACGCCTCTGACCCGCTTTTTCGGACGTACGCGGCCCCCACGTTCAGGAGAGGTTCGTCAACCTTGTAAGCCGTTCCGCGGCTCCGGAAGAGATGATTTGCCGGATGATTGAAGTCCAGCAGATACGCCGCATCGAGGAACCCGCCATACGCCCATTGTGGATCCGGCTGTGTTGCAGCCGGTCCGCCCTGTGCCTCCTGCTCACTCACCGCGGCCAACTTGTCAGCCTGGTTTCGGAGGGCCCGGCCATCTCCGGGGATCGCAGGCATTTCTGTTGTTTGCATAGGTGCTGCTTGCGCCCAGAGCCGACTGTTCATGGCCGCCAGCAGTACGATGAGTCCGGCTGTCCGCATCGCCTTTTTCTTCACTTGCGTTCCGTCCTTAATTGATGACTTCAGAGGTTTCATCATCACCACCCGCCCTGACTGTGGTGCCAGCGGCCCCGAATTCAAACCCTGCCTCTCAAGACGTTTCCCCCGGACCGATTCCCAATAGAACTGGACCAGCACATACAACAAGAACGCTAGCCCGGCACATGCAATGGAGAGAAAGATCCACATTGGTGGTTCCATTGTTGGCGCTGAGCCTTCAGGCTTGCCTGCTACGGGCGGCGTCATACGGGCCAAGCATGCAGGGCAAAGCGTAAGGAAGTCATAAGGATGCCGTGAGAATTTCATCAGCACTGAGTGCATACGCCACTCTGACACTAAAGGGCACAAGCCCTTCAATCTCCGATGATGAACACTGTTTCCTACTAACCCTTTGCAGCGTCGTAGATGTCGCTCAGAGCAGTATTCGCAACGTACCCGACCCGATAGTGGAGGAGGGAGTAGTGCTCCCCCTAAAACTGGACAGCCTACCTAGGTAGAATCAGGGCCTCCAAAACAGGAGGCAGCATGGGCAGAAGACCACGCGTAGATCGAACCCCGGAAGAAAGTGGCAGATCGTGCAGGAAGCAATGAAGAACGGGAACGTCTCGGAGACCTGCCGAAAGCATGGCATCTCGCCGTCGCTTCTGTATCGGTGGAGGGATGAAGCGGAACAAGGAGCCAAGGCAGCGCTTGGGGGGAGAAGCGCTGCCGCCGCCGAAACCGAGAAAGACCGCCGCATCCGGCAACTGGAACGCACGCTGGGGCGGAAGTCGCTGGAGATCGAAATCCTAAAAAACGTCGTGGGGGAGTGAGCTGCGGTGAGGTTCACTCCCAGGCGCGGGAGATGATGACGCAGGGCTACACGGCCACGTTGGTAGCGGCGACCCTGGCCATCAGCCGGTCGAGCTTGTACTACCGGAAGAAGCCGCGAGGCAGCCGGGCCGATCGCACCTACGACGAGCAGATCGTCCTGGCCTGCGGAGAGAAGTTGGCCTACGGCTATCGGCGCGTGACCTGGTGGTTGCAGCGGAAGAAGGGGCTGCCGGTGAATCGCAAACGTGTGCTGCGGGTGATGCGCGAACGTGGACTGCTGGTGCGTTCACGACGTCTGCGTGCGCATCGCCGCAAAGAGTGGGGTCGTGTGGAGGCTAGCCGGCCCAACGAAATCTGGCAATCAGACATGACCAAGATCTGGGCCGGTCCAGCGGTGGGTTGGGCCTACTTGGTCTGCGTGATCGACTGCTGCACGAGGGAGATCGTGGGCTGGAATCTCTCCCATCGTTGCCGCACCGAAGATGCGCTGGCCGCAGTGGAGCAGGCTGTACTGGCGCGGCTGCCCGAGGGCAGCCGCGAGGCGAACGTGACACTCACCACGGACAGCGGCACGCAGTTCACTTCGTCGCGGTTCCTGGAGACGCTCGGGCGGCTCGGCATCACCCATCGGCGAACGGCCTATCATCACCCGGAAGGCAACAGCTACATCGAACGGTTCCATCGCAGCTTGAAGGAAGAGGAAGTCTGGACGGCGGAGTATCGGAGCATGGACCTTCGACTCCATTCCCGAATGAAGCGCGAACCAGCATCGCTCGTTGGATCGAGGAGTACAATCACGACCGGCCTCACGGCGGAGTTCGAAATCGTACCCCGCACGAGGCTTTTTTGGCTTTCAAAGCTGTACTAAATTCCGAGGCCCTGACTGTCTAGTTTTGAGGGGAGCAATACAAGCGAAGCAAAAAAAGCAGTCCAGTCGCATCTCCAAAGGCAGGCTGTCCTGGAATCTGCCCTCAGAAATTGGGCGTTCGTCCAATAAAAAGATGCAAGATTAAAGCGAGAAAAGACGGCGGGATAACGGTCATGTGTGCCTAGAACTCATTTCAAAACCCTGCGTAAAGTGATCATGAAGCAGGCAATATGAAAGAACGCTTCATAAATCGTGATCGAGCGGTCATAGCGAACGACCAGTCGCCGATAGTTGCCAAG
>Ga0070739_10003571_pt1 | contig 19211 bp, 19 predicted proteins | sample Coa_R1_7_FD_66445 | JGI IMG/M metagenome (GOLD analysis project Ga0070739, IMG submission 66445) | Surface soil microbial communities from Centralia Pennsylvania, which are recovering from an underground coalmine fire - Coalmine... | ecosystem: Environmental > Terrestrial > Soil > Unclassified ... | reverse complement strand
TCCTCAGCGTCGCGCAGGCCGGGTACATCGGGTTCGCGGTCACGCGCCACGACTCGTTCCTGGTGCTGTCCGATCGGATGGCTCTCTTCGCCTTATCCCTGCTGATCGCGGTGGCCGCGGGCAGTGCGTTCCATCGCGAGGCGCCGCGAATGCCCACGCCTCGCCGGTGGCTGGTCAGCGCTGCGGGCCTGGCCGGGATCATCCTCACGGTCAGCGGTGTCTATTCGGCCTTGGCCTTCCCGCCGTCCCCGCCCGACGCACAGCTTGCCGAGGAGATTGCGGGCGTGGTGGGCGGTCCGCTGGTGCCCGCCCTCGCGGCGCTCTTCGGCCTTTCGCGCGCTCGCAGGTCACCGATATGGCCCGCGGCGCTGCTCACCCTCGGCGCTCCGGGGCTGCTGATCGTGCCCCGAGCCGTCATCATCTACGCGCAGGGCAAGTACGAGAACGTATTCGTCGGTGACCTGTTCTCCCGGTCGCTGTGGCCTGGGATGCCGGTATACATGCTGGCCACTGAGGTCACTCTCGCCGCAGCGCTTGGTTGGTCGCTGTACCGCAGCCGTCGACGAGCTACCGCAGTGCCCGCATAATTGCCGCGCGCCGCCCTACCGCCCTGCCGGGGAAACGGACAGGGACATGCCCACGAGTCCGCGTGCCCGCACGGTAAGCCGGTCGGCGATGCCTTGCAGCACAACGGCCGCGGGCTCCGCCGGGTGCGAGAGCACCAGCGGCACGCCCTCGTCGCCTCCTGCGCGCAGCCTCACGTCGATCGGGACCTGGCCGAGCAGCGGGACCTGCGCGCCGGTCGCCCGGGTCAGTGCCTCGGCCACGGTCTGGCCGCCGCCGGAGCCGAAGACGTCGACCTTCTCGCCGCAGTGCGGGCACGGCAGCCAGGACATGTTCTCCACCACGCCCGCGATGCGCTGGCGGGTCTGCAGGGCGATGGTGCCGGCCCGCTCGGCCACCTCGGCGGCCGCCTGCTGCGGCGTCGTCACCACCAGGATCTCGGCGTTGGGCACCAGCTGCGCCACCGAGATCGCGATGTCGCCGGTGCCCGGCGGCAGGTCGAGCAGCAGCACGTCCAGGTCGCCCCAGTAGACGTCCGCGAGGAACTGCTGGAGCGCGCGGTGCAGCATCGGGCCGCGCCAGACCACCGGCTCGTTGCCCGGCGTGAACATGCCGATCGAGATGACCCGCACGCCGTGCGCGATCGGCGCCATGATCATGTCCTGGACCTGCGTCGGCCGATCGGTCACGCCGAGCATGCGCGGCACCGAGTGGCCGTAGATGTCGGCGTCGACGATGCCGACCTTCAGGCCCTTGGCCGCCATCGCCGCCGCGAGGTTCACGGTCACCGAGGACTTGCCGACCCCGCCCTTGCCCGAGGCGACCGCGAAGACCCGGGTCAACGAGCCGGGCTTGGCGAACGGGATCTCCCGCTCCGGCCGGTCGCCGCGCAGCTTCGCCTGGAGCGCCTGGCGCTGCTCGGTGCTCATCACGTCCAGGCCGACGCGCACGGAGCGCACCCCGTCCAGCGCGGCGACCTGAGCCTTGATGTCCTCGGAGAGCTTGTCCTTGAGCGGGCAGGCGGCGACGGTGAGGTAGATCTCCACGTCCACCGCGCCGTCTTGGCCGACCGCGACCGATTTCACCATGTCGAGCTCGGTGATCGGGCGGCGGATCTCCGGGTCCTGGACCCGGGCCAGCGCCGCGCGCACCAGATCCTCGGTGGGCGTCGTCGCACTCGTCGTCGTGTCAGCCATGGCTCAATGCTATGCGCCGCACAAGGCTGCTCCGGCGGCGGCTACCCACTTGTCCGCGACCGGCGCCTTCACAGACCGGCGTTCGTGCTCGGCGGCGCGATGTCCCTGGTACCCGCCGGGAGCACGTTGTTCTGGACTGTTGCGTTCTGGGCTGCTGCGTTCTGGACTGCCGCATTCTGGACCGCCGCGTTCTGGCCGGACGTGTGCAGGTCGTCCATTTCCTTGAGCATGGCCTGAAGTTCCGAGCGGACGTAATCGCGGGTGGCCACCTCGTTGACCGCCAGCCGCAGCGCCGCCACCTCGCGCACCAGGTACTCGGTGTTCGCGATCGACCGCTCGTCGCGCTCTCGGTCCTGCTCGATCTGCACCCGGTCCCGATCCGCCTGCCGGTTCTGCGCCAGCAGGATCAGCGGCGCGGCATACGCGGCCTGTGTGGAGAAGGCCAGGTTCAGCAGGATGAAGGGGTACGGGTCCCAGTGGATCTCTCGGGTGAACTGAAGGATGTTCAGCACGATCCACACGAAGACGAAGGCCGTCTGAATGACGAGGTACCGCGCCGTGCCGAAGTACCGCGCCAGGTTCTCCGAGGCCTGCCCGAACTTCTCCGAGTCGATCTTCGGTCGCAGCGAACGCGTGCGATGGATGTCCCGGGGCTGGTCAAGGCGGGGCTGTTCATGCCGAGCCGCATGACGCATGGCTCGGCGAGTCTCCGTGTCACGCGCCATGGTCGCCCCCTCCCGAATCGTCTGCGTGCGTACCGGCGCCTGCGTCGTGCGCGTGCAGGTCGCGTTCTCTCCAGTTGCCCGGAAGCACGTGGTCAAGCACGTCGTCCACGGTGATCGCGCCGAGCAGGTGCCCGGACTCGTCCACGACTGGTGCGGCGACGAGGTTGTAGGTCGCCATGAATGACGTGACCGCGGTCAGCGGCTGATCGGGCCGCAGCGGCTCGATCCCGTTGTCCACTGCCGCGCTGACCAGGGTCGAGGGCGGCTCGCGCAGTAAGCGCTGGAAGTGCACGACGCCCAGGAAACGCCCGGTGGGCGTCTCCAGCGGCGGCCGGCACACGTACACCTGGCTCGCGTGCGCGGGGGAGTGCTCGGGAACCCGGATGCGGGCCAGCCCCTCGGCCACCGTGGCGTCCGGAGGCAGCACGATCGGCTCGCTGGTCATCAGGCCGCCGGCGGTGTCGTCGGAGTAGATCAGCAGCCGCCGCACCGGGGCCGCCTCGTTCGGCTCCATCAGCTCGAGCAGCCGCTCGGCCTCCTCGACCGGCAGGTCGCCGAGCAGGTCGGCGGCGTCGTCCGGGTCCATCGCCTCCAGCACGTCCGCGGCCCGCTCCACCTCAAGCTTGGCCAGGATGTCGACCTGCTCTTCCGCGGGCAGCTCCTCGAGCACGTCGGCGAGACGGTCGTCGTCGAGGGCCGCGACCACCTCGGTGCGCCGCTTCGGGTTCAGGTCGTGCACCGCGCGGGCCAGGTCCGCCGGGCGCATCTTCTCGAAGGTGCGGATCAGCGTGGCCGCGGCCTGGCCCGGCTCGTCCGCGGCGAAGCCGGTCAGCGCCTCCCAATCGACCGTCTGGGTCTCCCCGCGCCGCCGGAAGCCGCGCGCGGGGCGCCGCACGAAGACCTTGGTGACCTCCCAGTCCCGGCTGGTGTTCTGCTCGATCGCGAGGTCCACGACCTGCACGTCGGTGCCGTCCGCGACCAGGTGCACCCGCCGGTCGGTCAGCTCGGCCAGCAGCAGCGCCTCGCCGGGCCGCTGCTGGAACCTGCGCATGTTGATAAGGCCGGAGGAGATGACCTGGCCGCCCTCGATCGCGGTCACCCTGGTCATCGGCAGGAACACCCGGCGCTTGCCGGTGACCTCGGAGACCAGCCCGAGCACCCTTGGCCGCGCGGAGTCGGTGTGCATGGTCACCACGACGTCGCGGATCCGCCCGACCTGGTCGCCGTCCTGGTCGAACACCGGTTTACCCGCCAGATGCGAGATGAAGATCCGGGACGGAGCCCTGGTCGCCGCCACGCGTGGCCCTCCTGACCTGTCCTGGCCGCTGATCCCGCCGGCTCTGCGTTCAGCGCTGTGTCCAGCGCTTTTCAGCTTTAGATTATGTCGCCGGATTGACTGTCGGACAGTTCGAACCGTCCGATCACCCGACCACGTCTAGTCGTGTCCCTTCGCTACACTGCCGGACTCGGAGACACCGGTACGAACAGGGAAGTGACGGCTAGTCGAATGGCGCGTATATCCATGGCCACAGCCGTCCTCGGCCCCGTCGCCGCCGTGGCTTTGGCCGCCGCGCTGACCGCTTGCTCGGCCGACGATCCGGCGCACCGGTCCTTCCGGCCGCAGGAGATCACCGCGTCGGGCATCCCGTACACCGGCAACGGCATCGCGGCGCTCGATCCGCAGGCGATCGTGACCAAGACGGTGAAGGCGACCTCCTCTGCACCGACCGTGCACGTAGCCGGGACGCTTACCGGCGTACCGGTCTCCGGTGGGACGTTCACCGTGGACATGGTCTTCACGCAGTTCGGCGCGGTCGGCGACGTGACCAGCGGCAGCGCGACCAGCCGGCTGCTGCGTGTCGAGGACGAGGTGTGGACCGCTGAGCCGTCCTCCTTCTGGAAGGAGATCGGCGCGATCGATAGCGGAAAGGCGTACGGCGGCCTGTACGTGCGCATCCCGACGGCCGATCCGCGCTACTCCGGGTTCACCAACGACACGCGCATCGGGTACCTGCTCGACCGGCTGTTGCTGACCTCCGCGACATGGGCCAAGGGCAAGGTCGACACGGTCAATGGCGAGAACGCACTCGAACTCGACGGTACGGGCCATGACGGGCACAAGGCGTCGATCTGGGTAGCCACCGACGGCGTGCCCTACATCCTGCGCATCGCGCCCACGGCGGGTAGCTACCAGGGACGGGTGGACTTCACCAACTACGAGGACCGCGTCGCGATCCAGGCGCCGCTGCCCGGCGAGGTACTGGACAACGCGCTGCTGGTGCTGCCGCCGACCGCGAGTGCGAGCGCGACGTCGAATACGTCCGGCTCGAATACTTCGGCCAGTCCCACGGCCAACCGAAGCACCGGCCCGGCGAAGCCTTCGGTCTCGCCGTCCGCCACGCCCAGCGCTACGGCGTCCGGCCCGAATCCGCCATCGCCGTCGACTTCGCCGTCCGCGACGCCGTCAGATCCCGGACGCGGCGGGCATTGACGGCCGGTCGAACAGCCGTGAAGGCGGCATGCGAGCCGTGCCGCCTTCACGGCTACGGCGCGAGCGAGTGCTATCGCGAGCGGGTCGTGGCCGGGGAGGGCGGCACGGGAGCAGCGCCCGACGCGGTCGCATAGCGGCCGGGGCCTTCGATCAACGCCCCCTGGGGACGGATCCGGAAGATGGCGGAGTTCGCCGCCCACCGCTCCGGCTGCGCCTCGCCGTCGTGCGCGTTAAGCCGCTTCGCGTGCAGTACCGGCACCACCGCGGCCCATTCCTCGCTGCCCGGCACGATCCGCGCGACCACACCCGGCCAGCTCACCAGCCGGCCGCCCTTGTCCTTGGACCGCACCGTCACGCGCACGGTGATCCCGTCGGACAGTCCGGGCAGCGACTGCTCGCCCCCGCCCACCACGACGTACACCGCGGCCTGCCCGTCCTGCTCATGCCAGACGTGCCAAGCCGCACGGTCGCGCAGACCTGACACCGCCACCCAGATCAGGCCCGACTTCTTACACGCTTCCTCGATGAGCGCGGCGTCCGGTACGGACAACGCGGAACGGCCGGGGGCGCTCGATGCAGCGGACAGTGACGGGCTGGTCATGGCTCAGAACTTTCCCACAGCGCACTTGAAGGCCACTCAGCGGGGACGGCCTGTAGAAGTTCGCGGCCGGGATCGCGACAGGCGCGCGATACCCTGGCATCACCGTGTCACAGTCGCGACCGAGGAGCACCCCTGACCGCCCAGACCGCCTCACCGCCCGCTCCGCTCCCGGTTTCGGCAGTACACCGGCCTCCGCGGGCTGATATCGCGATACTCGCGGTGGCGGTGGCCGCGGTCGGCACCTCCGGTCCGCTGATCGCCGCCACGGCCGCGCCCGCGCTGGCGATCGCGTTCTGGCGCAACGTCTTCGGCGCCGCCGCCCTCACGCCCTTCGCGCTGGTGCGGCATCTCGGCGAGTTGCGCTCGATGAACGGCGCGCAGTGGCTCTCCAGCCTCGTCGCCGGAGTGGCCCTCGGGCTGCACTTCTCCACCTGGACCCCGAGCCTGACGATGACCTCGGTGGCGTCCGCGACCGCCTTCGCCGCCGCGCAGCCGATCTTCGCCGCCCTGATCGCGCTGCTGCGCGGCGAGCACGTCTCGCGGCAGGCCTGGCTCGGCATCCTGATCGCGATCGCCGGAGTGGTCGCACTGTCCGGGGTAGACCTGCGGCTCTCCGTGCGGGCCTTCTCCGGCGACCTGCTCGCGCTGCTGGCCGGCGCGCTGGCCGCGGTGTACATGACGGTCGGCGCCAACGTCCGCAAGACCGTCTCGCTCGCTCCCTACGCGGTGGTCTGCTACACGACCGCCGCGGTCGTGCTGGCCGGGCTCGCGCTGGCGACCGGCGAACACCTCACCGGCATGCCGGGCAACGCGTGGATCAAGATCCTCGGGCTCACGGCCGGCGCCCAGCTGCTCGGCCACACGCTGTTCAACCGGGTGCTCAAGACCACCAGCCCGACCGTGGTCTCGCTGTGCATCCTGCTGGAGGTCCCGTCGGCGGCGTTGATCGCGGCGCTCTGGCTCGGACAGGTGCCGACCTGGTCGATGGTGCCGGGCGCGGTGCTGATTCTGGCCGGGCTCGCCGTGGTCACCGTCGGCGGCGCGACGGCCGGCCCGTCCGTGGCGGCGCGTGGCACGGATCACTCCGGTGCGCCCGAGACGGCGGATGTGACCGGCCAGTAACCTGGCCGTGTCCCACCAGTTCCAGCACCGGTCCGTACCCGCTTCGGGAGGGAACCCGCCCATGGCAAACACCAACGTCAACCGACCGCGCCGGTCCTGTCTCGCCGTTCCGGGCTCCAACCCCCGGTTCCTGGAGAAGGCCCAGACGCTGCCCGCCGACCAGGTCTTCCTCGACCTGGAGGACGCCTGCGCCCCGCTGGAGAAGGAGGGCGCCCGGCTCAAGATCGTGGACGCGCTCAACCACGGCGACTGGACCGGAAAGACCCGCACCGTCCGGGTCAACGACCTGACCACGCACTGGACCTACCGCGACGTGGTCACGGTCGTCGAGGGCGCCGGGGCCAACCTGGACTGCATCATGCTGCCCAAGGTGCAGGACGCCGGGCAGGTGATCTGGCTCGACCTGCTGCTCACCCAGATCGAGAAGACCATGGGCTACGAGGTCGGCCGCATCGGCATCGAGGCGCAGATCGAGAACGCCAAGGGCCTGGTCAACGTGGACGCCATCGCCGCCGCCTCGCCACGGGTGGAGACGATCATCTTCGGCCCGGCCGACTTCATGGCCTCGATCAACATGAAGTCGCTGGTGGTCGGCGAGCAGCCGCCCGGATACGACGTCGGCGACGCGTACCACTACATCCTCATGCGCATCCTGATGGCCGCGCGCGCCAACGACGTGCAGGCCATCGACGGCCCGTACCTGCAGATCCGCAACGCCGAGGGCTTCCGCCGGGTCGCCGGACGCAGCGCCGCGCTCGGCTTCGACGGCAAGTGGGTGCTGCACCCGGACCAGATCGCGATCGCCAACGAGCTGTACGCGCCCACCCAGGAGGACTACGACCACGCCGAGCTGATCCTCGACGCCTACGACTACTACACCTCGGAGGCGGGCGGGAAGAAGGGCTCGGCGATGCTCGGCGACGAGATGATCGACGAGGCCTCACGCAAGATGGCGCTGGTGATCGCGGGCAAGGGCCGGGCCGCCGGGTACACCCGCACCTCCAAGTTCGAGCCGCCCGCGGCCTGAGCCCGGCCCGCGCGGCCGAGGCCCGCGGCCGATCCGGCCACGTGGCGCACGCCTACCTCGGCGCCGCGGCCAGTGGCCGGTGCCACACTTCACAAGGCAGCGGCTCCCGGGGATACTCACCAGTAACTAAGCCGCCCCGCACCCCTGCCCGGGGGCGGGAGCACGAGTGATCCGGGAGCCCAGTCACATGGCACGTCTCGCCCGCACCGAAGGCCTCAGCGAGGTTCAGCAGGAGATCCTGGCCGCCGTCCACACCTTCGTGGACAAGGAGATCATCCCGGTGGCCAACGAGCTCGAGCACGCCGACGAGTACCCGGCCGAGATCGTCAAGGGCATGGCCGAGATGGGCCTGTTCGGCCTGATGATCCCGGAGGAGCACGGCGGCATCGGCGAGTCGCTGCTGACCTACGCCCTGGTCGTCGAGGAGATCGCGCGCGGCTGGATGTCCGTCTCCGGCATTCTCAACACGCACTTCATCGTCGCGTACATGATCAAGCAGCACGGCACCGAGGAGCAGCAGGCGTACTTCCTGCCGCGGATGGCCGAGGGCACGGTGCGCGCGGCCTTCTCCATGTCCGAGCCCGCGCTCGGCTCGGACGTGGCCGCGATCAAGACCAAGGCGGTGCGCGACGGCGAGGACTATCTGATCACCGGTCAGAAGATGTGGCTGACCAACGGCGGAACCTCCAGCCTGGTCGCCCTGCTCGCGCGCACCGACGAGGGCCAGGACGCGCCGCACAAGAACCTGACCACCTTCCTGATCGAGAAGGAGCCCGGGTTCGGCGAGGTGCGCCCGGGCCTGACCGTGCCGGGCAAGCTCGCCAAGATGGGCTACAAGGGCGTCGACACCACCGAGCTGGTACTCGACAACGTGCGCGTCCCGGCCGACCGGGTGCTCGGCGGGACCACCGGCCGCGGCTTCGCGCACATGATGGACGGCGTCGAGGTCGGCCGGGTCAACGTCGCCGCCCGCGCCTGCGGCATCGCGCTGCGGGCCTTCGAGCTCGGCATCGCCTACGCGCAGCAGCGTTCGACCTTCGGCAAGCCGATCGCGCAGCACCAGGCGATCCAGTTCAAGCTCGCCGAGATGGCGGTCAAGGTGGAGGCCGCGCACCAGATGATGGTGCGGGCCGCCCGGGTCAAGGACGCCGGCCAGCGCAACGACCTCGAGGCCGGGATGGCCAAGTACCTGGCCGCCGAATACTGCAAGGAGGTCGTCGAGGACTCCTTCCGCATCCACGGCGGCTACGGCTACTCGAAGGAATACGAGATCGAACGCCTCTACCGGGAGGCGCCGATGCTGCTGATCGGCGAGGGCACCGCCGAGATCCAGAAGATGATCGTCGGGCGGCGGCTGCTGGAGGAGTACAAGCTCAAGGGCTGACGGCGGGTCGGCGGACGGCGGGCCCGCGTAAAAAAGTGGTAGCACCTCCGTTTTAGAGTTAATGCATGCGAGCGGTAGCGAAGCCGACGTCGCGGGAGCTGCGGCGTCTTGTGCCCGGCCGAATGGTGCAGGTGGCCGGCAGTGCGCACCACGTCGTGGTGGATGAGGGCCCGGATGATGCGCCGCCGGTGGTCTTCACCTCCGGCCTCGGCGGAGCCTGGTACGACTGGGACGCCGTGGTTCCGCTGCTGGCCGGGCGCGCCACCCTGGTGCGTTTCGACCGGCCGGGACTCGGCTGGTCGCAGCCTGTGGCGGTGCCCCCGACGCTGGCCGCCGAGGCCGGGCGAATCAGAGAGCTGCTGCGCGTGCTCGAACTCGAACGCCCGGCCGTGCTGGTCGGTCACTCGCTGGCCGGCTTCCACGTCGAGGCGTTCGCGCGCATGTTTCCGGAGCTGACCGCCGGCGTCGTGCTCGTCGACGGATCCACGGAGCCCGAAGCGGCGCCGCAGCCGGCTTATTCGCAGCGGGTACGCCGGTGGCGGTTGATCGGCGGGGTCGGGCGGGCCAGCGGGATCGGCGGATTGATCGGCCCGGCGGCGTGGCGGCTCATCATCGCCGGGACCACCTTGGGCGGCCCGGGGGTGGCCGACCCGAGTCAGGTGCGCGCCACCTTCGCGGCCGGGCGCCCGGGCGTGACCGCGATGGTCGAGAACACGCTGTACTACGACGTCGCCGCCGAACTGCTCGAGTTGCGCTGCGAACGCGATTTCCCGCCGGTGCCGCTTCAGGTGCTCGCGGCGTTCGGCCGCTCCCGCATAGAGCGGGCGATCATGCCGCGCGGGCTGGCCGCGCAGTTCGCCGACCGCTGGCGGCGCAGGCAGCGCGACCTCGCGGAACTTTCTCCCCGCGGCGAATTGGTGGAGCTCAAGGACAGCGGGCACTACATTCCGTTCGACCGCCCGGATGCGGTCGCGGATGCGGTACTCAATGTGATTGAAGCGATGGACATCGAGCACGGCGACGGATCCCGCGCCAGGCGGTAGCGTGCCGGTGCGTACGGCGCACCTGCGGCCGAACAGAGTAGTTCCCGTGGCTGATTACCCGACTCACGCTGACGTGAGCCGGTGCGGTGAGGCAGGATAGGGCGCGGAACGCGACTGGGAGGGCTCGAGGCTCCAATGGCAACCTATTACGTGATCGCGCGCATGGACGGCACCCGTCAGGTGGGACCGGACCGGCAGAGCGTGGATCTGGCCGACGCTCTCGAGCGAGGCATCACCCATTTCATCCAGGTCCCCGAGCTGGATGAGGACGAGCGCTCGACGGACCCCTACGGCCTGCTGGTGCACCCGGAACCCGCGCAGAGCGGCCTCGGCATCGCCGACGACATGACGCTGACCCTGGGCGTCGACGGGTCCTTCCGGCTCTTCCAGCTTCAGGCGGTCCCCGCGCCCGAGCACTTCACGCCCAGCTCGGCGGTCGGCTCGCAGGCCATCGTCACGCGCGAGTTCCTGGCGGTCGCGGAGGTCCCTGCGTGGTGGGCGTACGGACCGCACGGTCGTAACGTCCTCGGCCTGATTTACGCGCTGACCGGCCTCAAGCGCGAAGAACTGGACGCGATCGGGCGGCGCATCGACAGCGCCGGCTTGGAATTCGCCAAGGTCAAGTTCGACGCCCTCGCGGTGGCTGACCGGGCCATCGCCGATTCCGGGCGCACCGGCGCGGCCCGGCTCGCCCGCGGCTACGCGCGCGCCGCCACGTACGGCACCTGGGACCGTGACTCCGCTCTCGGGCACGCCGCCTCGCTCGCGGGCGACATCGCGTACGTGATGAGCGTCGGGGACCTCGTGCCGAACGAGACCATCGACGCGCTCACCTCGTGGCTCAAGCCGCAGGTGAACGAATTGCACCCGGCGGGAGAAGGCCCGGACTACGGCGTGCAGGCGCAGCCTCAGGAATCCGGAGAGGGCGGTAACGAGGGCTCCGCAGAGGGCGGGCAGTAGCGCGCTTCACCGCGGATTGCCCGGCGACGGAACGCGGAGCACGGTCGCGTGACCTAGGCCACGACCCGCGTGCTACCGATCGGTAACTTCTTGCGGCAAGATGGCGGGACCAGTACCGAGTTCCCACCGAGAGCGACCGAGGATCGGTCGCTCTCAGACCCGTTCGCCACCATGAGGAGCTGACCGCGATGCAGTTCGGCCGCTACTTCGAGGAGTTCGAGGTCGGTGCCGTTTACAAGCACTGGCCGGGCAAGACGGTGACCGAGTACGACGATCACCTCTTCTGCCTCATCACCATGAACCACCACCCGCTGCACCTCGACGCGCACTACGCCGAGCAGACCACCGACTTCAAGCGCAACGTCGTCGTGGGCAACTACATCTACTCGCTGCTGCTGGGCATGTCAGTGCCCGATGTCTCCGGCAAGGCGATCGCCAACCTGGAGGTCGAGTCGCTGCGGCACATCGCCCCGACGTTCCACGGCGACACCATCTACGGCGAGACCACGGTGCTGGACAAGACCGAGTCGAAGTCCAAGGACGACCGCGGCGTCGTTTACGTGGAGACTCGCGGCTATAAGCAGGATGGCACCGTCGTGTGCGTATTCCGCCGCAAAGTCATGGTGCCCAAGCGGTCCTATGGCGAGGCGCGCGGCGGAGAGCAGCCGGGCAGGCCGGACCCACTACCCTAAAGCAGCACCGGCCTGACACACCGGCTGATACTCGCTCCCTGCGGATCACCGGGCACGGCCACAAGGCCCCGTCAGAGTGACGGACGCTTGACTGGAGACACCTGAACGGGGGACTGTTCAGCCTATGAAGGGCGAGCCAAGCTGCCCACGGTGCGGGAGCCGAGTACGTGCTCCCGGCGACCCGTCGGCCCTGTTGCCAGTGGTTCCGGAGGATTTGGCGCGTCCGATTCCGGACACCGTCCCGGAGAACCTGGCTGAACTTCCGGTCGATCTGCTGCCGCTGCACTCGCCTGGATCAGGGGCCGAACTGTGGACCTGTGAGCTGCACGGATCGGTGTACCCGGTGCAGCCGATCCTCGCCCCGAGTCCTGCGGTACTCGCCTCGGTGGTGTACCGCTCGCAGGTCCCGCTCTGGCTGCCCTGGCCGCTACCGCACCGCTGGGTGTTCAGTGGGGTCGCGTACGCCGGTGACAACCACACCGGTGCGCGGGCGACGGTGATGGCGGCCAGCGGTCCGTCCCCGTTCGGCGGCGAGGGCGACATGCTGCTGATCGCCGAGGAGATGGGGATAGGGCTCGGGGCACGGTTCGCCGGCTTGACCGGACCCGACCCGGGCCCGATCTTCGAGGACACCGCCGCGCACGCGAAGGTGTACGCGGCGGGTCGGCCGACCCCGATGTGGTCGGTCCCGGACACCGGTGACCGCGCGGTCTTCGTCGGGGAGGCGCGCGGCATGTGGCTCTGGCTCGTGCTGTGGCCCGCGCTGGCCGGCACCCTGCTCTATGAGGACATGGTGCTCACCGACCTGCGCGACGCGGGCTCGGAGATCGCGCACCTGCCGGTCGGCTCCCTTTCCCCGCGCTTCTTCGCCTGAACTGCGTTTTCACCCGAGCTCGGCCACCCGCGACCGCGTCCCCGGCGGCGCGGCGCGTCCCTGTAAGGTGATTGGCGTTCGGCCCGCGATCACCTGCTTGGTGTTGGACGATTCAGGATCAGGATGCGCATCGACCTGCACACGCACAGCTCCCGCTCCGATGGCACGGACACCCCGACCGAACTGGTCGAGGCCGCGAAGGCCGCGAGCCTGGACGTCGTCGCGCTCACCGACCACGACACCACGGCCGGCTGGGACGAGGCGGCCATCGCCGGCGAGCGTTTCGGCGTGACCGTGGTCCCGGGCGCGGAGCTTTCCTGCCGGCTGAACGGAATTCAGATCCACCTGCTCGGCTACCGCTTCGATCGCGCCGAGCCGGAGTTCGCCCGCGAGCGCAACCTGCTGCGGGACGACCGCGAACGCCGCGCCGAGCTGATCGTGCAGCGCTGCCGCGAGCTGGGCGCGCCGATCACCTGGGAGCGGGTGCGGGAGATCGCGGGCGACGCCTCGATCGGTCGGCCGCACGTGGCCAGCGCGCTGGTCGAAGCCGGAGTGGTCGCCTCGGTGGACGAGGCGTTCTCCTCCGACTGGTTGGCCGACGGCGGACGCGCCTACGTGGACAAGTACGCGCTCGATCCCTACCGCGCGCTGGAGCTGCTGCGCGCCTCGGGCGGCGTCGCGGTCTTCGCGCACCCGGCGGCGGGCCGGCGCGGCCGGATCGTGACGGACGATCAGATCGCGGACCTGGCGAAGGCGGGGCTGCGTGGCATCGAGGTCGACCACGTGGACCACGACGCGGCGGCGCGCGACCGGATCAGGGGTCTGGCCGGGGAGTTGGGCCTGGTGCCGACGGGTTCGAGCGACTACCACGGCGGGCGCAAGACCGTGCGGATAGGGCAGAACACGACGGCGCCAGAGGCCTATGAGGCGCTGTTCGCGTGAACCTCACCCTCTTCGGCACCTCGTTCATCACGCTCTTCGTGATCATGGACCCGCCGGGTACCGTGCCGATCTTCCTCGCCCTGACCTCCGGCCGCTCGCAGCGGGCCCGGCGGAGGCTGGCGCAGCAGGCCGCGCTCGTCTCGCTCGTGGTCATCTCCTGCTTCGCCGCGTTCGGGCAGCAGATCCTCAAGTACCTGGGCATCACGGTGCCCGCGCTCGAGGGCTCGGGCGGCCTGCTGCTCCTGCTGATCGCGCTGGAGCTGCTCACCGGCCGGGCGGACGAACCGAGCGAGGCGGCGGACGTCAACGTCGCGATGGTGCCGCTGGGCACCCCGCTGCTGGCCGGGCCGGGTGCGATCGTCGCGGTGATCCTGTTCGTGCAGCAGATCCACGCGGTCGGGGATTTCCTCGCGGTCGCGGCGGCGATCCTGCTCACTCATGTGATCATCTGGCTGACGATGCGCTTCTCGGTGTACATCATCCGGGTGATCAAGGAGTCCGGAGTCACGCTGGTGACCCGGATCGCCGGTCTGCTGCTGGCGGCCATCGCGGTGCAGATGGTGGCGCAGTCGGCGATCGCCTTCTCCAAGCTCGCCTGACCGCTGCCGCGCCTGGTCACGGGTTGGCGCTCAGCCGAGCCAGAACCCCAGCAGGCCGTCCGCCACGAGCTCGGGCCGGTCGGTGTTGGGGGAGTGGCCGCAGTCCGGGATGAGCGCAAACTCGGCGCCGAGCCGGTCGGCGGTCTCGCGCAGCAACGCGGCCGACCAGACGTCCTCGTCGGCGCCGGTCATGACGAGGCAGGGCAGGTCCCAGGCGTCGAGCAGGGCCTTGAGGTCATCGGTGCGGTCGGGTTCGTTCAGCAGGCGGCGGGCTATCGCGAAGATGGATCCCGGGTCGTTCGCGAGCCAGCGGCGCAGCAGGAACGCGCTCACCTGGGGATCGGGGTGCCGGTCCATCGGGCTCAGCTCGTGGATCTGCTGCAGCGTCAGCTGGTTCTCCACGGCGAGCAGCACGTCGAGCCGCTCGCGCGACGCCTGGCCGAGCACGGCGGCGGGCCCGGAGTCGAGGAAGGTCACTGAGGCGAGCGGGAGCAGAGCGCCCGGACCCGGGCCGTGCTCGGCCTCTGGGTCGAGGTGGGCGCCGAGCAGCGCCTCGCGGACCGTGTGCCCGCCGAACGAGTGACCGAGCACGTGCACCGGCAGGTTCGTCTCGGCCGCGAGTCCGCGTACCAGGGCGCGGATGTCGGAGGCGAAGACGCTCGTGCCATAGCCCCCGCCCCGTGGACCGTGCTCCGCGTAGCCGGCCGGGTCGGCCAGGCCGCAGGAGTCGCACTGGCCGCGCTGGTCGATGGCGAGCACGTACACGCCCGCGGCGGTGAGCGGTTCGAGCAGGTGGAGGAAGTCCTCCTTGGACCCGGTGAATCCGGGCACCAGCAGGGCCGCCGCCACCGCCGGGCGGTCCGGTCGCGCTTCGAGCGCGGCGAGCGGGCCGTCCGGCCGTGGCAGGTCGACGCGCCGGGCGCAGCGCGGCAGCTCCGTCGAGAGAGGCGTTGACACGTTGCGCTCCGGGGTCTTTGCGGCGTCGTCCCGACTTGGTTACTGCTGCGCCGGCGGGGTCTCGACCACGGGCTCTGCCGCCGCCGACTTGCGGCTGCGGGTCGCCCGGACGCGAGTGCGGCGCGGGTTCGCGACCGGATCCGCGCCGGGCTCCTCGGACGCCTCGGCGCCGGTGTCGGGCGTGGTGGTGTCGGGCGTAGCGGTGGCCGCTGCGGCGGCCTTACGCGTCCGGGTGCGCTTGCGCGGCTCCGCCTTCTCCGCGGTCGGCTCAGCGACTTCGGCCTCGTGAGCATCCGCTACGCGAGCATCCGCCACAGGCGCGCCCGTCTCGGCCTTCGCCACGGCGGACTTGCGGGTCCGGGTGCGCTTGCGCGGCTCGGCCTTCTCCGCCGTCTGCTGCGCGACCAGCGCTTCGGCCGGCTGACCGAGCACCGGCTCGGCCGCAGCGGCAGGCTGCGGCTCGCGCACCGGCTCGATCGGGCCGGCCAGCGAGCCGGGGGCCAGCTTGACGCTGCCACCGCTCGCCGACGGCTTGCGCGTGCGCGACCGCTTGCGCGGCGCCCGCTCCGTCCCCACGACCGCTTCGGCCGTCGCTACCGGCGCGCTCGCGTGATCGGCGCTGCTCGGCAGGCTCTCGACAGCTTCGCCGGCCACCGGGGCCGCCGCGCCGTCACCGGAGGACGCGACCTGCTGGCCGCGACGGGTCCGGGTGCGCTGCCTGGGCGTGCGCGCGGGGCGCTCCTGCTTCGGTGCCTCCTTGCCGCCGCGCTGGGCAGCGCGGGGCGCGCGGCCGCGGCCGGTCTCCCCGAGATCCTCGATCTCCTCGGCCTCGAGACCCTGGCGCACCCGCTCCTGCCGGGGCAGCACCCCCTTGACGCCCTCGGGGATGCCGAGCTCCTGGTAGAGCTGCGGCGAGGTCGAGTAGACCTCCGCGGGCTCGGCGAAGTTCAGGCCGAGCGCCTTGTTGATCAGCTGCCAACGCGGCACCTCGTCCCAGTCGACGAAGGTCACCGCGGTGCCCTTGGCGCCGGCCCGGCCGGTGCGGCCGGTGCGGTGCGTGTACACCTTCTCGTCCTCGGGGCACTGGAAGTTGATCACGTGGGTGACGCCCTCGACGTCGATGCCGCGCGCGGCCACGTCGGTGGCCACCAGCACGTCGATCTTGCCGTTGCGGAACGCGCGCAGGGCCTGCTCGCGCGCGCCCTGGCCGAGGTCGCCGTGTACCGCGGCGACCGCGAAGTGACGGTCCGACAGCTCCTCGGCGACCTTTGCCACGGTGCGCTTGGTGCGCGCGAAGATCATGGTCAGCCCGCGGCCCTCGGCCTGCAGGATGCGCGAGAGCATCTCCACCTTGTCGAGGGAGTGCGCGCGGTAGACGAAGTGCTCGATGGCCTTGACCATCGTGCCCTCGTCGGCCGGGTCGGCGGCGCGGATGTGCGTCGGGCGGGACATGTACCGGCGGGCCAGCGAGATGACCTGGCCGGGCATGGTCGCGGAGAACAGCATGGTCTGCCGGTCGGCCGGCAGCTGCGCGATGATCCGCTCGACGTCCGGCAGGAAGCCGAGGTCCAGCATCTCGTCGGCCTCGTCGAGCACCAGGGTGCGCACGCCGCCGAGCTCCAGGTGGTGCTGGCGGGTCAGGTCGAGCAGCCGGCCGGGGGTGCCGACCGCGATGTCGATACCGGCGCGCAGCGCGGCGACCTGCGGCTCGTAGGCACGGCCGCCGTAGAGTGCGTGCACTCGGATGGCGCGCACCTTGCCGGCGTCCAGCAGGTCGTTGGTGACCTGGATGGCCAGCTCACGGGTCGGCACGACCACCAGGGCCTGCGGGGCGCCGTGGGCGGGCGCGAGGCCGGCGGGGGACGAGGAGCGGGTGCGGCGCCTGCGGCGGGAGTTACCGGAGGGCGCGGCCGCGGCGGTGCTCGCCGCTACGGCGCCGGTGCTCGCGGCGGCCTCGGTGGCCGGGTCGGAGCCGGGCCCGCTGACCCGCTGGAGCACCGGGATGCCGAAGGCGAGGGTCTTGCCGGTGCCGGTCTTGGCCTGGCCGATCACGTCCGCGCCGGTCAGCGCGACCGGGATGGTGGCGGACTGGATCGGGAACGGGGCGGTGATGCCGAGGGCGTCCAGCGCCTCGACGGTCTCCGGGAGCACGCCGAGTTCGGCGAAGCTGTGGGCGGGGGCGACCGTCTCGGCGTCGGTGGCCGGGGCCGCCGCGCCGTCCTCGAACGCGTCTGTCGCGGAGGTCTCTGAGTTGGTCGGGTTGGTTGAGTTCTGGGTGCGGATGCTGATGGTCTTGACCTTTTCGTCCTCGTGACGGCGGGCGTCCCGGAGAGTCCAGCCAGGTCGCGGCGCTTGGGCCGTGGGCTGCTCGACCGGGGTTCGGCCGGGCGTCGGCGAGGACCGCGCCGAGCGGGTGTGCGGGCTCGGGCCGGTGCCGCCGGGTCTTCACCCGACCAATCGCAGGGCCGCTGCCGTCGTCGTCAGGGGCGGGCCGTGCGGTCGGAGCCGATCGGGGTGCGTTCGGCCGACCGGGCATCCTGTACGGATCGGCGGGTCCCGGGACGATCCCGAGCCTCCGCCGATGCAGTCAAGTCACCATATTACCAGGCGGTTCGCCAACGATCGAGTACGCTGCGTTATGTGCTGCCTGACCTCACAGAATCACGCGCGGGCGCGGCTGCATACGCGGCGCTCGCCGAATTCGAGCGCCTGACCGCGCTCCTGCCGCTCGCCCCGGGTTTGGCGGACCGGATGGCCGTCGCCGAGGTGATCGCGCAGCGGTACGCACGCTATCGCGAGCTGCTGGAACGCGCCGGTGCGGCGGGTGATCCGCAGCCCGCCATGGCGGCGGCGGCGCCCGCGATCGAGGACGCGCTGCGCCGGGTCGAGTCCGAGGACTGGTGGCAGGCGCTGGCGGCCGCGGTCTTCGGCGGCGCGCTTACCGAAGAGCTGTTCGAGATCATGCTCGGCGACCAGGCGGGAGCGGCCGAGCCGGAGCAGGACGGGGCGGCGTCCGCCGGCGTCGAGGCGAAAGCCGCGGACGCGTGGGCGGCGCAGCGGCTGCGCGCGGCGCTGGCCGAGGATCCCGTGCTGGCGGCGCGGATCGCGATGTGGGGCCGCCGCCTGGTCGGCGAGGCGATCGTGCTGGCGCGCGAATTCGGTGGCGAGCGCTATCCGGAGCTCGCCGACCGGCTGGCCGCCAGTCACGCGCGCAGGCTGGAGGACTTCGGCCTGGCGGGCTGAGCGGTCCGAGCGGGCCGAACCTGCCGCGCTGCGTCAGGGCTCGAACGGCTTATCGCGGCAAGCTGCGTTCGCGTAAGTAGAGCGCCCAACCGCAGACCAAGAGCAGTGAGACGACGGCGGCGAGCACGAGTCGGGTGCCGTGGAACGCGTTGCCCAGCAGCGTGAACCCGAGCACCGCGCCGCCGAAGGCCCCGCCGACTCCGATGGCGAGCGCGGAGAGCCACGCGATCCCGCGACGTCCAGGAGCAAAGCGACCGGGAACGGCGAGCCCGCCGAGCCCGCCGATCACCAGTCCCAGCGCGATCAGTCTCAGTAGTTCAGAGGAGAGCACGAACCGACGCTACGTCAGATCCGCCCTTGCCGCCTCTCGTCCTCGCGGCCGCCAAGCCACGCGGTCGGCGCGGTCGAAATCGGACTTCAGCAGGTCACAGCGCTCCGAAGCCGACCCGGCGGGCGGCCGGCTCGCCGATCTCGACGTAAGCCAGCCGATCGGCGGGGACGATCACCTTGCGGCCCTTGTCGTCGTTGAGCACGAGCAGGCCGGTCTTCCCGGTGAGCGCGGCGGAGACCGCCTTCTCCACCTCTTCGGCGCTCAGCTCGGACTCCAGCGAGAGCTCGCGGGCCGCGTGCTGCACACCGATCTTGATCTCCACGGTGGTTGGTTCCTTCCACGTAGACAAGCCGCCGGTCTTCGAGGAACAGAAGACGCTAGGACGAAGCCTACGTGTTCGACGGAGCGGTACTGCGTCGATCGGCGCCCAGACCGGTCAGCTCTCGGCGAACACCAACGC
>Ga0070739_10003570_pt1 | contig 19213 bp, 23 predicted proteins | sample Coa_R1_7_FD_66445 | JGI IMG/M metagenome (GOLD analysis project Ga0070739, IMG submission 66445) | Surface soil microbial communities from Centralia Pennsylvania, which are recovering from an underground coalmine fire - Coalmine... | ecosystem: Environmental > Terrestrial > Soil > Unclassified ... | reverse complement strand
TCGATCACGATCGAGTGACGGAGCTGCGGCAGGGTGTCGCGCACGGCCGCGATGCGCGGTGCGAACTCGCGCGCGTGCACGAGCGCGACGAGGTCCGCGTTGTCGAAGATGTAGCGCAGCTCGTCCTCGACGTAGCGGTAGTTGATGTTGATCCAGACCGCGCGGATCTTGAAGACCGCCCAGAGCGTCTCCACCCACTCGACGCAGTTGTACGCGTAGATGCCGACGTGGTCGCCGGGCTCCACGCCCTGGGCGAGCAGGTGGTGCGCCAGCCGGTTGGCGCGCTCCTCCATCTCGGCGTAGGTGCGTCGCTTGCCCTCCGCGACGACGTACTCGCGGTCGCCGAAGTGGTCGACGGCGTGCTCGAACAGGTCGGCGAGGTTGTACTCCATGGCGTCCGAGGTTAGAACACGTTCTGTTCTGCCAACACGGCGCTCACGCGTGTGACGCGTTTGTCAGGTACGCGGAGGGTCTGTTTCACTTCGGCGATGGACCGTACTCCGGTGATCGTCGGCATCGGCCTGTCCGACTACCCCCGCGCGCCGCATCTCGACGGCGTGCAGCACCACTGCCTCGCGATGCAGCGCGCGCTCGACGACTGCGGCGTGCCGAAGTCCGAGATCGACGGCTACATCAACGCCGGCGGCGGTGGCGGGATGATGATCGACGACCCCGTCACGATGGCCGAGTACCTCCGCATCGACCACCGCTACATCGACGGCACCATGACGGGTGGCTCGAGCTTCGAGTTCCACGTGCAGCACGGCGCGGCGGCGATCCGCGAGGGCCTGTGCGACACGATCCTCGTCACGTACGGCTCCGACCAGCTCTCGCGCATGGGTCGCACGCTCGGCACCGGCGGCTTCGCGCGCGGCAGGCAGCGCATCGGCGGCCCGATCCAGTACGAGGCGCCGTATGGCAACTCGCTCGTCGGCGCATACGCGATGGCGGCGCGCCGCCACATGCACGAGTACGGGACGACGTCCGAGCAGCTCGCCGAGATCGCGGTCGGCGTGCGCGAGTACGCGACGCACAACCCGAACGCGATGTACCGCGATCCGATCACGGTCGACGACGTCGTGAGCTCCCGCATGATCGCGGAGCCGCTGCACAAGCTCGACTGCTGCGCGATCACCGACGGCGGCGGCGCGTTCGTGATGACGACGGCGGAGCGCGCGCGTGACCTGCGCCAGCCGCCCGTCTACGTGCTCGGCGCCGCGGGCGCGCAGACGCACTGGAACATCTCGCAGATGCCCGACTACACGACGACCGCCGCGGCGACGTGCGGGCCGATCGCGTTCGAACGCGCCGGGTTGACCCCCGACGACGTCGACATGGCGATGTTCTACGACAGCTTCACCATCACGGTCCTGCTCCTCCTCGAGGACCTCGGGTTTTGCAAGAAGGGCGAGGGCGGGTCGTTCGCGGCGGAGGGCAACCTCAAGCGCGGCGGCCGGCTCCCGCTGAACACCGACGGCGGCGGTCTGTCGTCGTGCCATCCGGGGATGCGCGGCATCTTCCTCATCGTCGAGGCGGTACGTCAGCTGCGCGGCCAGGCCGGCGAGGTGCAGGTCCCCGACTGCAACGTCGCGATCGCGTGTGGGTCCGGCGGGTGGTTGAGCGCGATCGGCGCCGCGATCCTGGGCAAGGAGCATCCATGACCAGCTCGACGAACGCGGAAGTCGTGCGCGGCCAGGAGTGGGAGCGGCCGACGCCCGCGAAGGATGGGGTGTCCTCGCACTACTGGGAGGCGGCGGCGCAGGGCGACCTGCTCATCCAGCGATGCCCGTCGTGCGGCAACCGTCAGTGGTACCCGCGCGCGGTGTGCACCGAATGTGGCGCGGATCCCGAGTGGGAGGCGGCGTCTGGACGCGGCACCGTGCACACGTACACCGTCATCCACCAGAACTACGCGAAGCCGTTCCGTGACGAGCTGCCGTACGTCGTCGCGATCGTCGAGCTCGAGGAAGGCCCGATGATGATGGGCAACGTCACCGGCGTCGCGCCGGGGGACGTGCGCATCGGGATGCCGGTCGAGGTCTACATGGTCGAAGCCGAGGAAGGCCTCGCCGTCCCCTTCTGGCGCCCCGCGCGCTCGTGAAGATGCGGCACTGACGTACGGATTGCGTACGTCAGTGCCGCATCTCCATGCCGAGCGACCGGCGGAGCGCCACGGTGACGTGCTCGGGGCGGCGCGTGACGTCGTGCCAGGTGAACCGCAGGACGCGCCAGCCGTCGAGCACGACGCGGTTCTGTCGGACGCGATCACGCAGTTGCGCGGCGCGGCCGTCGTGGAATGCGACACCGTCGAGCTCCACGGCGACCCGTTGCGCGGGCCAGGCGAAGTCGATCCGGTACCCGGCGCCTTGGTACTGCCTGACTGGGTCGGGAACGCCCGCCTTTCGCACGAGCTGCGCGAATCGAGCTTCGAGCGCGCTCTCCGTCGGAACCGTCCTCGGGCCGCGTCGCGCGAGGACGCGTTTGATCACGTCGACTCCTGCTCGGCGGCACTCGAGGAGCTTGATGAGGTCGTCGTCCTCGACCAGACCGGCACGCCGAGCCGACTCGTATGCGCGCTCCACGATCGCCTCCGGGACGACCGCACCGAGCTGCACGAGCGTCATCCCGACCGACGTGACCGGGATGTCGCGCCGGACGTCCACCTCGTTCGCCGCGTAGGGCCGCGTCTCGTGGACGATCGCGTTCCTGAACCGCCGCCGTGCACGAGGGACGGTCACCTCGACGGGTCGACCCCGTACGCCGTCCAATCCCCACAACAGCGCGGCCGCGCGGTGAGACACGACCGCGTCGTCGCCGGCATCGAGCAGCGCGACCGTCAGGTCCTGCTCCCAGGAGCGCGGGTATCCCGGCAGCCGGTACACGGCGGGCGCGACCCGTTCCCACCGTCCGGCACGGGACCGTCGTCGAACGAGCGCCTGGGCGGATCCGATCGAGAGTCGGAGCCCGGCGGCGGACTCGAGCACCTGACCGTACGAGAACACGCCGTACTGCCTACCCGCGAGGCGTGCGATCGCGGAGTCCACGTCCCTCCGCATGCGGAGATCTCACCACCGGGGTACGACAGCAACGACATGCGGCACTCACGTACGGATTGCGTACGTGAGTGCCGCATCTTTGGGGTTCTACCGCGGGCGGGAGCCGTCGGCGGGGGTGATCATGACGATCTCGGCCTCGCACAGCAGGACGTCGTCGTGGAACGACTCCGCCGTGCAGAAGATCTTGCGGCCCTCCACACGTTCGACGCGGGCTTCGTAACGGATCGTCTCGAGCAGCGGGGTCGGGCGGCGCATACGGATCGTCAGCGTCCCGGTGTACCCGGCGATCCCGGACGCCGTCTGCGCGAAGCCGAGGAGCTCGTCGAATGCCGCGGCGACGAACCCGCCGTGCAGGCACCGCACCGGTCCCTCGTACGCCATCGAGTACCACGCCTCGCCGTGCGTCACGCCCCGCTCGTCCATCCACATCTGCAGCGGTGGTGCAAGCGGGTTCGACCGGCCGCTGATGCCACTGCGCTCCAGCAGCGCGCTGTCGGGCGCGGGCAGGTCGGCGAGACCGTGGAAGCGCGGCAGCGCCTCGAGCCGGTCGGCCAGCGCGCGCGCCTGCTCGATCAGCGCGACGAGCTCGCCGTCGTCGATGCTGTGCACGTCGAGGAGCGCGACGTGGTCGATGACGCGCTTCGTCTCGCGCACGAGCGCGTGCTTGCGCGCGCGTGGCGTGTCCTCGGACGGATCGTCGGTGATGTAGACGGACCGGGGATCGGGCGGCAGCGTCATGTGCCGGCGGATCGTACGCCGCTCAACTGCGCACGATCCGCTCGACGGCGAGCATGCGCCAGCCCGCGGGCGCGTCGAGGAAGCGACGCACGTCCGCTCGGATGATCTCCTTGCCCTCGTCGGAGTCGTACATCCGGTGCTGCAGGTCGGCGTAGGTGCGGAAGTGCAGCTCCGCGACGCCGTCGAGCTCCGGCGTCCGGTCGGTCAACGGCTCGACGACGACGTTCTGCACGTACCGCCAGATGCCCGGATGGTGCACGCGCGCCAGCGGTGCGTGCTGCTCGCTCCAATGCCGCGCGAACTCGTCGTGGTCGATCGCAGGCACCCGTCGCACGAACGACACCCGCTTCACACCGGGCGACGAAGTGCCGTCGGGCCAGTCGCGCTCGTAGTCCCACTGCACACGCTCGTCGACCGCGTACGCCGCGAGCGCGTCGCGGACGACCGGGAGCGCGCCGGCTGCGTCCGTCGAGTCCTCCGTCCACACCATCGCGATCGCGGCAACTTCGTCCGGCTGCTCGGCGGGCGCGTCGGGATACGGCGTGTGGAGCGACGCGCGGTGTACGCCGGGAGCCGACGCCCACGTGGTGTCGTCGGGAGGCGCCTGCAGGGCCGCGACGATCTTGCGCATGATGGGCACGTTACGTGCTCGACGGAAAGGGTGACGATGGGACGGCTCGACGGCAAGGTCGCGTTGATCACGGGCGCGGCACGCGGGCAGGGCGAGGCCGAGGCGCGACTGTTCGTGCGCGAAGGAGCGCGTGTCGTCCTCGCAGACGTCCTCGACGACGACGGCGCGCGTGTCGCGCGTGACATCGGCGACGACGCCCGCTACGAGCACCTCGACGTCGGGGACGAGACGGAGTGGACGACGGTCGTCGACGCGACGACGCGGGCGTTCGGTTCGCTCGACGTCCTCGTGAACAACGCCGGGATCCTGCGCCATCACGTCATCGAGGACCATCCACTCGACGAGTACCTCGACGTCATCCGGGTCAACCAGGTCGGGTGCTTCCTCGGCATGCGCGCTGCGGTCCCCGCCATGCGAGCTTCGGGCGGCGGGTCGATCGTGAACACCGCGTCCGTCGCGGGACTCGTCGGGAACGCCGGCCTCGTCGCGTACACGGCGTCGAAGTTCGCGGTGCGCGGGATGACGAAGGTGGCCGCCGTCGAGCTCGGTCGCTACGGCATCCGGGTCAACTCGATCCACCCCGGCGGCGTCGACACCGCGATGGTCCGGACGGGCGTGTTCGGCGACCGCGACCCGAGCACCGCGTACAGCTACCTGCCGCTCGGCCGCATCGGCACCGTCGACGAGGTCGCCGCGATGGCGCTGTTCCTCGCGTCGGACGAGTCGAGCTTCTCGACGGGCTCGGAGTTCGTGCTCGACGGTGGCTCGACCGCGGGCGCGCCCGGCCGGCGCGGGTGAGCGAGCGCGCTCAGTCCGCGTTGTCGCCGCTCTTGGTGCCTTCGGCGCCGGGCCGCTGGGCCACGCTCCCGCTCGCCTACCGGCTCGCTCGCTCAGCCGGCCACAACGGCTCGCGCACCTCGAAGCCGACGTCGGTGCCCCACCGGTTCCGGAACGACACCTCGTGAACCGGGCGTCGCGGCGCGACACCCCACCGGCCGGTCGGGTACCCGAACGACACGCAGCACGCCATCACCCAGCCCTCGTCGGCCGGTACGCCGAGGATCTCCAGCGTCTCGTCCCGGTGGAACACGCCGAGGATCGACGTGAGCGACGTGCCGATCCCCTCCGCGCGCGCCGCGAGCTGCGCGCTCCAGATCGCGGGGAAGATCGAGCCACCGGTCGGATCGAGGCGCACGAACCCGAACAGGAACAAGGGCGTCTCCGCGAAGTGGTCGGCGAGGTGTTGCGCCGACCGCACGACGCGCAGGGTCTGCGCCGACTCGGGGTCGTCGGGGTTCGCGCGCGCGTCCGCGATCCGCTGCGCGTAGATCGTCTTCCAGAGCTGGTCGATGCTGTCGTGGTACAGCGGCGCGAGCTTCGCCTTCACGCCGGGGTCGTCGACCAGGAGGAACCGCCAGTCCTGGGTGTTGCCGCCGCTCGGCGCGCGGATCGCCGCGTCGAGGATGCGCGCCTGGACGTCGAGCGGGATCGGATCCGGCTTCACACGACGCATCGCGCGGGTCGTGTACAGCGCCTCGTGCAGCTCCATGTGATTCACGTCCTCAGCTGTTCGGTTCGAGCACGACCTTGATCGCCCCGGACGCGCGGTCCGCCGCGACACGGAACGCCTCGCGCGCGTCCTCGAGCGGGAAGCGGTGGGTGATGATCGTCGGCGCGATCGACGGCTCGCGCGCGAGCAGCGCGGCCGCGGCCTCGACGTCCCGGCCGCCGGCGTGGTCGCCGTACGTGTACGACCACACGAACCGCAGCTCCTTCATCAGGGCCGGGATGCCGGGGACGGGCACGAGCCCCCAGTGCGTGCACAGCTCGACGACGGTCGCGCCCGGCCGGCAGAGGCGCGCGACGGACGCGAGCGCGTCCTCGGTCCCGGCCGCGTCGACCACGACGTCGTACTCGCCCTCGGCCGGCGTCGCATCCAGCGCCTCGCCGGCCTGCCGCTGCCGTTCGTGCCGCGCGACGAGCCCGACCTCGCAGCCCGTCGCGCGCGCGGCCGCGGCAGCGAGGAGACCGATGCTGCCCGCGCCGACGACCGCGACGCGCGTGCCACCGTCGACGTCCGCGAGCCGGAGGCCGTGCACGGCCACCGCGAGCGGCTCGACGAGGCACGCGTCGCCCGTCGACACACCAGCCGGCAGCGCGACGACCCCACGAGGTGACACCTCGAGCCACTCGGCCATGCCACCGTCACGCGCCACGCCGAGCGCTCTGGAGCTTCCCGTCCGGCAGAGGTGCCCGCGTCCCGCGTGGCACTGGTCGCACGCACCGCACGGCGCGCTCGGATCGACCGCGACCGCGGTGCCGTCCGGCAACGTCCCCGCGTTCTCGTGCCCGAGCGTGACCGGCATCGGACCGAGCCGCGTGAGCGCGAGGTCCGAGCCGCAGATGCCCGCGGCATCGACGCGCACGCGCACGCCACCTCCGGACGGCTCGTCGACGTCGACGACCGTGATCCCGTGCTCGGTGTTGCGGACGGCCCGCATCCGCCGGAGCTTACGGCCGGAGCTTACGCGGGCGGCGCGTCGCGTCGGCGGGTCGCACTACGGTCGCCCGTCGTGCGCCACGGGATCACCATGTTCATGACCGACCTGTCGATGGGGCCCGTCGAGCTCGCGCGCGCGTGCGAGGAGCGGGGCTTCTCGTCGCTGTACTTCCCCGAGCACACCCACATCCCGACGAGTCGGCGCACACCGCCGCCGACGGGCGACGCCGAGCTGCGCGAGGAGTACAAGCGGACGCTCGACCCGTTCGTCGCGCTCGCCGCCGCCGCGACGGTGACGACGCGTCTGGTCCTCGGCACGGGCATCGCCGTCATCGCGCAGCACGAGCCGATCGTGACGGCGAAGGCGGTCGCCACGCTCGACCGGCTCTCGGGCGGCCGCTTCGTGCTCGGCGTCGGGTTCGGCTGGAACCGTGAGGAGATGGAGGACCACGGCATCGACGTGTCGCGTCGCCGCGCCCGTGTCCGCGAGCACGTGCTCGCGATGCAGCGCCTGTGGCGTGACGACGTCGCGTCGTTCGACGGCGAGTTCGTGCGCTTCGAGCCGAGCTGGTCGTGGCCGAAGCCCGTCCAACGGCCCGGTCCACCGGTGCTCGTCGGTGGGGCGCCCGGTGCCAAGCTCTTCGCGCACGTCGCCGAGTACGGCGACGGCTGGATCCCCATCGGCGGTTCCGGCATCCGCGCCGCGCTTCCCGACCTCCACCGCGCCGCCGAGCGCGCGGGGCGCGATCCGGCGACGTTGCGCGTCGTGCCGTTCGGCGTGCTCCCGGATCCCGGGAAGCTCGAGTACTACGCGTCGCTGGGGATCGACGAGGTCGTCCTGCGCGTCCCGTCGGCCGGCGCGGACACGGTGCTGCGCGTGCTCGACGACCACGCCGCGCTCGTGACGCGCTGACGAGTCCCTCGGAGCGTCAGGCCCGCCGGCTCGGATCGTCGATCTGGAGAACCTGCAGCAGACGGCCCAGCGCGAGGAACGTCGCGATGCAGATCGTCAGGTCGAGGACCTCGTCGTCGGCGAAGGCGGATCGCAGCCGCGCGAAGAAGGCGTCGTCGATCGCGAGGTGGTCGAGCACGAACCGCTCGGCGTACTCGATCGCGAGCTTCTCCCGCTCGGTGTACGCGTCGTGATCGTGGTACTCGGCGACGTGGTCGTACAGGGCCTCGTCGACGCCTTGCTGCACCAACGATGCAGCACGGAAGTTGAGTCAGATCGGGCAGTCGTTGAGCTGCGCGACGCGCATCCGGGCCGCTTCGCGCTCACGCGCCGGGAGCCTGCTCTTCTTGTACGCAGCGTCGACGAGCTGGCCGATCGCGCTGCCCATCTCGGGCCGCAGCGACCACACCATCGCGGCGTCGCCACCATCACCGTGCGGGATGTCGATGCGCGCCATCCCGAGAGCGTACGGCGCCGCGCGCTCAGACGTGGTCGCGGACCAGGTCACGCAGCTGCTCGGCCGCGTCGAGCACGTCGCCGACGGGCGCGACCTCGGCCAGCAGCGTCTCGAGCCGACCCGCGGAGTCGACGATCCGCTGCCACGTCCCGGCATCGAAACCCCAGGGGGCAGCGTAGGAACGGACGGCCTCCGCCGCAGTGACGAGGTCGCGCGCGACGTTCTCGTTGTCGGGTCGGTGCGCGAGGCGGTCCGCGACGTCGTGCAGACGCGACAGCGCCTCCATCGCGGCCTCGTCGTCGCCGTCCCCGTCCTCGGCGTCGGCCGGTTCGAGCGCGAGGTCGTCGTCGGCGATCGAACCCGCCTCCTCCAGCGCGTCGTCGACCCGCGCTTCCTCCGCGGCAGGGACGACGAGCAGCGGGCCCGCCTCCCACCGGTACGCGATCCCCGCGTCGCGGAGCGCGTCGGTCAGCGCGGCGCGCCGGATCGGGTCCAGGTTCGCGAGGTCGTACTCGAGCTCCTCGGCGTGGAGTGGGATGTCGCGCGGCCACGGGAACGCGGTCGACTCCGTGTGGCACGCGCTGCAGCGCTCCCACGTGGTGAGGTCCGTCCCGCAGACCGGGCAGATTCCCGTCTTCACGGCGCGGCCTCGATGACGCGGATCGGCGACCCGGCGAGGAACGCAGCGATGTCCTCGACCGCGTCGCCGTAGAAGATCCTGTACGTGTCGTCGGTGACGTAGCCGAGGTGCGGGGTCAGGACGACGTTCACCATCGTGCGGAGCGGATGATCCGGCGGGAGCGGCTCCTCGTCGAACACGTCGAGCGCCGCGGTCGCGATCGTGCCGTCGCGCAGCGCGTCGATCAGTGCACGCTCGTCCACGATCGGGCCGCGCGACGTGTTCACGAGCAACGCGCTCGGTCGCATCATCGCGAGCTCGCGCGCGCCGACCAGACCACGGGTCCGGTCGCTCAGCACGAGATGGATCGAGAGCACGTCGGCGCGCGCGAACAGCTCGTCCTTGTCGACGCGCGTGACGCCACGGACCTGGGCGCAACGCTCGTCCGTGAGGTTCTGGCTCCAGGCGATGACATCCATCCCGAACGCGTCGCCGACGCGCGCGACGAGCGCGCCCAGACGGCCGAGTCCGAGCACCGCGAGCGTCCTGCCGCGCACGCTCGACCCGACGGTCCGTTGCCACGCGCCCGCCCGGATAGCAGCGTCCTCCGTCGGGATGTGGCGGAGGGCCGCGAGGATCAGGCCCCAGGTGAGCTCGGCCGTCGGCGCGATCGTGCCGCCCGTGCCGCACACCAGGACGCCGCGCGTGGCCGCCGCGCGGACGTCGATCGCCGCGTTGAACGGTCCCGTCGTGACGAGCAGCCGCAGGCCGGGCAGGCGCTCGAGCAGGTCGCGACCGAACGCGGTCCGCTCGCGCATCGCGACGACGACGTCGAACGGTGCGAGCCGCGCGGCAAGGTCGTCGACGTCGGCGACGTGGTCGTGGAAGAACTCGACGTCCGTTCCCCGCGGGAGTGACGACCAGTCGGCCATGACGGCGGCCGCGCGTTGGTAGTCGTCGAGCACCGCGACCCGGGCCACGGACCGAACGTAGCCGCGAGCCGTCGGCACGTCCGGCGCCGCCTCGGGAGCGGCGAAAGCGCGGTGCTAACTTCCGCGGCTCCGGCACCCACAACGACGTACGAGCGAGCGAGGGCTTCAGCGTGGCCGAATTCCTGAAGGGCAAGTCGATCGCGGTCACGGGCGCGGGACGGGGCATCGGCCGCGCAGTTGCGCTGCTGTGCGCGGCGGAGGGCGCCAACGTCGTCGTCGCCGACTACGGCGTCGGCATGGCCGGCGAGGACCCGACCAGCGAGGTCGCCGACGCCGTCGTCAAGGAGATCACCGACGCCGGTGGCAGCGCGGTCGCGGTCGCCGACAGCGTCACGCGGATGGAGGGCGGCGAGCGGATCGTGCAGACCGCCGTCGACAACTGGGGCAGCATCGACGGCGTCGTCTGCGTCGCGGGCATCCTGCGCGAGCGGATGCTCTTCAACATGAGCGAGGACGAGTTCGACCCGGTCGTCGAGACGCACCTGAAGGGCACCTTCACGGTCTTCCGCGCCGCGGCCGCGCGCATGAAGCAGCAGCAGTCCGGCACGCTCATCGGGTTCACGTCCGGCGCGTACGCAGGCAGCGTGGCGCAGGCGAACTACAGCGCGGCGAAGGGCGGCATCGTGTCGCTCGTGCGCAGCGCGGCCGTCGGCATGTACCGCTACAACGTCACGGCCAACTGCATCGCGCCGATCGCGCGCACGCGCATGTCCGCGAACGTGCCGATGGAGCTCGCGGAGAACGGCGAGCCCGAGGACGTCGCGCCCATCGTCGCGTACCTCCTGTCCGACTCCGCTCGGCACATCACCGGCCAGGTGTACACGGCGGTCGGCGGGAAGATCGCGGTGTGGAACCAGCCCCGTGAGCTGCGCGCCATGTACAAGGACGGCCGCTGGACCCCCGAGGAGATCGCGGCACGCCTCGACTCGACGGTCGGTCAGGAGCGCATGGCGATGATCGACCGGCTCGAGGCGATGCGGCAGGCGGCGGCGTCGGGCGAGAAGCCCAACGCCTGACGTTCCGTCATGGCGGGCACGCTGGACGACGAGGCGTTCCGCGCCGAGATCCGCAACTGGTTGGAGGCCAACCTCGTCGGCGAGTTCGCCGAGCTGCGCGGCGCGGGCGGTCCCGGCGCCGAGCACGAGCGCTTCGAGGGCCGCCTCGCGTGGGAGCGCCATCTCGCCGCGAACGGGTGGAACTGCGTCGGCTTCCCGAAGGAGCACGGTGGTCGCGGGCTGAGCCTGGCGCAGCAGGTCATCTACCACGAGGAGTACGCGCGCTCGCGTGCCCCGGCGCGCGTCGGCATCGTCGGTGAGGGGCTGCTCGGTCCGACGCTCATCGCGTTCGGGACGGCCGAGCAGCAGCGTCGGTTCCTGCCCGGGATCGTGAACGCGACCGAGCTGTGGTGCCAGGGGTACTCCGAGCCGAACGCCGGTTCCGATCTCGCGAACGTGCAGACGCGGGCCGAGCGCGACGGCGACGAGTGGGTCGTGTCCGGGCAGAAGGTGTGGACCTCGCTCGCGCAGTGGGCCGACTGGTGCTTCGTCGTCTGCCGGACCGATCGCGAGCTGCCGCGTCATCGCGGCCTGTCGTACCTGCTCGTGCCGATGCGCCAGCCCGGGATCGAGATCCGGCCCATCGTCCAGATCACCGGGACGTCCGAGTTCAACGAGGTCTTCTTCGACGGCGCGCGTACCGCCGCGGAGAACGTCGTCGGCGAGGTGAACGGTGGCTGGCGCGTCGCGATGGGAACGCTCGCGTTCGAGCGCGGCGTGTCGACGCTGGGACAGCAGCTCAACTTCAAGAGCGAGCTCGACCGCATCATCGCGAGCGCGCGGGCGAACGGGCGCGCGCGCGATCCCGTCGTCCGGCAGGCGCTGGCACGCTCGTGGAGCGAGCTCGAGATCATGCGGCTGAACGCGCTCCGCACGCTCGCGCGCATGGAGGACAACGCGCTCAGCCGCGAGGGGATGATCACGAAGCTGTACTGGGCGAGCGTGCACCGCCGTCTCGGTGAGCTCGCGGTCGACGTCCTCGGTGCCGACGGGATGGTCGCGGGCGCGGCGGGCGTGACCGGCGAGCGCTACCCGATCAGCGACGCGCAACGGCTGTTCCTGTGGACGCGCGCCGACACGATCTACGGCGGGTCGAACCAGATCCAGCGCAACCAGATCGGCGAGCGCGCGCTCGGCCTACCGCCCGAACCGAAGGTGGTGAAGACGTGACAGTCCCGAGTGTCCCGCCGTACCCCGAAGGTCACCACCTCCTCGACGGGAAGGTCGTGCTGATCACCGCGGCGGCCGGGACCGGCATCGGCTTCGCGACCGCGAAGCGCTGCGTCGAGGAGGGCGCGACGGTCGTCGTCAGCGACAAGCACGAGCGGCGGCTCGAGGAGGCGGCCGAGCAGCTCGGGCACATCATGGGCATCCGCCCGCTCGCGCTGCCGTGCGACGTGACCGACGAGAGCTCCGTCCAGGCGATGTTCGCGGCGACAGTCGCCGCGCACGGGCGCATCGATGTCCTCGTCAACAACGCGGGGCTCGGAGGCACCGAGAACATCGTCGACATGACCGACGAGCAGTGGAGCGCGGTGCTCGACGTGACGCTCAACGGCACGTTCCGTTGCACGCGCGCCGCGCTGCGCCTCATGCAGTCGGCGCGCTCGGGCGTCATCGTGAACAACGCGTCGGTGCTCGGCTGGCGGGCGCAGGTCGGCCAGGCGCACTACGCGGCGGCCAAGGCCGGCGTCATGGCGCTCACGAGGACCGCGGCCGTGGAGTCGGCACCGTACGGCGTGCGCGTCAACGCGGTGTCGCCGAGCCTCGCGATGCACCCGTTCCTGTCGAAGGTCATCAGCGAGGAGACACTCGGCGAGCTCGAGCGCCAAGAGATGTTCGGGCGCTCGGCCGAGCCGTGGGAGGTCGGCAACGTGATCGTCTTCCTCGCCAGCGAGTACTCGTCGTACATGACGGGCGAGATCGTCTCCGTCAGCAGCCAGCACCCGTGACCGCGCACCCGATCGTTCTGTGAAGCGTCAGCCACACAATGTGTGTCTGACGGTTCACGGAATGCTGGGTCGTCACGCGTTGCTGGCGTCCATGTAGGCGGGCTTCTCGCCGCCGCCGTGGACGACGAGGTTCTCGCCGGTGACGTAGCGGGCGAGCGGCGACGCGAGGAACAGGCACACGTCGGCGATGTCGTCGGGGTCCGCCATCCGGCCGACCGGGATCGTCCGGCCGACCGCGGCGATGCCCTCCTCGTCGCCGTAGAAGAGGTGGGCCTGCTCGGTGCGGATGAGCCCCGCGGTCAGGCAGTTGACGCGCACCTTCGGGGCCCACTCGACCGCGAGCGTTTGCGTCAGGTTGACGAGCCCGGCCTTCGCAGCGCCGTACGCGGCGCTGTTCGGCGACGGGCGGATGCCGCTCACGCTGCCGATGTTGACGATGCATCCGCCGCTCTCCTGCGCCTGCATCACCGCGTTGACGCGCTGCGCGAAGACGAGCGGCGCGATGAGGTTCAGCGTGATGATCGACGTCGTGAACTTCGGCGACGCGGTCGACGAGTCGGCGGGCGGCGCACCGCCCGCGTTGTTGACGAGCACGTCGATGCGACCGTGCTGCTCCATCGTGAAGGCGACCACGCCGTCGACCTGATCGGGGTCGCGCACGTCTGCCGCGACGAACGACGCGGGACGGCCGCCGCCCACCGGTAGCTGCTCGGGCTCGTGCCTGCAGCACACGACGACGTGCGCGCCCGCCTCCAGGAACCGGCGTGAGATCCCCGCACCGACGCCCCGACACCCGCCGGTGACGATCACGACCTTCCCGGTGAAGTCGAGCGGATCGGGACGCGCGGTCGGCATGGCGCGTCGTTCTAGCACCGGCCCGGCGGATCTGACGGTGCGTCGGATAGCCTCACGACGATGATCCGCTCGGAGGTGCGCGACCACGTCGGCGAGGTCGTGATCGCCAACCCACCGGTCAACGCGCTGCCGGTCGCGGGATGGTTCGAGCTCGCCGACGCCATCCGCACGCTCGGTCACGACCCGTCGGTCCACGCGCTGATCGTCGCCGCGGACCCGTCCATCAAGGGCTTCCAGGCCGGCGTCGACATCAAGGAGCTGGCCGCCGACCCGACGCACGAGTCGCTCATCGGTGTGAACCGCGGCTGCTGGGAGACGTTCGCCGCCGTGTACGACTGCGAGGTCCCGGTGATCGCGGCGGTGCACGGCTTCTGCCTCGGCGGCGGCATCGGCATCGCGGGCAACGCGGACATCGTCGTCGCGTCCGACGACGCGACGTTCGGGCTGCCCGAGGTGGACCGGGGCGCGCTCGGCGCGGCGACGCATCTCAGCCGGCTCGTCCCCCAGCACAAGATGCGCGCGCTGTTCTTCACCGGGTCGATGGTCACCGCGCAGGAGCTCCTCGCGTTCGGCACGGTCGAGCGGGTCGTGCCGCGCGAACAGCTGATGGACGCGGCGAGGGAGGTCGCCGGCGTGATCGCGAAGAAGAGCCCGCTCGTCATCCGGCGCGCCAAGGAGTCGCTCAACGCGATCGACCCCGTCGACGTCAAGCGCAGCTACCGCTTCGAGCAGGGCTTCACGTTCGAGCTCAACCTGTGGGGAGACTCCGACGAGCTGCGCCAGGCGTTCGTCGACAAGCGCGACGCCGACGTCGGACGGGACCGGACGTGAGCCCGAAGCCGCAGGTTCCCGAGGTCGAGGGCTGGTTCGGGGAGGACGCGCTGGGCCCGCACCTGATCGGGACGCGCTGCCGCGCGTGCGGCTCGTACTTCTTTCCGAAGGAGACGTTCGCATGCCGCAACCCGCGCTGCGGGAGCAGCGACCTCGACGACGTGCCACTCAGCCGGCGCGGGAAGGTGTGGTCGTTCACGACGAACGAGTACGCGCCGCCGCCGCCGTATCCCGCCCGTGAGCCGTTCGAGCCGTACACGGTCGTCGCGGTCGAGCTGCCCGAGGAGCGGATGATCGTCCTCGGCCACCTCGCGCGTGGTGCGCGGCCGAGCGAGCTGCACGTGGGCGACCAGGTCGAGGTCGTCGTCGAGCCGTTCTACGACACCGACGACGCGACGCACACGGTCTGGAAGTGGAGGCCGGTGACGTGAGTGCGAGCAGCGAGCGTGAGGTCGTCGTCCTCGGTGCGGGCATGCACCCGTGGGGCAAGTGGGGACGTCGCTTCGTCGAGTACGGCGTCGTCGCGGCGCGTGCCGCGCTCGCCGACGCGCAGGTCGCCCTCGACGACGTGCAGTTCCTCGCCGGCGCCGACACGATGCGCAACGGCTACCCGGGCTACGTCGCGGGTTCGACCTTTGCGCAGGCGCTCGGCTGGACCGGTGTTCCTGTCTCGAGCGCGTACGGAGCGTGCGCGTCGGGCGCGATGGCATTGCAGGCGGCGCGTGCGCAGATCCTGGCCGGGTTCTGCGACGTCGCGCTCGTCGTGGGTGCCGACACCGCACCCCAGGGCTTCTTCGGTCCCGCGCCGGGCGAGCGCTGGCAGGACCCCGATTGGCTCCGGTTCCGCGTCCTCGGCGCGACGAACCCGACGTACTTCGGGTTGTACGCGCGCCGCCGCATGGACGTGCACGGCGCGACGCTCGACGACTTCGCGCGTGTGAAGATCAAGAACAGCCGCCACGGGCTCCACAACCCGAACGCGAGGTACCGCAAGGAGTTCACCGCCGAGGACATCGCGAAGTCGCCCGTCGTCGCCGATCCCTTGCGCCTCGTCGACATCTGCGCGACCAGCGACGGCGCCGCGGCGGTCGTGCTCGCGAGCACCGAGTACGCCCGGGCGCGCGGTCTCGACGCGCCCGTTCGCGTCTCCGGGATCTCGACGATCACGCCGCGGTACCCGAACACGTATCTCGACATGCCCGACATCGGCACGGACTCCGCGGCGGCGGTCGCGCCGCCCGAGCGGTCGTACCGCGACTCGATCGCGGTGAGCGCGTACGAGCAGGCGGGCGTCGGCCCCGAGGACCTGAGCTTCGCCGAGGTGTACGACCTGTCGACCGCTCTCGAGCTCGACTGGTACGAGAACATCGGGCTCTGCGAGACGGGCGAGGCCGAGAAGCTGCTCCGCAGCGGCGACACCGAGCTCGGTGGCCGCATTCCCGTCAACCCGAGCGGCGGGCTCGCATGCTTCGGCGAGGCGATCCCCGCGCAGGCGATCGCGCAGCTGTGCGAGCTGACGTGGCAGCTGCGCGGGACGGCGGGCGAGCGTCAGGTGGACGGCGCCCGCGTCGGCCTCGCGATCAACCAAGGCCTCTTCGGCCACGGCAGCTGCATCATCGCGACGCGTTGAGCATGACCGACAAGCGGATGACCGAGGCCGACGTCGTCGGCGAGCTGCGCGACGGGATGACGATCGGCATCGGCGGTTGGGGGTCGCGCCGCAAGCCGATGTCGATCGTGCGCGAGATCCTGCGCTCGGACCTACGCGACCTGACGATCGTCTCGTACGGCGGTCCCGACGTCGGGATGCTGTGCACGACGGGCCAGGCGCGCAAGGTCGTCTACGGGTTCGTGTCGCTCGACTCGATCCCGCTGGAGCCGCACTTCCGTCGTGCCCGTGAGGAAGGGACCATCGCCGCTATGGAGCTCGACGAGGGCATGTTGCAGTGGGGGCTGCGCGCCGCTGCGATGCGCGTGTCGTTCCTCCCCTGCCGCGCCGGCATCGGGTCCGCGATCATGGAGGTCAACCCCGAGCTGAGGACCGTCGAGTCGCCCTACGAGGACGGCGACGTGTACGTGGCGATGCCGGCTCTGTCGCTCGACGTCGCGATCATCCACGCCAACCGTGCCGACGCGCGAGGGAACGGTCAGTACCTCGGGCCCGACTGGTACTTCGACGATCTGTTCTGCATGGCGGCGAAGCGCCGGTTCATGAGCTGCGAGCGCGTCGTCGACACCGACGACTTCCTGAAGGAGGGGTCGGAGCAGACGTTGAAGATCAACCGCATGATGACCGACGGCGTGATCGAGGCGCCGTACGGCGCGCACTTCACGCACTGCATCCCGGACTACGAGCGCGACGAAGCCGTGCAGCGCGAGTACGCCGCCACCGCGAAGGATCCCGACGCGTGGGCCGCCTTCCGGGCGAAGTACGTCGACATCCCCGAAGCCGACTACCGCCGTGTGATCGGAGTCGCGGAGTGAGCGGCGGGTCGACTGCGCCGACGATCGCCGAGGTGTGCGTGGTCGCGTGTGCCGACGTCTGGCGGGGTGACGGCGAGATCCTCGCGAGCCCGATCGGCACCGTGCCGATGATCGCGGTACGGCTCGCTGCGTCGACGTTCGAGCCCGACCTGGTCTACACGGACGGCGACGCGCTGCTCCTCGCGGAGCCCCTGCCCGTCGGCCCCACCGCCGCCGACGCGCCGAAGCACGTCGAGGGGTGGATGCCGTTCCGCAACGTGTTCGACGTCGTCTGGTCCGGGAAGCGGCACGTGATGATGGGCGCGACGCAGGTCGACCGCTACGGCAACCAGAACATCGCGTGCATCGGCCCGTGGCAGAAGCCGAAGGCGCAGCTCCTCGGTGTGCGTGGCGCGCCCGGGAACACGGTGAACCACCCGACGAGCTACTGGGTCCCGAACCACACGACGCGCGTGTTCGTCGAGAGCGTCGACTGCGTGTCGGGCGTCGGCTACGACCGGGCCGCCGCGGCGGGACCGACCGCGAGCGAGTTCCACGAGATCCGCCGCGTCGTGTCGAACAAGGGCGTGTTCGACTTCGAGACGCCCGATCACTCGATGCGGTTGCGGTCGGTGCACCCGGGCGTGCCCGTCGACGACCTCGTCCAGAGCACGGGGTTCGAGCTGGTGATCCCCGACGACGTCCCCGAGACGCGTCTCCCGACCGACGAGGAGCTCCACCTCATCCGCGACGTCCTCGACCCCGACAACCTCCGCGACACCGAGGTGAAGGCGTGACCCCGAGACGTTCATGCGTCGCTGAACGTCGCTCTACGACGACGAACGACGCACGAACGCTGGTGCCATGACGCACCCGACGCTGCGCACCCGCATCTGCGAGCTGTTCGGGATCGAGCACCCGATCGTGCAGACGGGCATGGGCTGGGTCGCGGGGCCGCGCCTGGCGGCGGCGACGTCGAACGCAGGCGGCCTCGGCATCCTCGCGTCGGGGACGATGGACTTCGCACAGCTGCGCGACGCCATCACCGAGACGAAGCAGCGCACCTCGAAGCCGTTCGGCGTCAACCTGCGGGCGGACGCGCCCGACGCGCGGGAGCGCATCGACCTCCTGATCCGCGAGCAGGTGAAGGTCGCGTCGTTCGCGCTCGCGCCGAAGCAGGACCTCATCGCGCGCCTCAAGGACGCCGGTGTCGTCGTCGTCCCGTCGATCGGCGCGAAGCGTCACGCCGAGAAGGTCGCGCAGTGGGGCGTCGACGCGGTCGTCGTCCAGGGTGGTGAGGGCGGCGGTCACACCGGTCCCGTTCCGACGACGTTGCTCCTGCCGCAGGTCGTCGACACGGTCGACATCCCCGTCATCGCGGCGGGCGGGTTCTTCGACGGGCGCGGTCTCGTCGCCGCACTCGCCTACGGCGCGAGCGGCATCGCGATGGGGACGCGCTTCCTGCTGACGCGCGACAGCACCGTCCCCGACGACGTGAAGCAGATCTACCTCGGCAAGGCGGTCACGGACACGGTGGTCACGACGCAGGTCGATGGTGTCCCGCACCGGGTCCTGCGCAGCGAGCTCGTCGAGCGACTCGAGCACACCGGACCGGTGACGAGCCTGCCCCGCGCGATCCGGAACGCGCTCGAGTTCAAGAAGCTGTCCGGCACGCCGTGGCGCGACATCGTGCAGGAAGGGCTCGCGATGAAGCGCGCCCAGGAGCTCTCCTGGAGCCAGGTCGTCATGGCGGCCAACACGCCGATGCTCCTGAAGGCCGCGATGGTCGACGGGCGGCCCGATCTCGGCGTGATGTCGAGCGGTCAGGTCGTCGGTGTCATCGACGACCTGCCGACGGTCGCGCAGCTCGTGCAGCGCATCGTCGACGAGGCCGAGTCGACGCTGAAGCGTCTCGGCGCGTCCTGAGCGCGCATGGCTCCGCCGGTCGACGTCCACGGCACCGTCGATCCCCGGTTCGACGCGGTCCGCACCGCGTTCGCGCGGAACTTCGAGCGACACGGCGACGTCGGCGCCGCGTGCTGCGTCTGGGTGGGGGGCCGGCCCGTCGTCGACGTCTGCGGCGGGGTCGCGGACACCACCGACGGACGACCG
>Ga0070739_10003566_pt1 | contig 19234 bp, 17 predicted proteins | sample Coa_R1_7_FD_66445 | JGI IMG/M metagenome (GOLD analysis project Ga0070739, IMG submission 66445) | Surface soil microbial communities from Centralia Pennsylvania, which are recovering from an underground coalmine fire - Coalmine... | ecosystem: Environmental > Terrestrial > Soil > Unclassified ... | reverse complement strand
CGGAACATCAACGCGTTCATTAACACCTCCTGCTTCGCTCCGGCGGCCAAAGGCAGCGTCGGACTCGATTCGGGCTACGATGCGATCCGCGGCCCGGGCCTCGAAAACTGGGATATGAGCCTGTTCAAGAACGTTTCAATCAAGGAGCGGGCGCGCTTCCAGCTTCGCCTGGAGGCCTTCAACGTGTTCAATCACACGGAATGGGGCACGATCAACAGCTCGATCGTTTTCAACTCCGCCGGCAAGATCATCAATTTGCCGACGCAATTGGGCGGCACCGGCGGCCGGTTCGGCTTCGGCGCGGAGAACAGTATCCGCGGCAATCTCGCCCGAGTGTTGCAGATCGGCGCGAAGTTCTACTTCTGAGCCTTTTCTAGTTCCTTCAGAAAATCGGACGCCACCTGGGCTACGGGCCGGTGGCGTCCGTCTACTTCGTAGTTCATCTCCTGCATCCTCTGATTAGTGAATTTCCCGGCGAGTTCCTGGAGCGCCTCGCGCAGGCCCGGGGTCCCGCGGAGCGTGTCCTGGCGGACCGCGATGCAGGCCTGGTACGACGGAAACGCGTGTTTGTCGTCCGCCAGGACCTTCAGATCCATCTTCGAGAGAAGCCCGTCGGTTGCATTGGCGGCGATCATGGTCACCTGACGCTGCGCGATCGCTTTGTAAAGCAGCCCCAGGTCCATGGTCTTCGGCGCGGCAGTCCACCTGAGATGATAGGCGGCTTCGAGCGCGGGCAATCCGTCGGCCCGTTGCTCGAATTCATATCCGACTCCGAGCGACCAGGTCTCGCGGGTGGCATCGCTCAGAGTCTGCAAATGCTTGGCGCGCGCATCGGAACCCGCCACGACCATGGCGAACGTGTCGTCGATGCCGAGCGGGTCCAGCCACTCGATCTGGAAATTGCGGGCGTACGCGGACCGCACCTGGGCGAAGGCCGCGGCGGGGTCGGCTGTGGCTGGCATTTTGAGAATCGCGGCCAGCGCTGTGCCGGTGTATTCCGGATAGAGGTCGATATCGCCCGCGCGTAGCCCTTCCTGCGCCAGCAGCGTGCCGCCCAGATTCAGCCGCCGCTCCACGCGTTTGTGCAGCCGATTCTCCAGGTGCTGCGCGATGATCTCGCCCAGCACGATCTGTTCAGTGAAATTTTTCGAACCGACGCGAATCGGATGGATCTTCGCAGAACAGCCCATCAACAACGACGCGAGGCCGATTACGCCCGCGATACTCTTCGCTCGATCCATCCCAATCCTCCCTCCGCCAACAGGGCCATCACTGCGGCCGGGATTGCGCCGGCGAGAATCTGCGCGGTATCCACCGAAGCTACTCCCCGAAAAATGAAGACGCCGAGCCCGCCGCCGCCCACCGCCGCGGCGATCGTCGCGGTGCCGATGGTGGTCACCGTCGCGACGCGAATGCCCGCGATGATGGTGCGCGCGGCCAGTGGCAACTGCACCTGGCCCAGAAGTTGCCTGTCCGTCATGCCCATGGCTACCGCGGCTTCGCAGACGGCGGCGTCCACCGTGGCGATTCCCACGAAGGTGTTGCGCAGGATCGGAAGCAGCGCGTAAAGCACCAGCGCCACGATCACGGTCCGCTTGCCGATGCCGCCAAGGAGCGGAATCGGGATCAGGAACCCGAACAGCGCCAGGCTCGGGATGGTCTGCATGACGCTGGAAAATCCGAGGAGCCAGTTCCGCAGCGCCGCGCGCCGCGTCAGCAGAATGCCGAGCGGGATGCCGAGGGCGATGGCCACGCCCATGGCGCTCGCCACCAGCACCAGATGTTCGAGGGTGAGGCGCGGCAGGTCGCTGGCAAGATCGGCTCGCATCGTGAGTCTACAGGCAGGCCAGGAACGCGCGCGCCTCTCCGGTTTGCGTGCGGGCGAATTCTTCCGGCGGCGCGATGGTCTCGATCCGGCCGCCGTTCAGCAGCGCGATCCGGCTTCCCAGCCGCAGGGCCTCGCGGATGTCGTGCGTGACGAAGACGGCGGTTTTCTGAAAGTCGCGCTGAAGGTCGAGGAATTGCTGTTGCAGTTCGAGCCGCGTTACCGGATCCAGCGCGCCGAAGGGCTCATCGAACAGCAGCAGCGGAGGATCGGCGGCCAACGCTCGCGCTACGCCGACGCGCTGCCGCTGGCCTCCGGAAAGCTGGCGGGGATAACGCCGGCGGAAATCCTCCGGCGGCAGTCCCATCTTCTCCAGCAAATAATCAGCGCGCTGCGCAATGTCGGCGGGCTTCCATCCTTCGAGTTTGGGAACCAGGCCGACGTTTTCGCCGACCGTGAAATGGGGAAAGAGTCCGATTTCCTGGATCACGTAGCCGGTGCGGCGCTTCAGCCGGATGGGGTTCCAGTCGCGTGTGGCGCGGCTGTCGACCAGCACGTGTCCCTGGGTGGGGAACAACGTGCCGTTGATCATTTTAAGGATGGTGCTTTTGCCGGAGCCGCTGCGCCCGAGCAGCACCAGGGTCTCGCCGGGCTCCACCGCGAAGTGGATGCCGGAGAGGATCCGCCTTCCGTCCACCACGTAAGACACTTCGCGGAATTCGACGAAGGGCATGAAACCGCATTATTCCATAGTGCGGCTGGCTTGCTTGGGGGGCGGGCAGCCCGGGGGAGCCGCGAGCCAGCCGCGGGTCTATCCCGTGACGGCTCCGCGCGCGGCCGAGCCCACCAGACGCACGTACTTGTGGAACACGCCAGACACGTACTTGGGCGCAGGCGCCTTCCAGGCTTTCAGGCGGGCTTCCAGCTCGGCAGCGGGAATCTCCAGCTCGATTTTGCGGTTTTCGAGATCCAGAAGAATGGGATCGCCCTCGCGCACGGCCGCGATCGGGCCGCCGGCCGCCGCCTCGGGTGCGATGTGGCCGACCATAAATCCACGGGTGGCTCCGCTAAACCGGCCGTCCGTGATTAGCGCGACGGTATCGGAAAGTCCCGCGCCGAAGATCGCGCCGGTCACGCCGAGCATTTCCCGCATGCCAGGCCCGCCGCGAGGCCCTTCGTAGCGGATCACTACCACGTCCCCGGCTTGGATCTGCCCGCTGGTGACGGCGTGCATGGCGGCTTCTTCGGAATCGAAAACTCGTGCCGGCCCGCGATGCGACGTGCGCGCGAGCCCGGTCACCTTGATGACGCAACCTTCGGGCGCGAGATTACCCTTGAGAATCACGAGGCCGCCGGTGGATTTGATGGGTTTCGCGAGCGGATGGATGACCTCCTGCCCCGCGGTTTCCTTGGCGTCCGAAGCTTCCTGCGCGAACGTGCGGCCGGTCACCGTCAACGCATCGCCATGCGCGTAGCGGCCCTCCACCAGGCGGTTCGCCACCACGCCCCACCCGCCGGCCTTATCTACATCCACTGCGACGAAATGGCCTGCGGGTTTCAGATCCACCAAGAGCGGCGTCTTCGCGCTGATGGTTTGAAAGTCGTCGATCGATAGATCGACGCCGGCCTCGTGCGCCATCGCCAGGAGGTGCAAGACCGCGTTGGTCGATCCTCCCGTCGCCGCCACCGCAGCGATCGCGTTCTCGAAGGCCTCCCGCGTGGCGATATCGCGAGGCCGCCGGTTCGCTTTCACCGCGTCCATCACGATCTGCCCGCAGCGGTAGGCGACCTTCTCCTTGCGCGGATCGACTTGCGGCACCGAAGCCGTGCTCATCGGCGACAGTCCGATCATCTCCATCACCGTCGCCATGGTGTTGGCGGTGAACTGTCCCCCGCAGGCGCCCGCACCCGGGCAGGCGGCATTCTCGATCGCCAGCAGTTCCGCGTCGTTGATCTTTCCGGCGGCGTTGGCGCCCACCGCTTCGAACACGTCCTGAACCGTCAGATCGCGGCCGTGATAATGACCCGGCAGAATCGAGCCTCCGTAGAGCACCACGCCGGGCACGTTCAGCCGCAGCAGAGCCATCGCCGCGCCGGGGATCGTCTTATCGCAGGCGACCAGCGCCACGATGCCGTCGAACATGTGCCCGCGGCCCACCAGCTCGATCGAATCCGCGATGAGGTCGCGGCTGACCAGCGAGGCCTTCATGCCCTCGGTGCCCATGGTGATTCCGTCGCTGATGGCGACGGTGTTGAACTCCATCGGCGTGCCGCCGGCCTCGCGAATGCCCGCTTTCACGTGCCGGGCGAGCTCGCGCAGGTTGAAATTGCAGGGCATCGTCTCGATCCACGTATTGGCGACGCCGATAATCGGCTTCTTCAAATCGTCGTCCGTAAAACCGATCGCCTTCAGCATCGCGCGAGCCGGGGCGCGATCCCGTCCTTGGGTGATGGTATAGCTCTGTAGTTTCATGGAAATTTCCATGGTACCGTGTCCAATGACATGCAGATCGTTCCTACGAACCGGGCCCTGGCCGCCGAGATTCGCGGCGTGGATCTCCGCGACCTCTCCGAGCCCGATTTCGCCGCGATTCACCGGGCCTGGCTCGATCATCTGGTCCTTCTGTTCCGCGGCCAGCAGCTCACCGACGACGACCTGATCGCCTTCAGCCGCCGCTTCGGGGATCTCGATTGGGCACCAATTCAGGAAACCGGGCGCAGATTTGTCGAGGGTCATCCCGAAATTTACGTCGTGTCCAACGTCATCGAGAACGGGGTCCCCATCGGGAGCCTCGGCGCGGGCGAGGCCACCTGGCACACCGATATGTCGTATCTCGAAGACCCGCCCAAAGCGAGTATGCTGTACTCACTCGAAGTTCCGCCCGCCGGCGGCAACACGTATTTCTGCAATATGTACGCCGCCTACGAGTCCCTTGCGCCCGAGCTTCAGCGCCGCATCGCCGGGCTCAGGATCAAGCACGACGGCACCTATAACAGCGGCGGCTACGTTCGCCAGGGCGTCATCCCGACCGGCGATCCTCGAACCTCGCCCGGCGTGTTCCATCCCCTGGTGTGCCGCCATCCCGAAACAGGCCGCCGGGCGCTCTATCTCGGCCGCCGGCGCAATGCGTATATCGAGGGTTTGCCACTGGCGGAATCCGAAGTTTTGCTGGATGAGCTGTGGTCCCAAGCGACGCGCGAAGAGTTCTCCTGGGCGCACGAGTGGCGTGTCGGCGACGTGGTGCTGTGGGACAACCGCTGCACGATGCATCGCCGCGACCCGTTCGATCCCGCGACGCGCCGGATCCTGCACCGGACGCAGATCAAGGGCGAGCATCGCCCCACGGCGTGAGCGCTCCCCACAGCACTCGCGCGCCGGTGCGGGATCTCTCGCCGGCCGTGCTGTTATCCCTGCTGTGCCTGCTGTATCTGCTGATGTTCGTCAACCGCGTGAACATTTCCACTGCGGCGCCCCTGATCAAAACGGATCTGCGGCTCACGAACACGCAACTGGGCGTGATCTTTTCCGCGTTCGCAATTCCCTACGCTGGGTTTCAGCTCATTGGCGGCTGGATCGGCGATAAGCTCGGCCCGCGGCTGGCGCTGGCATCCTGTTGCGCGATCGTAGCCGCTTCCACGATCGCGGCGGCGGCGGCGGCGGGTTTCGCGTCCCTGTTTGCGGTGCGCCTTGCTCTGGGCTTCGGCGAAGGCGCGGCGTTTCCCACGGCGACGCGCGCTCTGTCGAGCTGGACTCCCAGCAGCCGGTGGGGTTTCGCCCAAGGCATCACGCACGCCTTCGGCCGGATCGGCAACGCGCTTACGCCGGCGCTGATGGCCGGATTGCTGGCGGCCGTTTCCTGGCGGGCGTCCTTCGTGATTCTGGGCCTTGCCACGCTTCTGTGGTTGTTTTTCTGGATATGGTTATTCCGGAACAGGGCCTCTGCATCCCGCGATGCCGCGCGCATGGGCCTGGACATCTGGCTCCGGCTCGCGCGCCGGATTCTTCCGGTTACGATCGTCGATTTTTGCTACGGCTGGACTCTATGGCTGTTTCTCACCTGGATTCCCGCATTTTTTTGTGGAAAATTTTCATCTTGACCTTCAATCATCCGCCCTGTTTTCGGCGCTGGTGCTCTGCGCGGGCATTGCGGGGGATACCACCGGCGGTTTGGCGACGGACCGTCTCTTTCGCAAGACCCGGAACCTGGCGCTGGCGCGCCGTTCTGTCCTGATGGCCGGATTCGTGGGCGCCCTGGTGTTCCTCGCTCCGGTGATCCTGATGCACAGCCTGAGGGTCGCGACGGTGTGTCTGGCTCTGGCCTTCTTTTTCGCCGAGCTCATCGTGGCGCCGATTTGGGCCGTGCCGATGGATATTGCGCCCCGCTACGCGGGCTCCGCCAGCGGCATGATGAACTTCGGCTTCGGTGTGGCGGGCCTGATCTCCCCGGCGAGCTTCGGATATCTGGTGGACCGGACTGGAAGCTGGGTCGTACCGTTTCTGGGCTCCATTCTGCTGCTGCTGACCGGCGCAATTCTGGCGTCCCGGCTGCGCCCCGACCTTCCCTTTACCGGCCCTGCGCAACCGGGCCCCAGGCGTTAATTTTTAGGGGACAATTCGCGAAGCAGCGCGGCGGTGCTTTCGTGCACGTCCTTGCGGCTGCCATCGAACCCGCCTCCGCCGCCGGCCAGCCCGAGCGCCGCATCCAGGGGCGTCTTGCCATTGCGATCCTTGGCGTTGGGGTCCGCGCCGTGCTCCACCAGGAACTTCACGACCTGATCGTAGCCCTTCGCCGCCGCGCCGTGCAGGGCCGTCTGGCCGCGCCCGTCAGCCACGTTCACATCCACGCCGGCCTCCAGCAGCAGGCGAATCGATTCGATTGCCTCGGCCTCGGTCTTGCGGCGTCCGGTGGTGTCCTCTTCCTTGGTGCCGAGTCCGGCCGCGGCCATCAGCGGATTGATGCCGGCGCGCGTCGCCAGCTTGGGATTCGCGCCTTTGGCGAGCAGCAGCCTGATCACCTCCACATCGCCGGCCTTGGCCGCGCGCAGCATGGGAGTGGTGCCGGTGGTAAGCATGGTATCGTCGCCGCGGTCGAGCTTGGCGCGATAGGGCTGTTGCTTCTTGAGCTGCGCGTTGACGTTGGCGCCCTTGGCGATCAGCATCTCGATCAACTGCATGCTGGTGGTGCGATTCTTCTCGACCTTGGGAGCCGGACGGTTGTCCTGCGGCATCGTGTGAAAATCGACGGCGGCGTATAGCGCCGTGCGTCCGGTTTCATCCGCCAGATTGGGATCGGCGCCTTTGCCGATCAGGTAGGCCGCCACATCGTAGTGCCCGTTGATGATCGCCATCAGCGTGGGGCTGATGCCGGTGGGATCGGCGCCGTTGATATCGGCGCCGTTTTCGGCCAGGATCTGAGCGCATTCCAGGCATCCCTGCCGAGCGGCGAACAACAGAGGAGTCAACCCGCCCAGCGGCAGCCATTTTTCGCGGGGCTCAGACGTGACCTGCCGCTCCCACTGGTTCACATTGGACCGCGCGTTCACATCCGCACCATGCTCGATCAGCAGGCGCACCACGTCCGGGTGCGCTTCCGCGGCGGCGAACATCAGCGCGGTTTCGCCATGCCAGTTCTCCTTGGCGTTGACGTCCGCGCCGTGCTCCAGCAAAATCTTGGCCGCTTCCAGCGAGCCGGCGCGCGCCGCCGTCATCAGCGCGGTTTCATTTTCGGTGACTCCCGAGTTGGCGTCCGCGCCGGCCTTGAGCAGTTGCTCGACCAGGTAGGCATTGCCGTTCTCGCACGCCAGAAACAGGGGAGTCACGCCGTAGCGGTTGGCGGCCTTCGCATTCGCGCCCGCGCGAATCAGCATCTCTGCGATGCCGGCATCGTCTTTGTTGAACGACTGCCGCACCGCCCACATCAGCGGGGTGGTGCCGTCGGCCTCGGCGGCATTCACATCGGCGTGCCGGGAAAGGAGCGCCGCGACCCTGGTCCGGTCGCCGGCTTTCACCGCGTCAGTGAGTTCAGCCCCGAGCATCGCCGCCGCAGCGGTTACACCGGCAAGGATGACCCGCGCCGCGACTCCGCCCCGGACCGCGGCCACGAGGGCCCGGATCACGCTCATAGATCCGTGAGCCGCCCGTTGCTGTCGCCAAGCGTTTCCTGGTGAACGCCCGCCTTATCCAGCAGCGTGACCAGCAGATTCGCCATCGGCGTGTGGTCCTCGTACTTGAGATGCCGTCCGCCCCGGATCTGCCCGGCTCCTCCGCCAAGTACCAGCGCAGGCAGCGGGAAATGATTATGAGCGTTGCTATTGCTCATATTGCTGCCATAGAGAAGGATCGCGTGGTCCAACATCTTGCCGTCGCCGTCCGGCATGGCCTGCAATTTTTCGAGGAACTTCGAGAACAGCGTCAGATGATAATTCTGAATCTTCACCAGCTTCTCGATCTTTTCCGGGCGGTTCTGGTGATGTGAGGTCGCGTGGTGGCCGTCCGGCACGCCGACCTGCGGATAGGTGCGGTTACTGACTTCCCGGGCCATCATGAACGTGAAAACCCGCGTGATATCGGCCTGATAGGCGAGCGCCAACAGATCGAACATGAGGCCCACGTGCTGTTCGTAGGAGAAGGGAATGCCCGCCGGCTCCTCCGGCAGCGCGATATCTTCGTTCACTGCGGCGCCGGCGCGCTGGATGCGCCGTTCGATCTCGCGCACATTTTCGAGGAAGTCGCTGACGGTGGCCTTATCCTGAGCGCCCAGGCTGCGCTGCAAATCCGAAGCCTGCTGCGTGATCGCATCGAGAATGCTGCGGTCTTCCTGGTTCCGCGCCGCGCGGTCCGCGGCCGAGCCACCCTGGCCGAACATGCGCTCGAACACCTTGCGTGGATTGATCTCCATCGGCATGGGCGTGGTCGGCGTGCGCCAGGACAACGTGTTCATATAGATGCAGCCGTAGTCGCGGTCGCAGGCGCCGATCAGCCCGGAGGCGTCTTCGATCGCCAGCTCCATCGAAGGCAGGATCGTATCCTGCCCGATCTGCCTGGCCGCGATCTGGTCGGCGGTCACCCCGGCGTAAGCATCCACGCCCTGGGTCGGCTTCGGACGCACGCCGCTGAGCCACGTGGTGGGGCTGAGCGAGTGGACGGCGGTCGAATCGGCGGCGCGATGCCCCAGGCCGCTGATAATGTTCAACCGGCCGCGATACGGCTCCAGCGGTTTCAGAATCCGCGTGAACTCGAATCCCGAGCCTTCCGTCTTCGGCGTCCACTGGTCCATGATCGCGCCGTGCGGCACGTAAATGAAGCCGAGCCGGGGAAAGGGTTTCGCGGCCGTGCGGCTCAGGGGAGTTTGCGCGGGAAGCATCGAATCGAGCAGCGGGAGCGCGATGGATACCCCCAGACCACGCAAAAAGGTACGGCGAGGAAGGTGCTTTTTCGTGAGGAACATACCAGTACCCGTAGTCAATCTATCACAATTGCGGACGCGTGGGACAGCCAACGCCGGCGGGGGCGGTTCCTCACCGGCTTCATTGCACGGCTGCGTCGTACCCGCCTATTCTGCGAATCCAGATGTTGCGGTACCGCACCGGATTGCCGTGATTTTGAAGCATCAGCGAATCCTCGGCCGGCTGAGGTGCGTAGTGGGCCAGGGCGCGGTAAACGGTGGACCCTTGCAATTCTTTGCGATGGTGCAGGAGAACGCCGTTCAGAAACACCGTGAGATAGGCGGGTTTTACGAGCTTTTCGCCCTGAAACCGCGGGGCTTCGAAGACGATGTCGTAACTTTGCCATTCACCCGGTTTGCGCGCGGCGTTGGCCAGCGGCGGCCACTGGCCGTAAATCGCTCCGGCCTGGCCGTCCGCGTAGGTGGGGTTCTCATAAGAATCGAGCACCTGCACCTCATACCGGCCCTGAAGGAAAACGCCGCTGTTGCCGCGCTCCTGACCCGCACCGCGAACCATCGCGGGCGCGGCCCATTCCAGGTGCAACTGAACGTCGCCGAATTTCTGTTTTGTCGCGATATCGCCCTTTCCGGGCACGACCTCCATATAGCCGTTTTCGACCTTCCACTGCGCGGGACCGGGTCCGGCGGTGGGATGCACAGGGTCCAGCCGGCCTGCCACCCACTTGGACAGATCCGAGCCGTCAAACAACACGACGGCATCCGAGGGTGCGCCACCCGGCTGCGCGGCAGGCGTTACCACAGGCGGATGCGGGCGCGCCGGATCGTGTACATGAAACGGCAGTCCCGGCAGCAGCGGCGTGTCGCTATAGCCGGGACCGGTTGGGTTCTGGCCCCCAAGCACCAGCCCGATGCTGGCCATCAGAATCGAAAGCCGCATGGCGCTCCGAGTATATCAACGGGCGCCAGAGGCGCCTCGGTCAACGCGCTCGTACCGCTTCAACGACTTCGATCCAACTTCGGCTCCGTAGACGTTGCCACTGGCATCCGCGGCGACGCCCTCGGAAAAGCTGGTGGCCGGCAGCGCCGCGCCCGGCGGCGGAACCAGCGGGTCGGGAATAAACGCCGTCACGACTCCGGTTTTCGCGCTGCCGATCCGGATGCCTCGTTTCCAGCCGGGATGGTAGCCGTAGCCCTGCTTTTCGGTTGATTCCGAATCGGTGACGTAAATCACATCCTTCCTGTCGATATAAATGCCGCTTGGCCGGCTGAATTGCGTCCATTCCGCAAGAAATTTTCCGTCCTGATCGAAAATCTGAATCCGGTTGTTGGCCCGGTCGCCGACGAACAGGCGGCCCTGGGAATCGAAGGCCAGCGCGTGCGGCACCTCGAATTCGCCTGGGCCCGAGCCATGCTTGCCCCACTGCCCGAGGAACTTGCCGGTCTTGTCGAATTTCACGATCCGCACGCTGCCCATGTTCGGCGTGTGGCCTTCGGCGACGAAGATATTTCCATTGGGCGCGATCGCCACATCGTTGGGCTGGTAAAACGAGCCGGGGTCATTGGGGTCGCCGCCGGGCTTGCCGAGGGTCATCAGCACCTTGCCTTCGGGAGAGAATTTCACCACCTGAAACCCTTTTCCGTTTTTCGCCTGTCCGTCGGTGACCCACACATTGCCGTCCCGATCCACGCAAAAGCCGTGCGGGAAAAGAAACATGCCCGAGCCGAAGCTTTTCACCAGCTTCCCGGCGGGATCGAACTTGAGGATCGGATCGTCGGTCTTGCCCTCACAACTGTTCGCCCCGCAGCGTTCGCCGACCCAGACGCTTTTGCCGTCGCGGTCGATATCCACCGCACTGGTTGAACCCCACATCCGGCCTTCGGGCAGCTTGGCCCAATTCTCCACCGTGCGATACGGATTCGGCGCGGAATTCTGCGCAAAAAGACCGGCGGCGATCAAGGGCAGGGCGGGGAAGAGCCGCATGGGGATTCATTCTAGCAGGCTGTGCATTCTAGCAGGCGGTGGAAGAAACTCCAGCCTCTAGCCCCGACTTAGCCCCGTCCGAGCAAGAACCAGCCTAAAACGCGGCGTGGAACGGAGTGCGCCGAATAGTGCGCCGCACTTCATCATGAGCCGTCAACCACGCGGACAGACACCCCGGAACGGCTCCACGTATTGCGCTGGAGCGGAGTTCTTCACCGCGGAGCATCTCATCCGCTTCCCTTCGAGTCCCAAACGGGCCAGCAGCTAAACCAGCAGCTAAAGAGGAGAGCCGGCAAGACGGGCTGCATTACTTGGCGCAGCGCAGGGCCGAGGCCGCGGCGTCCCAGAAAAGATCCACCTGGGCGGTGGGGTCGGCCGCCCGCTGCACGTCGAGGGGCGGGGAGCCGGTTTGCATCCCGATGCACTCGCCGAATCCAGCGCCAAGGAAATAGACGCCGTTGACGGTACCGGGCAGATCCCGGACGCGAACGGTAGAGGCGGGTTCGACGCAACGGCTAGCCGAAAGGCACGTCTGATGCGCCAGCTCGCCCGCCTGGCGCCAGATGCTGATGTTGTGCTGCAAGGCGGCGACGTGGAACAGCGTGATGGCCGCGGGCGCGAACCAGCGGGCGCGTCCCTCCAACGAGTCGATGGCAGCCGCGAGCAGCAGGCAGAACCCGATCAGAGGCAGATAAAGGGCTCGCGATTTTTCCAGATCCGGCCCGATCAGCAATTGCTCCAGGGGCGGGAGCGAGGCGAGCAGAACAAAGCCCGCGGGGAACAGCCCGGGTAGTTTTGTGCCGCCTCGCGCGGCGATCCACAGCAACGCGCCGATATAGAAAAGGACCAGCATGCCCAGCCACCATTCGGGCTGCACGCTCCAGTTGATCGGAAAATACAGCACCGCCCAGACGCGCAGCAGCAGGCTGCGGAGCACCTGTACCAGGCCCAGTTCCAGAAACAATAAGCCGCCGGACTGCGGGTCGATGTAGCCGCCGATGCCGCCGAGAACGTGCCAGCGGTAGGCAAAAATCACGAAAGCCATGGCGAATAGCGCTCCCAGAATCCATGCCGCGCGTTTCAGGGGAATGCGTCTGGCAACAACCAGCAGCAGGGCGATGAGGGGAAACGCATAGGCCGATTCTTTACTCACGAAAGCGAGGATCATGCAGGCCAGGCAGGCAACGCCCCACCAGGAATTTTCGAAATATTTCAGAAAGGCGAGCAGGCCCAGCAAAGTAAAGAATGCGGGCAAGACTCCGAACCAGCCGGTGATCCAGACCGCGCTTTCTGGGGTCGCGCCGTGGACGGCGAACAGAGCGCCCGCAAACAAGGCCGCGATCCGCCCGAGCCCGAGGCGGGCGGCGAGCACGCTGACCAGGATCGCGTTGGCGGCGTGGAACGTCAGGATATCCCAGTGCCACCAGCGAGGATCATAGTGCGACCAGTTCGCCATGCCGGCCAGGAAGAAATGGCCCAGCGGCCGGAAGAAAGCGTTGCCCTCGGGGGTGGTCCAGTAGGGGCGCAGGCGCGGCCACTCGAAGGTATTGGCGCGGACGACGTGAAAGAAATCGTCGGCCAGGAAGTAAATATCCGAAGCGCGCCAGAACGCGGCCGCCACCAGCGCGGCAAGCAGGGCAGCCCATGCCGCCCGGACGGGTTGCGGCTTGGAAACCCCGGATCCGGAGCGCAAAACCAGGGTGAGCGTGAGCAGGAGGCCAAAGAAGCTTTCGATGTTGATGGGGGTCCGAATGGGGACGGGAAACGAAAGCGGCCCGAAGGCCGCGCGAGCGGCGACTAGCAGCCCGAAGGCCGCCGCAGCCGCCACGATCCCGCTCGAAATCCGGTTCAAGTCGTCCAGGGTAGCGTAAGATCCAGCGGTGCAAAGGCGTCCTGGCCATTTGGGCAGGTCGTGTTGACGAGTACTTACGGTAGAATCTATCGTGGCTAAATCTATAGAGGCCTAGCTCGATGAACCTGACGGCGCTTTTTATTCAACGGCCGGTGATGACCGCTCTGGTCATGATGGCCATTCTGTTGTTCGGGATTGCCGGCTATCGCGCGCTGCCCGTCAGCGATTTACCTAACATCGATTTCCCCACGATTCAGGTGCAGGCGAGCCTTCCGGGAGCGAGCCCGGAGACGATGGCGTCCTCGGTGGCGCTACCGCTGGAGCGGCAGTTCACGACGGTGCCGGGGCTGGATTCGATGACGTCCCAGAGCTCGCGGGGCAACACGAACATTACGCTGCAATTCGTGCTGGAACGCAATATTGACGCCGCGGCGCAGGATGTGCAAGCCGCCATCGCGGCGGTGGTGCGGAGGCTGCCGCCGAATATGCCCGCGCCGCCACAGTTGCAGAAGGTCAACCCGGCCGATCAGCCGATTCTGATGATGTCGCTGAACTCGGAAACGGTGTCTTTGCAGACCGTGGACGAATACGCGGAAAGCCTGGTGGCGCCGCGGATTTCGGCGATTAACGGGGTGGCGCAGGTAAACGTGTGGGGCTCGGCGAAATACGCGGTGCGGGCGCAGATCGACCCGAACCAGTTGGCGGCGCGGGGCATCGGGATCGACGAGGTGGCGGACGCGATCGCTTCGCATAACGCGAATCTTCCTTCGGGCACGCTGTGGGGGCCGCACCAGGCCTTCACGGTGCAGGCCAACGGGCAGGTGATGAACGCCGCCGACTACCGGCCGCTGATCGTTGCTTATCGCAACGGATCGCCGATCCGGCTGGAGGAGATCGGGCACGTGGTGGACAGCGTGCAAAACGATAAGGAATACGCCTGGTACCGCAACGCGCGCTCAGTGATGTTCCAGGTCCGGAGGCAGCCCGGCACCAACACGGTGGAGATCGTCGACAACATCAAAAAGTTGATTCCGGAGTTCCGGCAGCAGATTCCGCCGGCGGTCAACTTGGATACCGTATTCGACCGCTCCACTTCGATCCGGGAGTCCGTCAATGACGTGAAGTTCTCGCTGGAACTGGCGATGGTGCTGGTGGTGCTGGTGATTTTTCTGTTCCTGCGGAACGTGTCGGCTACGATCATTCCCAGCCTGGCGCTGCCGCTTTCCGTGATCGGGACATTCGTGGCGATGTCGCTGTTAGGCTACAACCTGGACAATCTTTCGCTGATGGCGCTGACGCTGGCGGTAGGCTTCGTGGTGGACGACGCCATCGTGGTGCTGGAAAACATCGTGCGGCACTTAGAGATGGGCAAGGCGCGCATGACGGCGGCGCTTGAAGGGGGGCGCGAAATCGCGTTCACGATTCTTTCGATGACGCTTTCTCTTGCCGCGGTATTTATCCCGGTGCTGTTCATGAACGGGATTATCGGGCGGCTGTTCCACGAATTCGCCGTGGTCATCATGGTATCGATTTTGATTTCGGGCTTCGTGTCGCTGAGCCTGACGCCGATGCTATGCAGCCGGTTCCTCAAGCCGCCGACGGAGAAGCACAACGCGCTCTACCGGGCCTCGGAAAAAGTCTTCGACGCGATGCGGGATGCCTACGCCTGGACGCTGCGCGGAGTGGTGAAGCACCGGCTGGTGACCTTGATAGTGTTTTTCGGAACCGTGGCCGCCACCTATTATCTCTACGGAAAGGTTCCGCGCGGATTCATCCCAAACCAGGACACGGGACAGATCCAGGGCTCGACCGAATTCGCGCAGGATGCGTCGTTTGAGTCGATGGTCAGGGGCCAGCTGGCCGCGGCTGCGGTGGTGGCCGCAGATCCCGATATCGAAGGCTTCATGTCACGCGCGAGTGCGGGCGGGGGCGGCAATCAGGTAGGCAATTCCGGCAACCTGATGCTCCGGCTGAAACCGCGAAGCCAGCGCACGCGGACTCCGGACCAGATCATCGAAGACCTGCGGCCGAAGCTGAACGCGATTCCGGGCGTGCGGACGTACCTCACAAACCCTCCGCTGGTGCGCATCGGCGGCCAGCAGACCCGCAGCGCGTATCAATACACGCTTCAGGCGCAGGATCTCAACGAGCTGTACCGCTCGGCGGCTGCGTTTGAGAAAACGATGAAAGAGATTCCGGGCTTGCAGGACGTCAACAGCGACCTGCTGATTGCCAGCCCGCAGGTGGTGCTGGATATCGACCGCGACCGGGCCTCGGCGCTAGGGATCAAAGCGGATCAGATCGAGAACGTCCTTTATAGCTCTTACGGCTCGCGGCAAGTTTCGGACATCTATGCAGCGACCAACGACTACTGGGTCATTCTGGAGCTGCTGCCGCAATTCCAGCGCGATCCCACGGCGCTTGATCTGGTTTACGTGCGGTCGGGGACCGGGAAACTGGTGCCGTTGAGCACAATCGCCAAGGCCCGGAACACGGCGGGGCCGCTGGCGGTGAATCATCTGGGGCAGTCGCCGGCGGTGACGCTGTCTTTCAACCTGGTTCCGGGTGTTTCGCTGGGCGAGGCGGTGGACCGCATCGAGCAGGCGGCCCGGGAGACACTGCCCGACACGGTGCGTACTTCGTTCCAGGGCACCGCCGCGGCGTTTCAGTCCTCGCTCACCGGAATGGGATTCCTGATCGTGATGGCCGTCCTGGTGATTTACATGGTGCTGGGGATTCTGTACGAGAGCTTCATTCACCCGCTGACGATTCTTTCGGGTCTGCCCTCGGCGGGACTCGGCGCCCTGGCCACCTTGCTGATCTTCCGCGACGAGCTGAACATCTACTCGTTTGTGGGCATCATCATGCTGGTGGGCATCGTGAAAAAGAACGCCATCATGATGATCGATTTTGCGCTCGAAGCGCAGCGGGTGGAAGGCGCGACCGCGCAGGATGCGATCTGCGAAGCATGTCTGGTGCGGTTCCGGCCGATCATGATGACGACGATGGCGGCGTTGATGGGCACGCTGCCGATCGCGCTGGGCATGGGCGCGGGGGCGGAGGCGCGAAGGCCGCTGGGCCTGGCGGTGGTCGGCGGACTGGTGGTGTCGCAGTTGCTGACGTTGTACATTACGCCGGTCATCTACGTTTACATGGAGCGGGTCCGCGGCGTGTTCGGCCGCAGACACAAGCTCACGGCCGTGGTCCACACGGTCCAACCGGCGTTCCACGACTAAAGCGCCGCACCAGAAAGCCCCGTAGGGCGATGTTTGCGTTCCAGCCGCGCGGTTTACTTTCCACTATAAAGTACTTGACAATAGCGGAGGGCTTGGCATAGGATGGACCCATGGCCTCCGTGGAGCCGATTCGAACATCGCCCGCCGCGCCGGTGCCGCTGCACGCGCACGCTCTCGACAATTTGCAGTATATCCGCGAAACCATGGAGCGCGCCGGATCCTTCACGGCGGTTCCCGGCTGGGGAGGGGTGGCGATGGGCGCGACCGCGCTGGCGGCGGCGGGAATCGCCTCGCATGCGTCCTCGCGCGAGGCCTGGCTGGTTTGCTGGCTGATTGAAGGCGTGGTGGCCATCGCGCTGGGGGTTCTGGCGATGGAGCGCAAGGCGCGCGCGGCCGGGCTGCCTTTATGGTCTGCGCCGGTACGCAAATTCGTCTTCAGCTTCGTGCCGCCGCTGTTCGCGGGCGCGGCTTTGACGGTGGTGTTGTGGCGGGTGGGAGCTTTTGCAGCCGTGCCGGGCTTATGGCTGATGCTGTACGGCGCGGGAGTCACGGCGGGCGGCGCGTTTTCGGTGCGTGTGGTGCCGGTGATGGGAATCTGTTTTTTGGCCGTGGGGGCAACGGCGCTGTTTACGCCCGCGGCCTGGTCCGACGTATGGATGGGAGCGGGGTTCGGAGGCCTGCACGTCGTATTCGGAGCCGTGATTGCGAGGAAGTATGGCGGCTAAAAGCTCCGCTCTGGAGAAACCCGTACCTGCTCTGAGGCAAGCTGCGGCGGGGGATGCGGTTGCCATCCCGAGTCTCGACCGGCTGATCCATGAGCGTGTGCGGCTGGGGATCGTCAGCGCGCTGGCGGCGAATCGGGCGCTTACGTTCAACGAACTGAAGAAGCTGCTGCGGATCACGGACGGAAACCTGAGCGTTCACGCACGCAAGCTGGAGGAGGCGGGGTATGTTTCGTGCTCGAAGAGCTTCCAAGGGCGCATGCCCAAGACCGAATACACCCTGACCGAGACCGGCCGCAAGGCTCTTGAGAAATATTTGAATCATATGGAAGCCCTGATTCAGGCGATGAAGCGCTGAGAGGCGCTTTTTTAGGGGCGGACCCCGCCTGAGCGCAGCGGCTGAAAAGGCAGTCTTCATGTCGGAGTTGCACGTCGCGATCATTATGGACGGAAACGGCCGGTGGGCCACGCGCAGGGGCCTGCCTCGCGTAGCGGGGCACCGGGCCGGAGCCGCCGCGGTTCGCCGCACCGTGGAGGCGGCGCCGGATCTGGGCATCGGCGTACTGACGCTCTATGCCTTCTCGGAGGACAACTGGAGCCGCCCCACGGCCGAGGTATCGGCATTGATGAAGTTGCTGGGGCACTATCTCACGCATGAAACCGCGCGATGCGTGGCCAATGGCGTCAAGCTGGAGGCGATCGGCCGCCGGGACCGCTTGCCGGCCGCGCTGGTTTCGATGCTGGAAGAATCCGAGCGCAAGACCGCCAAAGGCCGCCGGCTGCGGCTCCGCCTGGCGATCGATTACTCGTCGCGGCACGCGATCATTGAGGCTGCCCGGCGCGCTTCGGGAAACTTCAGCGAAGAGCGGTTTTCTTCCCTGGTGGGCCCGGACGTCGATCTGCTGATTCGCACCAGCGGAGAGCAGCGTCTGAGCGACTTTCTGCTCTGGGAGTGCGCCTACGCCGAGATGGTGTTCACGCCGCGGATGTGGCCGGACTTCAACGGCGAGGATCTGGCGGAGGCGATCAGCGAATTCCGGCGGCGCGACCGGCGCTTCGGAGCCGTCAGCCAGCGCACCGCATAGCTTTCCGGCAGACGGGGTTCCCTCCGATGCGGGAGCGGATCACTCCTCGGGCACGGGCGCGGGGTAGACGGCCTCGCCCGCGATGCTGGCGCGTTTGCGGGCCGAAAACATAGCCCCGCGGGCGGGCCGGGGCGGCGCGAATCGCAGCAGGCCGACCGGCGGCGCCACATCGTCGTAGATGGCCTCCATGCCGCCCTTGCGGAAATAAGTTTCGTGCCAGAAACCCGTACCGCCGGAATCGCGCAAGAAATTCCGCCACCATTCCTGATGCGGAAGCGACCGCGCCCACGCTTCCAGCGACTCGAAGTCGCGCCAGTACTGGCGCATGCCCGCGTGCGGCGGCAACAGCGAGAAGAAAAGGTTTTCATGCAGGAGCAGACCGTCGGGCCGCGCCGCCACTGCGGCGGAAATTCGCGGGCCGAAGGAGAGCAGCGTTTTCAGGCCGCGCAGCGAGTTGACACGCATTCCGAGATAGATCACCACCAGATCGGGATAAGAGGAAAGATCCACCGTGACGCGCTTCACTTTCGAGGGCATCGCTACATGGAGAGTTGGGCCGGAACGCCATCGAGCAGACGCAGAGGCGCCTGCGCCAGCGCGCCTGTGCGTGGTCCGGGCAGCAGGATTCCCGTTACATTCAGCGGGTCGGCAGGCGCGATATCGATCTCTTCGCCGGAGGCGGCCGAGCGGCGCAGATGGCGCAACAGGTCCACGGCCTCCGGTCGCGCGAACTGCTCGCCGGCGTAGCCCGAGACGAAGCGGCCGCCGCGGATTTCGCCGCGGGCCTCCAGGCGGCGGTAGGCTACCAGGAGATCGCGCCAGGCAGGCGCCAGCGGCTCGCGGGCGAGCACGTCGCGAAACACCACGCCCCAGCGATCGAGAAACAGTTTCGCGAAGAACTCGGTGTTCGGGGAGGAGGTCCCGGCGCGCTCGATGCAGGTCCAGCGGCCGGCGGCGTGGCGGGGGCGGGCGAAGCGTCCGCTGCCTTCGCCGCGGCGGCGCTTGGGATCGATGAGGGCACGGAGGTTCTCGAAGCCGTCGGCGGTGACCAGGCCGGCGGCGACCAGCTCCCAAAGCGCGCGGTGAACATCGTCGGCAGCGGCTCCGCAGCCGCGGACCAGATCGCC
>Ga0070739_10003563_pt1 | contig 19237 bp, 18 predicted proteins | sample Coa_R1_7_FD_66445 | JGI IMG/M metagenome (GOLD analysis project Ga0070739, IMG submission 66445) | Surface soil microbial communities from Centralia Pennsylvania, which are recovering from an underground coalmine fire - Coalmine... | ecosystem: Environmental > Terrestrial > Soil > Unclassified ... | reverse complement strand
GGCCGCGAGGGCAAGTATTTCCACCCGATGGCCTTCACCAAAAGCTTAGCGATGGTCGGCGTGGCCCTGATCTCCGTAACCGTGGTGCCGGCCCTGATTCCGACCTTCCTCAAAGGCCGCATCCGCGGCGAGGAAGAGAACTGGATTGTCCGCAGCTTCATCCATATCTACAAGCCGCTTTTGACCTGGGCGCTGCCGCGCCGCAACCTCGTCATGTGGATGTTCGCCGTGTTGTTGATCCTCGCCGCCGGCATGTTCCCCTTGCAAGCCGTGCTCGGCAAAGGGGCGGCGCATCATGATTGGGAGGTCTGCTTCTTCGCCACTGTGGCCCTGGTGACGTTCTTGACCGTGATCTTCATCCGCGGCTGGCACTGGCAGCTGGTGAGCTTCGTCACGCTGGTGGCGATCAGCCTGCCAGCCTACCACTTTCCCAAGATCGGCGTCGAATTCATGCCGCCCCTCAACGAGCAGACCATCATGGACATGCCGGTCACGGTGCCGCGGGCCAGTGTGACGGAGGCCGTTGACGATCTCAAGGTCCGTGATGCGCTGTTGCGGCAATTTCCCGAAGTCGAGTCAGTGGTCAACAAGGCGGGCCGAGCGGACACGCCGACCGATCCGGCCCCGCTGGAGATGGTCGAGACGTTCGTGAACTTCCGGCCCAAGGAGCTGTGGCCGCGACGGGCGCTGGCCTTCGACGACGCCTCGAGGCAGACGCGGCTGATGCTCGCCGCCCTGGAGCAGCGCGGCTACGTTCAAGAAGCCGCCGCCGAGGAGCGCGACGCGCTCATCAACGACGCCACGATGGGCGCCCTGACCAAGTTCGACGAGGTGATGCGCGACCTCGCCTTGCAACGCTACCGCGAGTTCGAGCGTGAACTGATGCCGGTGATGACGCGCTTCGTTGTTGAGGACACCTTGCGCCGCTTCCGCGACGCTGGCATCTTGAATTGGCCGGAGGGCGTCAATGAGAAAACGGAGATCGACCAGCTCGTTGAGGATCTGACCCCGATGTACGGTGCCTGGCTGTCGCGCCATCCCGCCCTGGAGGACGTGACGAAGGTGACGCAGGCCGTGGCCCAGCGATTGTCGGATCGGCCGGCATTAACGGTGGCACCGGCGAACGCCCTGGAGCTGCGCGAAGCGGCGCCGCTGCGCGCCTTCGATGCCGTCGCCGAATCGCTGGGGGCCGAAAGGAAGACGTTCGCCGGTGAGGTTCTCAAGGCGATGGAGAAACGACACCGAGAATTGTGGATCGAGCGTATCCACAAACGGATCAATTGGGAACTGTTCGACCGTGGCGTCGAAGCGTTCACCTGGTCGGCTCTGGAGGAGATCGGCAATGCCGCCAAGCAGCGCGATCTGCTGGGTGCCGCGCCGCACGGCGAGGAATTCGCCCGTTTCGTCGAGGAATCCAACCGCGCCCGCAACGGCAAGGAACACGATAAGAATGCTCTGACGCCGTTCGTCGCCCTACGTGAGGAGTTGGAGAAGCCGTTCGCCAAGAAGCTCCTCTTCTGGCAACGCAAGGGTGGTCCCAAGGGCGACCTGCTCCAAGAACTGGATCAGGTGGTGCAGATGCCCGGCTGGAGTAACATCTGGACGCAACCCATCCAGAACCGTGTAGACATGCTGTCCACCGGAGTGCGCACACAGGTTGGCGTCAAGGTGTTCGGTCCCGACCTGGACACGATCAACGACGTGTGTAAGCAGGTCGAGCAGGCGCTGAAACCGATTCCCGGCGCGATGGACGTGATCGCCGAGCCGTTCATGGGCAAGGGCTATCTGGAAATCAAGATCGACCGCGAGAAGGCGGCGCGCTACGGCGTGCGCGTCGGCGACATCCAGGACACCATCGAGGTAGCGCTGGGCGGCAGGGTCATTACGCAGACCGTCGAGGGACGCGACCGCTTTCCAGTGCGCGTCCGCTACGCTCGCGATTTCCGCGAGGATGAGCAGGCCGTCAAGCGTCTGCTCGTCAGCCGGGGCAACATGGGTGCCGGCGGCATGGCCCGCTCGTCGGCGATGGGGAATGCGGGCATGGCGAACGCTTCCGGCGGCGGGGAGGCCCACGAGGTGGCTCCCTGGCACGCGGCCGACGGCAACGTCCCGCTACAAATTCCGCTCGACGAGTTGGCTGAGGTGCGCGTCGTCGAAGGCCCGGCCATGATTAAGAGCGAGAACGGCCGACTACGCAACTATGTGACGTTAAACGTGCGCGGCGACCGCGACATCGTTGGCTTCGTCGAGGAGGCCCAGCGCGTCGTGGCCGAGAAGGTCAAACTGCCCGAGGGGGTTCATCTGGAATGGTCCGGCGAATTCGAGCATCAGGTGCGAGCAGCCAAGACGCTGCGCATCATCCTGCCGATGGTGCTGGTGCTGATCTTCGTCATCCTGTACCTGACGTACAAGGACTTGATGGACGCCTTCTTGATGGTGTTGGCGGTTCCCGAGGCGCTGGCTGGCGGCGTCTTCTTCCAGTTCCTCTTCCCCAAGCTGACGCACGGCTGGTCCAGTCCGCCGGAGCCGTTCACCCTGGCGATGTGGGTCGGCTACATCGCCGCCTTCGGTATGGCCACCGAGACCGGCATCATCATGCTCGTTTATCTCCGCGAGGCCATCGACAAACGCGGCGGTCTGGAGAACATCCAGTCGCTGGAGGAACTGCGTCAGGCGGTGATTGAAGGGGCGGTTCACCGGCTGCGGCCGAAGCTGCTGACCGAGGGCGTGGCCATCGTCGCTATCGCACCGATGCTGTTCTCCACCGGCGTCGGTAGCGAGATCATCTCGGCGATGGCCCTGCCGGTGCTGGGCGGTTTGCTCATCGCCGACGAAGTGGTCGATGTGTTCCTGCCGGTGCGCTTCTATTGGGTGCGGCGGGCGCGCTGGCTGAAGATCCAGGAGGAGCGTGCCAGGGTCGCGGCGGCGGAACGGGGCGAGAAACCAATCGCTCCCGATCCTGCTACCCTGGCGGTTTGATCCATCACAGCCCGGAAGGCCCCCGGCGAGACTCGCCTCCCGGCCGTGTGGCCGGACGCGGCTTGCACGATGGTTCGATAGGAGTTCCCATGACACGACGCACGTTGCTCGCAGCGCTGGTTCTCCTCCCCGCATTCGGGAGCGCGGTGCCTGCGACTGCTGCTCCCGAGAATCTCGCTGCGGCAAAGCTCAAGGCGGCCCGAATGGTCTATGAAGCGATGGTCAAACAACTTCACGAAGGCCGAGTTGATGCAGAACGGCCCTACCTCTGGTCGCGCCGCTGGATGGAGGCGCAACGAGACGCCAGTCCCAAGAAGGCCGACCGGATCGCCGCGCTGGAGGCACATCGGGATCGCATGAAAGACCTTCGCAAGACGGCAGAACAACGGTACAAGGCCGGTCAGGGTTCCCACGCGGAGGTTCTCAGCGTGGATTTCTACCTCGCGGAGGCGGAAGTCTGGCTATCCGAGGCCAACAAAGCGAAATGAGGCAGGCTTCTTCGATTCGGGAATCAACGCGGACTCGCTTGCCGGCTCCCGTGGCCGACGGGTTCCGCGACATTTTTCACCTGGGAGGTTCGACGATGAAGTTGGTCCGAAACCTATGCGTTTCCCTGATGCTTTTGGCGGTTCTCGCTTTCAGCGCGGGAGCTGCGGCGGACAAAGAAGTCACGCTCAAAGGCAAGCTCATGTGCGCCAAGTGCGAACTGAAGCTCAAAGGCGTTACGAAGTGCCAGACGGTCATTCAGGTCAAGGAGGGCGACAAGGAAGTCACTTACTTCTTCCTCGACAGGGGCAACAAGGAAACCTGGCATGAGGAAGTCTGCGGCGGCGGCAAGAAGGACGGGACCGTGACCGGCACTGTCAGCGAGAAGGACGGCAAGAAGTGGATCAAGCCGTCCAGAGTGAGCTACGCCGGTGGCGGCGAGAAAGGCGTGATGGGGACGATGTGGATGAAGGACTACGCAACGGCCCTGAAATGCTCGCGCGAGCAGCACAAACCGCTGGCCATCTTCGTCGGCTGCGGCGAGGACGGCTGGCGGAAAGTCGTTCGCGGCGGCAAGGTCGGCAAGGATGCGGAGCACATGCTCAGCAAGGAGTTCGTTTGCCTCTACGTGGACGCCGAGACGCCCGCAGGCAAGAAGATGGCCGCGGCGCTGAAAGTATCCGATGACATGGGTTTGGTCCTCGGCGACCGGAATGGCGAGTACATCGAACATCGACACAATGGGTCCATGTCGAACGACGACCTGTCCACCTGTCTGAGCCGCTGCTGCGGCATGAAGATGAACGGCCACGAAGGCCATGAAATGTCGAACGGATCAACCGGCGGCATGAAAGCGATGGGCGCCATGATGCAGGCGCCGGCCGCTGGCCGCCCGTCTTGCTGCGGGCGCTAATAGCCAGCCCGCAGAAACTCACGGTAAGGAACGTGAGGTCGAATCGCCCCGCCACGGTGGCGGGGCAGATTTCACGAGGTTTGGAAGGAGGTTTGTGATGCGATTGATGGTAACTTTTCTGAGCGTCTTCGCCCTGGTTGGCGTCCTCACTCTCACCGCGCAAGCGGCGGACAAGGAAGTGACGCTCAAAGGCAAGATCATGTGCGCCAAGTGTGCCTTGAAGCTGGAGGGCATCCGCAAATGCACGACCTGCATCAAGGTCAAGGAAGGCGATAAGGATGTCGTGTACCTCTTGCTCGATAAGGGCAACAAGGAAGAGTATCACGAGGAGGTCTGCGGCGGCGCCGTGAAGGAAGGCACCGTAACGGGCACCGTCTCCGAGAAGGACGGCAAGAAGTGGATCAAGCCCAAGGAGGTGAAATACGTGAAGTAACCCGTTGCTTCACCGGGCTTCACCGGGCGCTGGAGGTGGGGAACTTTCTGTTCCATTGGAGAGGGAAAGCTCCCCACCCTCCGCGCCCTGTCTACCACCCGCAGCCGCGGCAGCCGGCGAGAGCGAAAACGCCCACGCCCACGAGCGCCAGAAACGCCGACCGAATGCTGCAAACGAGGTTTCTGTTCATAGAGATTCCTCCTTGAGTTGTCGAACATGGGAACGAAAGAAAAATCAGAAGGCGGCCTGCGGACGACCGCTGCGATCCGCCTCCACCTTCCGCAAGAAGGTGTCCGGATCGCGCTGCACCTTGGCGACGCAGCCGCGACAGCAGACGTAGATGGTCTGCCCCTTGACGGTCACGGGGATGGCTGGTCCCATGCTACCCAATTCATGGCCGGTGACCGGGCAGATCTTTTGTCCGCCATAGAGTCCTTGCGCAGGAGACGAGGAAGGCGGGGAGGTATTCGCCGTCACCGAATCGCCGCGATTCACCGGCGGCACGGGCGAGGGATCGACAGCTGCGGAACTGGATTGGACCGGCGCAGCGGGAGGATCGAGCGGTTTGACTCCTCGACAGCAACCGCAGCCGCCACCGCCGCAACAGCCGCCGCCCTCACTGTTGTTCCGGCTGCTGCTACTACTGCGGCAGCCGGCGAACAGCACGAGCGGCACCAAGGGAACAAGCATGAGCCAAGCGCAGGGGCGGGAGAAATGTGGCGACCTTGCCATTCTCGGACCTCCTTGTCGGGGCGATACATGGTTGCCGTATGGCTGCAAGGGTCGCGCTTCGCAGCTATCTTCGGCAATATCAGTACATCTGCTTCAACCTTTTTCTCGCATCCGGATTGTCGATTGCCCAACGGAGGGAGGAACAGGAGCGTCAGGACTTTCCACCGGAACGGGAGGGTCCAAACGCAGGGCAATTTGCCGCAGGACGCGCTCGCTCACGGCCCGATCACCAAAGCAGCCCACCCGCAAGGTAATCCGAGTTCGTGGCCCCTCGGCCGGGCACTTGACGGCCTGTTCCTTGACGTTCAGCCGCACACGCGTGCCATTCGGGGTATGACTACTGATGAAACCCCGCTTCGAGTTCTCCTTTTCGATCACCAAGCCGAGGTCGGCGAGAGCGGCGTGTGCCGCGATCCAGCTATCCGCGAAATCGGCGGGGTACGTCTCTGCCACCTTGCCCTTGGAATAGGCGTAGCCGGTTCCCGCTCCACCGGCGATGGCGGCGACGCCCGCGCCAACCAGCACGCAACAACATCCGGCATTCAACATTCCCGCAGCGGCCAGGAGCAAGAGGATTGCGTGGTGGCGTCGCAAACGGAAGCAATGCCCATCCATCCGGTTTTTCCTTCCCCGCAACGGGGCGGGAGTGTAACAAATCGGACACATAGTACAAGAGAGAATCTCCAGAACAACGAAAAACCGATTCAGAACGGGACGATCCCGCAGAGGGATCGTATTTCCGTTCCAACCTTTCCTTCAAAGGAGGTTTTGCATGCGATTCTTGTGTTCGGTCGGCGTCTTCCTGGGGATGGCGCTGACGGGCGGTAGCGCGGCGCTTGCGTGCGGCGGCGGCTGTGGCTGCGGTGGCTACGGCTACGGTGGCTACGGTTATTGGGGCACGGCCCCGGCTTATGGCAGGGGCTACGCCATGCCGCCCATGAGTTGTTGTGGTTCCGCCGCCATGCCAATGGCCGGCGCCGCAACTCCGAACGGCGGCGCGATGCCTGGAATGCAGATGCCGGGCATGAACATGCCCGGCAAAGCGATGCCGGGAATGGACATGGCCGGGATGAAAGGCCAAGCCGCCAAGACCCAGCGAATCACCCTGGCGATCACCGGCATGCACTGTGACGATTGCGCGGACAAAGTGCGCAAGGCCATCGCCTCGATGCCGGGAGTGAAGCAGGTACTCGTGGACCTGGACCGCCGCGAAGCGCTGGTCGTCGTGGAAGCCGGCAAGTTCGACGAACGGGCCGTGCAAGCGGCCGTCCAAGAGGCCGGCTACGGGGCCAAGAGGGCCAAGTAACCTGCCCCACCCGCCGGTCCTGGCGTCTCCGGGAGTGATCCCGCGAGATGCCGGGGCCGGCTTCACGAACGCTCGTCGAGAGCGGAGAACAGGCCGGAATCGGTTTTCGTGCGGGGGCAACTATTGGCAGTTCGTTCAAGGAGTTTGCAAGCATGAGTGGATTAGCAGTCCCGGCCGAATTGGTGCGCGTGCCCGGCTTTTGCAACCAATGGGGGTTGGACCTGACGCGCGGCTGCGCCCATGCCTGCGCCTACTGTCACTTCCAGAAGTATCAAGCCCTGACCCTGCATCACGCACACCCCGGCCATGAACTGGCGGACGCGCTCTCCATCGAGGAGTTCCTGGCCCGCTCGGACTACCCGCCGGAACTGTACTTGAGTCCGTTCACCGATCCGCTGGCGCGGCTTGCTCAGGCCAACTTGGAGCGCGTCCTCCAGCGCGTGCTGCCGCTGGGAGTCAAGGTCGGCATCTCGACAAAGGGAGTCGTGCCGCGCCGTATCTTCCGCTTGCTCGCTCAATACCCCGAGCAAGTTCGTCTCATCATCGGTCTGACCAGTATGGACGACCGGCGCAATTACGAGGTCGAACCGGGCTGCTCTTTGGCCCGTGCGCGCCTGGCGAACTTGGGGCTGGCCCGAGAGCATGTGCTGAAAAAGCTCACCGTCCGCCTCGATCCCTTGCTGCCTGGCGTCGATGATCTCCCGGAAAAACTGCGGCCGCTGCTGGATCAGATCGCGCAATGGGGCGCTCAGGCGGTCACGGCCAGTTACCTCTTTCTGTCCGTCCTAGGCAGCAAAGCGCGGCTGCGGCAAGTGCCCTACCTGGGGCAGGCCGTCGAATACTGCACCGAGCTTTGCCCAATCGAGGGCGGAATGGTCTACTCCGTGCCTCTGTCGCGCAAGCAGCAAATGTACGAGTGGTTCCAAGAACAGTGTACGGCGCGGGGACTGCATTTCGGGACGTGCGGCTGCAAAGACCTGCGCCTGAGCGGCGGAACCTTCGCAACCGCGTGCAGCTATCCGTACCTGTCGGCCTGCGCGGCACCGACGCTCCGCAAGCGCGATCCTCTCCCGGCGGAGGGATGTGGACATGAGCGATGAGGTAGTGTCGGTCAACGGATTCCTTGCGGAGGCATTATGGGTGTCCTACGCGAACGGATCATGAGCGGCCTAACGTGGCTAGTGGTGTTGCTGACTCCCCTGACGGGAGTCCCGCATTTCGTCTGCCGATGCCCCAACGGCCGCGTCAAGCCCTACTGCCTCGGCCTCGCCTCGAAGGCGACCGGCTGCTGCTGTGGCTGCGCCTGCTGCCGTCGAGTCACGGACGGCAGACGCTGCTGTTGTTGCACCGGCGGCGCTTCGTCGGTCCAGCGTCCGTCCACGGAACCCTCTCCCGATGGACTAGGCTCCGTGGAGAAGTCCGGTTGCTCGAAAACGCTGGCGGAGCAAGAAGCACTCGCCCCCAGCGCCGGCAAGCGAACTGCCTTGGATTCTCCTCTCGGAGAAGTCGGTCTGCCGGCCTCCCATCTTCGGCTCAATCCGTTACTCAAGGAAAAGGGGGAACGATTTTCTTCGCATGACCCGTCTCCTGTCCCACCGGCCGAGCTGGTCATCTTGCTCGGCCGACTCCTGATTTAAGCGTGCCAGCGCCCTCGCCCTCGTCGTCCAACGTCTTTTTCCAACCAATCCTGGCGCAATCTTCTTTTGGGAGTTGTCATGTTCTCACTCAGAGGTATCTCGAAGGCGGGTTACATCCTTGCCTTGTCCGTGGTGGTTTCCCTTCTGCTCGGGCCGAGCCTGTCCAAGGGGCAATTCCGCGGCCACACGCCCCCCGCCCCGTTGATGCCGCCGCTGAATAACCAGCTCACCGATAGCACGGGTGGTTTCGGTCTCGGCCTCGGGTTTAGCGGCGGTGGCGGCTTCGGCGGCGGTATAGGCGGCGGTCTCGGTGGTGGTCTTGGTGGTGGTATCGGTGGTCTCGGCGGTGGCTTCGGCGGTGGCCTGGGCGGTTTCGGCGGTGGAATCGCCGGCATCGGTGGTCTCGGGGGTATTGGCGGTATCGCCGGTCGCGGCGGCATCGGCGGCTTTGGCGGCGGCATCGCCGGTCTTGGCGGCGGCATCGGTGGTATCGCCGGCCTGGGTGGGATTGGCGGAATCGCTGGCCTTGGCGGCGGCCTTGCCGGCCTGGGCGGTATCGGTGGCCTCGGCGGTCTCCGGGGCGGAGTTGCTGGCTTACAGGGCGGTTTTGGCGGCTTCGCCGCCAAGGGCGGTATCGGCGGCTTCAATGGTCGAAATGGTCTTTAGACGGCCATGATTCGCCGACTCAGGGGAGATTCGCGACCGTCACGCGCCGCGAACCCCCTGAGCTTGTCGCCATAACAAGAGTAACTTTGGAGGTGTGTCATGATCGAATACCGGATGCATGGATGGCGGGCGGGCATGGTCTTGATCTTGGCCGTGGCGGGATTGCTGCCGGCGATACCTGCCGTGGCGGGAACCACCGAACCGCCGGGCGGTTGGCCGTGGGCGAGACGGCCGAAGATTCACGGTTACGACGAACACCCGCCGGCGACTCCGCCGCCCGCCAAGGTGACGAAGCCGCCCGCCAGGTACACTATCACTATCACCGTCTCCCCCCAGATGGCCGAAGTTCCGCGTGAGAAAGCGGACATCGCCACGGTCATGGCCTATGTCCCGGAGAACGCGCTGATTTGGTTCGATGGTGAACCGACCCGGCAGCGCGGCGTCCTGCGCGAATACGAATCGCCGCCGTTACAAGCCGGCAAGAAGTACACCTACCATGTCCGCATTGTCTGGTTCGAGGACGGCCAGTGGGTCAGCGAAACCAAAGAGGTGCCCGTCTCGGTCGGAGAAATGACGTGCCTCTATCTGAGCAAACCTGCGGCGATAGCGGCGGTCCTGGCCGAACTTTCCAAGGAGGACCGCAAGCTCGCTGCGGAGCAGCAGGTCTGCGTCGTCCAACCGCAGACCCCCCTCGGAGCGATGGGACCGCCCATCAAGATGACGCTCAAGGGCCAGACGGTGTTCCTCTGCTGCGAGGACTGCGCCGAGAAGGCCCGGAAAGATCCCGACAAGACGCTGGCCAAGCTCAAGGAACTCAAGGCCAAGAACGCCGGGACGCCCCGGAAGTGAATCGCTGCCCGTTCCCAGCAACAAGGAGGATAGACAATGGATCGTCGTAAAGCGTTGAACGGCCTCGGCATCGCGGCCGGAGGCTTGTTCGCCAGGGGATGCCTGGTTCCCGGCATCGAAGCCGCAGAGCATGAGGGTAAGACGCCCATCGAAGGCTTCCACCTGTATCTCTGCGCCTTCCACATCGCCAAGAAAGACCCGAAGTTTCAGATTGAGGCGCACCACTACTGTTCGATGGTGAGCGAGGAGGTCCACCAGTGCATCATCTTCGACAAGGTCGGCGACAAGGCGCGCATCCTGGGGGTGGAGTACATCATCAGCGACCGGCTCTACCGTGGCCTGCCCGACGCGGAGAAGAAGTACTACCACCCGCACACTTACGAGATACTCTCCGGCCAGCTGCTCGCGCCGGACCTGCCGGAGAAGGAAGAAATGAAGCTCATGGCCGGGCTTATCACGACCTGGGGCAAGACGTGGCATACCTGGCCCGATCCCAAGACGGCCCTGCCGATGGGCGAGCCGCTCTTGATGTGGTCGATCACCAAGGACGGCCAGCTCGACCCCGCCCTGCTCGCCGCTCGGGACCGCCGGCTCAAAGTTTCGACGGCCAAGGTCCGCAAGCGTCGAGCTTCTCTGGGCCGTGTACCGCAAATTGACCCACCCAAGTCCGTGGACGACCTCGGTCGCCAATGGACCAACGATGGGCCGGACAAGCCGGCGCAGCCGTAGCGAATGCGAGTAGTCTGAACTCCCCTTTTTTCGCCCCTGTATGGGAGGAACCCTATGCCATTCCCTCAGCCTTTTCGGGGCAAGATTTATGACGACATCACCCAAGCCATCGGCCACACGCCGCTGATCCGTCTGCGCCGCGTGGTGGGTGATTGTCCGGCCACGGTCGTCGCCAAACCGGAGAGCTTCAACCCGCTGTGGTCGGTCAAGGACCGCATCGGCGTGGCCATGATCGACGCTGGCGAGCGCGACGGCCGCATCAAGCCGGGCACCACGGTCATCGAGCCGACCAGCGGCAACACCGGCATCGGCCTGGCTTTCACCTGCGCCGCGCGGGGCTACAAGCTCATCGTCACCATGCCCGACACCATGAGCCTGGAACGCCGCCGACTGCTCAAGGCGTTCGGCGCCGAGGTCGTGCTGACGCCCGGCGATCAGGGGATGAACGGAGCGATCACCAAGGCCGAGGAACTGCTGCGCACCGTTCCCAACTCATTCATGCCGCAGCAGTTCAAGAACCCGGCCAACCCAGAGATTCACCGGCAGACCACGGCCGAGGAAATCTGGAACGACACCCACGGGAAGGCGGACATCCTGGTGTCCGGCGTCGGCACCGGCGGCACCATCACCGGCGTCGGCGAGGTCATCAAGAAGCGCAAGCCCTCCTTCCAGTGCATCGCAGTGGAGCCAGTGACCAGCCCGGTCATCACGCAGCGGAAGAAGGGGGAGGAACTGAAGCCGGGCAAGCACAAGCTGCAGGGTCTTGGGGCGGGCTTCATCCCCGACATCCTCAACTTGGAGGTAGTCGATGATGTGGTGCAGGTGAAGGACGAGGACGCCTTCACCATGTCCCGTCGGCTGGCTCGCGAGGAAGGCATTCTGGGCGGCATCAGCTCCGGGGCGGCGGTCTGGGCGGCCGTGCAGGTCGCCGGCCGTCCGGAAAACGCCGGCAAGCTGATCGTTGTCGTCCTGCCTGATCTCGGCGAACGCTACCTGAGTACCGCCCTGTATCCGGAATAACGGGATGCTTCGCTCAGGACGGTACGGCAGTTGCCAAGTGGATGAGCGAATCTGCCGCCCGCATAGGGCGGGCGGTGGTTTTTCACGTTCCGCAACAGGAGGATCGTCATGGACCGAAGAATGGTGTTGGGCCTCGCGGCCGCGCTGGCCGTGGGGCTGGTTTTCGGCGGCGGGCTGCGCACCCGCGCCGACGACAAGGCGGGGGATGCCGGCAAGTGCGCCAAGTGCTGCGCCGACTGCATGGATCACTGCGCCAAGGGCGCGAAGCACTGCGGCCACTGTTTGGCCGAAGGCAAGAAAGACCACCTCAAGTGTCTGAACTTGTGCGTGGACTGCATGAAGTCCTGCGCCAGGGCCGAGCAGTGTTGCTCCGGTAAAGCCGACGCCAAGGCTTTCGAGCACTGCGCCAAGATCTGTGAGGACTGCGCCGCCGAGTGCGATAAGCTCAAGGACGATGCGCACATGAAGGACGTGGCCAAGGCGTGCCGCGACTGCGCCAAGATGTGCCGCGAAATGATGAAGTAACGCGCGGCCTCCACCGTTCGGCGACAGAAGAAGGGTGGGGCTGGCAGCGTCGCCAGCCCTTCGCTGCTTGCGAATTCGCCGCGGGAGTCCGAGAGCGGGATTGCGGGAAGGCATCTCATGCAAGCGATTTCCTCGAAATGGGCGACATGGGTGATCGTTATCTTGGGTGCCCTGGCGCTGGGCATAGGCATCTGGTACGCCCAGCACCACGGCTGGCTCGCGCACGCCCTCGCCTGGGTCAAGCACCCGACCTCTGGGCACGAAAAAAGTCAGGGAGGCATGGGCATGGACATGCCGGGCATGGGTGGAAACCAGCCGGCCGAATCGTCCGGCGTGCCGGGGTTGGCCTCAGTCCAGATCGCCCCCGAACTCCAGCAGCGTCTCGGTGTGACCACGGGTGAAGTTCGGAAAGAGCATCTCCGCATGAGCGTCCGCACCGTGGGCATCGTCCGGCCCAACGAGAAACGCCTGGCCCGCGTCCATATTCGCACCGAAGGCTGGATACGCGATTTGTTCGTCAACTTCACCGGCGAGAAGGTCGAGAAGGGAGGGAAGCTGTTGTCCATCTACAGCCCCCAATTCGTAACTACACAGCAGGAATACCTCAATGCCATTCAGGGCCGCGACGCATCCCTTGCCGAATTGGCCCGCAAGCGGCTGGAACTCTGGGACGTGCCCGACGAAGAGATCAAGGAGTTGCGGCGGACGGGCAAGCCAAAGACGTACCTGACGCTGCGCAGCCCGATCACCGGCACCGTCCTGAAGAAGAACGCCTTCGAGGACCAGTACGTCACGTCCGCGACCGAACTGTACGTCGTCGCCGATCTGTCCACCGTCTGGGTGCAGGCCAAGGTCTACGAGTACGAGCTGCCGCACGTCGAGCTAGGCCGGCTGGCCACCGTGACGCTCCCCGCCCTGCCCGATAAGCAGTTGACCGGCGAGGTGGTGTTCATTGATCCGACCGTGGAAGAGCCGGCGCGCACGGTGCAAGTCCGCGTCGAGCTGCCCAACCGCGATGGCCGGCTCAAGCCGGGCATGTTCGCCCACATTACCATCGAGCATCCGATGGGCGACGGACTGCTGGTTCCCGCGTCCGCCGTCATCCGTACTGGCAACCACGATTACGCCTTCCGTGCCGAGACGGATCATCGTTTCGTGCCGGTGGAGGTGACGATTAGCCCCTACCAATTCGGCGAACGCTTCCACATCCTGAGCGGGTTCAAGGCGGGCGACCGCGTTGTCACTTCCGCCAACTTCCTCATCGACTCGGAGAGCCGCTTGCGTTTCGGCGGCATGGGAGGGATGGCCGGCATGGGCGGTATGAAGATGGGCGGCATGAAGGACAAGGAGATGAAACAAGACAAGGGCGGCATGGAGGGGATGGACCACGGCAAGATGAAGCACTGACAGGACAAAGCAAACGAGCAGCCCCAGAGACCTTCTCATGAGCCTGGATTTCCTTCACTTTCTGGCCAGCCCCTCCCTTGTCCTCAGCTGGTATGGGTTCGGAGCGGCGGCCGCCGTCTGGGTTCTCTACGACACCTTCACCGCCAACCGCCACGTTATGCCCGCCCTCAAGGCCGGCTGGCCGATCATCGTTCTTTTCTTCTCGGTCATCGGGTTGGTGCTATACCTGGCGAGTTGCCGGCCGCCCGGTATTGGCCAGAAGCGCGGAGAGGAGGCCAAGCAAACTCACACGGCTTTCGTCGCCGACCACTGGAAGAAGGTTCTCGGCTCCGACATTCATTGCGTGGCCGGAGACGGGTTGGGCATCATCAGCGCTATGGTCGTCACCCGTTGGCTGGGCCTGTCCTTCTGGCCCGAATTCTGGATCGAGTACGGTGTTGGTTTCCTCTTCGGCTGGCTCATCTTCCAGTACGGAGGATTGCGGGCGATGGGGGCGCCGCCGAAGACCGCCTTGTGGAACGGCGGACGGGCTGAGTTTTTCTCGATGATTACCGTCATGCTGGGAATGGGCTTGGTGATGCGCTACGTCACGCCGGCAGTGGCCGGCTCTCCCCCGCCGCCGAACACGGCCGACTTCTGGGGCATCGCCGCCCTTGGTCTTCTGGCAGGGGCCATCTTCACCTACCCCATGAACTGGTGGATGGTCGCCATTGGCTGGAAACACGGCATGGGCTGACAGAACCAGGGGCACCGGCCATGATCGCGCGCATTATCGAGTTCAGCGCTCGCAACCCGTTTCTGATCGTCGTCCTCATCGCGGCGATCCTCGGCGGCGGTGTCTGGGCGGTCTACCACACGCCGCTGGACGCAATCCCCGATCTGTCCGACGTGCAAGTCATCGTCTACACGAAATGGGAGGATCGCAGCCCTGACATCATCGAGGATCAAGTCACCTACCCCATAGTCACCCAGCTGCTGTCGGCGCCGAAGGTCAAGGCGGTGCGGGCGTCATCGTTCTTCGGCTTCTCGTTGGTCTATGTCCTGTTCGAGGATGGCACGGACCTTTATTGGGCGCGTAGCCGCGTGCTGGAGTACCTCAGCGGCATGGCCGGCAAGCTGCCCTCCGATGCGACCCCACAACTCGGCCCCGATGCCACCGGCGTCGGCTGGGGTCTGGAGTACGTCCTCATCGACAAGACGGGCAAGCACGATCTCGCCCAACTCCGCAGCTTGCAGGATTGGCAGGTGCAATACCAGCTGCGCGCGGTGCCGGGCGTAGCCGAAGTCGCCTCCGTTGGTGCTTTCGTCAAGCAATATCAGGTGACGGTCGATCCGGACAAGCTGCTGGCCTACCAGATCCCCATCAATCGCGTCGTCGAGAAGGTACGGCGAAACAACCAGGAGGTCGGCGGCCGCGTGCTGGAGTTCACCGGCCGCGAGTACATGGTGCGCGGTCGCGGCTACTTCCGGAGCCAACTGCGCGGCCCAATCTGGCCGGCACCGTCCGGCGGGTCAGCAGACTTTTTCCGTCTCGTAGCGACTCTACCGCAGCTGACGGAGGGCTATCATATCCGCTCGCCCGTTGCCGACATCGAGGAGGTCAGCCTCGGCGCCCGGCCCGACGGCACTCCCATCCGCGTCCGCGACGTTGGCTTCGTACAGATGGGGCCGGACATCCGCCGCGGTGCCGTGGACTACAACGGCCTGGGCGATGCCGCCGGCGGCATCGTCGTTGTCCGTTTCGGCGAGGACGTTCACGGCGTCCTTCAGCGCGTCAAGCAGACCATCGAGCAAACGGTCAAGCCTTCGTTGCCGCCCGGCGTCGAGTTGATCGTCACTTATGATCGCTCGCCGCTGATCGAACACGCCGTCGCCACGCTCCGCGAGAAGCTGATCGAGGAGAGCGTCATCGTCAGCCTGGTCTGCATCGTATTTCTCTTCCACTTCCGCAGCGCTCTGGTGGCCGTCATCACTCTGCCGCTGGCGGTGCTTTTGGCACTGCTGGCGATGTGGGGCATTGGCCTAACTTCTAACATCATGAGCCTGGGCGGCATCGCCATTGCCATCGGGGCGATGGTCGATGCCAGCATTGTGATGATCGAGAACGCCCACAAGCACATCGAACACGAGGAGGCCAAATCAGAGTCCGAGCGCCGCGCCCGCACCGAGGTTATTATTGAGGCGGCCAAGGAGGTTGGTCCGTCGCTGTTCTTCTCGCTGCTGGTCATCACGGTTAGCTTCCTACCCGTCTTCGCCTTGCAGGATCAGGAAGGAAGGCTGTTCAAGCCGCTGGCCTACACCAAGACTTTCTCCATGCTGTTCGCGGCCTTGCTGTCGATCACGGCCGGCCCGTTCCTGATGCGACTGTTGATCCGAGGCCGTGTCCCGCGCGAGGAGAAGAACCCGGTCAATCGCCTGCTCATCTGGCTGTACCGTCCGGCCGCTCGTCTGGCCCTGCGACTGCGCTACGTCATGGTGGCCTTGGGGATTTTGGCCGTCCTCGCCATCGTGCCGATCTACTTTGCGTTGGGTTCGGAGTTCATGCCGCCGCTCTGGGAGGAGACGGTCATGTACATGCCGACTTCCCTCCCCGGCGCCTCCATTCAGACGATGCGGCAAGCCATCCAGGAGCAGGACCGCATCCTGATGAGTTTCCCCGAAGTGGCCAGCGTGTTCGCCAAGACCGGCCGGGCCGAGAGCGCCACCGACCCGGCCCCCCTGGAGATGGTCGAGACGATTGTCAACCTAAGACCGCCGGAAGAGTGGCGGCCGGGCATGACGCCCGAGAAGTTGATCGCCGAGATGGACGAGGCGCTGCGGCAGCGATTGGGAGCAGGTGGCGGGAGCCAAGGCCCGCTGGGCTTCAGCAACAGCTGGACCATGCCGATCAAGGCTCGCATCGACATGCTGTCCACCGGCATCCGCACGCCCCTCGGCGTCAAGGTTTTCGGGCCGGACCTCAAGGAAGTCAGCCGCATCGGCAAGGAGATCGAGTCGGCGGCCAACATGGTGCAAGGCACGCGCAGCGCTTTCGCTGAGCGCGTCGCCGAGGGCTACTTCCTCGACTTCGACATCCGCCGCGACGCCATCGCCCGCTACGGCATGACCGAGGCCGATGTGCAGGAAGTCATCCAGTCCGCTGTTGGCGGGGCCAACATCACGACCACCATCGAGGGGCGTGAGCGTTATCCGGTCAACGTCCGCTATGCCCGCAGCTACCGCTCCGATCTCGACCGCCTGCGGCGCGTACTGGTGGGGACACCCACGGGAGCGCAGGTGCCGATGGGAGAGTTGGCGGACGTGCGGCTGGTCTCCGGACCCAACATGATAAAGAGCGAGGCGGCGCAACTGGTCGGCTACGTCTACATCGACTTCGCCGGGCGCGACACGGGCGGCTACGTCCATGACCTGCGGCAGATGGTCGAACAAATGGTCCAGGTGCCGCCGGGCTATCACCTGGAGTGGAGCGGCTCCTACGAGTCGATGCAGCGCGCCAACCGCCGGCTGATCTACGTCATCCCGATCACCCTGATGGTGATCTTCGTGCTGCTCTACCTCAACACGCGCTCGCTGGCCAAGGTGCTGATCGTCTTTCTGGCCGTGCCCTTCTCCCTCGTAGGCGCCTTCCTGCTGCTCTACTTACTCGACTACAACCTGAGCGTGGCAGTATGGGTAGGCATCATCGCTCTGGCCGGCGTGGATGCCGAGACGGGCGTGGTGATGCTGCTATACCTGGACGTGGCCCATGAGCGGCGGCTGCGCGAAGGGCGGATGAACAGTCTGGAAGACTTGGAGGCGGGCGTGCTGGAGGGGGCGGTGGAGCGCGTGCGTCCAAAGATAATGACCGTCCTGGCCATCCTTATGGGGTTGCTGCCGATCATGTGGTCCAGCGGCACCGGCTCGGACGTGATGAAGCGGATCGCGGCACCGATGGTTGGTGGCGTGGTTACTTCGTTCATCCTGGAACTGCTGATCTACCCCGCTATTTACACAATCTGGAAGTGGTGGGCCGAAGTACGGCCAACGGCGGCTCGGCGTGCGGTTTCTATCGGTACGGAGGGACAGGAAACCTTGTGAGAGGCTGAATGTTGAAGGCCGCAGGATGAAACGACCAAGCTACTTTAAGTCCGGGACTGGCGAGAGGTTGCCTCGCGACCATCGCCTCGATTCCTCGGTTGTTCTTAACCGTCATTGCTTTGCGCCCGACCGGACCCAAGGGAGGATCATCGAAACTCGTTCTCGGTATTCCTGGTAGGTGCTGCCGAAAGCGCTCCGCAAGTCCCGCTCCTCCAGATGAATGCCGACGATGATGTAGGCCGTTGTCATCGCGGCGAAGAGCAGGTGGCCCCATGTCATGACCGGCGTTGCCCAGAAGGCGATGACGAAGCCGAGCATGATCGGATGGCGAACGATGCGGTAAAGGGCCGGTGCGCGGAACGGCGGCGGCGCGTAAGGCTTGCCCGCCGTATAGAGGCGCACTTGCCGCAACCCGAAGAGGTCGAAGTGGTCAATGAGGAAAGTGGAGATCAGCACTACCAGCCAACCGACCACGAAGGACACCCACACGGCGGCTACGGCTACCGGCTGCTCGACCTGCCATGCCACCCCCGGCATCGGCCGCCACTGCCAGACGAGGAGGGCCAGTAGCAGGCTGCTCACCAAGACATAGGTACTCCGCTCGACGGGTGGAGGCACGAACCGGGTCCACCACCGCTTGAAGCGCGGCCGGGCCATGACACTGTGCGGGACGGCGAACAAGCCCAGCAGCACGAGGTCCACTACCGCCGCTTCGGTCGGCGATTCCATCGGTCCCGAGTTGATGGACTTTGGCACGATGAGGTCGCTGACGAAGCCGACGGCGTAGAGGAATGTGCCGAGGAAGATCAAGTAACAGATGACTCCATAGGCCAAAGCAGCAATTTGTTTCATTCAACGACCCTGCTGGTCCGGTTTTCCGCTTTGGAAAGCGATTGGGAAAAAGCAGTATTAGAACCCCAGCGCCGCCGCTGCTATACCACTTAACACACCAAGGATCATTACGGATAAGGAAAGGAATATCAGAATTCTCAAGGGAAAAGCCTTCGAGAGCATGACCAGAGACGGCAAACTCACCGCCGGCAGCGTCACGAGGAGCGCCGCGGCCGGCCCGACGCCGAGGCCCAAAGCCAGCAGTGTCTGAACAATGGGGATTTCTCCGGCGGTGGGAATAACAAACAAGGTTCCGAGGACCGCCAAGCCAACGGTCCAATAGAGGCTATGGGCGTTCGGCGGGGAGGTGGGAAAAAACCAAGCCCGTACACTTCCCAGCAACAAAACCAGAATCACAAACTCCGGGATCACCCCCTTAGCAAGCCGCCAAAACGACTTCAGCCACATCAACCAGATATTTCCTTCGATGGAACCCGGCTCGCTGGTTGGAACAGTTAAAAGATCATCCTTCGTGAGAGAATCATTATCTCTCACGAACCAATCGATGAGGCCAGCGACGCCGAACACCAGGATCAGTGGACTTCCCCACGAATGGTGAGCGCTCAGAAAAGAGTGTAAACTCATCG